>TARA_R110002072_G_scaffold42064_13_pt1 | contig 81894 bp, 55 predicted proteins | sample TARA_R110002072 | Tara Oceans TARA_R110002072 (sample SAMEA4397118) | marine metagenome | biome: Polar Biome; feature: [SRF] surface water layer (ENVO:00010504); material: water (ENVO:00002006), including particulate matter (ENVO:01000060) such as... | depth 5 m
GGCGGATGTCATCAACCGGATCGCCGAGACGATTGTCGTGGTGCCGCTGGGGTTGGTGTGTACTTCGCTGGTGGCCAAGCGGTTTGTGGATCGGAAAAACGATTCCAACTCAGCCGAACACGATCCGGCTCACGATGCCCAAGACCAAGATGCACCCGGGCAGCCCGGCGAGTAGGAACCAGCGGATCAGCTGGAGCTGGCGTGCGTCCATTGGCTTGATCGTCGCGATCGACTGGGCCTCGCTCCCGGGCCCGATCAGGTCATCCATGCCCGCGAGCCACGCGATCGAAGAGTTGAGCAGGGTCAGGTTGCCCGGCGAGCGGTTGACGACGCGTCCATCGACGAGTTGTTCGTTGGTCGCGATCATCATGTCGGTGAACCAGCCGTTGGATCCGACGACGACCAGACGCTGCTGGGTACCCGCAGTGAGTCGCTCAGACCCGGCGGCGATGATCCAGCGTTCGTCGCTGCCCATCTGTGTGTCGCTCTTGGCATCGAAGGTCGGCTGGTTGTACGCCATCGCGCGGGTCTGGGCGGGGGTGTTCTTAAACTGCACCCAGTTGCTCTCGCCCCAAGTCTGGTCGTCGCCGGGCAGGCTCACGATGGGGAAGGCGGCGGTATTTTCATCCGCTATGAGTTCCATCGGGATCGCCCACGGGAGCATGGTCGTGAGCCCGGACATCGCGCCCGTGATCCGGTGCTGCTCTGCGCCCACTCGATCGGGTACGACCACGGTCAACGGATCAGCGACCTGCCCGATCGCGGCGACCTTCTCATGCAGCAGCGTCCGCCCCGCGTCGGGGGTGATCCCCATCGGCGAGAGCGCGTCGGCGATCGGGTCGGGGATGTCCGAGGTCGGGAAGACGGACGGGCTGAGTGAGACGAGCAGCGATTGGCCCTCTTTGATGAGCCGATCGACGACCTTGCCCATTTCGGTGGCGCGCTTTGAGCCGCTGAGTCCGGACTCGTCGGTGCCTCGGGTGCTGTCGGGGCTGATGATGGCGAACACGATCGGGCGGATGCCCAGCGGGTCGAGGAGTTCGAGGTCCGGGGGCGTTGGTTGTTCGATGGCCGCCCATTCGAGCGCGTCGATGCCCTTGCTGGCGAGCTTGTCGACGGTCTTGGTGAGGAGTTGTGAGGCCCCGAGCAGTTCGTCGGGCTGGCCGCCGTGGACGAAGACGAGGATGGGCTGGGCGGGGGCGACGAGCTTGGCCAGAGCGGCGGCGATGAGCTCTTGGGCGCGTGGGCCGATGACTCCAGCGGGGGAGATGCCCGCGCGCTCGAGGGCGACGGCCGACGGGAACAACTCATCGAGATCGATCGCGGCGATGCCTTGATCCGCCGGGCCGATGACCAACAAGGCTTCGCCGGTCTCGAGGGCTCGCTTGACCCGCAGGGCGTCGATGCGCTCGATGCGGGTGATCCGGTCGTGGGCGATCGCGGCTCGGTCGCGGAGGGCTTCGAGCTGGGCGACAATCGGGCGGGCGATGGCCTGTGGTTCCTCGGCGAGCCCGTCGGCGTTGGCGAAGGTGCTCAGCTGGACAGACAGATCGTCGAGCTGGTTCATCAGCTGAGCGAGGGTGAGCTCGCTGGCGTTCTGGATCGTGTCGAAGGGCAGAAGCGCGTCGGTGTTTTCCAGTTCAGCGATCTGGTCGTTGATCTGCTGGCCTTGGGTGAAGATGTCGTTGGCGTAGCGGGCGAAGAGGGCGGCGCGTTGGTCGAAGACGGCCCGGTTGTTGGCGTCCATCTGAGTTGTCGGTTCGATCGCGGCGCTGATGGCGCTCAGCGAGCGGGCGATGGCCGAGAGGCTCGGGCCCATATCCAGGAGCATCTGGGCGCTGGCGTCGAGGGCAGCGAGGTTGGCGTCGATGGCGTCATGGTCGCGCTGGGCGAGCTCATCGAGCAGGGTCTCGATTTGGGCGTGCCCATTGGGATCGTCGAGGTCGATTGTTCGTACGCTGAGCTGTTCGCTCGATCGTGCGTAGGCATCGAGCACATCGGAGACGAGATCGAAGGCGCGGGTGTCCGTCCCGCCGCGGCTCATGCCCACGGCCAGGACGATCTCGGTCGGTTCGCTCAGGCGATCGACGATGCGGGCAGCTCTGGGCGAGAGTTTGTGGGCCCCGGTAGAGGTGACATCGACGCGGTAGTGGTAGGCATTGGTCAGCGAGCCAGCGAGCACGGCGCACACCCCGGTGATGACCACGAAGACGCCGACCGTGAACGCGGTGATCAGACGCGAGCGTCCCAGGCGGCGGACTTCGAGGACGGCGCTGGCGAGCACGAGCATCCAGACGGTGCCAATCACAAAGAAGGCGATGGTCGCGGTGTCGATGATGCCCTTGGAGAGTTCTTGGATCCGCGACATGATCGAGAGCTCTTGGAGCGCGCCGGCGAAGGTCGGATCGACCTTGGTCGCGATGACCTCGGTGAGCATGATGATCAGGATGAGCGTCATCATGGTGCCCAAGAAGGCGAGGATCTGGCTGGCGGTCAATGACGACGCGACCATCCCGATGCCCAAGTAGAGCATCCCGACGAGCACGAGCATGAGGTAGCCGGCGAAGATCGGGCCCAGATCCGGCGAAGGGCTCGAGACGATGGTCAGCAGGATCGGGTACACCAGCGTGGGCACTAGCATGAGCAGCAAGAAGCCCAGGGAGCCGAGGTACTTGCCCAGCGTGACCGACCAATCGCCGGCCGGCGCGGTGCGGAGGGACTCGAAGCTGCCCGAGCGGTACTCCTCGCTCATCAGGCGCATCGAGATGGCTGGGGCGATCGGGATCAGGAACCATCCGGACTGGGCGAAGAAGTAGCGGAGCGTGCCGGGCTGACCCGGGATCACGGTCATGGTGACGAAGAGGACCGCCGTGAGGAAGGCGAAGAGCGCGATGATGATCCACCCGGCGGGCACGCGGAACATCGAGCTGAGCTCACGCTGGGCGATGGTGATCGTCTGGCTCATGAGTCGTGCCCTTGGGCTGCGGGTGGTGTGTTCGAGAGGATTGGCGCATCGACTGATGGCAAATCTACGGCTGGCGAATCCACCAGCTGGGCGAAGAGTGATTCGAGGGTCGGGACGAGTTTGCGAAGCTCGCGGATGAAGAGCCCCTGGTCATCAACGCCCGCGGCGATGGCTTCTCGCAAGTCACCCTCGCGCGGGGCGGCTTCGAGCTCGATGGTGGACCAGCCGTTGGGGGCGTCGCTGGGCTGGACGGGGGCGGGCTTGGTGGTCGCCACGCCCGGGATGCTGGCGAGGACGCGCAAAGCATGCTCGATCCCGGCGCTGGGGTTGGTGCGGATCTCAACGATGTAGCGCGTGGAGCCCGAGGAGGCGTTGATGAGCTCGCTGGGGGTGCCGTTGGCGCGGATGCGTCCGCCGGCCATGACGATCACGCGATCGCAGGTCCGCTCGATTTCCGGCAATATATGGGAGCAAACCAGCGTGGTCCGCTGCTCGGAGAGCTCGCGGATCAGCGATCGCGTCTCGTGGATCTGCGTCGGATCGAGCCCGTTGGTGGGTTCATCGAGGATCAGCACCTGCGGGTTATGGACCAACGCGGACGCGAGCCCGACGCGCTGGCGGTAGCCCTTGGAGAGCTGCCCGACGCGCCGGGAGCTGACATTGGTGACTTTGGTCAATGCCATGGCCTGATCGATGGCCGAGCTGATGTCTCTGCCCGGGACGCGGTAGAGCTTGGCGCGGTGCTTGAGGTAGCCCTTGACGCTCATTTCCGGGTAAATCGGGGCACTTTCGGGGAGGTAGCCGATCAGGGCTTTGGCCTGGGCCGCTTGGGTCTGGATGTCGTAGCCCGCGATGGTGATCGAGCCCTTGTCGGGGTTGAGGAACCCGGTCATGATGCGGATGGTGGTGCTTTTGCCTGCGCCGTTGGGTCCCAATAATCCGGTGATCTGTCCGGTGGGGAGTTCGAAGGAGACCTCGCGGACTGCATGCAGCGAGCCGAAGGATTTTGAGATTTCTCGGACAAGTATCATGGGAGTTTGAGAGCCTCTGGTCTGACTTAGCCGATAAGTTCGATCTGATCGGGATTTATGCCGATCTGTGAAGATGGAACGAGATCACAACGAACCCCTCTGGATTGCGTGCGAATAGATCATAGGATATACGAGGGCGGCGACGATATGTTGACCAAGGCCGCCCAACTTTCTCTCGATACGCATCGGATATTCGCCTGATGCATAACGGAATCATGCCGGCTTCTCACCGGTTTTCAACGGACACTGCCAACTCATGGTAGAAACGCAACCCAAAATCGTGCTTGTCGGTGGCGACCAAGTGACGGCTTCGCAGCTCAGAGAGCTCGTGGGGGATCGTTTCGAGGTGGTCCAGCAGCCAGACGAGAGCGGGCTGGCGGCGGTGCTCAAAGCGCTCGGCGAGGGGATCTGCATTGTCGATCCTCAGGGCGAGGTGAGCTGGAGCAATGATTACTTCGATGTGCTCGATGAATCAATCAAGGGCGAGGTGCAGTCGCTGTGTGTACAAGCGGCGGATTCGGTGTCCTCGCTGCATCACAGCGCCCAGGGCGCGCTGGTGACCAAGCACGAGGTCAGCTCGGACGATGAGCTGCATGTGTACGATATCTACATCACCGGGCTCACCGAGAGCGATGAGCTGGGGACGCACGCCGGGCGGGTGGCCGCGATCGTGCGCGATGTGACGATCGCCAAGCACGCGCAGAAGAAGATGAGCGCACTGGATCGTGCGGGCTTCGAGCTGGTGCGACTCGATGTGCAAGAGATCCGCGAGATGAACGCGATCGAGCGTCTGCAGCTGCTTGAGAAGCGGATCATCCGGTATTCGAGCGAGCTGCTCAACTTCGATCACTTCGCGATCTTCTTGACCGATCAGCGGACCAATAAGCTGCAGATGGTGATGCAGTCGGGATTGCCCCCCGAGATTCAGGATATTGATCTGTATCTTGAAGCCGAGGGCTCGGGGATCTCCGGGCATGTGGCGGCGACCGGGCGGAGCTACATCTGCAACGATGTTGATCAGGACGATATGTTCCTCCCCGGCTTGTGCGGCGCCCGCTCGAGCCTGACGGTGCCCCTGCGGGTGTCGGACCGGGTGATCGGGATTATGGACATCGAGTCGCAGCAGAAGGGCGCTTTCGACGATCAGGATCGGCTCTATGCAGAGATCTTCGGTCGCTATGTCGCGATGGCCCTGCACATGCTCCAGCTGCTGGTTTCCGAGCGGACCGAGACAAACATGAGCGTGTCCGATCGCATGACCGGGGAGATCAACGAGCCCCTCGAAGACATCATCCACGAGGTCGATTGGCTCACGGCCCACGAGATCAACGCGGACCCAGAGACCAAGGCTCACATCAAGCGGATTATGATGGATGTCGAATCGATCCGCAGCCGGGTAAAATCGGTGGCCAGCGGGCCGCAGACGCTGCTCGGGGTCGATCGGGCGATGCTCCAACGCGAGAAGGATCCACAACTCATCGGCAAGCGGGTGCTGGTCGTGGACGACAACCCCAAGATCCGCAAGATCATCGGCGAGGTCCTCACCCATCGCGGGTGCGAGACCACCGTCGTGTCCGATGGATCGCAGGCGATCAGCCTGCTCGAGTCCATCTCAACAAGCACCCAAGACAAGTACGATCTGGTGATCTCGGATATCCAGATGCCCGACCGGAATGGGTACGAGGTGTTTAGTAGTGCCCGCAAGCACTGCCCGGATGTGCCGGTGATTCTGATGACCGGGTTCGGGTACGACCCGCACCACTCGATCGTGCGTGCCTCGCAGGATGGGCTCCAGAGTGTGCTCTTCAAGCCCTTTGAGATCGAGCTGCTGCTGGTGCAGGTGCGCGAGGCGCTGGGCGTCTCGGGCTAAAGCTCAGCGAGTGAATCCATTTATTTTCGATACGCGATCAGCACCCGATCGAGCCCGTCGCTGTCTTTGGCGATGCGGGGGCGTTCGAGCAGTTCGTGCTGCGATGCCAGTTCGAGGGTGCGGTCAGCATTGCACGACGCGATCTCGATGAGCAGCATCCCGCCTTTGCTCAGCAGCCGCGGTCCATCGGCGATGAGGCGTTCGACGAATTCCATGCCATTGTTTTGGGCGCGCAGGGCGAGCGTGGGCTCGTGGTCTTTGACATTGGGCTCGATGGCGTCCCACTCGTGATCCGGGATGTAGGGCGGGTTGGAGCACAGGTAGTTGAGCGACGCGTTGTTGCCGCCGACCTGGTGGGCGTTGAGCGGTTCGAGCAGATCGCCTTGGAGCAGTTCGACGCGATCTTCGAGCTTGTGGCGGGTGATGTTGAGCTGGGCGACCTCGAGGGCGTCCTCGGAGATATCGGTGGCGATGACGCGGGCGCCTGGCAGGCTCTTGGCCAGGGCCGATGCGATGCACCCGCTGCCGGTGCAGATGTCGGCGATCATGATCCCGGTGCCCGCGTCGGACTCACGCAGGGCGTTGTCGTCGGGGTTGTTGCGGGCGTGCTGGAGGACTTCTTCGATGATGGTCAGTGTGGACGGGCGCGGGATCAGCACGCGCTTGTCGACATGGAAGTGCATCGTGAAGAAGACCTCTTCGCCGACGAGGTACTGGATGGGCTCGTGCTTGAGCGCCCGCTTGATGAGATCACGCAGTGTGTCGCGCTCGATGGGGGTGGCCGGTCGATCGGTCTCCATGTAGAGGCGCAGGCGATCACACCCGATGACATGGGCCAGGAGCATCTCGCTCATCCGCCTTGGTGAGTCGAGCTTGGCGGCTTCGAAGGCCTTGCTCATCCACGCGAGCAGGTCGCGGGTCGTCCAGGTTTGAGGTGGCGGGGGCATGGGGGAGTGTATGCGGATGGGATCAGATAAAGCAGAAGACGAATGTATACCAGAGTTCCGTATTCATAGAATACAACATGAAGCATTGGCTCGATATCATCAGTGAATACGGATCGCCGAGAACTCAGATCGAATCGGATGATGGCTGGCTGCTCGAACGCGAAGATTGGCCAGAGGATTTTCAGTTCTTTCTGTCAGTCATGAACGGATGCAACTTTGAAGATGAACCCAGCCTGAACATTCGTATTCCGATTCCTTGGAATGATCGCCCGTACTTTGATGACCAGATTAGTTGTGTGTATGGGCAAAGCCCGCATAGCGATGACTCGTCGCGTGGCTGGTTGCAGTCGACGGATGTCTCGATGCCGAGCAACACTGTTGCCATAGCAAATTTTGAATCGAGCAGCCTTGCGGTGCTCTCGATGCGTGATCATGACTTCGGAGCTATGTACTACTGGGATTGGTACCACGACTATCCGTGGCGCGGAGATTTCTTCAAGCGTCGGCTCAAGCCAGTCTATAAGGAGTTCGAAGATCAGCTTGACGAGATTTTTAGCGTTGGAGATTCACACCCGCAGCATGCAGCCCTCAACGAGGCGGCGAACGATGCCATGCTTGTCCGTTTGGCGGATTCGTTTGAGTCATTTATCTCGATGATTCAGATCGGGCATGAAGAGTAGGGCGGGGCTGAGTCATTTACCCCCGAACCAATCGCTTGAGATGGGTGAAACGACCCGCAGACGATGGCACCCGATTGGAACACCACTCTCATCCACGCGAGCAGATCACGGGTGGTCTATGTTTGGGGGCGGCGTTGTGCATATGCAGGATTATAAACGATCGAATGGGCTTGCAATGGCGTAGTGATCGAGCCAGTGTTGTGCCAGTTCTTTTAGGTTGTTGATGGTTTTGTGCCTCTCTGTAGCGAGCTCATCCCCTTGCATCCAATCGGCTGAATCAAAGCACCATTGATAGTACTCCATCGCGAGATCATGTATATGCAGATACGGTGGCCCACCTTGTAGTTCATGGTCATCTAGATCGACCAATACATAGTGAGCGATCGAGAGCACATCCTCTTGATCATTGAGCATCTTCGTTATGTAGTAAGTCGTTTCGATCAAGCGGATGTGTTCATCAATGTTTTCGATCACACCACCTAACTCTTCCACATGCGACGCGAGTGTGAGTTGCATATCAGCGACCGTTGAGCCGTTGTCATAGAGAAACACGCGAAACGCCTCACTCCAGAACCCTGCGTCGAGTGCTTTGTTGGCCAGTTGCTGAAGGAGCATTCGATGATCGACCACACGCACGCTGCACATAGCGTGCATGTGTTTGAGGAGTTCAACGAGCTGTGCGTCGTGGTTGTTCACTTGCCCCCAAACCAATCGCTCGACACATGCGCATCGACAACCAGCGGCACCTTAAGCTCGGTCACACTCTCCATCGCCCGTTCCATCCGGTCGACGATCTGGGCTTTGGCGCTCGCGGCCAGGGCGGTGGGGGTCTCGAAGACGAGTTCGTCGTGGATCTGGAGGATCATCTTTGAGCCGTGGAGGGGTGAGGAATCGTCGGCGGCTTTGATCCGTTGGTGCAGGTCGATCATGGCGAGCTTGATCAGGTCGGCGGCGGAGCCCTGGACGACGGAGTTGATCGCCATGCGCTCGGCGAGGGCCCGGCGCTGGGGGTTGCGATCGTCGATGTCTTGGATCGGGCGTCGGCGGCCGAGCATGGTCTGGACATAGCCGTGGGAGCGGGCGAAGGCGACGCACTCGTCGAGGAAGGTGGTGATGTTGGCGAACTTGGATTTGTAGTTGTCGATGATCTCGCTGGCCTCGCCGTTGGAGACCCCGAGGCGTCGGGCCAGCCCCCAGGGGGTGACGCCGTAGACGATGCCGAAGTTGACCATCTTGGCGCCCGAGCGTTGTTCCTTGGTGACCTCGTCGAGCGCGATGTCGTTGATCTGGGCGGCGACGGCCTGGTGGATGTCCTCGCCGGCGTGGAAGGCTTCGATCAGGGCGGGGTCGTCGGAGAGGTGGGCGAGCAGGCGCAGCTCGATCTGCGAGTAGTCGGCGGAGATGAGCTGGTGGTCATCGGGGGCGATGAATGCCTTGCGGATCTCGCGCCCAAGATCGGAACGGATCGGGATGTTCTGGAGGTTCGGGTCCGACGAACTGAGCCGACCCGTGGCGGCGACGGTCTGGTTGAAGCTCGCGTGGATGCGCTTGGTTTCGGGGTGGATGTCATCGGCGAGGGCTTTGAGGTAGGTGCTCACGAGCTTGGTGAGCTGGCGGTACTCGAGGATCAGCGACGGGATGGGCGTCTCGATGTCCGGGTCTTGGGCGAGCTTTTCGAGGACCTCGGCGTTGGTCGAGAAACCAGTTTTGGTTTTCTTGAGCGGCTTAATCCCGAGCCCTTCGATGTCGTCTTCGGGGCTGTTGAAGAGGGCGGCCGAGAGCTGCTTGGGGGAGTTGAGATCGAATGTGCGGGCGATGGTGGACTGGGCCTCGGCGTCGATGGTCTTGACGAGTTCGTCGATGCGTCCTTGGAGTCGGCGTTCTTGGTTGTTGAGTTCGGACTTGGAGACGAGCACGCCGTTGTATTCGAGGGCGGCGAGCACTTCGACCAACGGCAGCTCCACCTCGCGGTAGAGCTTTTCGAGCTCGGGCTCGCTGTGGATCATCGGCGAGAGCTTTTCATTGAGCTGGAGCGTCACATCCGCATCTTCGCTGGCGTAGGGGCCGGCGAGTTCGAGGGGGACCTCGTCGAATCGTTTCTGGTTCTTGCCCGTCCCGATGAGGTCCTTGATCGAGAGGTTCGTTCGATCGAGGAACGCGAGGGCGAGGTTGTCCATCGAATGCGACGAGCGCGAGGAATCGAGCACATACGACGCGATCATGGTGTCGCCGGCTGGGGACTTTTCGTCGCCGGGCACGAACCCGCGCAGCTCGATCCCGGCGTTCTGGAAGATCAATAGATCGTACTTAATGTTCTGCCCGACCTTGGCGATGCTCGCGTCTTCGAGGATCGGGCGAAGCGCGTCGATGACCTGCTCGGTGCTCAGGTGCGACGATGGATCGGGTGAGAGCGTCGGGATGTAGCACGCCTTGCCCGATGTGTGGGCGATGGAGATGCCGACGAGCTGGGCCCACATCGGGCGGATATGCGTGGTCTCCGTATCGACGGCGATGATTGGTGCCTTCTTGAGATCCTTGATCAGCGCGTTGAGTGCTGTCTTTGTGCGCACGATGGTGTAGTCGCCGTCGAGTTCGATGGCCGATGGCGTGTCCGCGTCGGGCTGGTTGAAGAGCCCGAAGGGTTCGGGGGCGGCTTTCTTCGTCGTGGCTTTGTCCTTGGGTGCTTTGGATGCTGGGGCTTCCCCGGTGATCAGGCGTTTGATCTCGTCTTGGTATCGGTTGAACCCGAACTCCTTGCAGTACTCCATGAGCTTGCCCAAATCAAAGCTTGTCGATTCGCACTTGCTCAGGTCGAGCTCGATGGGGACATCGTGGCGGAGGGTGACGAGTTCTTTGGAGAGCGCGAGCGAGGATTCGAAGGCGAGGATGTTCTCGCGCCGTTTGCCCTTGATCGCGCCCTCGTTGGCTGCGGCGACGATGCTGGCGAGGTCGTTGTGCTCGACCAACAGCTTGGCGGCCGTCTTGATCCCGATCCCGGGCACGCCGGGGATGTTGTCGGCCGTATCGCCCATGAGGGTGAGCAGGTCGATCATCTGATCCGGGCGGATGCCTAGTTCTTCCATCAGGTCGGCCTCGGTGATGAGCTGGTCCTTGTGCACATCGTACATCTCGGTGGGCGGGGTGCCCTCGCCGAGGAGTTGTTTGAGGTCCTTGTCCTTGCTGATGATCCGCACGCGGATGTCGGGGTGCTTGTCCGAGAAATCGCTCGCGATCGTCGCCAGCACATCGTCGGCCTCGAAACCTTCGCACCCGATCACGGGCACGCCCATCGCTTCGAGCATCTCGACGGCCCGGTTCACCTGCGGGAAAAGATCCTCGGGCGGTGCGTCGCGGTTGGCTTTGTAGTCCGGATAGAGCTGGGAGCGAAAGGTGCCGTGGTCGCCGCCGATATCGAGGGTGACGGCGATGTAGTCCGCCTTGCCGTCATCGAGCATGTGCAGGCCATCGTTCTTGAGCAGCTTGAGGAGCATCCCAACGAACCCGAAGTTCATGTTGGTCGGCTCGCCGGTCACGGGCGAGGTCATCGGCGTGCGGATCGCGTGGTAGGCGCGGAAGAACTGAGCGTAGCCGTCGATGAGGTAGAGGGTTTTCATACGGTAAAGGGTAGGTGGGTCTGCGCTATGATTCTGGGATGGAGAAGCGAAGGAAGAAGGAACTGCGGGCGTTGATTCTCAGACGGATCGACCCGAGAAAAAATAGAGGGGTCATGAGTTGGACACTCATCCCCTTGGGCTGGGGGGTGTATTTTATAACTCTCGTATTCAAACCGATCATATTCTTTTATCTCCTCATGCCCTTCGTGATTGTTTTCCTCATTCATCACAAGCGACAGGCAGGGATTTACAACCGAGTGATCCGGTGCGACCATTTCCTGTGCCTGTGGTGCCGGTATCCGTTGTGCGATCTTCCGGATGACGGGGTCTGTCCTGAATGCGGCGGCGGGTATCGCAGAGAGCTGTGTCAAATGTTGTATCGGTATGCGTATGCTGGGTTATCGCCGGGGAGCAAGGCTTTACAGAAGCGTGAGAAATGGCTGTGGGCCAGGGCGCTGCGTGAGCGGGATCGGAGATCTGATGACTGAGGCAGTTCGGTTGTTTCCTTTAACCCCAATGCTTCAAGCCAAGGCAGCGTTTGAGCAGGTGAAGCTGATTCGAGTGTGTGCGATCGTGGTCGTTCTCGATCTGGTCGCGACTGGATTGATATTCGATGTTTTTCCATTTCATGCCGCTCGGTGGATTCATGTGGGTGTGCTTGCTTTGTTGGTTGGTATTGCCGCTTGGGTATGTATCAGAGATCGGAAATCCTACATCCGGTATCGCGATGAGTTTATTGAGGGCCTAGAGCCTGGGTGGTTCATGGTGGGGAAAGATGGTGCTGTAAAGCGTTCGTTGTTGGATGACGAGGTCCAAGCATCGGGCGAGCAGGAGATGGTTTCGCTGAGTGATCAGGCGGGGAAGAGCATAAAGCTCGCGGGCGTGGCCGATGTGGTGCTCTATTTGCTCATGATTGGCATTCACATTCCGATGCGAACGACGGGGTTGGCGAGCAATATCGATTTTCGCTTAGCGATCTGGGGCATGTTCTTGGCCGTCTTCGTGCGATGGGCGGTTTGGGGCAACGCGTTCTTCGCGGGGGTGAACCGGCTGGCGATCGATCCGGTTGGATGGAACTGGGGCGGGTGGTCGCGTCGGCTGGCCAAGGGCGGACGATGGGACAACACGCGCGTGCTGGTCAAGCCGATGACGAAGCATGGGCGTGACCGGTACTTCGTGGTGATGGGCGATGGGGATCAATCGATCGGGATGATCGTGCCTATGGGCTCGGTGGATCTGCTCAGGCGTGCGTATGCGAACGGTGAGATCACTCCGGCGACGAGTTCGATGGGCGATGCTCACTGATTACGAAGGGGTTGGTTTGAAGAAGGCCTGCTTTGCCCTTCGGGTCAAAGCAGGGCACCCAGTCGTATCGTTTGCTTTTGGTACAGAGTGATGTTAAAATTTTGCTGAGACCCAAAGGGGGGCAAAATGATAACAATAACCATCGTTTTAGCATTTATTCTGCTATGTGTTTGGCTAGTAGACATTGTGTACGAATCAGTCTGGGTGCCGGCCGTCAGCTATATGGCTACGGGCCTTTGGCTTGCATATGTGTTTGATCTCGGATTTCAAGACATCGTAGTCTGGTTGCCAGTTGTGCTGATTTCTGCAGTGTTGCTCCAGTATTTTTTATGGCGAAAATGGCTTCTTTCCCTCGTAGTTGACAAGTTTGTTCCTACAAAGTATGCCGTATCTTCTTCAAGATTGATCGGTGTGGCGGCAAAGACGGTAGAAGTAGATGGTCGTGTGTTCGTTTCAGTCCAGGATGAACTGTGGCCGTGCGATCAAGAAATAGATGTAGGAATTCTCGTTCGTATTGAACGGGTTCGTCGTGGAGTTTTAGAAATACAGCCGATCAAGGAGTCGTCCTGATGCCATTGCTATTTACAGTCCCTCAGTCACATTGTGTAATTATCGAACGATTCGGCAAGTTTAGTCGTGTCATGAAGCAGGGATTGCATTTTATAATTCCCGTCATCGATACCGTCCGGCATGTCCCAGAGTGGGGCTCTGTTGCCAATAAGGACCATAGACTTATCGAGCTCACAGAACAGCAAACCGATACTCCTGCTAGACAGTGCCATACGAAGGATAATGTTTCGATTATGGCGAATGCCTCTGTGTATTGGCGGATTGTCGATCCAGTTCGGGCACTCTACGAGGTTGATGTTCTTCCCCGATCGATATCGGATATTGCGTTGAATGCATTGCGTTCAAATGTGGGCGCGATGGAGTTGGATGGTTTGCTCGGGGAGCGCCAACGCCTCAACGAAATGATCTCAGCTCAACTCTCAGGAACGGCTGAGAAATGGGGTGTCCAGTTTACGCGTGTCGAAATCCAAGAGATAAAGACTTCTGATGCGACAACAAGCGCCATGGGGCAACAGATGGAGGCCGAGCGGAAGCGGCGGGCCATGGTCGCTGAAGCAGAAGGGGAGGCGGCAACGCGTGTTAAGGTTGCAGAAGCAGAACGCTCAGCGGCACTTCTTCGGGCTGATGGTGAGGCAAAGGCGCTCGAGGCATTGGCTGATGCGGAGCTCAAGTACCTTCAACAGTTGAGCGAGGTGCTCGATCGTGACACCGCAGGAAAGATTTTGCTCGCACAAAAAACTCTGGAGTCTATCGAGCGAATAACCTCGAACCCGGCTCACAAAGTGTTTCTGCCGAACGATCTCCGCCCGATGCTGATGTTGAACGAAGATCAAGATGGTACAAAATCAAAGGCTCTGAAAGAAAGCTAAGAAAAGCCATCGCTCATTTGCTCAGATGACTCAGATCCTTGCCCGGCCAGCTGAATGCCTCTTGCCCGGTCACGGTTTCGTGGAGGACGGTCAGGCGGCGGGAGTAGGCTTGGGATTGGGCGATGCCTCGGCGTTGCATGATGGTCATGGAGACATCGACGAACTTGCCGAGCCTGAAGTTTTTGACGCCGGTGTCGGTGTGCCAGGAGAAGGGCTCGGTGGTGCCCGCCAACGCCGAACTGGCGGCGAACATCGTCCCGGTGTGGGCCACGCACCCGGTCATGATGCGGGTGCCGATGGCGGTCTTGACATGATCGCCCATGGTGACGCCCAGGAAGGTCTCGCCGGTCTTTTCCATCGACGCGTTGCTGGTGGCGCGGGCGTTGACCTGGGTGTATGTGTTGAGCAGGTTCGAGTTGGTCGTGTCGGCCCCGAGGTTCGACCACTCGCCGATCCATGAGTCGCCCAGATGCCCCGCGTGGGCCTTGTTGGCATAGCCCTGGAACACCGTGCCTCCGATCTCGCCGGCCACCTTGCAGACGGGGCCGATCGCGGTGTTGGGCTTGATGTTGGATTGCTCAAGCACGGTCGAGCCCGGGCCGATGTAGGCGGGCCCTGTGATGATCGCGCCGGGACAAATCGTCGCGTTCTCTTCGATCACGATCGGGCCGGTGGTCGAGTTGAGGATCACGCCCGGCATGACGAGTGCTTCGGTGGAGATCGCCACGCCCTCGGTGCCGATGATGGTGGTGCCCACGGGGGCGGCGTCGACCTTGGGCATGCGCTGGGCGATGACCTGGAGATCGAACTCGAGCGACGCGTCGCGGAACTTGCGCCAGTCCCACGGGCGGCGCAGCAGGTGCTGGCCCTCGATGGCGATGGTCTCAAGATCGGGCTGATTGCCCATGAGCATGTTGCGGACGCCCGTAGCGCTCAGGCGCAGGGCGATCATGTCGGTGGTGTCCTGCTCGACGAGCACCTGACCGACGGCCAGGTCCATAATCGCACGCACGGGCAATGGGCAGCGGGCGTTGATCAGCAGGATTTCGTCGTCGCCCTCTTCGGGCGGGGTGTTGACGGGGATGCTCGAGAGCTCAGCCGTCAGCTCGGCCATGTTGGCGGGCACGACGACGCCGACGGGCTCGAGATCGAACGCGATCGTGAGACGCTCGGCGATCGTCAGGGCTCCGGTGCGGATCGCCAGCGTGGGGCGGAGATCATTGAGCGGCGAGAGCGTGCCCTTGGCGTCGTCGAAGAGGATTGCTTTGGTCTTGGTCATGGTGGGGGATGGTAGGATTGCTTCCACCAGTTTTGGCGGCGTGGATTCGACAGGTTGAGGGTATGGATTAGCCTCAGCGAAGGGTGGGGTGGCGGTTGAGCATTGATCGTAGTGGAGCAGGATACATAAGTTCAACACTCAAGATCGGTACGGGGGGCTTATGGGCTTTGTGGCCGATGCTCAGTGCTGAAGATTTCAGACAGGCGATGTTGATATAAAGTTAGAGAGTGTCGGAACTAGAAAAAGCTCTATCCGTATAGATGAGAAGACCGGGATCAGTTGCAGAAAGAGGGGTCTATGAAGAAGATACGGATTGGGATAGCAACGCTATTGTCTCTGGCGGCGTATGCAAGAGCGCAAACGGTCAATGAAGATATCAAGATCACGGCATTTGATTCGATGCCCTACGCGAACTATGGAAAATCAGTGGCGTCGGATCAGGGTGTATTGGCCGTTGGCGCGTTTGCTGATGAGCATGGCGGGGCTGTATCGGGCTCGGTCTATCTCTATGATTCCAATCCTGATTCAGCTACCTACGGCTCGCTTTTGAGCAAGATAACGGGAGTGGGTGCCGATGAGGGTTACTTCTTCGGGCATAGTGTAGCCATTAGTGAAGGGGTCTTGGCCGTAGGAGCCATCATGCAAGATGATCATGAGGGCGTAGTCTATCTCTTTGACGGCGATCCCTCTTCGTCAACATTCGGCACACAACTGAGCAAGTTGACCGCAACTGACAAACCGATTGACGATGTTTTGTACTTCGCTGCGTTTGGGGAATCGATTGCGATCGATCAGGGAGTCGTGTTTATCGGGGCGCCGAATGATGATGAAACCGAGATCAATGCGGGGGCAGTGTATGTCTTTGATGGGGATCCTGCCTCGCCAGCATTTGGAACACAACTCAACAAGATCACTGCGAGTGACGGGGTGTACAAAGATCGATTGGGTTCATCAATTTCAATTCACAATGGGGTACTAGCCGTGATGTCTTCGGGTGATGACGATGGGGGGAATGGGAACGGCTCTGCTTATATATTTGATAGTGATCTTGCTTCTGAAAGCTTTTGTTCTGAGCTTTACAAGTTCACGGTGAGCGATGTTTTGGACGGGGATACCTTTGAAAGTGCCTTATCAATAGATCAAGGGGTTCTTGCCATCAGTGCCAAAAATGATGCGGATCCAGGTTTCGTGAAGGGGTCGGTCTATCTCTTTGATGTGGATCCTCAATCATCAACCTTTGGCACTCGGCTTCGCAGAATCTACCCGAACAGTAATCGGGAAGGGAGTAGGTTTGGTTCTTCTGTATTCATGGAGCAGGGTTTATTGGCTGTCGGAGCACCGAGTTATTTTCTTTCTCAGAGTCAAATCGGGGCTGTGTTCTTCTTTGATGCAAATCCTGAATCCCCGGCCTTCGGTTCACAAAAACTCACACTCAATGCCAGCGATCCGGGGAAATATGATCTTCTTGGTTTGTCGATAACCATAGATCACGGGGTTGTCGCTGCCGGGGCGCGATCGGACGATAATGGGATGGTGGATGCTGGTTCTGTGTATATCATTGATATCAGCTGCCCACAAGATGTGAACCGCGACTTCTTGCTCGATTTCTATGATCTTGACGCGTTTATGACGCGGTATGCTCAGAGCGATCTGGCCGTCGATTTCGATGGGTCGGGCGAGCTCGATTTCTTCGATGTCTCCGAGTTCCTCGAAGAGTTTGCGGCCGGCTGCCCGATCGCTCATTGAGATTCGCGATACACAAACCGATAGACCCACAGGCGACCATGTCGCCTTTTTGAATGGCTATGTGGTTGGTTACTTGATCGTCCGGGCGAAGCGGGTGGGGACGGTGGAGTGGAAGCCGAAGGTGGGGGCGAGGGCGAAGAAGATGATCGACAACGCCAGGGCACTGAGCCCGGTGTAGAGTGAGGAGAACGAACGCTGGACGAGCTGGTCGCCCGCGTCCCAGATCAGCGGGTTGGTGCCCAGGTTCCGCAGGGTGAAGAGCGCGACCACCGCGATCTGGGCGATAAACGACGCGGCGATCGAGATGATGACCAGCGTGAGCGGGTTGCGCCGGATCAGCGAGCCGCGGATGGCAAGCACGAAGTGGCACGCGAGCAGGTAGCCAAGGGCGTGTGGCCCGATGATGAAGGCGCTGCCGCCGTCGATCTGGGCCATCGGCGAGAGCAGGTCCATGACAATGCCGAGGATAATCGCGCTCCACATCGCTTGCTTGCGCGGGGCATAGAGGGCGATGAAGGTGAGCAGGGGGATGATCATGCTCGCGTGCACGCCGCGTTCGCCGGCGTCGAGGATGGGCAGCAGCGCCAGCTCGACCCCGAAGAGCACCCAAGAGACAAAGGCGAAGACAAACCAGTTCATGGGGTGCCCCCGATCATGGAGCCCGAGCCCGCATCACCCTCGGCGGGCAAGCGCAGGATGACCTCGGGCACCCGGCGGAGGTCATTGATGGTCGGGCGGACGATGATCCGCTGTCGCAGTGGCTGGGTGTCGTTGCGCTGGATGCGTTCGATGGTGCCGATCACGAGCATCTGGGCGTGCTGAGGCCATTGGTTATCAAGCAGGCGGACCTCGCGCCCGACGAGCTGTCCCCAGGAATCGTCGGCCGACGATCGGGCGACCTCGCCGATGAGCGTGCCGTCGCCCACGGGCGTGAGCAGGCAGCTGACCTGCTCGCTGCCCTCGTCGTTGAGCAGCACGGTCGCCATGATCTGCTGGGCGGATTTGGCAGTGATCATACGGACGGTCGCGGTGCGTGCGTTCACGCGGGTCACCTTGCCGAGCAGCTGGACCGCATCGACGACTACGACGGTGCCCTGGGTGAGCCCGTCGATTTTGCCTGTGCGGACGACCAGCGTGTCGTTAAACAGGCTCGAGATGCGCGGGCGGTGGATCTGGCGGACATCGAGGTTGGGCGTGATCTGGGCCCCGCGAGAGAACTGCTCGATGAGCTCGTTGAGCCGATCGTTCTCGTGCTTGATCTGCAGCAGCTGGGTGCGGTAGCGATCGATCTCGCCGGTGAGCTCGCGTTCACGCTCCGATGCGCCTCGATTGGCGGCTTGGGGCGGGATGATGAAGTCGAGAGCCGAGCCGATCGGGTTGGCGACGGGCATAAAGATGACGATGGTCTGTTTGTTGAACCACGAAGTCCACCCGATCAGACGCACCGGGGCCAGCGCGAGGACAAACAACAGCACAATCGTGATCGGCATCGACCATCTCACGATCAGGGGCTGGTGTTGCATTGTGGTGTCCTCATACGATCGTCAGATCAATCCCATCGCACCCTCGCTCAGATCGCTCAGGTGGTGGGGGCTCGGACTAGATGTCCGAGTTGTTTTCGAGCGTTTCTTTCCACTCCTCGATGTTCTCGAGGTAGATGGCGGTGCCGCGGGCGACGCAGGTCAGCGGGTCCTCGGCCATGGTCACATCGAGCCCGGTCGCGCGGTTGATCTCGATGGGCAAGCCACGCAGCAGCGAGCCGCCGCCGGCGAGCATGATCCCGTTGTCAACCAGGTCCGCGGCCAGCTCGGGCTCGGCGCGTTCGAGTGTGCGGGTCACCGCTTCGATGATGTGCTGGATTGGCTCGCGGAGCGCTTCGCGGATTTCTTCCGAAGTGACCTCGGCCTTGCGCGGCAGCCCCGAGACCATGTCGCGTCCGCGGACATCCATCTTGGTCTCGTCACAGACCTGAGCGGCGGAACCGATCTGGATCTTGATCCGCTCGGCGGTCTGCTCGCCGATCATCAGCGAGTAGTTTCGTTTCATGTGGGCGATGATCGCCTCGTCCATGTCGTCGCCGGCCACGCGGATCGATTCGCAGTTGGCGATGTCGGCGAGCGTCATGATCGCGACTTCGGTGGTGCCGCCGCCGATATCGACGATCATCGATGCGGTCGGCTCAGCGAATGGAAGCCCCGCGCCGATGGCGGCCGCGATCGGCTCTTCAAGCAAGTAGGTCTTGCGGGCGCCCGCGTGCTCTGCGGAGTCAAACACGGCTCGTTTTTCGACGGCTGTAATCCCCGACGGGATCGAGATCACCACGCGAGGGCCCAGCATGCGGACGCGTCCGGTGACTTTGGTGATGAAGTAGTTGAGCATGGCCTCGGTGATCTCGAAGTCCGAGATCACGCCGTCCTTGAGCGGACGGATCGCGGTGATCGAGCCCGGGGTCTTGCCGAGCATCTCCTTGGCGACCCAACCCACGGCCTGCCCGTTCTTGAGGACTTGGTTGGTGCCCTTGCGCACAGCAACCACCGATGGCTCGTTGAGCACAATCCCCTGTCCACGGACAGCGACGAGGGTGTTACATGTCCCCAAGTCGATCCCCATGTCGACACCGAATGGTCCTAATAGGCGTTCGTACCACACTTGTGCGCAATCTCCTTTGGTGCAGATGCACCGGATCCAGACCCGTCTCCCGATCGGGTGAACGGGGTCGAATAGTAGGATAGCCTGAGGATAGCGGAAAAAGGGTTCCGCTGCGCCCGCCGGCGAGTGTTTTCTGGTGTACCCGATCCGGTCGAGGGGCTTGGGCGCAAATCCCGCCCGCTCTGCGGCTTGAGGGCTTGGCGGCTGAGTGGCACAATCCGATTAGTCGTAGCGTGTGCCGTTGTGCTCGATCCACCCTTCGGCGTGTCGTCCGCCCGGATCGTGGTGCGTCCAGTGGAGGACTCCGCCCCGATCGTTCCACTCGTACTGGCCGAAGATTGTGACGGTATCGCCCGCTTGGAAGGGGACTCTGGGCGCGAGGTCGATGTTGTGGGCGACGAGCACGGTGTCTGATCCGGTGTCTGATCCTGATCCTGAGCCGCGTTCGATCGCGAGCAAGAAGCGTTGGTGGCGGGCGCCGTCCTGGTCATCCTCGAGGATTTTGACCACCCGTGCCGAGCATTCGACCATCTGCCCGGAGCGTTGGGCGTCGATCAACGCGACGAGTTCCCGCTGGGATTGCTCCAGCGAGCCGGTGCTCGATGGGGATTGGGTTGCTTGAGGCGTTGGACTCGCTGGCTGATTGTTCGTTTGGGAATCAGGGGTGCCAGTGAGATCAATACCGAAGTACGCCGCGACCAACACGATGACGATCGAGACGATCAGCCGAGCCGGAGTGAGCTTGACGGGCTTGTTCGATGAATGCTGGTGGTTTGATCTGGGCATGCAGGGGCTTTGTCGGCTTGGGTCAGATCCGGCGCGAGAGGTTCTCACGCGAGATCATCAGCTGGAGTGTCTGGGCAACCATATCCACCTCTTGCCTGGTGATCCCGGCAAAGAACGGCAACGCCAGCGTCCGCTGCGACACGCTCTCGGCGATCGGGAAGCTGCCCTCGGGGATATGGAACCCGCGCTGGTAGATCGGCTGGAGATGGATGCACGGGAAGTAATCTCCCGCGCCGATCTCGTGCATGCGCAAGCCTTCGATGATCCGGTCGCGCTCCTCGCGCGTGTACCCGGCGGCCAGTCGCACGACAAACACAAACCAGCTCATCGTCGTGCACTCGGCGTCCACGGTCGGGAGCACCAGATCCGGGATATCGAGCAGGCGCTCGATGTACAGGTTAGCCGCGGCGTTGCGGGCTTCGAGGATCTCGTCGAGCCGACGCATCTGGGCGACACCGATCGCGGCATTAATCTCCGACATCCTGTAGTTAAAGCCCAGCCGATCGTGGTGCAGCCAGCTGCCAGCGGTCGAGCCGCCCTCGACGGCTCCCTTGCCGACGATCGCTCGCCCCTGATTCCTGAGCGATCTGCACGCGTCGGCCAGGTGGTCGTCGTTGGTGACGATCATGCCGCCCTCGCCGGTCGTGATCTGCTTGTTGGGATAGAACCCGAAGACCCCGGCCCTGCCAAACGCCCCGGCCCGTTGCCCGCGGTAGACCGTGCCCAGGGCTTCGCACGAATCCTCGATCAGCGGGATCTCATGCTTGGCGGCGATCTTGACATACTCGTCCATGTGCAGCGGGTTGCCGAAGGCTTCGACCGCGAGGATGGCTTTGGTCCGCGGGGTGATCGCGTCCTCGATCAGCTTGGGGTTCGCGTTGAGGCTCGTCGGGCAGATATCGACAAAGACCGGCGTCGCCCCGACATAGAGGATCGCATTCGAGGATGCGATAAACGAGAACGGCGTCGTGATGACCTCGTCGCCGGGCCCGATGCCCAGCGCGATCAAGACCATATGGAGCCCGGAGGTGCCCGATGAGCAGGCGATCGCGTGGGTGGTGCCGCAGCGTTGGGCGACGAGCTGCTCGAATCGTTCCTGCATAGGACCGATCGAGAGCCGACCCGATCGCATCACCTCGAGGACCATATCCTCTTCGAGCTTGGTGATGCTGGGCTGGGAGAGGGGGATCTGGTGCCCGGGGAGGTGGCTGGGCAGTTGATTGGGGTCATGTGGATCATGGTCATGCATGAGCGCATTGTCGGCTACTTGGGGCTGTTTTAGCAAGTGAAACCCGCGAGAATCCGTTGGGATTTCGCTGCTGGGCCCCGAACCGACTCAGTGCCGACTCAGTGCCGACTCAATGCACGCACGACGCCATCTTGGCCGCCAGCTCGCCGGCGGGCATCCCGTCATGCGGGCAGCCCACCGCGATGGGCTGGCATTCCTTGACCCGATCCTTGAACCGCTTGGCCGCGGTGATCACGGTCGAGTGGTTCGGGCGTCCGATCGCGTAGGCGATCTCGGGGAAGCTCTTGCTCGTCAGGCTCCGGGCGGTGTGGACGATCAGCTCGCGGGCCATGACGACCTTCTTCTGGCGTCCCTTGCCCGTCAGGTCGGACTTGGAGACGGTCATCTCGCTGCAGATGCGTGAGATGATGGTGTCGAGGGCGACGGGGCCGGTGGCGTGGGCTTGGTCCGAGCCGTCACGCAGGGCCAAGGCCTTGCGGATGTGGCTCATGGTGGGGGTGCGGGTGGCAGTTCCTGTTGGTTGTGTGTTGGGTCCGTTGCCTGCGGATTGATCCATCAGGCGGGCGACGGCCTGAATCTGGAGGATCGCGCCTTCCAAGTCACGCACGGACGCGGGCTTAGCCGAGGCTTGCCCGATGCCCACGCGATCGACGATGGTCTGGATCGCGGGCGCGTCGAGGAACACCCCGCGCTTGCCGGCGATGTGCGAGACTAACCTCCGGGCGAGTTCCAGATCGGGCTCTTCGACCTTGACGACGAGCCCGGCCGAGAATCGCGAGGCGAGGGCCTGGTCCAAACGAGCGATATCGCGTGGGTGGGCGTCGGACGCGAGGAGCACCTTGCACCCGCCCAGCGAGAGCTTGTTGAAGATCTGGAGCAGCTCGTGCTGGGTCGCCTGCTTGCCGGCCATCAGGTGGATGTCGTCGATGCACAGCAGGTCGAGCCCGTGGTACTTCTTCTTGAAGGCTTCTACCGACCGGGTCCGGATGGCGTTGACGAAGCCGTTGGTGAATGCCTCTCCGGTGGTGTAGCGGACCTTGCACCCCGGGCGGAGCTGGCGGGCGTACTTGGTCGCTCCGCGGAGGAGGTGGGTTTTGCCGACGCCGCAGGACCCGTGAACGAATACCGGCGGGCAGTCGACCCCGGCTTGGATGACCTGCTTGATGGACTCAAACGCAAGGCGGTTGGAGTTGCCGACGAGGAAATCGTTGAGCGAGGGGCAGACTGGAAATCGGGCACCCTGCGCAGCGCCTCCTGCGTGCTGGCCCGTGCGTGGTGACGCCGGATCACCGATTCGGCTGGCGAGCGGGTGCGTGCCTTGGGTGGCGTTCGTACCGGCGTCGCGTCCGGCGTTGGGATTTGTGCCGTTGGTGTTCGTGCCTTGGGCGTACGCGTTGCGGGTCTCGTCGACGCGGTAGGTGACCTTGGGCTCGGTGGTGCCCAGGGCGAACTGGGCCGCGATGCGGAGGGGGGCACCGAGTCGGCGCTCGATCATATCGAGGGTGAAGCGATCGCCGGCCACGATCTCGATGGTGCTGGTGGACTCGTTCTCAGCATTGTCCAATGCGTGCGTCATGGTGACGGAGCTTGAGAAGTATCGGCGGACCCTGTTGAGCCCCTCGGATGCGATCATGTGCTGACGGATCTGCTCGCAGATGGTGTCGCTTGAATCGTGCTCGACGCGCTGTGCGGCGTGATCTGATTCCGTGCGATCAGGGGTGATGGGCGATTCGATCTGAGCTGTTGGTCCGGTTGCGCGTCCGGGCACGATGGGCTCGCTGAGCTTGATCGCGGGCGCATCGTCGGAGCGTGGGGACTCGGTGTTGTGGGCGGGGGAAGTGTGGCTCGAGGGGGTGGTGTGCTGCACGCGTTAATGCCTTTGGTCATCCAGGACCGCCCAAAGTGAGAGTGTGGTGATGCCTGCGCGATCCGATCGCGCACCATGCACACCACTGGGCGAGCAATGCTTGTTCGTTTCTCCGAGTCCATTCACGGTGCAGACTGATCGCGCCAAGTGAGCCAACGGCTCGCACACTTGTAGATGCAGATAGAAGGTCCATCTGGCTTGTGCGTCCGATCCGAGGTGGGCTTGTCAACAGACAGTGTTGTCCGAAGAAAAGCAGCGTGACGGATCGGTTGCGGGCTGGGTTCTGAGTGTCCCCTCAGAAGAGTCCGGTGATCGAGTTTACATGCCTGTCAATCCTAACTGGCAGAAGGGATGATAGAGACCCACCGCGTGTTTCGCAAGCGTGTGATTGCGTGAACGCGAGCCTGTCGGTTGTTGGCATTGGCCGGGCAGTGACTTAGGAACGCAAAGTTTTTTTCGTCCACGAAGAGCACGAGTTATGCACATCGGGCGAGCGAATTGTGCACAACAAATCGTGCATTTTTTTCGATGGCTTGCATGCCTTCGCACCCAAAGGGGTTAGGTTCCCGATGATCACTTGGGCGTGATCGGGGCGACGAACCCGACGCGCGCATCGAAGCGTTCGAAGCCCATCGATTCGTAGATTTTGATCGCCGGCAAGTTTCGGCTGTCGACCGCGCAGGTGATCTCTTTGACGCCCTGCGGCCCAAGCGCTGGCCAACAGTCCGCGATGGCGTATTCGAGCACCGATCGCCCGAGCCCGAGCCCGCGGGCGGGGGGCGCAATCCCCAGATACACCAGCTCGATCGAATGACTCTGGGGGATATGCGAGAGCAGGCAGCACCCAGCGGGCTGGTTGTCCTTGTAGATCAGGTGCCATCGGGCGGGGTTGTGGTCGCCGGTGGCCATGTGGGAGTCAACGACATCGTCCATGGAACGCAAGCCGCAGAGTTCGGGGCAGTCGAGGGTGTCAATGTAGCTGCCCTCGAGGGCGGCGATGAGGTCGGCACGATCAGCATCGGGGGCGTTGGGGTCGAGGCTGCGGATCGGGCGGACCTCGATGCCCGCGGGCCAGGACTTGCCGGTGCTCACGCTGTTGGGCGAGGGCAGCGGCTTGCGCATGTAATCGAGCGTCCCCACGCAGATCATCCCGGCCCCAGTGCAGGCGTCGTGGGCCCAGGTGTGCTCGGGCTCGATGAGGGTCTGGGCGAGGGCGACCTTGGCGGGGCAGTACGCCCGCAGGCCGTCCAGAGCCGCCCGGATCGAGGCGCTGATCTCTTGGATCTGGGTCGGGATCGGGCCCAGTGAGAGGTGCTGTTCGGGATTGGAGAGGAACATCATCGCCGTCCGCCCGGAGCCGAGCACGGCCAGCGACACCTGGCGGACCTTCTTGGGTTTGTGCAGGGTTTCATCGGTCACGCCCCACATCAGGTCCAGATCGATCCCGTGGTTCGGGGCCGAGGCGATGAGTCGGCGGGCGGCCTGGCGACGCCCGGGCGAGGCGACCAGACGCTCGGCGGCCGAAAGACGCAGGGTGTGCGGGATCTGGATGGCACGATCGGCTTGGATGGGGGTGGTCTCTGGCATGGCGGACAGATCAGGCTGGGCTCTTGAACGATGGATCACGGGTATGATAGTGGGGTTTTCACAGAATCACACGGAACTGGGCCCGCTGGTCAGCGAATACATTGCACGCGCGGGCGGCATACACTATCGTGGAGTTCGTTCCAGAACACCCCCGAATACACGATCAGATCCGAATATGGGATGCATATGACACACAACGATATGACGAAGCAGGCAGGCACACAGCGCATGGGCACCTTCGGGCGATTTTCAGTCGCGATGGGTGCGGCTGGCATGATCAGCATGATGAGCCTAGCAGGGCTGGGCGTGCTCTCGGGCACCACAACACCGGCATTGGCGGCTCCTGAGCCTTCCCCGGTCTCGACTCAGTGGGAGTTCACCTTCGAGGACGGCCCATTGCGTCTGGCATGGGTCGACGATGGCGAGGGCAAGAAGCCGTATTTCTACCTGACCTACACCGTCACCAACCACTGGGGCGGCGTGAAGTTCTTCGCACCCGATGTCCACCTGATGAGCGACAACGCCAATGTGCTGCGTTCAGGGCGCGGCGTATCGAGCGATGTGACCCAAGAGATCATGGATCGGCTCGATAACTCGCTGCTCGAATCACCCAACGACATCGTGTCCAATGTCCTCGACGGCGTCGAGCACGCTCGCGACGGCTTGGTGATCTGGCCCGCCAGCGATCTCGAAGCCGACGAGGTCACCGTGTTCTTCGCGGGGCTCTCGGGCGAGTCGCAGGCGTATGTGGTCGGTCGGGACACAGACAACCCGCAACGCTACACCCTCCGCAAGACGCTGATGCTCCGCTTCTCCACTCCCGGCGAAATGGCCCAGCAGGGCGATTCGCCCTTCGAGCTGGCCGAGAAACGCTGGGTGATGCGCTAAAAAGCGGTTTCTGGGCTGATTTTCGCCCAAAGAAACCGTTTTGAGGGTTGGCAGGGCGGAAAGCTCGAAATTGCATAACCCTCATCGAGAGCAGAAATTAGACTGGACGGATGGCGAATCTGGGCCTACGCTTGCCCCCGCGACGCGAGTTGGTCGCGATGAAGATGATCAAAGAAAACAACCCCCGATTCGATGCCGATATGGGCGTCAGATGAATCAGCACGACGGAGATCTGTGTTATGGCACATAAAAAGGGCCAAGGCTCAACCAAGAACGGTCGCGACTCAAACCCACAGTATCGCGGTGTGAAGCTCTACGGCGGCGAATCAGCCAAGCCGGGCTCGATCATCATCCGTCAGTGCGGGACCAAGTTCAAGCCAGGCTTCGGCGTTCGCATCGGCAAGGACGACACGCTCTACTCCGTGTCGACCGGCAAGATCGTCTTCCAGAAGAACGGCCGCGTCCATGTCGATCCATACGACGCGGACATCGCCCGCCCGCAGTGGCTCCGCGAGTACCGCGCCGCCCACGCGAGCTAACGAACGATCAGTATCAATAAGTAAACGAATGCCGTCCATTTATGGACGGTTTTTTTATTGTGCATTGAAACACTTTGTTGTAAAGTTGTATGTGTGCTGGATGAATGGATGCCGGCATGTTTTTAAGGAGAATCAAGATGAACATGGTGACGCGGTGTGTGGGTGTTCTTGCGATGGGCTTGTGTGCGAGCGTTGGTCATGCTCAAGAAGTGATTGATGTCTCGGGTATGCAGTCGTGGGGGCTCGATGGCGATGTGCTCAATGAGCTCGGTGTCTTCGCGACGACGCAGAGCGGTGACCCAGAAATTGGCGGTATCGTGCTCGGGATCACTTATGATCTGACGATCGAGACCTTCGGCTCCTCTTGGCTCTCAGATGTGAATATCCGGTTTGGGAACTCTGACGGTACCTTTCATGGTGCATGGCCGGATACTTTTACCCCAGGGCTGGGAGTCGATCAAGGCGGGGTACAAAGGTTCACCGGGAGCTTTGCAACTGATTTTCATCTCAACGCGGATAAAGAGTTTCATATGACCCTGTTTGAGTCGTTCGATGATAATCCTGGGTTTGCCGATGCTGTTTTTCGCGAGGGATCAACGATCACGCTCGAATACTTTATCCCCGCACCAACCACCAGCGCGATGCTCGGGATGGGCTTGCTTTGTGCGACGCGTCGTCGTCGGTAAGTCAGATTGAAAAGATCAGGCGCTCTGGTGCTCGCTGATGTTGGTGCCGCAGCTGTTGCAGAAGCGATCGTTGGCTTCGATCGGGTGCTCGCAGCTGGGGCATTGGAGCGCGTTGACTTGTTGGCCGCACGATGAGCAGAACTTGGAGTCGGGCTCGATGGGGGTGGCGCAGGTCGGGCAGGGGATGTCATCGTCGAGGATGGCGGCCCGGACCGCGGTGGTCGCGATGGTGACGGCGGGGGTGGTCTCTTTAGCGCCGTAGGTGGTGATCTCTTTGAGGTAGCCGGCTTGGGTCAATGGTCCACCAATGCCCATCAGGATGATCCCCGGTATCCCGAGGGCGATAAAGAGAATGGGTGCGTTTGATTCGCCTGAAAACGGATCGCCAGAGACCGCGTCGATGAATGAGAAGATGAAGTTTCCAAACCCGATCAGGGTCATAATGATCCCGCAGACAAGCAAGATCGGGCCGAGTATGCGGAGGGTCGGCTTGACCTTCGAGTGCCCGTCGCGGGGTGCTTGGGTTTGCTCATGAGTCTTGTGTTGTTGCTTAGGTTCAGTGCTCATCTGTTTCAATATAACAACAAACGAGCATGGAAGCAAGGCTTGTTATCCGCTGGGGAGCTGGGCTTCGAGTTGTTCGATGAAGTCCACGAGGAACGCGGGCATCTGGGGCAGGGTCTTGGGGTTCGCCCGCCCGCGATCGGCGTGCACGACCCAGTGGCTGTCGAATATCCATTGCTCTGTCATGCCGGGCTGAGGCATCATGCGGAACGACATCGCTTTGAGTTTTTCTACGAAGAGCCAGTCCGCCACCGGGCTGAGCATCGGGCGGACATGGTCGAGGTCGTCGGAAACGATCTCGCGGAGCTTGTCGAAGCGTTCGACGCCGAGGTCTTGCGTTGATCGAACGCGATCGAGCAGGTTGCGTTGGCGGATGATGGTCTTGGGCCACTCGGTGGGGGTCCACACGGCGCAGCTGATCAGGTGCTGCTTGTAGCGGCCGTGCCCGACGGTGTGCTCGCAGAGGATGACCTCGCGCTCGTTGACCACGCCGACGAGGGCGGACTTGATGGTCCCGGGCTTGAGGGCCATCGGCTTCATGCCTTGGGCGGCTTGGAGATAGCCCGGGTCGAGCTCTGCTTTTTTGCACGGGATAAAGCCGTGGGCTTCGAGCAGCCTGGCGATGCGCTTGGAGCGTGCCTTGCGATCGAAGTGGCTGCCGATCCATGTGGGAAGCATGATGACCAGAATGGCGATCAGGATCATCGGCTCCGGGATCGACTTGCCGATTTTCGTGCCCGCGAGCACGCCGGCGAGCGCCAAGAAGATCGCGATGCCCACGATGGTATAGGGGCCGGGGATGGGAAAGATTCGGTGTTGGGCTCGTGGTGGGATACTCATGCCTTGTGGATCCTCGCGGCCTGCGTGATGATCGTTTCAAAATGCTCGAACCCGACCTGGGTCGCGCCGTCGGACCAGGCTTCTTTGGGGTTGGGGTGGCATTCGACGAACAACGCATGCACGCCGATCGCCGTGGCGGCTTTGGCGAGCTGCAGGGCCCGGTCGGGTCGCCCGCCGGTTTGTTCGCCCGAGCCCGGGAGCTGGGTGGAGTGGGTGACATCGAAGCAGACCGGGGGTGAGCAGGGCCCGGAGCCGAGCTGTGAGAAGGATGAGCAATCGAGCTCCATCATGTCGGCGATCCCGATGAAGTCGTTGACCAGGCGTTGGTAGCCGAAGAAGGTGCCGCGTTCGGTGAGCAGGGTGTTCTCGCAGCCGGCTTCGCTGGCTTTGCGGATCGGCCCGATCATCTCTGTGGGGGAGAGGAACTGGCCCTTCTTGATGTTGAGCCCGCAGCCGTGCTCCTTGGCGGCTTGAGCAGATGCAACAACCAGATCGGTCTGTCGGCAAAGGAAGGCCGGGATCTGGATCAGATCGACGGTCTGGGCGATGGCGTCGGCCTGCTCGGGGGCGTGGATGTCGGTGGTGGTGGGGACGCCGAGCTCTTGCTTGATGGCGGCAAAGTGCTCGAGCCCCTGCTCGATCCCGATGCCTCTGCGGGACTTGCTCGACGAGCGATTGGCCTTGTCAAAGCTGGCTTTGAAGATGAAGGGGAGCCCGAGGTTTTCGCACACGGCTTTGCAGTGCTGACCAACCTTGAGCCCCAGCTCGAGCGATTCGAGGGTGCAGGGCCCGGCGATGATCGCGAGGGGCTGGTCTTGGGCGATTTTGATCGAGCCGACGGTGCAGCTGCGGGGTGTTGGTGTGTTCATCTCCAAGGCTAGGCTTTGGGGATAAAGAATGTCAGATGTCTGTGGGATTGTCTTTCCGGGAAGGGGAAACTACCCATTGTGACAGGGTTTTGATATAAATTACACATTCTTGGGGCATTTCTGATCGTTCGTTCTGAAGATCGGCTATTTTCTCTGCTTCAGAGTGTTCCCTCTCGAGATCGTCCCCGAGCACAGGGCATGCTAACACCGGTTGTTTTTCCAACCCCCCCCGTGAAACTCAGCTGAGGCATGCTTTGCTCGTCCCACCAGGTTCCCTCCTTGGTGGGACGATCTCTTTTTGGACTTTGTCTTTAAAGTCGGAGTAGCACGGGCGAGCCGGAGGTCAGGGCACACGATTTTTTCGCTTGCGTGTGCGCTGACTGGTGGGGGGATGCGGTCTATGCTCTGTGCACTTCCGGGCGAGTAGCTCAGTTGGCTAGAGCGTTCGCCTTACACGCGAAATGTCGTGGGTTCGAGTCCCTCCTCGCCCATTGTCCGGAATATGCAAAGCGTTGCAACGACCAGCAGGGGTCGGCATAAGTGCCGATCCCTCTTTCGTTTGCGCCTCGGATTTCCATTCACTGCTTGTTGATGCGGCTTGTCGCTGCGCTCGATTCTGCGCCGCATGTGCGCCGGAATCTGCGCCGCTTTCAAAGGGGCTGTTTGTGGCCGCTTGTTTGGTGGCAGTGGTGGCTGCGGCTCGATCAAAGTCCTCATCACGAACCATGTGGTAATGGGCCTCGGCGATCGCTTGGGTGTGCCCCAGCCATGCCGTGCAGGTTGCAGCCGGGTATTGGGAGGCCAGTTCGGTGGCTCGGCTCGCTCGCATGGCATTGAACAGGCGGGGCCATGCGGTCAATCCTGCACGATTGATGATCCGGTTGAGATTCGTTCGGAGATTGGCTGAGGTGCTTCGGTATCGATTAACGACGAATACCGCCCCCTCGGGTGACTGATCGAAGGCATCTTGCAGGATGGTTTGGAGCTCAGGGAACAGGGGCACCATGCGTTCGCCCTTGCCAATGTGCCGCTCGGTCTTTGGGGAGCGAACCAGCATCCGGTTTTGATCCCAGTCAATATCTCCCCATCGAACACCAAGCACTTCAGAAGGGCAACGCAAGCCGCCGAAGCGGGCGAGGGCGATGATGCAACGCCAATCGGCATCAGGGGCCGCCTCGATGAGCTTGTGGGCATCTTCGGGGTTGAGGTAGTACAGCCGCTCCCTATTCGTCTGCGCGCCCGCCCTGACCCCCTCGAACGGATTGCTCGGAATCATCGACCATCGGACGGCTTGCTTGAAGAACATACGAGCAACGGAGACATCACGAGCGATCTTCGCGGGCGCATACCCTATGGATTCGAGTGCTGAGCGCCATTTATCAGCATCGCGCGTGGTGATGGATTCAAGCGGATGATCTTTGTCGAAGTGATCGAGGAGTAGGCGTTTGGATTGGGCATACCGCGTGCGGGTCGATTCCTTCACGCTCATCGTGTCGAAATATTCATCGAGCAAGCCGCCAATGGTGTGCCTCTGTGTCGCCTCTCTTGGCTCTGCAAGCCCAGCCTGCACCAGTTTGCTGTAGGTGTCTTCTGGAAGCTCTGCGAGCCACTGGGCGGTCTGTGAGTCGATTGGGGTAGCCGTTTGCACTGAATCAATCAGATTCTCTACACGGGCATAGAACCGCTCGGCTGCTTTGACATTGATCTTGCCCAGGCGGATCGTGCGCCGATCGCCCTTGGCGAGCATGAACTGGATGCGTTTGGTGCCGCCTTTGTCGCGGATGAGTGATGCCATTATTTTTTGCCTTCCGTTGCTGAGTCTACCAGATGTTTTGGCGATTTCCGAGCTTTATCTTCGTCATGAGCTATCACCATTTGCAATTGCTTCAACCGATTGGCTCTGGATTTCTTTGGCGCGTCATGTTGGTTTACCCAAGGACGAAGGTCATTCGGGTTGTATTTTGGCATCTGCCCGCCGCCCTCTGGGTGGCGTGGGCGGGCGATGCCGTTGGGATTCTTCTCTTGGGGTATTGGGGATACTTGATCCTGTGCAGTGGGCTGCACCGTTGCTGTCGGTAAAGTGCACCCTTGGCGTTGCTCTACTGCACTGTTTACAGTGCAGTCCACTGCCCCCTTGTCGATTGAATCGGCGGCCTTGTTCTTGGAGTTTAACTCGATGTTTTCGGAAACAACAATTGCTTGATTGCGCAGTACATCGAGATCTAGCCGCCAGGCATTGATTCGTCCTTTCCCGTTTTCATATCTTCCCCCTCCACCCCTTTCTTTGATGATTGCACCGGATTGTTCGAGCGAATGTATTCGGTCAATCGTTGCACGCCTACCTAGGCGAAGGGAATCAGCCAAGCGTTGAATGGACATTGTGATTCTGAGGTTGTGCCTATAGAGTCCGTCGGCCATTGCCAAGAGAGTGGATCGCTGATACCGATCAAGACTTGAAGCTGCGACTAGCCCTCGAAGTTCACAGTCGTTAAGTAGGGGCGGGGGTTTACGTGGCTTACTCATCGCTACAGCCCCCCGCATCCGACATAACCGTTTGAGGCATTCGTGGATTCGTTGTATCTCTGATCAAACTCATCTTCATAGGGATACTTCGCCAGATAGAGTTACTTGCTGCGAACATGTCGTGTCTGATAGTGCTCTCATCATCACTGAGTTCATGAGATCTACTTGCCAAGATCGCTTGATAACTCCGTGCTCGTTGATTGGGCATGATTGCAGCGATTGTTTGGGATACCACCTCCGATGTGCCGTTGGGGGCGTTGCGGCGGACTGGCGGATGCGAAGAGTCCAGTGATCGAGTATGATTGAGAGGTCTAATTTTCGCATCGCCCTTGCCTGCCAGCGGGGTGCTGCTTTGATCGAATAGTGTGGCTTCCATCAAGGCTGTCCTCCCTTCCGAGCGATGAATGCCTCTAGCTCAGAAACCGGGATGAGGACGGCACGATCGAGCTTGATTGACCCGATTTGTCCTGTCATTACCAGCTTGTGGAGTGTTCGCTCGGAGACGCCAAGGGCTATAGCAGCTTCACGCTTACGAAGAGTGAGCCGGAAGTCGGATGAGGGATTGTTTATCGGTGTGGGAGGTTGCCAGTTGTTCACTCGGCACCACCTTCGCACTCGGCGTATTCGGCGAGTTTAATCCTGGCGCGTTCAAGGTGAATCAGCCATCGTCTTCCGGCTTTTATGGCAGGAATACGCCCGGCTTGAGCCTCACGCCTTAGCCACGCAGATGGAACACCGAGTTCGTGCGAAGCTCGAAGAATTGGTACAAAGGTCGTTTGGTTTTGATGATTTTCCATGCCCGGAGGATTTCATCATTTAGCAGAAAAGCCAAGCCTGATCCATCGGATTGGGCGGGGTATTCCGCCCTTGGGCGGGGTACGGGCGGGGTTTTGGGCGGGGTATGACGAGATTGTTACTGCTCTAGCTCTATAGCTTTCCTGATTCTTGACTCATGTTGGGGATAGGCCTCACATACTTCATTGACAGAGTGCGTCCATTCACCATTCGGAGTTGATTGAGTTGAGTTGATGAGGGCTTTTCTTGTCACTGCTTTTCGCAAGGTGTCGCCTGTCAATAATCCCTTCGTAACGCTTGTGAACCACCTAGCCTTTTTGGCGTCATTTGAGATGGTTTTTTGTGCTTTTACATCGTTTTCTATTGACACAACTCTTTGCTCCACAAGCTTTAGCGCTGATTCGAGGGTGAAAAGAGCTTCTGGAGTAGGACAAGTGTGGCATCTTGTTCCTGGGCAGAGGTATTGATCTTCCTCTTTCCAGTTCCAAGGAACCCATTTGCGACCGAATGTTTGAGGTTCAGTCGATTCAAACTGCAACAAGGCTAATTCACAGATGTCTGCTGTGATGTAATCGTTTGCATCAGGATCAGCAGCGAGCAAGATCGCGAGTATTGCTTGCCGAGCTTTGAGGATCCGGATTGATTTTCGATGAGTGGGACCAAAGTCAAGTGGAGACAAATCAATCGCACTATTTTGGGCTACAGCAGCATTCCTTGCGGAACAGATTCGAAACAGCAAGAGTTGTTGTGAAGACATTCCTTGGCGAGGCAATTCATCAACACACTTGTCCTGATATGGATTCTTTGCGTACTCATCGGAGAACAGTTCTGCCAATTGCTTCCCTGCAATCATAAACAATTCGGTTTCTTGAGAGATCAGCTCTTGGGCACGCCGATAAAGCGAATCAATCCAACTGGAATACTCGAGTGCGTTCATATTGTCACCTTCCTAGGGCCAAGCTCACGCGGCGGGTCTGGAAGATGATGCCCAGCCGCATGTACCTGTTGGTGTCGGTGGCCGCCGACAAACCCGGTGTTGGTAAAGATTATACCGCACCGAACAGACTTGTGACAGACCGCCGAAAACGACCGGCAGCATATTCTGCTGAAATTGTCTGTTCTCGCAGTAATCCAGTGATCGGATGGTTTTGTACACTACGCACCGAGATGCGAATCACCCCTTCAGCGGGATGCAGAGCAGGCTTTTGACGGCAAAGAAGAACGCCACTGCACTTAAATTGGTATAGGTAATGAATTTCAGTGCAGGTCAATGCCAAGAGATGCAATGAGCAAGCTCATAATGAAGCACACACTTAATCTCACTCCCAGTAGCATCACTTGCAATAGCACTCACCCTGATGTGAACTGACCATATCACGGTGATTAGTATCCAAAGGACATGCTCACTGGGCAATGACCCGAAGCCCCTGATGGGCGATTTCAATCGCAGTAAAGACTCCATCGATCACACTACTCGCCCCAGCAAAGACCGCGTCTGGTCCGCCAGCATTGAGGTCGCTGAATGGTGGTTCGTAGAGGGCTGCGGCGGGCATCACACCTCGCGCTGTGAGCTGGTCGATGACCATCTCGATAAACTGCATCTGCTTTGACGAGAGCGAATGCTCCGAGAGTAACTCGGCGAAGGCCGCGTTCGCTGCCTTGCGATCAAGCCCGACAAGACTTCGCACGAAGTGCGGGAGCGAAGGCGCACCGCTCCGGGCGAGCAGCCCCTCGAGCAGCTGATCCCCCTCGTCCGCGCCGACCTGCACCAGAGCCTCCTGGAGCCCTTCAAGATCGCTCTGGGTCAGCGGCTCGTTGCTGCGGAGCCGATGGATCACGATGTCCATTTCGTGGTTCTTGATGTACTCCCGTACCTTTTTTTCGTACTGTGGCCCGGTCATTTTGGGCATGTCAATGCCCTCGGCATCTCGCACGCCCACGATCTCGTCTTGGAAGTCGGTGTATACGATCTTGCGTTTCTTCTTGTCGAGAAACTGCACGAGTCCACGCAGACGCAGACGCAGATCCTCGAGCCCTTCGAGGTTCATATCGACCCAAAAATCGTCCTGCTGGAGTGACGCGATGTACTCGATCTGCAGCTTCACCGCGGGGATCGTGATCTTCTCTTCAAGCAGCTGGGCGATCTCGACGACCTTGTTCCGTGATGTCTCAAACGCGCCCGCATTCCCCTCGGCGTGGGCGAGCTGCAACCGCAACGCCGTGAGATCAAACATCCGGGCTTCGATGCCATCGGTCGGGAGCTCGCTGGGCAACCCAGCAATATCGCGGCTCAAGGCTTCCCGATCCACCTCAGACAGCGACTCCCACGCCTCGGGCTTCTGGAACCGCTCCACAAGCTCCAGTTGCTCGCGCACGATGAAGTTGTCGCGATTCATGGCCGCAACCTCGGCTCGCAAAGTTGCGGTGACCGCCTGCTTCACCAAGCTGTTGGCATCGAGTTTGGGCAAACGAGAGAGGTGCCCCAGCATCTCCACGCGCGCACGGAACAGCCTCGTCCCAAGCGGGGCGCTGTCCGAACCAGTGATCCCCTCAGGATTCTCGTTGAAGAAATCAAAGTTGAAGCAGAAATCGAAGACCCGGAAGTCTTGTTTGTCCTCGCCGGGGCCATAGAGATCGGGGCATAATCTTGTGCCGCGCCCGATCATCTGCCAGAACTTAATCTTCGAGTACACCGGCTTAAAGAACACCAGGTTCGCAACCTCGGGGATATCAATGCCCGTGTCGAGCATGTCCACCGAGATTGCGATGTGCGGCTCCACCTCCTTGATCGAGAAGTCGTCGATCAGGCTCTGCGCATAGGTCGCGTAGTTGTCGATTACCCGGGCGAAGCGCCCCTTGTACTGCGGGTAGTGGTGGTTGAACCGTTTCTCGATGAATACCGAGTGGTCATGGTTGCGTGCAAAGACGATTGTTTTGGCGAGCCGGTCCCCGCCGTTGACCTTATGACCGTGCTCCATCAGGTGCTTGAGCACCAGATCGACTGTGTTCTCATTGAAGAGCCAGTTGTTGATCGCCTGGGCGTTGACACGATCCGGGATTGGGGCGTCTTCGCCCGTGTCGTTCCAGTCTAGGGCCTCCCATTGTTCCTTCTCCTCGTCGCTGAGTGCGTCGTAGTCGATGCCCTCGCGTGGGAATCGCAGATCAACCTGCTGGACTTTGGGCGGCACGAGAAACTCGTCGCGCACCGCGGTGGTCAGCTCGTACGCGTCCGTCGGCACGCCCTGCTCGAGCCCGAACAAGTCGTATGTGTTCTTGTCCACCTCATCGCGGGGCGTCGCGGTCAACCCCATCAGCAGCGAATCAAAGTAGCGGAAGATCGCCCCGTATTTCTTGTACACCGATCGGTGCGCCTCGTCGATGATCACCAGATCGAAGTGCCCGACCCCGAAGCGGACCTCGTCGCCAGACGAGCGCCCATTATTGATCAGCCCCATCATGGTCCCGTAGGTGCTCACATACACGCGGCTGTCCGTGTTCTTCTCTGTCACCAGATTCACCGGGCTTGATTCGGGAAGATGCTCCTTGAACGCTTTGCAGGCCTGGTTGCACAGAGAGACGCGATCGGCCAGGAACAACGCCCGCTTGACCCACCCCGCCCGTTGCATCGCATCGACGAGCGCGATCGCTGTGCGTGTCTTGCCCGTGCCCGTCGCCATCACCAGCAGCCCGTTGCGCTGTGCTCGAGAGAACTGCTCGAACAGGTGCCCGATCGCCCGCTTCTGGTAGTACCGCCCGGCGATCTGGTCCTTGATCTTGGCGGTATCAAGAGGCTCGCGCTGCGTCCGGCGACGGATCAACACCTCCAGCTCACCCTTCTTGAAGAAACCCGCCACCTCTCGCGGGGGGTAGAACTGGTCGTCCCAGATCCAGGTCGTGTATCCATTTGTGTAGAACACCACCGGGCGCTGCCCGTACATCTGCTCAAGGCAATCGGCGTAGAGCTTGGCCTGCTGTTGGCCCTTCTCGGCGTTCTCTGTCGAGCGTTTGGCTTCGACGAGCCCCAATGGCTTGCCGTCGTCGCCCCAGAGCACATAGTCCACATACCCGACGCCTTGGGCGTTGGGCATCCCCGTGACCATGAACTCGCGGTCCCGCTCTTCACCGAGTCCCCACCCCGCCCGGCGCAGGTCTACATCGATGATGTACGCCCGGGTCTCGGCTTCGGAATAGTCGTGCGTGTCGGGCTGGGCCTGCGATGCCGCTCGGATCTCTTCGAGCTGGGCGCGGGCCGCCTGGAGCTGTTCGTCGAGGGCATCGCGCTCCTGCTGGTGCTTGAGGGCCGACGCGTGCTTCTGGGCCAGCTCTTCTTCGAGCGTTTCCAATCGTTGGCGGGGCACCACCGCGCCCGTCGCGGGCGCGGGCGGGACACGCTCGGGGTCCCAAAGCGTCGCCAGATCCGCGGCGTCGGGGGCGTAGGTCCGCACCAGCCAGTAGCACACATGGTGCAGCTCCTTGACCATCTGCATCGCATCGAACTGGCGCACCATCCGCTGGCTGTGGGCCGCCTGGTTCCCCTGCTTCTGGATCAGCTTGGACTTCTGGAACACCGCCTCGGGCATGCGGCTCTTGAAGCTCGGCTCGTGGAGCAACGCCCCGAGGCTCTGGTCGTAGGGCATCTGCAGCTGGGCATCATGGCGATAGAGCCAGTGCACGATCGCTTCGAGCGCAAAGCGGGCATGGAAGCACGCCGCCCGCGGGTCGCCCGCGATGTGCCCCTCGGCCTTGCGCGCCGAGTCGGTGATCACACGGAACGACTTGGGCATAAACGCGAAGTTGCTCATCACAGGGCTCCACTGAAGGCTTGGGATTGGAGGGAGGCGAAGAGCGTGTCCATTTCAACAATGTACGAGTTGAATAGCGCTTTCTGATACTCTGCCGATTCGATGATCGTTGAAAAACAGCGAAGGATGTCAAGTGGTGGAACTGGAATCGCCAGTTCTCTGAGGTTTTTTAGACTAATATTGGCTCTTGCAGCTTCAACAATATGTCTTGTTAAAAATGACTGCCCTTGAGGAGTTTGCAGTAACTGGACAAGATATTTAGCAATCAATGGCTCATTCAATGTCACCACTCCGACAGCTTGGTTGACATTGGCCGGCCCAGCATATCCTTCAAACAAACACGATCGTCCAATCGATGCGCCAACAAGATTAATCAGCAAATCTCCTTCTTGAAGCTCTGAACCTTTGATTTTCTCATTGAATTCTAGCTGAACATATTTTGGTTTTGAAATATCCAGATTGCCTTGCCGCACATTCTCACTTGTAACAAATAGCAAACCATTGCTTTGGTAAACTAAATCCTTGCCATTTGGGAGATTGCCCCTTGGTAACTCTCTTTGCAGAATCTCCAAGTAAACAAACATCCCACCCCTTCGGATTCGTCACCGGATCCCCGAACATCTCAAGGAAGATCGATTGGATCAGGCGGTCGAGTTGGTCGATCGACTCGCGCCGCTTGGCCCGCAACGCGTCCGCCGCATCCAGAATCCCCGCGATCCGCTTCTGCTCGGCGAGGGGGGGGAGGGGGATCTTCGTAGACTTTAAAATCTTCCCGTTGATGTTGAGCTGAGCAACGCCTCTGGCTTTCCTCTTCCATTCAATTGCTTTATGCCCAAGGCAATATTCTAAATATCGCAGATTAAAAATACCAGGATTCTTCGGAATGACTCCCACGATTGCTTGATTCGTCGCAGCCTCAATACCGAGTGTCGCTGTTCTACCGATTGTCGCAAATATCGAAATGAGCACGGTCCCTGCTGGCAGGAGCTTAGCGGCGCTGCTATCAAGTCCATGCTTTGTAATTGTCTCGTCTGTATGTTTCAGATATCCCTGAAGCATATCTGATATTTTGACCCATGGAACATCGCCACCCCAGTATGTGGGCTCCGACCGCTTGGGTGTACCGCCTGCAATGACATCACAGACATCTCCTAGCTGTACTGTGCTCCACTTCAAGACAGCATCCCCTCTAGCTCCTTGCGTCCCTTGGCGATCTCCTCCTCCAGCTTGGCCAGGCGCTTCAGGATCACCTTCGGCGGGTCGTACTCCACGGCTTCGTACACGATCTCTTTGTACCGGTTGATCGATAGGTCGTAGTCGTTGCCTGCGATCTCGTCCTTGGGCACGAGGAAGCTCTGGTCGGTGCGTTTTCGTTTGGTCTCTTTGGCGCGTTTGGGCCAGCGTTTGAGGATGTCGGGCAGGTCGGACTTGTCGGGCTGGGGGGTGCGTTTGTCGTCGAGTGTGTAGCCGTCGGCTTGCATGTCGTAGAACCAGACCGAGTCCGTGCCGCCCGAGTTGGTTTTGGTGAAGAAGAGGATCGCTGTGGAGACCCCGGCGTAGGGCTTGAAGACGCCCGAGGGCATGGAGATCACGGCGTCGAGCTTCTGGTCCTCGACGAGGATCTTGCGGATGGCCTTGTGGGCCTTGGACGAGCCGAAGAGCACGCCGTCAGGCACAATGACCGCCGCCCGCCCGCCGATCTGCAGGATGCGCAGGAACTGGGCGAGGAAGAGGAGCTCGGTCTTCTTGGTCTTGACGATCTGGAGCAGGTCCTTGGCCGTTGATTCGTAGTCGAGGCTGCCGGCGAAGGGCGGGTTGGCGAGGACGAGGGAGTATTTCTCGGCGTCGTCCTCGTCGGCCTGGGCCAGCGAGTCCTTGTATTGGATATCCGGGTTTTCCACGCCGTGGAGCAGCATGTTCATGCTCCCGATGCGGAGCATGGTGGGGTCGAAGTCGTAGCCGTGGAAGGTGCCCTGGTTGAACTTGAGGCGTGATTTTTCAGTTTTGTAGATCTCGGACTGGTAGTGATCGAAGAGGTGCTCTGACGCGGCGATCAAGAAGCCGGCGGTGCCGCAGGCGGGGTCGCAGATGGTGTCCTTTGGGGTGGGTGCCATCATCTCGACCATGAGCTTGATGATGTGTCGCGGGGTGCGGAATTGCCCGTTCTGCCCGGCGCTGGCGATCTTGCCGAGCATGTACTCATAGAGATCGCCCTTGGTGTCTCGGTCGGCCATGTCGATGTCGTCGAGCTGATCGACGATGCTGGCGAGTAGTCGCGGCGTGGGGAACATGAAGATCGCGTCCTTCATGTGGTGGCTGTAGGTCGAGCCCTCCGCGTCGCCGTCCTTCGATCCGAGTTTCTTGATGAATGGGAAGACCCCGTCTTTGATCGTGTCGAACATGATCTCGGGCGCGGCTTGCTTGAAGCGTGACCAGCGGAGCTCGTCTTGGTCGGGCCCGAAGATGGGGTCCTTGATGGGGGTCTTGAGCCGGTTGGCCTTGCTCTCTTGGAGTGTGTGCAGCTCATCGAGCCGTTTGATAAAGAGCAGGTAGGTGAGCTGCTCGATGACGGAGAGCGGATTGGAGATGCCCCCGGACCACATGGTGTCCCAGATGCGATCGATTTTACTGCGTACTTCGCCGATGATCATGTGATGCCCTGCCCTGTAAGCAATGAGAACTGGAGGAGCAATGCCTCTTCTTCTAACCTGACCGGTATTGTATGCTGTTTTTGGCGAGATACGGGCCATTTCGAATAAATGACCGGATACATTTCAGCTCCGAATACAGGCGCAGTCGTGTTCGCTCCCCCGACCCGACCATCTTTGACCAACAACCGTGTGAGACCAGTACGCGCGGGCGCGCGAAGCAAATGCCGCGCCAACGCCATAGAGCTGCAAGGAGATGCAATGTGCAATCATTTCACGATCAGCCAGAGCAGATCGAACTTTCCAGCCCGGTACCCATCGATCGCCTGATAAGATTCTCGGTGATTCCGACAAGCAGAGCAATGGGCGTCTGTATGGACGGCTCAGAACCTGATCGCCGAGTCAGCCCTCTCTGCTCATGCTTGATTGTTCATCACAGGCAACCCGCTCCGAACGCATCGAGAAAGGCGCTCACATCGAAGAAATCGAAGAGGCCGTCGTTTGTAAAATCAGCGGTCGGATCTTCCATGCCGAAGGCATCGAGGAACGCAGAGACATCGAAGAAGTCAAGCAGGCCGTCTGATGTCAGATCGGCGGGGCAGGTCACGCCGTGTTGATTTAACAGTACACTGACGGAGTCTGAGTAGTTGTTCGCGATGGCAAGGTCGAATTTTCCATCCCCGTCAAGGTCGCCGATTGCAACGAACTGAGGCCCGTTGCCAGAACCGAAGTCCTGGTGGGCTTGGAAAGTACCGTCCGGATTGCCCAGCAGAACGCTGACGGAGTAGGAGAACTTGTTTGCGACAGCGAGGTCGAGTGTGCCATTCGCGTCGAGGTCGCTGATCGCAACGTATTGCGGCCCCTTACCGCTGCCGTAGTCTTGGCGGGGCTGAAAGCTGCCATCGCCATTCCCGAGCAGAACGCTGAGTGTATCTGAGTTAAAGTTCGTGACGGCGAGATCGAGCACATTATCCCCATCAAAGTCTCCAATCGCAACAGATTGGGGGCTATCTCCGGTGGCAAAGTTTTGTCGAACCTGGAAGGTGCCGTCTCCTTTACCGAGTAGCACGCTGACCGTGTCGGAGTTGTTGTTCGCGACGGCGAGGTCAAGCACGCCGTCCCCGTCAAGATATCCGATCGCCACAGATAGGGGAACAACGCCGGCACCGAAGTCCTGGTGGGACTGGAAAGTGCCGTCTCCATTGCCCAGCAAAACGCTGATTGAGTTAGAGCCAGCATTTGTTACGGCGAGGTCAGGGGTACCATCCATATCGAGATCGCCGATCGCAATGGACTCAGGACTATCGCTGGTGGCAAAGTTCTGGCGGGACTGGAAGGTGCCGTCGCCGTTGCCGAGCAGTACGCTGACGGTGCTTCCTGGATTGGGAAAAATACCTCCGTTGGCGACGACGAGGTCAGGCATGCCGTCCCCATCGAGATCGTCGATCGCCACGAACTTGGGATAGTGGCCTGTGTCGAAGTCCTTGCGGGTCTGGAAGCTGCCGTCGCCATTGCCAAGCAGTACGCTGACCGAGTCGGAAATGGAGTTTGCGCTGACGAAGTCGGGTGTACCGTCCCCGTTAAGATCCCTGATCGCAACGGATTCGGGACTATCGTCGGTGGCAAAGTCCTTGCGGGTCTTGAAGGTGCCATCGCCATTGCCGAGTAGCACGCTGACTGAGTCAGAGCCCTTGTTTGCGACAGCGAGGTCAGTGATGCCGTCCCCGTCGAAGTCGCTGATTGCAAGGGACTCAGGGCTATCGCCAGTGGAAAAATTTTGAAGAGTTTGAAAAGTGCCGTCCCCATTGCCTAACAGCACGCTGGTCGAGCCGGAGTAGGTAACGTTGTTAACAACAGTAAGGTCAAGTACGCCGTCCCCATTGAGATCAGCGATTTTCACTGCAAAGGGGATGCTCCCAGCGAAGAACTCCTCGCGCGTTTGAAATGTGCCATCACCAATGCCCAATAGCACGCTGACGGTGTTGGATCCGCCGCTCGCGATCGCGAGGTCAGGCATGCCGTCCGCATTCAGATCACCGATGTCCACGGAATAAGGAAATCTGCCGACAGCGAAGTCCTTGCGAGTCTGGAAGGTGCCGTCACCATTGCCAAGAAGCACACTGACAGTATCGGAGCCAATGTTCGCAACAGCAAGGTCGAGTACGCCGTCCTCGTCAAGGTCATTGATCGCAACGGATTGGGGCGCGTCACCGGCGGCGAACTCCTGTCGGAATTGAAATGTGCCGTCTCCATTGCCCAGCAGTACGCTAATAGTGTCGGAAAAAGAGTTTGCTACCGCGAGGTCCGGCGTACCATCCCCATCAAGGTCTCTAATTGCAACTGATATGGGGGCTAAGCCTGAGAAGTAGTTTCGACGGGCCTGAAGGGTGCCATCGCCGTTGCCCAGCAGTACGCTGACTGAGTTAGAGAACTCGTTCGCCACGGCAATGTCAGGCATGCCGTCTCCATCGAAGTCGCCAATCGCTACGGAACGGGGGCCATCGCCTGTGTCGAAGTCATGGCGGGGCTGAAAAGTGCCGTCGCCATTGCCCAGCAACACACTGACGGTATTGGGACGATTGTTAAATGTCCCATAGTTCACGATGGCAAGATCAAGAATGCCATCAATGTCAAAGTCGCCGATCGCCACGGACCTGGGAGCATCGCCGGTTTCGAAGACCCTTTCGGGAAAGAATGGCCCGGAGGATGCACCACGATCAAAACCCGCTGGATCGATTCCGAGTCCAGGTTGTTGTTCGATCACAAGAGGGCCGTTTTGAATCTGAGCTCCAGCCTCTGTAACTATGGAGCACATCACAAGAGAAAACAACCCAGATATGAACAGCTTGACCCACATGCCAGCCCCCTAATCATAAACCGACCGAACGAAGGAGGCACTCCCCTTCTTGCTGCCATTCTAAAGAGTACCCAGTAGAGAACAAGCAAAATCTTGGAAACCCGGCAGAGTACTTGCTGCAGTATCGTTAACAGTGAATGAGCTTGGTCAGCCACGAATCCGAGTCTTTTTCTTAGATGAGTACTCTCGTAGAATCGTGGTGTTTGGAAAGCAAGAAAGATATGGCATGGAAACGGCATTTGGCAGAGTAGATCGCCAATAACCTCCGAGAAGCCGGTCGTATCCAGTACAAGGGATGAACGTATTGGAAGTCGCTTAAGGAAATTTCTAAACCTTCACCAGAAGCGTGGAGCTCTCGTTCGCTTTGAGCTCTCTGAAGGGACGGTCAATGGCCCATTGGCAAAAATTGACATAGAGGTTGATACGGAATATGGCGCAGATGAATGGCCTCATACGAACTCATAAAGAGTCAAACTGGAGTAGGTCCAGCTCATGAATCACTGGGCTACTGGCTTTCTTTACCATGTTTTCTGCAAACACATTCGCGAACGAAACAGACTAGCTTTGAGGAACTTAGCCAGCCCTATCGATCCGAACCTTGAGCCAGGCTTTCGCGAACTGCCAATCCGACTTGACCGTAGCTGGAGATACATCAAGTATCTCGGCAGTTTGTTCGATTGTCAGGCCAATGAAGAACCTCAGATGGACGATCTCACCCCACCTAGCATTGTTCGTTGTGAGCTCGTCGAGCGCCATGTCGAGCCCGTCAATCTCTTCGGGGCTGTAGTCGGCGGCGGCGGGTATATTGATCACATCGATCTGCTCCCGCTTCTGACCCCCACCGTGCTTCACCGCATTTTGCCGTCTCGCACGGTCAACGAGTATGCGTCGCATCACCAAAGCCGCGGTATTGAAGAAATGGCGCTGGCTCTTCCAGTTCGTCTCGCCATCGGCGAGTCTCATGTAGGCCTCATGAACAAGGGCGGTCGCCTGAATGGTCTGGCCGGGTTGCTCTCGCCTCATCAGCGAATCGGCCAGGCCTCGGAGCTGCTCATAGACGAGTGGGAGAAGCTTGTTCACGGCGTCAGCGTCACCAGCGTCAACTGCTTGAAGCAGTACGGTGATGCTTTGGTCTGGGTTCGGTTGCATCGAAACTCCTTAAGGACGGAGGCGCTTCAGGTCACGCGCCATATGAGCAAGAATGCTCATCCAAACAATCGATTCTTGATCTACACATCATAACAAATATCGGGTACACGCAAGTTTCGCTCGGGACTCGGCATGTTCACAGGGAACCGCTTTGTTCACAGGGAACCGCTTAGTGGTGGGTGGAACCATGCGTTTCTGGTCGTTGATAGCCGCAATTTCATTGTGGAGAGCTTCCATCGCTTGTTCGAGCTCACCGAGCTTCTGTTGCATCTTTGCTCTGAAGAAAGAACGGTCGAGCAAGCGGGGCTGATTCTGATGAATGACGGGCATCACCTGACCTCCAATTCATGGCTCAATGCTCTGAAGCCCTGATCTGATCTTGATGCTGAACGATTGACTGTTGAAATCCGGCGGGATCGGGTGTGTCTGCCATGGTCTGTAGGAGTGTTGGCGTTGAGCCCTGCGGCATAGTCTCACTACGCTGATTCTCCTGGCGCATGGTCGAAAACCCACAGCGACACTTGGCACAACCGTGACATCGACCTGACTCTGGCGGCCTAGGACTGGCATTGTTCGATACTTTGGTAGTACACATGGGCGGCATTCCTTCATCTGAGTTTCAAGAGCTTGCTCGCCGTGATGGTTCACGGATCAGCACTCAACAGAGACTGCGTAGAAAGCGCAACGCCTGGCCAGAGATTATCTATTCAAATGTCAGATATTCGAACTTGATTGGTGCCCAATCCCGCTGACCAGCCCGGTATTTGTACCGCCAGCAATGTATCGGCAGTGCCATGGCCTCTTTGGGCTTACTCTTCGTTGAGCTTCGCCTGCCACTCAGCGGCCTTGGCGTCGTACCCGCCTTCGGGCTCGGCCTCGTGCCAGGCTGTGTAAAGTTCTACCACGCGTTGGATCGCTTCATCGAGCCGATCGTGTGCCTGTTCAGGTGGCTGGATTTGCTCCGCCGCTTCAACCAGCAACCCCTCGGCCTCGGTGAACTTGGACTGCGAAGCCAGCGTCTCGCCAAGCAAACTCTGCGTGTTCCAAATCAACCAGTGCCCTTCGGGCATTTCACGCTTGCGGATCTCGAAACACTCTCTGAGCACCGGCTCGGCTTTGCCTGGTTGATCTTGCTCAATCAGGTTCATCCCCAGCATCACCAGCGTTGAAGCCAGCTGTGCTCCCCCTTCTGGCTCTGCCCGTCGCGTGATCTCCACACTCAACCGCCGAAACTCCTCAGCTTCCGGCCATCGCTTTAGCTTCTCAAGCAAAGCTGCCATGTTGCGCCTTGACATCAACGTGTTCGGATGGTCATCGCCGAGCAATCGACGTAGCCCCTCCAGAGCCTCCCGATAGTACGGCTCAGCCTCGGCCAACTTACCCTGGGATTGGAGCAAAGATCCCATGTTGTTGATCGAGGTCAGCGTGCCCGCGTGGTCTTCGCCAAATACACGACGCCTCCCCTCCAACGCCTCGCGTAAAAACGGCTCAGCCTCGGCCAACTTGCCCTGGGATTGGAGCAAAGATCCCATGTTGTTGATCAAGGTCAGCGTGCTCGTGTGGTCGTCCCCAAGCACACGACGCATCCCCTCCAACGCCTCACGGTAATACGGCTCGGCCTCGGACAGCTTCCCTTGGGACTGGAGTAGGCCACCCATGTTGGTTAGTGAAACCAACGTATCTGGATGATCATCGCCAAGCACTCGACGGCTGCCTTCCAACGCTTCGCTATAGTACGGCTCCGCTTCGGCCAGCTTGCCTTGTGAACTAAGCAGTAGCCCCATGTTGTTAATCGAAGCCAGCGTGTCCGGGTGATCATCGCCAAGCACACGACGGCGGCCTTCCAACGCCTCGCGAAGGTAGGGCTGTGCCTCCGCTAGTTTGCCCTGCCAAAAAAGAAGTGTCCCCATGTTGTTAATCGAGCTTAGCGTGTCCGGGTGGGCGGTACCAAGCACACGACGGTAGCCTTCCAACGCCTCGCTATAGTATGGCTCCGCCTCGGCCAGCTTACCTTGTGAACTAAGCAGTAGCCCCATGTTGTTGATCGACCCCATTGTATTTGGGTGGTCGTCGCCAAGTACTCGGCGGTTACCTTCCATCGCCTCGCGAAGGTAGGGCTGTGCATCTGCTAGTTTGCCCTGTGATTGGTAAAAGATACCTATGTTGTTGATGTAAGTTATCGTACTCGGATGATCATTTCCAAGCACACGACGGCTGCCTTCGAGTGCCTTGCGGTAGTAAAATTCCGCTTCGGCCAGCTTGCCTTGTGAACTAAGCAGTAGCCCCATGTTGTTAATCGAAGCCAACGTGCTTGGGTGGTCATCGCCCAGTACGCGCTGGTTACCTACCATCGCCTCGCGGGAGTACGTTACTGCCTCATTCAGCCTGCCCAGTGATCTAAGCAGGAGCCCCATGCGGTTGATCGATATTAGAGTATCCTGGTGGTCATTGCCAAGTACTCGACGTCTACCTTCCAACGCCTTGCGGCAGAATGACTCGGCCTCAGTGAACATCCCTTGGTCTTGAAACAAAGAACCCATGTTGCCGATTGAGGTCAGCGTGTCTGGGTGGTCGTCGCCAAGTTCATGACGACGGATTTGTAAAGCATTTGCAAATGGCCTTGTGGCTTGCTGGAGCAAGCCAGCATCTCGCATCGTCCTTCCAAGTGTCGCGAGCAACCTCGCCTCCACAAGCGGCTGGTCTGCAAACTGAGTCTCAATCGCCTCCAAACTCGGTGTAAAGATGTGCTCATCAAGCGCATCGAGCGCAAGACCCGTGAAGTCAGCACCGGACACGAGTGATTCGTATTCCGCCTGCATCGTCTCAGCTTGGGCCTCATCAAACCCACGCCGCTCACCCAAAGCCACCAACTTCTCTCCGAGACCGTGACGCAGCGACAAACCCATGGCATCGGCATCAAAGCCGGCAAGCTGCTCGGACTGGAAATCGGCGACAAGTTGCAACTCTTGGGCTCGCCGCTCGGTTTCAACTCTCGCCTCGGCCTCGGCCTGCTGCGCGAGTTCTGCCGCATGTTGCGAGGCGACCGCCTCAGCACGCTGGGCTTCGGCTTGGACAAGCCCATAGGTTGTCCCGATCAGGCCCAAGAGCAGCACCAGCACGGTCGCCGCGACGCCACCAACCAGCACGCGATTGCGGCGGGCAAACTTGCGGATCTGATAGGATCGGCTTGCCGGACGCGCCACGATCGGCTCATCAGCAAGGTAGTGACGGATATCCGAGGCAAGGCCCGATGCCGACTGGTATCGGCGATCCTTGTCTTTCTCCAGTGCCTTCCCGGTGATGATCTCGACATCGCCTCCGAGCCTGGTATTCAGTGAGCTCAGACGTGTAGGGTCCACCTCGCGGATGACGCGGACCGCTTCGTGGATCATGTGCTCAGGAAGTTGGTATGGGAGTTGGCCGGATAACAGCTCGTAGAGCACCACGCCTAGCCCGTACACATCCGAGCGTGTGTCGAGTTGGGCCGGGTCGCCCAGGACCTGCTCGGGGCTCATGTAGGGGATCGTGCCGACGAGCTGTCCGATATCCGTCTGCATGGTGACGGATTGCAGATCCGACTCGGTCGCTCGTGCAACGCCAAAGTCGAGAATCTTTGGTTGCCCATCGGCTGATACAAGGATGTTCGCCGGCTTGAGGTCGCGATGGATGACCCCTTTTTGGTGGGCGTGCTCGACGGCATCGCAGATCTTGGCCATCAGGTCGAGGCGACCTCTGGTGTCGAGTTTCTTCTTGAAGATATACTCATTTAGAGGCAAGCCATCGACCAACTCCATCGCGAAGTAAGGCTGGGCACCAGCTGGGCCTTGCTGCGTCCCAGCGTCGTAGATCTGGGCTATACCGGGATGTTTCAGTCGACCGAGCACCTCGGTCTCGAGTTCGAATCGCCGGAGCATCCGTTCTGAGAGTGCTCCTGGCTGGATGAGCTTGAGTGCAACTTCGCGCTCTGGATGCAGCTGCAAGGCCCGGTAGACCACGCCCATGCCGCCTTCGCCGATGGGGCTGATGATGGTATAGCTCCCCACCCGTGCACCGGGTGCCAGGCTCACGGTGTGCTTTGAACGGATAGGGCTTTCAGCCGTGGCCATCGAGGCTTGGCTCAGCAAACGCAGAACAAGTTGCTCGAGCTCTGGATCATCGATGCATTGTTTGGCGAGGTATCCATGGCGGTCTGCTTCTGGCAACGCCAAAGCGGCCTCAAACAATGATCGTGCACGATCTATATTGGTCATACGAGCCTCCAGTTTTATACAAATGTTTTTACATACAGCGAAGCATGATCTATCGCCCCGCCACGATAACAGAAAGATTTGTCCGGCTCAAGTTTGTTTGCTTTAGAAGCATACTTGGGTCTATAACGGGAATTGCGGGGAAACATCTGGATATGGCTCGAAAAACTGCCTGTGGCTGCACGAGAAGGCTGGGGAAAGATTTTCGATATTCCAAAAAACATTCCCTATCTCTAGCCACTCGGATTCAAGAACTCGCATGTACATGTGGAGCCGGTATTCGATGTGGATGCCTGGCTACCTAACGAAACCCCGTTTGAAATGGAGAAAATAATGAACTTCCGTACGAAAACAGTTGTTGTTGTTGCAGCAGTCGCCGCTTCTCTGACGCTCGCCGCTACGCAAACTCATGCCGCTTCCATGCAATCTGATGGCTTGCGGATCCTGCGCCCGCATACCCCCAACCCCAAAGTCTTCCGCCCGCATACACCCAGTCGCAAGATATTCCGCCCGTACACACCCAGCCGTAAGGTCTTTCGCCCCTACACACCAAGCCACAAGATCTTTCGGCCGCACACCCCAAACAACAGAAAGTTCCGCCCATACACCCCAAGCAACCCAACCTTCCGTCCCTATACACCAAGCCCGACATACTACCGCCACTACACCCCGAAACTCCGAGTTCTTCGTCCGTACACCCCTTCACCGCTCAAGCTTCGTCCGTGATCACAGCGGAAGATGCCTCCATACATAGCCTCTCTTTCGCAGCTCAGCGAGGGAACTTGTTGAGCTGCTTTGTGCTCTTGAAATGCGACCTATCGACATGTTGTTGATTTCACGTTCTGTGTGAGGTGGTCGCCAACTCAGCTCTTGATGAATGGAACACCCATGCAAAGCAATCATGTCTTACAGCCTGTCTCGCTCCCCGCCCCTTGGTCACCAGATATTCTCTCAGGGCAGTCAAAGCCGTTTGAGGAGCGTTGGGAAGATCTCACATCGCGGCTTGATTCAAAGATGGATCAACTTGTGGAGGTTGTCCAAGGTTCGGAAATGTTCCAAACGCTTGTCGATCCTTCCACACCGATGGGCCTGGTGAAGATGATCATGCGGGAAATCTACCTTGAGATCTACTCGTACCAGCCGCAGGTCATCGAGGCGACTATGTGCTGCATCGCGAGAATGCCAAAGTGTGACTCAAGGACCATCAAGACCATGATGACACACCAGTGTGATGAATCCGATCATGGCGAAATGGCCATGCGCGATTATGTGCGCCTTGGTGGAGACGAACAGGCCGCACGGGCACGCCGAATAAGCAGTGCCTCATTTGCGGTCGCCTCGCTCTGGTGGGGATTGGCTCACATGGAGACACCAACGGCGTATCTCGGTGCTCTGTATCCGTTTGAGGGCCTTACGCCTCGGATCTGCGGCCCCATCGTTGAGATGTTGTACAAGCGGAACTTCCCCCGCGAGGCGATGGAGTTCATCGAGTTTCATGCGACCGAGGACATCAAGCATACAAATCTGGTTCGCTATTTGCTCAAGGATGTGGCCAGCCGCTACCCCGGAGCTGAGCAAGCGATCGAGGCAGGCGTGGACTACTTCTTGGAGGTATACCCAATGCCAGTCTGGGATATCGCATACAAGCGAGCGCAAATCGAATGGAGTGGGAGCGATACTGTCCTGGCCAGTATTTTGGAATAGTACGCGACGCACACGGCAATACTGAACGCACGCTGCATCGGCTCTTTAAAGAGTCGATTTTTTTCTGTAAACCTGACCAGGGCAGATGATTTTTACGCACTCATTTATGTCATGAACATAAGGAGTCAGTCATGTCTACGAAAGCGTTTAGAACATCCATCTCAATATCTCGCACTGCGGTCATACAGACTACAAAAACAGGCCGATTCAATCCAGGGCCCAGCACGACGAAGAAGGAGAGTGCTCGGGTTGCTCGCCCAAAGCAATCACGCATTCAAGTCAGAATCATTGACAGCGAGAAAGAGCAAGAAATGGTCTACCGGTTCCGATATGGGATCTATGTCGAAGAAATGCACCGTGCCGAGCCCCATGCCGATCATGAGAGGAAACGAATAGAAGAGCCGCTCGATCAGGACGGAGTGTTGTTTGGTGCATTTCGCGGCGATGAGATGGTCGGTACGCTTCGGATGAATAGTGGCGAGAGCGTGTGTGGATACTATGAGGATCTGTATGGAATGAGTGCATACGCCCCGTTTTTCCCATACCGGACGAGTATCACAACAAAGCTGATGATTCTCCCCTCGCTTCGGAGATCTTCGCTTTCATTCAGACTGGCTGAGGCTGGTTTCTGCTACGCACATAAGATGAACTTCGAGCATGACTTTATTGACTGCAACCAGCATCTCAAATCCTATTTCTTGAAACTCGGATATCAGCAGCATCTGTCGGATATCGAGCATCCGGTCTATGGGCATGTAAGTAGACTTCGACTCGATCTCAATGATTGGGCGCATCTCATAGATGTTCGTTCTCCATTCTGTCGGCTACGATCAAAGAGGCCGGAGCAGGCCACCCGTTGCCCGAAGAGTACGTTCTAATCGAACCGCGTGAAGAGGTCGAACAGCTGATCGTGGGGAATCTGAACCGCATGATCCAAGAGCGATCTTGGGCGCCGCCCGCCATACTGGCCGGTCCGGAGAAAACACTGTGTGAGACCAGTACGCGCGGACGCGCGAAGCAATAGGCGTGCCAACGACATTGAGCTGCAAGGAGATGCAATGTGCAATCATTTCACGATCAGCCAAAGAAGATCGAACTATCCAGCCAGATGCCCATCGTTCGCATGATCAGATTCATGGTGATTCCGACAATCAGAGCAATGGCCGTCTGTGTGGACGGCTCAGAACCTGAGCGTCGATTTAGCCCTCTTCGCTCTTGCTTGATTGTTCATCACGGGCGACCGGCTCTGATGCATCAAGGAACGCACTCACATCGACGAAACTGCATGATTCCTGATCTTGGGGCTTGGCTACTCCCTGCGATGAGAATGTAACCTCAGCCGTCTACGACACTCAGTTTTATCCGAAAAAAGGCTGTTGCCCTTTCATTGTGTGTGATACATGCAATGAGGGGAGGTCAATGGGGTGCCGCGCTGGGTATGCCTACTCCATTGGTACGCTGTACCAGTGTGATTCTCAATTTTCTGTCTCATGCAACCCCATTGCCATTGCCGAGGTATACTGCACACCGTGCAAAACCGTCCGCTCGCCATCTTCTTGACCATGCTTATCAGCTTTCAGGCCGTCTACGGCGGCCTGGGCGGTGCCATGGTCCTATGCCTTGGCGGTGGTCACGAGCATGAGCCGTCAGAGACGGTCGAGATATGCGAGCTTGCGTGCGGGCATGAAGATGTCATCACTGGACCGGTGTCTATTGATCAGCACGGCGAGGATTGTGCATGCGTTGATCTCGAGGTCGAGTTGGTTGAGCTTCTCAGCCTTCCGAGATTTGATTGTGATTCGATGCAATCTGTCTTTGCTCAGCCCGCCCCAGCATGGATTGTTGCGGAGCTGGGTCACGGTCTGTCATGGACCGGGCCACCGGCCATGCCGCAGTGGTTCGATCCAAGCGGGTCCCAGCGGCTTGCGATCGTTTCGTCGACGCGGTTGATCCTCTAAATCCTGTCTGAGTCCGAATCGTGCCCCGAGCAGCTCCGGCTGCTTCGGGCGGTTTGTCGTTTACTCAGATAGGAATACCATATCATGGACATCTTGAAAACCCCGCTTTTCCGGCGGGCGGCCTGGCCCGGCATCGCCGTGGCAGCGGCCGGTGGATTGCTCGTCGGTTGCCAAAGCTACGAGCGGGCACCGCTCGACCTCACCTCACATCGAGACACACTCGAGAGCCGGCTCGACGCCGGAGAACCGATTAACTCATTTCTCAGCCGCCTGAACGAATCCGGTGGCGATACGCCGGATTGCTTTGATCCAACCGACGGGTTGTCAGTGGCGGAGGGTGAAGTCCTCGCATTGTTTTACAACGCTGATCTTCGATTGGCGAGGCTCTCGGCAGGCGTTGCGCTCGCCAACTACGAAACCGCGGGGCTATGGGAGGACCCGCAGTTCGGCTTTGACGGCGCTGAGATCCTCTCGCCTTCCGGGCCGTTCGAGTACGGCCTGTCACTGAATCTGACCATACCAGTATCCGGGCGACTGGGCGTGGCCAAGGACCGCGCGGAAGCCGCCTACGAGACCGAGCTCAGGCGCATCGTCGATGCGGAGTGGTCCATACGCGCTCGAGTTAGATCGGCGTGGGCCGCGTGGACGGTTGCCGATGCACGGGTGCGTCTGTTGTACGAAGTGATCGGGCAGGTTGAACGGATCGGCTCCATCACCGATCGGCTTGAAGCAGCTGGCGAACTCACACGCATCGAGGCTCGCCTGCTGAGATCCGAACTCTTGCAGACTCGTGGCCGACTTGCTCAGGCGGAGTTTGCAGCGACCCAGGCTCGTCTCAACCTTCTCGGGCTGCTTGGATTGCCGCCATCGGTTGACATCGAGCTCGTCCCGTCGCTCGCGGCCAGGGAGAGGGAATCGTTTCCAGATGAGTTGCAGCGGCTGATCGAGGCCAATACCGCACTCGCCGTACGCCGTGCGGAGTGCCACACTGCCGAGGAAACACTCCGCCTAGAGATCCGGAAGCAATACCCGGATATCGCGATCGGCGGCGGATACGGGAGCGAAGACAGCGATGACCGTCTCCTGCTGGGTCTGTCGATCCCGATTCCAATTCTTAATGCGAACCGTGCCGGTATCGCCGAAGCACGAGCACAGCGAGACATTGCACGCGCTACAGCAGAGACAGTCTTCGAGCAGCTCACGCGCCAGCTTGCCACAACGAACGCGGCGATTGTCTCTGCCAGGACCCAACTCGAAGCGTTCGAGACGCAGCTGGTACCGATGCTCGAAGAGCAGTCAAGAGAAGTTGAACAACTCATCGATCTCGGCGAGGTCGACACGCTGATCCTGCTGGAAACAGTTTCTCGCCGTTTCGAGGCCAAGAACCAACTGCTCGACCTGCGACTTGCCGTACTACATGCTCAAGTCGAGCGAGCCAGACTGCTCGGGCCGAATCAGCATAAGTCACCGGCACCTGTTGAACACACCTCAGACAACACATCACTGACCACGGGGGCAAGCCTATCGCCCGCCGAGGAGGATTCCAAATGAACACAACTCACCGAGCTGCTCTGATTGCAGCGACAGCATTCCCATTGTTCTTTCTCGTCGCATGCAACGGGGACGATTCAGGCTCTACCGAGCAAGTCGCTCACAACGAAGATGACGGCCACGATCACGGCGTAGAAGCAACGCCGGAATCATCCGACCGCGTCGCCATCTCCGCCTCGGTTCGCTCGAATCTCGGTATCAGCTTTGTCACGGTTGAGCGTCGGCGGATCGAGCAGACACTCAGAGTCCCCGGCCGATTTGAGTACCTGCCAACCGCGCGGCGTGAGTACAGAACGGCCGTTCCGGGCCGTGTTGAGCTGCTCGCAGCGCAGTTTCAGCGTGTCAGCGCCGGCGATGTGCTCTACCGGATTGACTCGCCGGCGTGGCGAGAGATGCAGCAGCAACTCGCCGATGCGGAAGCACAGATCCAGAGGTTTGGCGCCCGGCTCGAAACCTTTGAGCCGCTTCTCGCGGCACATGAACAACACGAGGAAAGCCTGCACGAGAGTGTCGCCGTGTGGAACGAGCGCGTCGACCAGCTCAAGAGCGTGCGCGAGATGGGCGGTGGCCGCATCGACGAACTCGCCCAAGCAAGGGCCGCTGTCGCGAGCAACCGGGCCGAGCTTGCAAGTGTGCAAGAGAAGAAGGCCGAGCTGCACGCCGATCGACAGCAGACCCAAGCTGATCTTCGGGCGGCAGAAGCCCGGCTGAACTACCTGCTCGACTCCGCCGCAGCCATCGCATCGATTGATCGAGCGCAGCTTGCCGCCATGGTCAGCACGGATCAGACTACTCAACCCGGTTGGGCGACGGTCAATACGATCGAAGTGGTCGCGACCGAGGCGGGTATTGTGGAGGCGATGGGCCTGACAAATGGATCTTGGGCCGATGAGAAGACGCCCGTGATGACCGTTGTGCAGCCCGACCGGCTTCGCTTTCGGGCGTCAGGCTTGCAGAGTGATCTCGGGGTACTCAAGGACGGCCTGGTCGCCCGGATCGTCCCCCCGACGCCCACGGCCGTCGGCCGCGCGGTGCCGTTGCAAGACACGATGGACGGCACGCTCACCCTTGGGCTCGCCGGCGATCCCAATGACCGCACGCTTGAACTCTTCGTCGTTCCCAATGAACTCCGATCATGGGCACGACCGGGTATCTCGGCTCAGCTCGAAATCGTGACTGACTCCACGGCAGGACCCGAGCTTGCGATCCCTCTGGCCGCGGTGCAGCGCGACGGGCTCTCGCCGGTGATCTTCCGCCGGGCTCCCGACAATCCGGACGAGGCCATCCGCATGGAGGCGGACCTCGGAAAAGACGATGGGCGGTGGGTTGCGCTGCTCAGTGGTTTCCGTGACGGCGACGAGATCGTCCTCGATGGCGCGTTCCAACTCATGCTCGCGACCAGCGGATCGATCCAAAAGGGTGGCCACTTTCACTCTGACGGCACCTTCCACGAAGGGGAGGACTAAGCCATGTTGAAAGCAGTTATCCGATTCTCGCTCCAGTATTCATCGCTCGTTCTTATCGCTGCCGTTATGGTGGTCGGGTATGCCGGCTACCGGCTCCCGCGCATGAGCGTGGATGTGTTCCCTGAGCTCAACGCGCCGACTGTGACCATCATGGCCGAGTCGGGTGGGCTCGCCGCCGACGAGGTCGAGCAGTATGTGACCTTCCCCATCGAGTCCGCCGTCAACGGCATGACGGGCGTGCGGCGCGTCCGCAGCGCCAGCGCCATCGGCCTTGGGATCGTATGGGTCGATCTCGACTGGGGGACCGATCTCTATGACGCGCGTCAGCTCGTGGCCGAGCGGCTCGTCACCGCCCGAGAAAACCTTCCCGATGAGGTTGAGCCCTTCATTACGCCGATCACATCCATCGCCGGCGAGATCATGCTCGTATCGCTCTCCTCGCCCGATGGCTCCGTGGATCCGATGGAACTCCGCTCCTACGCCGACTTCGATCTTCGGAACAAGATTCTCTCCGTACCCGGTGTTGCCCAAGCGGTCGCGATCGGTGGCGAGTTGCCCGAGTATCAGGTCAATGTCAACCAAGAGCGACTCCGTCTCTACGACCTCACAATCACCGATGTGGTCGAGGCCGCGGGCGGTGCACACAGCACCGCCAGCGGCGGCTATCTCGTCAATGTCGATCACTTCGAGATCCCGATCCGACAGCAGAGCCGCGTGACGAGACCGGAAGACATCGCGAACTCCATCATCAAGTACCACGAAGGTGTAGCCGTAACAATTGGGCAAGTTGCCGATGTCCGTCTGGGCCCGGCGCTCAAACGCGGGACTGCCTCCGAAGGCGGCAACCCCGCGGTCATCCTGTCGATCCAGAAATCGCCCGGCACCAATACCCTCACCCTCACCGACAACCTCGACGCGCTCTTTGATCAGATCGAGCCAACGCTTCCTGCGGGCGTTGAACTCAACCGGGATGTCGTTCGCCAGTCGCACTTCATCGATCGTGCGGTTCACAATGTGACCAAGGTGCTTGGCGAAGCGATCATTATCGTGCTGGTCGTGCTCGTGCTGTTCCTGATGAACCTTCGAACAACACTCATCACACTCACGGCCATCCCCATCTCGCTCGCAGTCGGCTTGCTGATGATGGACGCGATGAATCTCGGGCTCAATGTAATGACGCTCGGTGGCTTGACCGTCGCGATTGGTGTTCTGGTCGATGATGCGATCATTGATGTAGAGAATGTTTTTCGACGCCTCAAGCAGAACCGTGCGCTGGCCGAGTCAGATCGTCGTCCGTTTACGGAGGTGATTTTCGACGCCAGTAATGAGATCAGGCCCGCGATGGTGTTCGCGACTGTGATCATTGTGATGGTCTTTCTGCCGCTCCTGTTTCTTCAGGGGCTCGAGGGTCGGTTCTTTCAGCCGCTCGCGCTGACCTATATGATCTCCATCCTCGCGTCACTCGTGGTCGCGCTCACGGTCGTCCCGGCGATGTGCCGCTTCCTGCTCAAAGGCAAGCTCGGCGGGACACACGAGGATCGTGACAGTTTTCTCGTCCGAGTACTTAAGCGTGGGTATGAGCCGGCACTTCGATCCGCGATCCAGTTTCGGGCGTGGGTGCTTGGGGCCGCGGGCCTGATCACCGCCGCGGCGTTGTTCCTGGCGAGCACATTCGGCACATCGTTTTTGCCCTCCTTCAACGAGGGGACATTTACTGTCTTTCTCCTCGCGCCTCCCGGAACATCCATTGTCGAAAGCGACCGGCTCGCGACCGAGGTCGAGAAGCAGCTCGTCGAGATCGACGGTGTACGGTCGGTGTCACGCCGCACTGGACGAGCCGAGCGTGATGAACACGCCGAACCCGTCAGCAACTCGGAAGTCGAGGTCACGGTCGATGCAGGGCGATCACGAGTAGAGGTGCGCGATGAGATCGATCGTATCCTCGCTTCAATCCCAGGCATCACGACCATGGTCGGCCAACCCATCGAGCACCGCCTGAGCCATGTTCTCTCGGGGACTCCCGCCGCCGTCGCGATCAATGTGTTCGGCGAGGACTTGTCCGAGCTACGACGCGTCGCCAAAGCCATCGAAGGCGAGTTGCAGTCGCTGCCGGGTGCCCGCGATGTGAATGCGAACCGTGAGGTTATGATCACTTCGCTGCCGATCCGCTATCGCCACGCAGAGTTAGCGGCAGCCGGTCTGAGCCCTGCGGACGCCGCGGAGCAGGTCCGTGAAGCGATTTACGGAGAAGTAGTCGATACCGTCAATCAGGGTGTCCGTCAGTATGACATCGTTGTTCGTCTCGCGGCCATCGATCGAGAATCTGTACAGCAGGTGCGTGATCTACTTCTTCGCGGACGCGGCGGCGCGACCGTACGCCTAAGCGATGTCGCCGACATCGGCCCCGAGCGGTCGAGCAACCTCATCACCCGCGAGAATGCCCAGCGGAAGGCGGTCATCTCGCTCAATGTCGCTGAAGGATCGAACCTCGGCGATCTGGTCGCCCAGGTACAGAAGCGGGTCGATCCCATAGTCCTAGAGGCCGGGATGACCGTTTCGTACGGCGGACAGTTCGAGGCTCAGCAATCTGCATCTCGTACTATTCTCGTCGCTGGTGTAGGCGTGGCTCTTGTGATGCTCATGCTGCTTCAGATATCAACGGGCTCGATGCGGGCCGCCGTGCTTGTGATGCTCAACATGCCGCTCGCGCTCATCGGCGGTATCGCCGCGATCTATCTCACCGAGGGTAGTGGGGCGATCGGTAACACGCTCGCCCTCATCGGTATCGGCGGCGCATATGTCCCGCCCGTGATCTCGATCGCGAGCCTCGTGGGGTTCATCACGCTGTTCGGGATCGCGGTGCGAAACGGCATCCTGCTCATCAACCACTACAACCACCTCATGCAGCACGAAGAGGTACCGCTCAGCGATGCGATTGTGCAGGGTTCGATGGAACGCCTCGTACCAATATTGATGACCGCAATCTCCGCGGCTTTGGGCCTCCTGCCGCTTGCGCTGGCCGCGGGGCAGCCGGGCAGCGAGCTGCTCGCCCCGCTGGCGATTGTCACGCTCGGCGGCCTGCTGACCTCCACATTCCTGAACCTCTTCGTCGTCCCCGCTGGCTACTCGCTGGTGTTCGGACAGAAACTCGAACCGCGCCGGCGTGTATTGCCGGCCTTGAAAACTCGGATCGCAGGAGCCCTGCGCCCGACCAAGACCAAGGAAAAATCACAATGAACGAGTTCACAAAGTTGCTCATCGCTTCGAGCCTGGCCGGGGTGCTGTCGATCACCGGATGCGAGACTGAATCAGCTCCAGAAGGTTCGGTGGAACACTCAGAAGGTGTCGGCCACGATCACGCCGACCACAACCATGATGAAGACCACAGCGAGACAGGCCACGGGGATCACGACCACAAAGACGGGAACCATGACGAGCATGTAGCTGTGTCGTCCTTGGGATCGGTTATTGTTGCCGACTCTACACTCAGCGTCTCAGCCGGTGGTGAAATCACGCCCAACGCCACGCTCCATATAGAAATCGAACACACGGCCGGGCGGATACCCTCGGCGATCAGGCTGTGGATCGGCACGGACTCCGGCGAGAACTCCCTCAAATCAAAGGCGAGCAGGAGCGGCAACATGTATATCGCAAAGGCGGAGGTTCCCGCAGAACTCACGCCCGAAGATGCACTCTGGATCGAGATCGAAACTTCCAATGGCGAACGCATCTCAAGTTCCATTGCTCTGAACTAGGCATCTGACCATGGCCGCGATGGCTGCGAGGATGTTGTAGATTCAGTTGCCGCGGAATTGGACTTTCATCGACTAGCTAGGGCATTTGTAGTGCATTTGGTCACTGTAAACACTTGTGTATGGAAATCTTGCGAAAGCGGGCGGTTGGGATCCAATTGACGACATTCAGCTTGGGTGACCTGCCCCCAGAACCTCATCTATTTCCTATGCGATTTGTTTCGAAGAATGGATTCGGTTTGGGGGGCAGATCAAGAGCTTGCTCACAAGGTGGACGCGATGAACACCAAGTACGGGCACGCCCTGATGGAGTCTTTGTGCGTGGACTTGTCATGGAATGAGCGTGGTATGTTCGTATGTGTGATTGCTGGGTCGGTGTCAGGGATGTGGTCGCTTGGAACCCAGGGTTGGGAATAATTCATCGGACTGGACACTTCACTGAGAAGTCAAAGGGGATGTTTCCCAATTGATTTGTGTCCCGATCCCATGTAGAGTCACCTGTATGATGCGATTGCTGACCATCCTGATTGTTCTGCTTGCGGGCTTGCCGCGGGTTGGGCTTGGGTTGATCGAGGTACCGGCTGAGACCGGCTGCAGCGATATGGTCTGCCAGCCGATCATCGTCGAAACGGGTTGCTGTAGCGAACCTGCACCGGCTCAGGACATGAGCGTGTACTGCCCGATGTCGGACGGCCCGTGCCGATGCGGGGTCGATCGGAATGACGATCCTCAACGAGCACCCGAGGCTCCGCTCCAGCGAAGCGACTCACAGGTCACCCTTGGATTATCGAGGGCGGTTGCACAGATTTGTATCTGGAGCATCGGCAACGACGGGCAAGCCGAACGCCAAATGAGCGGGCTCGTCGAGCATGTGCACGCCCGGTGCACACACAGCGAAACACAGGCCATCCTGGGTATCTGGAGAACATAGAGCACGGATCCACAAGGGCAATGCGCGCACAGCGCATCGCAATGCGGTGATCCAATGTTCTCGTTCTACCAACTATTCAGGAGAATGCGATGGCGACACGCCTATGCATCGGCGCGTTGATTGCCGGCCCGGGGCTCATGCTCCTCGCCGGGTGTTCAACGAGTCCGTTCGACTACTCATCTCATCAAGGACCATCGGGGCCCCATCGGCTCATGATCCCTCAAGGCTCATCCCCAGCTCCTCGCTCGATCTATAGGGATCAAGAGCGGGGTGCGCTGGGATCTGATCAGAGCCAGAGCTCGGGGGTAGTCGTGGGCTCGACCCCCGAGTCGTTTATACGCTATGCGCTGTATCACAGCCCAACGGTCGAGCAAGCGTACCAGCAATGGCGAGTTGCCAGCGAGCGGCTGCCTCAGGTGCGTTCGTTGCCCGATCCGAGGCTCAGTGTTGGGTTTTTCCTCGATGAGGTGGAGACCCGTGTGGGTCCTCAGCAGGCCAAGGTGGGGTTGCAGCAGACTTTTCCGTGGATCGGCAAGCTCCGCGATCGGGAGGACGCGGCGGCTAAGGCTGCACTCGCGGCGTGGTATCAATACCAACAGGCACAGCTCGAGGTCGTTGAGCAGGTCCAGCAGGCCCTGTGGGGCTTGGTGTACCTCGACGAGGCCACCAAGATCACCCAAGGGAACTACGCCCTGCTCGAGTCTTTCGAGGCCGTGGTCCGGGCGCGATACCGGGTCGGGGCAGGATCGCACCCGGAGCTGATCAAGGTCCAGGTCGAGCTCGGGCTCCTCAGCGATCGACTCGCCGGGCTCGAAGCACAGCGTCCATCACAGGTCGCCGGGCTCAATGCGCTGCTCAACCGCCCGCCAGGAGCAACCATAGAGCCTGGGATACAGCTTGCGGATTCGGTGGTGTCGGACGATGCTCAGCATGCGATCGATGTGGCTCGCGATTGGAGCCCGGTGCTCCACATGATCGAGGAGCGGATCGAGCGTGCGAGGATCAATACAAGGCTCGCCCAGAAGGAGCGGTACCCGGATCTGACCGCCGGGATCGACTACATCGTGACCGATGAGGCGGCCAACCCAGCGATCGCCGAGAGCGGGGACGATCCGATCATGCTCAGCTTCGGCATCAACCTACCGATCTGGAGCGAGAAGTACGACGCCCTAGAGCGCGAGTCGATCGCTCAGCGTTTATCGATCAGCCGCGAGCTTGACTCGACGATCAATCAGCTCAGCGCCCAGATCCACCAAGCCTGGTTCGAGCACACCGACGCGGATCGGCGTGTCCGGCTCTACGAGGACTCGTTGATCCCTAAGGCTCAGGAATCGCTCTCCGCGTCACTCGCGGGGTTCCGCACCGGGGATTCGGAGTTCCTCGATCTGCTCGACACCCAGCGGACGCTGCTCGAGTTTGGGATTTCTGCTCAACGAGCGCGGGCAGACCGGGGCAAAGCACTGGCGACGCTCAACCGCCTGGTTGGACGCCCGGTGGAGACCGCTGAGGAACCAGCGGCGACCAACACAACCAATCAAAGCCATGATGAGGAGCTGCCATGAGTATTTCGAAGCAAAGCACAGGGCGCGCACTGCGTTGGGTCTGGTCTCGTATCGCGTCGGCAGTGGCGTTGGTGTTGATCGTGGCGGCGTTGTGGATCGGATACTCCATTGGTACCCCAAACACTGAGTCCCCGTCTTCGGCGGATCATCCCGATGAACACGCGTCGAATGATTCTGGGACAGATGCTGGAACACAGCTGTACACCTGTTCCATGCATCCGTCCGTCCGGCTTCCAGACCCGGACGCCAAGTGCCCCATCTGCTTTATGGAACTGATCCCGGTGATGGACAACGCGGACGGCGAGGGCTCAACCATCCGCTTGACGCTCTCGGAATCTGCCAGGGCAACAAGCCAGATCGAGACCGCGCGGGTCGGGCGGTTCTATCCGTCGGCCCAGACCCGCCTGTTCGGCAAGCTGGTTGACGACGAGACTTCGGTCGCTCGCATCAGCGCCTACTTCCCGGGGCGGATCGATCGCCTGTTTGTCAACTACATAGGTGTGAGCGTTCAGCGGGGCGATCACCTCGCCGAGCTCTACAGTCCTGATCTGCTCGCAGCGTTCGAGGAGCTCCGCCAAGCGAAGATCGCTGCCGGCAATGCGAGCGGGGCCAGCGAGTTTCTCCGCAAGTCCGCCGAACAAACGCTTGTGGCATCGAGGGAGAAGCTCCGGCTCTTCGGGCTCACCCAAGAGCAGGTGGACCAGGTGGAGTCGGGCACTTTCGACACCGACAAGCTGACGATTTATGCACCGATCGGCGGCGTGGTGACGAATCTGGCGGCGCGCGAGGGCGATTACCTCAAGACCGGCGACCCCATCGCCACGGTCTCGGATTTGTCGCGCCTGTGGCTCGACCTTGAAGCGTATGAATCACAACTGCCCATGCTCCGTTGGGGGCTCCCGGTGACATTCACCGTCGAAGCGCACCCGGGAGAAGTGTTCGAGGGGCGGGTCTCGTTTATTGAGCCCATCGTGGACGATCGCACGCGCACCGCCGCGGTGCGAGTGGCTGTTGATAACACGGAGAGAAGACTCAAGCCAGGCATGTTTGCGACGGCGGTGATCCGCGCCAAGATCGCTGTGGATGGTGCGGTGGTGTCCGATGAACTGGCCGGCAAATGGGTGAGCCCGATGCACCCGACCGTTGTCAAGGACGAGCCGGGAACCTGTGATGTCTGCGGCATGGACCTGATGAGCGCGGAATCGCTTGGGATCGTCGGTGATCCCGCCAGCACCGAGATGCCCATGGTGATCCCTCGGAGCGCAGTGCTGTTCACAGGCAAGCGATCCGTGGTGTATGTCCAGATCCCGGATCAGGACAAGCCGACCTACGAGGGGCGGACGATCGATCTGGGGGCACGGGGCGGTGATTTTTATACGGTGCGATCAGGGCTCATAGAGGGAGACCAGGTCGTGGTCAACGGGGCGTTCCGAATCGATAGCGCGATGCAGATCCTCGCCAAGCCGAGCATGATGATGCCCGACGGCGGGGCGAGTGGTGCGGGTCATCAGCACGGTGAGCAGGCACCTTCGACACAGGCAATGCCTGATATGTCCGCGATGGAGATGCAGAGCACCGCCCCCGAGGGATTCATCGAGGACCTGAGCGCGGTGTTCGCCGCGTACTTCGATGCTCAGGAACGGCTCGCCGACGATGATCTAGGTGGATTCATCGAATCAGCGAAGAATCTCGATGGGGCGGTGGAGTCGGTGCGTGTGATCGGGCTTTCCGGCGAACCATTAGGGATCTGGCGACGGGCAGGAGGCAAGCTCAGGTTGGATCCAGCCATGACGACGATGGATGGTGCGCGATTGAGCTTCGAGCAGATGTCCATAGCGATCATGTCGCTGCAAAGCCGGTTTGGGAATCCATCAGGCGAAACCCACTACACGGCCTACTGCCCGATGGCGTTTGATTTCAAGGGTGCCCAGTGGCTCCAGCGCGGGCAAGAGATCAATAACCCGTACTTCGGCAGCGCGATGCTCCGCTGCGGAGATATAGAAGAAACCCACACCCCGATCAATCCGTCGATTGATCCAGTCCAAGACCCAGTGCACGAGGGGCATGACCATGACTGATCAGCTCAACAATCCGGGTATGGTCGGGCGTGTGATCCGTTTCTGTCTTGAGCAGAAGCTAGTCGTGGCGATCCTGCTCTTCGTGATGATCTTCTGGGGCATCCTTGTCGCGCCGTTCGATTGGGAGATCGGCGATCTCCCCCGGGATCCGGTCCCCGTGGACGCGATCCCGGATATCGGTGAGAACCAGCAGATCGTGTTTACGGAGTGGTCGGGGCGATCGCCTCAGGATATTGATGACCAGATCTCGTACCCGATGACCGTGGCGCTGCTGGGGATCCCGGGGGTCAAGGACATCCGGAGCTACTCGGTGTTCGGGTTCTCCACGGTCTATGTGGTGTTCGAGGATGGTGTTGAGTTTTATTGGTCGCGATCGCGGGTGCTCGAGAAGCTCGGTTCGTTGCCCGCGGGGACGCTGCCGACGGGTGTGGTGCCGATGCTTGGGCCCGATGCGACGGCGCTCGGGCAGGTCTTCTGGTACACGCTCGAGGGGCGAGACGGGGACGGCAACCCGACGGGCGGATGGGAGCCCGACGAGCTGCGATCGATCCAGGATTTCACGGTCAAGTATCAGCTCGCTGGGGTCAAGGGTGTCAGCGAGGTCGCTTCGATCGGTGGCTTCGTGCGTGAGTATCAGGTGGATGTCAACCCGGACGCGATGCGTGCTGTGGGGATCACGCTCGGGCAGGTGATCAGCGCTGTGCGCAAGAGCAACCTCGATGTCGGGGCCCGGACGCTCGAGGTGAACCGGGCCGAGTACATCGTCCGGGGGATCGGGTTCATCGAAAAACCGGAAGACCTCGAGCAGACCGCGATCACCGCACGCGATGGGCAGCCGATCCTCATCGGTGATATCGCCAAGGTGGGCTACGGCCCGGCCCAGCGCCGGGGTGTGCTGAGCAAGGGTGGGGTGGAAGCCGTGGGCGGGGTGGTCGTAGTCCGCTACGGCGAGAACCCGATGGCAACGATCGAGCGGGTCAAAGCGCAGATCGCATCGACGGCGTCGGGCTTGCCAACGAAGACCCTCAGCGATGGGACCGAGTCGCGAGTCACGATCGTTCCGTTTTATGATCGCTCGGGGCTGATCAAAGAAACACTCTCGACGCTCAACTCGGCGATTGAGCAGCAGGTGTATGTCACGATCATTGTGGTGGTGCTGATGGTGATGCACCTGCGGAGCAGCCTATTGATCGGGGCGATGCTGCCGATCACCGTGCTGGGCACATTCATCGGCATGAAGGTGTTTAAGGTTGATGCCAACATCGTGGCCCTCTCGGGCATCGCGATCGCGATCGGGACCATTGTGGATATGGGGATTGTGCTCTCCGAGAATATCCTGCGCGGGCTCGATGAGGCGGATCCTGCCGAGCCGCGGCTGGAAGTCGTTTACCGGTCCGCATCGGAGGTCGGGGGCGCGGTGCTCACGGCCGTGGCGACGACCGTTGTTGGATTTCTGCCTGTGTTCACGATGCAGGCGGCGGAGGGCAAGCTCTTCAAGCCCCTGGCATATACGAAGACCTTCGCGCTCGTCGCTTCGATCATCATCGCGCTGACGATTCTACCCGCGGCGGCCCAGATGCTGATGGGTTTCCGGATCCCGGTCAAATCGGTGCGAACGGTAGCATCCGCGGCTCTTGCCCTTGCCGGGGTGTGTATCGCGATCTGGATCCAGCCGATCGGGGGCGTGTGCATCGCCGCGTTCGGGGTGTTCTATTTGATCGAGCCCGGATTGCCCAAGCTGGTCGCCCGTGGGTTGTTGTGGTCGGCGAATCTGGTGGTGGTGGGTGTGGTGCTCGTGGTGCTGGCGGGGTCCTGGGAGCCGCTGGGGCCCGGGCCGGGCGTTGTTGGCAATGCGTTGTTCATCGCGATGCTTGTTGGTGCGTTGCTGATTACTTTCTGGGTGATCCGGATTTTGTTCCCGCATATTTTGGCATGGGCGCTCGGGCACAAGGTCGTGGCGCTCTCGCCGGCGGTGTTCATCGTCCTCTTTGGATCGACCGTATGGCTCGGGTTTGACCAGGTCTGGGGCTGGCTGCCCGAGGGCGTCCGCCAGAACGAGCGTTTGGTCAAGGTGGCTCACGCGGTTCCGGGGCTGGGTTCTGAGTTCATGCCATCGCTTGACGAAGGGTCGTTTTTGTACATGCCGACCACGATGCCCCACGCATCAATCGGTGAGGCAACCGAGATCCTCAAGGAGCTCGATCTCCGCATCATGAGCGTACCCGAGGTCGTGCAATCGGTCGGCAAAATCGGGCGTGTGGAGAGCCCGCTGGACCCGGCTCCGATCTCGATGATCGAGACCGTGATCGAGTACGCCGACGAGTATGTGATGAATGATGGGGGGCATCGGGTGCTCTTCGCGGTCGACGCCGACGGTTCGTATCTCCGTGATCCGGCGGGCGAGCTGATCGAGGATGAGGACGGCAAGCCGTTCCGCCAATGGCGTGATGAGATCCGATCATCACAGGATATCTGGGACGAGATCACGCGGGTCGCTCAGATGCCCGGGCTCACGAGTGCGCCCAAGCTCCAGCCAATCGAGACCCGGATCGTGATGCTCCAGTCGGGGTTCCGCGCGCCGATGGGGATCAAGGTGTACGGCCCGAGCCTCGAAGCGATCGAATCCTTCGGGCTCGAGCTCGAACGCTTACTCAAGGAAGTTCCATCCGTGCAACCCGCTGCGGTCTTCGCGGATCGGGTGGTGGGCAAGCCGTACTTGGAAATCGAGATTGATCGGGAGAAGATCGCCCGTTATGGGATCCAGATCGAAGATGTGCAAGAAGTCATCGAGGTCGCGATCGGCGGTAAGGCCCTGACGATGAGCGTCGAGGGGCGCGAGCGGTATCCGATCCGGGTACGCTATCTCCGCGAACTCCGAGATGAGCCCGAGACGCTGATGGATATCCTGGTGCCCGCGCCCGACGGGACACAGGTTCCGATGGGTGAGTTGGCCACGCTGGAATACCGTCGGGGCCCTCAGATGATCAAGAGCGAGGATACATTTTTGGTCGCGTATGTGCTGTTTGATAAGCAGCCCGGCGTTGCGGAGGTGACGGTTGTCGAGGATGCCAAGGCGTATATCAGCTCAAAGATCAGTGCAGGGGAGCTGGTGGTGCCGGGGGGGGTGAGCTATGAGTTCGCGGGCGCGTACAAGAACCAACTCCGGGCGGCCAAGCGGATGAGTATTGTGCTGCCATTGTCGCTGGTAGCAATCTTCTTGCTGCTCTACTTCCAGTTCAAGAAGTTCAGCGTCACGATGATGGTGTTTTCTGGGGTCTTTGTTGCGTGGGGGGGCGGCTTCACGATGCTCTGGCTCTACGGGCAGCCCTGGTTTATGGACATCGATTTGTTCGGGACGAATCTGCGTGAACTCTTCCAGATCCGCCCGTACAACCTGAGCGTCGCGGTCTGGGTGGGGTTCCTTGCGTTGTTCGGGATCGCGACCGATGACGGGGTCATCATGGCGACGCGCATTGAGCAGTCGATGCGCGAGCAGAAGCCGGATTCGATTGAATCGATTCGCAGATCAGTGGTCGGCGGCGGTCGGCTCCGGGTCCGGGCCGCGGTGATGACCTCGGCGACCACTATCCTCGCGCTCCTCCCCGTACTCACGAGCACCGGGCGTGGCTCAGACATCATGATCCCGATGGCGATTCCGACATTTGGTGGGATGGCCGTGGCCTCACTGACTTGGTTTGTCGTTCCCATCCTGTATTGCTGGTCGCAGGAATGGAAGTTCCGTTTTTCGAAAAAGCCCAGCAAGAAACCTCAAACTAAAGGAGTTTAGTTATGAACCGTTTACCCCTCACCGCATTGTGCGCTTGTTGCGCTTTGTTCTCGAGCCCAGTCCTTGCTCAATCCGGGCACGCGAACCATGGCGATCATGCCCATGGAGAAGCCGAGGAATCGAAGCCGATCAACGCGATGTGCCCCATCGGTCAAGAGCCCATCGAAGCCACCGGAGGAACTAGCGTCTACAAGGGCAAGACCATCGGGTTCTGCTGCCCGGGCTGTGAAGATGAGTTCAACGCATGGGATGAGTCCAAGCGGGATGCGTTTGTCACGATGGCATTGGCGGGCTCAGAGCCCGGGATGCATGACGAACATGCTCAGATGAAGGAGGGCTCAGCACCAGCCGAGGGCCAGACTCATCTCTCATACATACTCAGCACCTGCCCGATCTCTGGTGAAGCGCTGGGGAGTATGGGCGATCCGATCGTCAAGGCCTACGAGGGGCGCGAGGTGAAGTTCTGTTGCCAGATGTGTGTCCCGAGGTTCGAGAAAGACCTGAAGGCTTCTTTTGCCAAGCTCGATCAGCAGATCATCGAATCACAGCGATCGTTCTATCCGATGACAACCTGCGTGGTCTCTGGCGAAGCGTTCGGCGGCGAGATGGGCGACCCGATCGAGCTGGTGTACAACAACCGCTTGGTCCGCCTGTGCTGCAAAATGTGCACGGGCGATTTCAAGAAAGACCCTTCTGCATACATCGCCAAGCTCGACGCGGCGGTTATCGAACAGCAGAGCGAGCAGTACCCGCTGAGCACCTGCCCAATCTCGGGCGGCAAGCTCGGCTCGATGGGCGATCCGATCAGTGTGGTGTACGCTGGACGCCTGGTGAAGTTCTGCTGCGCGATGTGCGTGCCCAAGTTCGAAGCCGATCCGATGCCGACCATCAAGAAGATCGATGCGGCTTGGATGGCGATGCATGATGAAGACTGAGATTGTTTATTATTCACATTCCAAAGGAGGCCATTGAATGGCTCATCAGATTCAGAGTTTCAATGTCAAAGGGATGCACTGCGGCGGCTGTGCCGGCAAGATCCAGAAGGCGATCCTTGCGATCCCGACTGTGAGTGAGGCAATAGTCTCTCATCAGTCTGGGAGCGTGGAGGTTCGGGCAGAGCCTGAAGTCGAAGAATCGGTGGTGATCGCCGCGATCGAGTCGGCGGGTGACTACACGGCGTCGGTCGTGGAGCCAGCCGAGAAGCCGGTCGATGACTCGGCGGGGGCACCCTCGACTCAACACACGCATACACACGATGATGGCATGGAAGAGGAGATGAAAGAGAGCCTGTACCCGTTGTTCCTCATTGTGGGGTTCATCGCGGGGGTGACGCTATTGGTCGCGTACGCGGATGGATCGTGGGCGGTCGAGCCGATGATGCGTCACTTTATGGCGGGGTTCTTTCTGGTGTTCTCGTTCTTTAAGCTGCTCGACCCGCCGGGATTTGTGTCGGCTTATCGCGGCTATGACCTGATCGCCAAGAAGCTGCCCGTGTGGGGCTGGGCGTATCCGTTTGTCGAGCTCGGGCTCGGCGTCGCGTATCTGCTAGCGTTGATGCCGATGGCGGTCAATGTGCTCACTCTTGTGTTGATGCTCATCGGAGCCGCGGGTGTGCTCAATGCTTTGCTCAATAAACGAGCGATCCGTTGCGCATGCCTTGGGACAGCTTTGAATCTCCCGATGACCAAGGTGACGCTTGTCGAGGACCTGACCATGGCCGCGATGGCGGGTGCAATGCTTCTGGTGCTTTGAATGCCATCTTCATTTTGAACGAAAGGAATCTCAAGAAATGAGTGATACGAATCAGACTACTCATGAGCACGATCATTCCGATGAATACTCAGCGGGCAGCCTGTCTCTGACCGGTTCAATTGCAATGGGCACCGGTGTGATGATCGGAGCTGGTATCTTTGCATTGACGGGGCAGGTTGCGGAGCTTGCAGGGGGGTTGTTTCCGGTTGCATTTCTTGCGGCGGCGGTGGTTGTCGCATTCAGTTCGTACTCATATATAAAAGTATGCAATCAATATCCATCCGCGGGTGGGATAGCGATGATTCTTCAAAAAGCATATGGTCCGGGCGTGGTGACAGCCGGTTTTTCGTTGATGATGTATTTCTCTATGGTGATCAATGAGAGTCTGGTTGCTCGGACTTTCGGCACTTACACGATGAGGATCTTCAGCAAAGAATCGGACTCGTGGCTTGTTCCTGCTCTTGGAGTTGGTTTGATTGCGATTGCGTTTATCGTGAATGTGCTTGGGAACAAGTTTATTGGCAGACTCAGTAAAATCACCGCATTAATCAAGATATTGGGCATTACTGTTTTTGCGTGTATTGGACTTTGGGTCTCTGGCCTGTCGTTTGACACGCTGAGCAGCAGCGGGTCATCATCCGGGGGTTCTTCGGTCGGCTCGGTTCATGGATTTCTTGCTGCTGTGGCGATTGCTATCCTCGCATACAAAGGCTTTACCACGATCACCAACAGCGGTGATGAGCTCGATAATCCGAAGAAGAATGTAAGCCGATCCATCATCATTAGCCTGCTGATCTGCACTGTGCTCTACCTATTGGTCACACTTTCGGTAGCGAGCAGCCTGAGTGTTGATCAGATCATCGCTGCAAGGGATTCGTCGCTCGCGGAGGCGGCTCGACCGGTCTTGGGCAAGTGGGGTGAGTGGTTGACCATCGCGATCGCTGTGGTGGCAACCATCTCGGGATTGATAGCGAGTATGTTCGCGGTATCTCGTATGCTTGCAATTTTGACCGAAATGAAACTCGTCCCGCACCGACACTTCGGTATGCCCGGTCGGGTTCAGAAGCACACACTGGTGTACACGGCGGTCATCGCAATCGTGTTGACGGTGTTCTTCGATCTCGGGCGGATTGCATCACTCGGGGCGATTCTCTATATCCTCATGGACATCGCAATTCACTGGGGTGTGTACCGCTATCTCCGCCATGAAGTTGGAGCAAAGGGGTCGATTCTCTTAACGGCGATATGTCTCGATGTAGCAGTGCTTGGAGCATTCGTTTATTCGAAGTCCCAATCTGATGTGCTTGTTCTGATCACTTCTGCTATCGGCTTAGTATTCATCTTCGGGCTCGAATGGTGGTACATCCGGAACCGGAGGGGCGATCAGATGGAGCCAGACATGGATCATCACCATTAGATTGCATAAAGTATGAGGCTTAGCGGATATACGCAGGTGGTTCACGAGCAGATCGATAACCTGTGGACTTGCTTGCCACAGAGTGAGTTGTACCTCTGCGGGCCCGGTGTACCAGCCGGCTAAAATACGCAAGGTTCACACGAACGGATAGAGCGAGTCAATCACAACCAGTTGTTAAATTTTGGTCGGCAATGTGATCGGTGAACCTCCGAACCTGCCATTTTTCCCAAACGCTCAGGCTGGGCCATGCCTTGATCAATTCGTTGAGCACGGGATCAGAGTGGCTTGATTGGGTTGAATCAACAGCAACTGCGCCGCATTCTGCGCCCACCCTTGTGGAAATCAGCGTTTTAGGGTTGTCAGTGGGGATGGTTCGAGTCCCTCCTCGCCCATTGTCCGGATAAGCACAGTTGCGAGATCGTTTTAGAAGATCCCCAGGGGGTGACCAGCGCGTCACCCCTGTTGTGGTTTGTGGCTCAAGCGGGTGGGTTCCGCGAGGACAAATGCAGGCTTTGGGCTGCGCCAAGCGCTCGTTGGTCCCCCATGAAATGGGATAAATCCAGATATTACTATTCAATCAAGGGGCCCGACTCAGTATACTTATTGCTGAGCAGTGCTGCAATTGAGCGTGCCTGGGTGGAGCATGTGATTCGATCCTAAGCGTTCGTGTATGGCTGTTTTTCAGTGGCAAGGTTCTTGTTCTCATTTTTTTCTGTTATTGCTTTCATATTGGATATGTATACATGACTGATTTACCATGGGTGAAGTTGTCTTGTGGTGTTGTCGTTGGTGTGATGGCGCTGGCCGATGGGTTCGCATCAGCCCAGCTCTTGGCTCAACCCAAGACGCCCTCGGAACATCAGACGACGAACTCTTTCTGGTGGAATGTGCCGGTCGACGGGGAGTGGTTTGAGGAAGCCAACTGGGCCAACACAATCACCGGGAGCCTCGCGGGATACCCATGGCGACTGTCGGATCATGCGGGGTTGGGTGGGTCTGAGGCCTACGCGGTGGAAGTCGATCGACTTCTTAGGATCGGATCGGTCAGTATATTGAATCCTCAAGCTGAGCTGCGTCTTCACGGGGGTGTGAACTGGTACATGCACGGCGATCTGGTCAACGAGGGCACAATCCGGATGAATGACAATGGTGTGCAAGCCAACAGCATCCTCAGGGCCGGCGAGCCGTTCCGGATTGATGGGCAGGGGGTCATCGAGCTGAACTCGCAGACGAGCCCGTACGATGCGCAGCTGCTGAGCCTTGATCATCAGATCACCATCGGCCCAGAGCAGACGATCCATGGGTCGGGCGCGGTGCGTGGCAACATCCGCAATGAGGGTTTGATCCTTGCAGATGTGCCCTCAGAGCACGGGATGGTGCTGGGCTTTGACTTTGTTCAGAGCGAGACCGGGCGGATCATAATCGAGCAGAACACGCTTCGTCTCGAGCCCGCGACGACGCTCACGGGCGGGCATCTGGGTATGGGGGACGGCTCAACGCTCGAAATCTCGGGCGGCACTCGGGTCAATGTGGATTCGATCTCATTCGGTAATGACACCGCACTGTTCATTGATGGGGATGTTGAGTTTCCGATGCCTGAGAGCACGCCCAGTTTGCTCTCATTGAGCCGGAACTACACCGTGTTCACGCTCGAAGGTGATTATATCAACGATGATCAAATTGTGGTTGGCGGGGGGGATGGTCCAGCCTGGGCGACTCTGAGAATCGGGGCTGATTGTGTGGTCAGTGGGGACGGCGAGATCGTGATGGTCCCCGGCATCAATGAGTTGATCGTCGAGGACCAGCACACGATGACGATCAGGCCAGGGCAGTCGATTGTTGGGGGTGGGGAGATCTCCACTCCAAATGGGGGGCAGATCGTCAACCAATCGGCCATCATCTCGACCGACGACATGAAATGCCGAGCTAAGGTTGTGGGGGGGCAGCTGATTGCTGATGGCAGTATTCTGTTTTTAGACTACGCAGAAATCTATAACGCCGAACTTGTTTACGAACAAGGCGGGAGCATTCGCTTCGATCGGACTCGATTAGTCGATGTGATCTGGAATCAAGATCTGGTCTCGTCAGGTCGGCTGTATCTCGGGGGGGCTTGCACCAACAACGGCATTCTGACGCTCATGAGTTCCACTGTGTTTTGTGACCCTGATTCTGTACTCCTCGGCGAGGGATCGATCCGACTAAATGGTGGGGGCATTATAGAAGGATCGCTCACGCTTCCATCGACGCAGACTATTTCCGGCTGGGGCACGATAACAACAGCCATCACCAGCGACTCTCAGATTTGGGTGGATGAGGGGCGAGAGCTGATCATCGGGGGAGGGCCTCACATTGGCGGAGACTACATCGCCGATGGCGGGGCGATTCGCATCTCAGGAGAGTTTTCAGATAGCCGATTCATCGTCGGCGACGGTCAGCTCACACTCTGGAATGCTGAACTCAACAACTGCACAATTATGAATGACTTGGAGACACCTTTGCGGCTCATTGCCGGCGGGGATCTGGTACTCAACAACATGCGCTATGACGGCAATCTCGATATCCGGGCCAATGTCAACCAGACGAACGAGAGCGAGGTTTATCTTCGCGGGAACACCGAGATCAACGGGAATCACTATATCTTTGATGAAGGCACGCTGGTGTTTGACTCCGCAGATCTCTCGGGCGATTCGGTGTTCACCATGGCATGGTCAACCCAGGACCTTCGGCCTCGGGTCTATGCGATGGATGGCTCGGGGCTCAGCGGTGGCTACCTGCTCCAAGGCTCGGGAGAGGTGGTCGGGGAAGACGGGGGGCTGGGATTTGTCAATCGTGGGCAGCTGATTGCCAACAACCCATTGGCGCCCATGAGGTTGTCGGGGACATTCAGCGGCGATGGGATTTATCTCGTCGAAGACAGCGAAGTTGAGTTTTACAACGGGGCGATCCTCAAAGGGGTCACGCTCGATGCGAACGGGACAGGTTTCTATTCGCTCAGTGGATTGGATGTCGACTTTGAGGGGGTGACGAATCGGGGAACGATCGTTGTGAATCGCTCAAACGCGGCGCTCACGGTGAGCGAAGCCTTCATCAACGAGGGCATGGTCAGCCTTCAGCCCGAGGAGGGCATCGGGTTTGGAACGCTGATCATGAACGAGGCCGAGATCCTCGGCAGCGGGACAATCGAACTCAGTTCGGTCGATGATGGATTTGATTCGCGTGTGATCACGCTCGGGGACTCGGTCATCGGGCCTGATCAGCTGATCCGAGGCGACGGATTTATGCGAGGACAAGGTCCATTTGAGTTTCGAGGACGGTTTAATCTACGGGGAACCCTGGATCCGGCGGGGTCATCACGCACGCTCGGGCTCGACGATCTCGTAATGGAGCCCGAAGCTCGGGTAATCCTTGATATCGAGGGCACCGATGAGGGGCAGTTTGATGCGATCGAGGTGATTAGTCAAGGGCGGATCACGCTCGGGGGCACACTCGATGTCCGGTTCGGGGAATCCTTTTCCCCGAGCTTTGGGGATGTCTGGGCCATCGTCAGCGGCGGCGCGTTCATCGGTGCGTTTGAAGAGATCGTGACCTATGAGCCACTCCCGTCCGGGCTAGTTCTCCAAACGATCGACTTGGATGGCGAGCTGATGCTAGCGGTGACTTGCGGCGGGGATTACAACGCGGACTTCATCGTCGATTTCTTTGATATCAGCAATTTTCTTGCTGATTTCAACACCCAAGCGCCCGCCGCAGACATCAATGGTGACGGAATCTTTGACTTCTTCGATGTATCAGCGATCCTTGATCTAGTTTCTGCAGGATGTGGGCCAGATTGAACACAGCAGTTAGTTGTTGATCAGACAATAGTTGTTGGCACTGTTTAATAAATTGAATTTGCGTATTCGATCGCTTCTTGTATACTCAGCGTGTGGATCGAAGCCGCTCGTGGTTTGTGGGTTGTGATGTGTGGGTCCACAGGTCAAGCTGTATGGATCAGACAAAAGAGGAGGACGAGATGAACAAGTGTGTCACATTGGCGGCGATTGCGGTGTTCTCATCGGGAGCGTTCGCTGGGCCTGCGGAGTCATTTTCGCTCACAATGGATGTTGATTGGGATGGTTTCATTGATCCAGGAAACGCGGTGACTATATCCATTGATATTCTTGGCGATTCAAGTTTCGGCACCCACCTGCTCGGCGGGCAGTTCGGGCTCGCTACATCCGGTGCCACAGATTTCATTACGGATATCCGTTGGACCAATGCGGAGTGGTCGACCGTCAATGATCCGGGCGAGTACGACGGCAACGGAAACTACGGGGATGTGATTTTCGGTCAGTTTGTGGTGTTCACTGATCTCTTTGATTTTCCACCCGGGGCAGGCTCAGAACTCGGCCAGGTGATCGGCTCATTCGAGATCGATCTGGCACCGAAATTCTGTGGCAAAATCGATTTCAGCTTTACCACCGACCCGGACCCTGAACGCTTTGCGCTCCAGGCTGTTGATGTTGACTTCGTCGCTCGCACGGTCGATCTCATGAGCAGCAGCGAGGGCGAACTCTTGCTCAATGGGGCATCCGTCTTCGCGTGCCCGTCGCCATCGGGTGTGGCACTACTGGGCTTTGGCGGCTTAGCCATCACCCGTCGTCGGCGATGAACTGTACGCTGGACTGGCCATCGAGGCCTTCGACATTTAAATCCCTATGATCGTGCATCGTGAATGTGCTTGATCTGCTCTATATCCCGCTTGGCTTGGTAGCCGCTCCGTTTGTGATGCGCAAGAAGCGGGCCGGGTGGGATCAGCGCATCGGGCATGTGTCGGCCATGCTCAAAGAACACTCAAGTGCTTCGGGCAAGCCCCGGATCATGCTCCACGCGGTATCGGTGGGGGAGGTCAACGCGCTGCGATCGCTGGTGCCCGAGTTGTCACAGCGGGCTCATGTGATTGTTTCAGCGACGACCGACACCGGGCTGGCCCATGCCCAGTCGCTCTTTGGATCGCTCGATTCGTGCGATGTGGTGCGCTATCCGCTTGATTGCTCGTGGATGGTCCGCCGATTCCTCGACACCGTCCAGCCCGATGTGGTCGGGCTGGTGGAGCTTGAGGTCTGGCCCAACTTCATCAAAGCTTGCACAAAGCGTTGCGTGCCGATTGGGATCATCAACGGGCGCCTGTCGGCTCGTTCGTTTAAGGGGTATCGCAAGATCCGGTTCCTGCTCCGCTCGACCTTTGGGCGACTGTGCTTTGTGTGCGCACAAGACGAGCAGTACAGCGATCGGCTCTCGGCGATGGGTGTCCACCTGGATCGGCTCAGCGTGACGGGCACGATGAAATGGGATGCGGTCGACGCCTCTGCCCATACGCAGCCGTCCGAAAAAGCCATCGAGATCGCTTCGGCAATGGGTATTGACCTGTCCAAGCCATTAATCGTCGCGGGGAGCACCGGGCCGGGCGAGGAAGCCATGCTTCACGCTGCGGTGCCCGAGGATGTCCAGTTATTAATGGCCCCGCGGAAGGTGGATCGGTTTCAGGAAGCCGGCGATGCGGTGTCGGGGTGTGTGCGGCGATCGACTGGTGAGCAGAAGCCCGGCGCTACGCGGTTCGTGCTTGACACGATCGGCGAGCTCTCGGCGATATACGAGCTGGCCGACATCGTGATCATCGGGCGGTCATTCTTCGATCTCTACGGCTCCGACCCTGTCGAGCCCGCGGCCATGGGCAAGCCCGTGCTGATCGGGCCGGCGAACTCAGACTTTGATCAGGCGATGCGGGTGTTGCTCGATGGCGATGCGATCCAAGTAGTTGGTCGGCATGAGGTTAAGGCAGTCATTGAGGGGCTGCTCGATGATCCGGGACGCCGATCGGCCATGGGCCAGCGGGCTCAGGCGTGCGTGCGGGCTCAGCAGGGGGCATCGGGTCGGCATCTGGAGGTGCTCATGAGCCACGCTGGGGATCAGAACAAAGAATGAGCAAGGTCGAAAAACTCTTGAAATGCGTCAGGAAGTCGTGTTCGTGGGTTTGAAAACACAAAGTTCTTGCGTACTATGACTCTCTTGACAACTCCGCCCTGCTCTGGCAGTGCGTGGTGGGCAAGCGATGGGAGAGTAGCTCAATTGGTAGAGCATCGGCCTTTTAAGCCGCAGGTTCAGGGTTCGAGTCCCTGCTCTCCTATTTTTTCGACCGATTCCCGCTGAAGAATCCTGCCGCTCGCGCATACTCTCGCATAGTTGATGCGGATGCGGGCGCCGCGATGGAGCCGCTTTGTGATCGACATGCCCCAGCAAGAGGCCGATCTGTCGGCCATGGTCATTCATGCCAACTGGACTCAAGGTGCGTTGCACCTCTGGTGCGAAAGCCTGGGGGGCGATGGTTCTGGTCCTGGCGCAGATACAAGCTCTACTGAAAACGCAGCTCCCGTGCACCCCTTCGCGACCCGCCCGGTCGGGATCAAGGGCGAGGATTCGACCATCGCGCTCCGCCTGCCGTCGTTTGAGGGCAAGCCGATCCCCAGCACGATTATGTCCCGATTGATGGGGCGTGACGCGGACGAAGATCAAGCCGCGGTGCTCAGCGAGTTCTCGGTGCCGGCGATCAAGATCGATGCCAACGATGTGGGCGCGGTGCTCGAAGAGCTGATCGAGCGTGCGGAGCTCGAAGAAGATTCTTCGTATTCGATCGGGCCGGGGATTACTTACTTTGTCGCGGCTTCGCGCCTCTCATGGCACCTGATGGCCGGGCACCGTGTGGTGCCGATGCTGCTCCAGGACGCCCAGGGCGAGCTGACCGCCGCGTGGCACCCGTGGCTCTCTGACGACATGACGGCCAACCGCGTGAGCAAGCTTGTGCGTTCGATGCCGGCGGTTGCAAGGGCAACGGCCGACGAGCACGCGCATGATGCGTGGAGCATGTCCACCGAGTTCCTCGCGGGGATCACCGACGCACGCTGCCGATCGACGATGATCGTCGAGGACATGTACGACACGATCGAAGACGCGGATGCGGACAGCGATTCACAGGTCGCGTGGCTCCACGGCTTGCTCGATGGCACCGAAGAAGTCCCCAGCGTTGCCGGCCAGCGTGCGGACATCGCCCGCAAGGTCCGCCGATGGATCTCGGAACTCGAAGATCGCGGCGAGTCGAGCGCCTGGCGTTTCGGGCTGCGGATCGCCGAGCCGATCGCCGACAACCTGCCTTCGGATATCGCCAAGCCCGACGAGACCGTGCTGTGGTCGATGAGCTTCTTTATCCAGAGCATCGACGACCCGGAGGTGATCCTGCGAGCCTCGGATATCTGGCTGATCTCGCGTGAGCGCGTGGTGATCCAAGGATTGACCCTCGAGAACCCGCAAGAGCTGCTGATGGCCGAGCTCGGGCGGGCGAGCCGTCATTATAAAAAGCTCGAAGACGCGCTCGATAGCGCCGAGCCCATCGAAGTACTGCTCAACTCGCAAGAAGCGTACCAGTTCCTACGGGAGATCAAGCCGATTCTTGAAGAGCAGGGGTTCGCGGTTGAGAGCCCGCCGTGGTGGGAATCGCAGTCCGGGCGTTTGGGCGCTCGGCTCAAAATCGAATCAGACTCGACGGACATGTTCGGCGAAGAGTCCGGCGATCCGGATGCCGCCGGGCCGCAGCTCGGGCTCAACACGCTCATCGGGTACCACTGGGAGATCGCCATCGGCGACACCACCCTCACGCTCAACGAGTTCGAGCAGCTCGCCCAGCAGAACGCGCCGCTCGTGCGCATCGGCGGGCAGTGGGTCGAGGTGCGCCCGGAAGATGTCGAGAACGCGGTCAACTTCATCGGCGAGAACCCTGGCGGCGAGATGGAACTCGGCGAAGCCATGCAGTTGGCCCTCGCGTCCGACGCCGCCCAGACCGGGCTGCCCGTCACCGGGGTCGAAGCGACCGGCTGGGTCGCCTCACTACTCGGTGGCGACACCGGCGGGGCGTCCGTTGAGCTGCCCAAGCTCGATACACCCGAGACTTTCCAGGGCACCTTGCGTCCATACCAAGCCCGCGGCATGAGCTGGATGGTCTTCATGGAACGCTTCGGGTTCGGGGCGTGCCTTGCCGACGACATGGGTCTGGGCAAGACGATCCAGTTGCTGGCGCTGATGACGCACGAACGCATCGAAGCCAAGAAGGATGGCGTCGAGGTCGGCCCGACCCTGATGATCGTCCCCATGTCCGTGATCGGCAACTGGGTGAAGGAAGCCGAGAAGTTCGCGCCCTCGCTCAAGGTGCTCGTCCATCACGGCGTCGATCGTGTGCAGGGCGAAGAGTTCACCAAGAAGGCCCACGATGCGGACCTGATCCTGACGACCTACGCGCTCGCTCATCGCGATAACGACCTGATGAACACCGTCAACTGGGCCCGCATGGTGCTCGACGAGGCGCAGTTCATCAAGAACCCGGCCGCTAAGCAATCGCAGGCCGTGCGCGGGATCAAGGTGCCAAGACGCATCGCCCTGACTGGTACACCGGTGGAAAACCGGTTGTCCGAGCTGTGGTCGATCATGGACTTCCTCAATCCAGGGTACCTTGGGTCTGCCGGGGGGTTCCGCAAGAAGTTCTCGCTGCCGATCGAGCGTCATCGCGATCAGAACAAGATGGGCAAACTGCGTTCGATGGTTTCGCCGTTTATTCTGCGTCGCGTCAAGACCGATCCAACTGTCGTCTCGGATCTTCCAGACAAGATCGAGAGCAAGGAATGGTGCGCACTGACGCCCGAGCAGGCCAAGCTCTACGAGGGCTGCGTCCAGCGGATGCTCACCGATGTGGACGAGAGCGAAGGGATCCACCGCCGCGGTTTGGTGCTCGCGGCCCTCATCAAGCTCAAGCAGATCTGCAACCACCCAGCGCAGATGCTCAAAGAGAACGATCCGCAGTTCGGCATGACCATCGACCCGATGCGATCGGGCAAGTGTGTGCGATTGCTAGAACAAGTTTCGGAGCTGATCAGCGAGGGCGATCAGGCATTGGTGTTCACGCAGTTCCGCCAGATGGGGCATATCCTGAGCACGATGCTGGGCAACGAGCTGGGCAAGGATGTGCTGTTCTTGCACGGGGGCACGCCGCAGGGCAAGCGTCAGAAGATGATCGATACCTTCCAGGACGCGACGGGCAAGAACCCGATCCTGCTGCTCTCGCTCAAGGCCGGTGGTGTGGGGCTCAACCTGACCGCGGCGACGCATGTGTTCCACTTCGACCGCTGGTGGAACCCGGCGGTCGAGAACCAAGCGACCGACCGTGCGTACCGCATCGGGCAGACGCGAACCGTGCAGGTGCACAAGTACATCGTCCGGGGCACGCTCGAAGAGCGGATCGACGAGATGATCGAGTCGAAGACCGAGCTGGCCGAGAACATCATCGGGCACGGCGAGCGTTGGCTCACCGATCTGGGTACCGACAAACTGCGTGAACTCTTGACCCTCCGTGCAGACACCATCGCCGATGACATGTAAGGCGGGTGAAGGGAGGACGAACGATGACTGATCAAGAACCGAGTTCAAAGGCCAAGAAGATTAAAGCCGAACCCAAAGTAGATCCGCTCGCTGCCTTGCAGCAGTCGGCCAAAGCCGCGCCAAAGAAAGCCGCCAAGAAAACGACCAAAAAAGCCAGCACCACCAAAAAGACCACCAAGCGTTCGAGCAAGAAAACCGCAGAGAAACCAACGCCCGCCGAGCCCCCACGCGAGGACCGGGTCGTCAATGTGATCTCGACCCCGGCACTGAGCGCTTCGGTGCCGACTGCTCCAAAGAAGATCAAGCCGCAGTACGCGTCGTTCCGGTCTTCGCGTAAGTCGCTGGTGAACCCGCGCCGCGTGCGCGGCGGTGTCAAGCTCAAGCTCAAGGCCGGCGAGACCCCCGCGAGCTGGGTGATGCAGCGCCTGCTACGCGTCGCCGAGACCGGTGCTCAGAACGATGTATACAAGGACGGCATCGAGTACGCCCGGCTCGGGCAGACCAAACGCCTGACCATCGAGGACACGCTGTGCGAGGGGATCATCCAGGGACGCAGCGATAAGCCGTATGTCGCGACGCTCGGGCTCAACGAGTTCAGCGCCGAGTCCCAGGAGAAGATCATTGTCGCGATGGCCGATCAGGTACGCTACGCGGCCAAGCTCCTCGCCGGCGAGCTGCCCAGCAATATCGAAGATGTGTTCGCTCCATTGGGGCTCAAGCTCTTCCCGGCCGAGCCTGCGGACATCACGCCCGAGTGCTCGTGCCCGGACTGGACCAAAGAAGACCCATGGTGCAAGCACACGGTGTGTCTGACATCGCTGCTCGCCGAGCGTCTCGGGGATGACCCGATGATGATCTTCGGATTGCGGGGGATGCCGGGCCAAGAGCTGATCGATGGGCTGCGCCAGAAGCGGGCGGTGGGGGTGCAAGGGCCCGGACCGGCGCCGGTGCTGCACCAGCATGTGCCCGGGATCTCGGATATCTCGTCGGCTCCGCTGGAAGACTCGATCGATTCGTTCTGGGAGGTCGGACGCGAGCTCGATGAGATGGACACCCCGATCGGGCCGCCGACGGTGAACTGTGTCTTGCTGCGTCGATTGGGACCGAGCCCGTTTATCGACGGGCCATTCCCGCTGATCGGCTTGATGGCGACCTGCTACCAGCTGATCGGTGAAGCGGCGATGTCTGCAGAAGAGACGGTCTCCGAGATCAGCGCTGAGATTGATTCGGAATCTGACTCGGAGTGAGTTTGTTTTCTATATTTGTTTGGCATGCAGGATTGGTGTGGGCGAGTTGACCCGCCGGCTCGATGGCCTACACTTCTTTCGACTTGCGGAACCCGGTACGACGGACGCTGAGCGGTCTTTTCGAGCATGAGAAATCAAGCGAGAAGAGATTGAGATCAGTTGAGGCGTATCGATGGGTTCATTCGAGTGATCCCTTGGGCGTTTGTTCGCTTTAAGAAGATTGCGCAGCCGAGTGAATCCCGTTCCAAGCGGTGGGCTCTTGATAGACCCCTTCGCGATACGCTGCGGCTGCATCCCTGACGCTCTCTGTGTCCGGTGTGTTCAAGCCGAGAATGACGGATTGAACACCCGATCTGGTGCGAGCACCCGATCCCGACACGGAGACAGAGCAACACGGATAGGCGAGTAGAAACGCACGCAGGCCTTGATCATACAAGGGTTTGCGACGCTTACAAGACAATCGAATACGCACACTGCCCCATGGTGTAATGGTAGCACAGCTGGTTTTGATCCAGTCGGTCCAAGTTCAAATCTCGGTGGGGTAATTTTCTCTCTCCGCGTGTTCGATCCTGCTCCTTGTGATGCCCGCGTATGTCACTCGCCACATGTCACGGCATGCCCGCATGTTGCCGATCGCAGATGACTCAATCAACCCAAGCACTCGAAGCGATTATCCTGGCCGCCGGCAAGGGGACCCGGATGGAATCCGATCTGCCCAAGGTCTGTCACCCCGTCGGCGGTCGCCCGATGGTGTGCTCGGTGGTCGATGCGTGTTTCGATGCAGGCTGCACCCGCGTGGTCGTGGTGGT
>TARA_R110002072_G_scaffold240223_8_pt1 | contig 81498 bp, 79 predicted proteins | sample TARA_R110002072 | Tara Oceans TARA_R110002072 (sample SAMEA4397118) | marine metagenome | biome: Polar Biome; feature: [SRF] surface water layer (ENVO:00010504); material: water (ENVO:00002006), including particulate matter (ENVO:01000060) such as... | depth 5 m
GAGCCCCTTACCATGAGCCGCACCCCCGATACCTGGATTCTCACCGCCCACTGCCCGAGCGTGCTCGGCACGGTGGATGCGGTGACGCGCTTTCTGTTCGAGCAGCGCTGCTACGTCACCGAGCACCATTCCTTCGATGATCGCCTGTCGGCGCGCTTCTTTATCCGTGTGGAATTCCGCCAGCCGGATGACTTCGATGAACTGGCCTTTCGCGCCGGTTTGAACGATCGCTTGAGCGCCTTCGGCATGCAGGTCGAACTGACCCCGCCGGGCTACCGCGCCAAGGTGGTGCTGATGGTCAGCAAGGCCGACCATTGCCTGAACGACCTGCTCTATCGCCAGCGTATCGGCCACCTGGCCATGGACGTGGTGGCGGTGGTGTCTAACCACCCGGATCTGGAGCCGCTGGCGCGCTGGCACGACATTCCCTATTACCACTTCTCGCTCGACCCGAAAGACAAGCCGGCGCAGGAGCGCAAGGTGCTGCAGGTGATCGAGGACAGCGGCGCCGAGCTGGTAGTCCTCGCTCGCTATATGCAGGTGCTGTCGCCAGAGCTGTGCCGCCAGCTGGATGGCTGGGCGATCAATATCCACCACTCGCTGCTGCCCGGTTTCAAAGGCGCCAAGCCCTATCACCAGGCCTATGAGAAGGGCGTCAAGCTGGTCGGCGCCACTGCCCACTACATTAACAACGACCTCGACGAAGGGCCGATCATCGCCCAGGGCGTGGAGTCGGTGGACCATGCCCACTACCCCGAAGACCTGATCGCCAAGGGCCGCGATATCGAGTGCCAGACCCTGGCCAAGGCCATCGGTTATCACCTTGAACGCCGCGTCTTCCTCAATGACGGCCGCACGGTGGTGCTGCACGCCTAAACCGCAACTGCTGAATCCCCGCTACGGGTGGGTCACCGACTGCCAAACCCTGGGTCCCGCCCGGCAACAGACACAAGCTCCAGTACAAGGCCGCGCGACCGTTGGCCGCGCCTTTGTATTCACAACAAGAAAGGAGAAATACGTATGTCTGGTAATCGTGGCGTCGTCTATCTCGGCGCTGGCAAGGTCGAAGTGCAGAAAATCGACTATCCGAAAATGCAGGACCCGCGCGGTCGCAAGATCGAGCACGCAGTGATCCTGCGCGTGGTCTCCACCAATATCTGTGGCTCCGACCAGCACATGGTGCGCGGCCGCACCACGGCGCAAACCGGGCTGGTACTGGGCCACGAAATCACCGGTGAGGTGATCGAGAAGGGCCGCGATGTGGAGAACCTGAAAATTGGTGATCTGGTCTCGGTACCGTTCAACGTGGCCTGCGGCCGCTGCCGTTCGTGCAAAGAGCAACACACAGGGGTGTGCCTGTCGGTCAACCCGGCGCGTGCCGGCGGTGCCTACGGTTATGTCGACATGGGCGACTGGACCGGCGGTCAGGCCGAATACGCCATGGTGCCATATGCCGATTTCAACCTGCTGAAACTGCCGGATCGCGACAGGGCCATGGAGAAGATCCGCGACCTGACCTGCCTCTCTGACATCCTGCCCACCGGCTACCACGGCGCCGTAACGGCGGGTGTCGGCCCTGGCAGCACCGTGTATATCGCCGGTGCTGGCCCGGTCGGTCTGGCTGCGGCTGCCTCGGCACGCTTGCTGGGCGCGGCAGTGGTGATTGTCGGTGACGTCAACCCGGTGCGTCTGGCGCATGCCAAGGCGGTGGGTTTCGAGATTGCTGACCTGTCCAAAGACACTCCGCTGCACGAACAGATCGCTGCGTTACTGGGCGAACCGGAAGTCGATTGTGCGGTGGATGCGGTGGGTTTCGAGGCTCGTGGTCACGGTCACGCAGGCGTGCAACACGAAGCGCCGGCCACGGTGCTCAACTCGCTGATGGGCGTGGTTCGGGTCGCCGGTAAGATCGGTATTCCCGGCCTGTATGTCACCGAAGATCCGGGCGCGGTGGACGCGGCGGCGAAGATCGGTTCCCTGAGCATCCGCTTCGGCCTCGGCTGGGCCAAATCCCACAGCTTCCATACCGGCCAGACCCCGGTGATGAAGTACAACCGCCAGCTGATGCAGGCGATCATGTGGGACCGCATCAATATCGCCGAAGTGGTCGGCGTGCAGGTGATCAGTCTGGACGACGCGCCGCGCGGTTACGGCGAGTTCGATGCTGGTGTGCCGAAGAAATTCGTCATCGACCCGCACAAGCTGTTCAGCGCCGCTTGATCAATAGGTGCACCTCGGCGGGCACTCAAGTGCCCGCCTTCAGCGCAGTATTGCGCCCTCGTTAGACCCGTAAAATTGGCTACAGTAAGTGCACGGCACGGCTGCTCAGTGCGCACTTTCCAGGGCCGGAGTTCATGCGGGTAATCGTTTTAACCCTCTGTTTGTTGTGCACGTCAGGCCTGGTCTCGGCTGCTGACTGGTTCCCTGTGTCCGTGCAGGCGGATGGCCAGGTACAGCCCTACCAACCCTTGGCGCAAGCGGCCAAGCCCTGGCGCATCTGTGCGCTGTTGCCCCATGGCAAGGATCGCTATTGGTGGGGTGTGGCCTGGGGTTTGGATGAAGAGGCCACCCGACAGGGCGTTCGCCTTGGCATCTATGAAGCCGGTGGCTATGAAAATCCTCAGGTGCAGGCCCAGCAGCTGGAACAATGCCGGCAACAAAATGCCGATGCCTACATCATCGCCGCGATCAACGCCCAGGCCCTCTGCGGGGCTATCGCCACGCTGGTCGAGCAGGGTAAACCGGTGATTGATCTGGTGAACGGCAGTGATTGCCCGGGGTTGAGTGCCAATTCGAGCGTGGACTTTGCCGACATGCTCAAGGCTGCGCTGGGTTACATCGAGCAGCATCGTCCTGCTGGGTCGTTCAGCCTTGGCTGGTTACCCGGGCCGCAGGGCGCGGGTTGGGTCGAGGATCTTGAGCGGTCGCTGCGCGAGGCCGAGCAGGCAGGTCGTATGCGCGTGGAGCATGGTGGCTATGCCCCGGTCGATCGCGCCAGCCAGGCGCAGCTGGTGCGCGGGCTGCTGAAGACGCATCCGCACCTCGATTACCTGCTGGGCAACGCCGAAGCTGCCGGGTTTGCCGCCCAGCTGGTGCAGACCTCCGGGCAAAACTACCGGGCGCAGGTACTGGCGACCTACACCACCGAACGGATTATCGAGCAGATTCGCGACGGCTTTATTGTTGCTGCGCCCACGGATTCACCGGTGATACAGGCGCGGATTGCTGTCGATCTGGCGGTCCGGGTGCTGGAAGATCAGCCGCATGCCCAGCAGGTCAGCCCGATGATCCAGATGCTCGATCAGGCTAGCTTGCCGCAGTTCGACATCAGCCGCCTGATGCCACCGCCGGAACACTGGATGATTCGCCGCGACCTGCCGCAGTAGGCCAACCCTAGCCGTGCGTTGGCGTGCTCAGCTCAGTGCGAATCTGCGCTATTCGCGCATCCTTGTCTTCCCAGAGTGTGTTCACCCAGTTCTGCACAAACTGGCGGAAGGTCGGATCATTTTCGTAGTCGCCCTGCCACAGCGCCGGGTCCAGCTCGCGGGTCTGGATATCGACGATCACCTTGTCCACCTGCCCGCTGATCAGCGCCCAGAAGCCTGGAATACGCGCACCGGGGTAGACCAGGGTCACGTCCAGCACCGTATCAAGCTGCTCACCCAGCGCCGCCAGCACAAAAGCCACGCCGCCGGCCTTGGGCTTGAGCAAGTACTGGAAGGGCGAACCCTGTTGCGCCTGCTTGGCCGGGGTGAATCGAGTGCCTTCGAGGTAGTTGACCACGGTCACCGGCAGGTCCTTGAACTTTTCGCAGGCCTGCTTGGTGATTTCCAGGTCCTTGCCCTGCATATGCGGGTGCTTGGCGAGAAACGCTTTGGAATAGCGCTTCATAAAGGGGTAGTCCAATGCCCAGAACGCCAGGCCGAGGAAGGGTACCCAGATCAGTTCCTGCTTGAGGAAGAACTTGAAGTACGGGGTCTTGCGGTTGAAGGCACTGCACCAGTGCTGGAATATCCACCCACGACTGATGGTTACTTATAACCAGGTAGGAGGTGCTTGGGCGCAGGTCAGCGCTGCCGCGAATATCCCAGCGCACGGGCAGTAGGGCGGCAAAGATCAGCTTGTTGATTTCCGCCCAGGTTTCCGCCACCCACATCACCCCGCGTGAGCTTGCAGTCTTAAGCGCTTTGCCCGGCAGGACGAACTTACCGAGGGCGATCAGCAGCAGCGGGCCGATCAGAATCAGCGTGTTAAACAGCAGCAGGAAAATGACGCTCAGACCGGTCAACAAACGGCGCATGGCAGCTCCTTAGGGTGCGCTTGAGCGGCAATGATAAGCAGTCGTGTCAAGGCTTCCAAGCCACTGATCTGCGACCGATGTCCTATGGCCATTAGTTGTTCCAAGTCCGCATAATGCTGGCTATTGTTCATCTATTCTTGTCTGACAATAACCGGGTTATTTTTCTGTTCGAGTGCCATCCATGTTGAAGTGCATCGCTGTGACCGACGTGCGAGTCGGTATGTATATCCACGAGTTCTGTGGCGCATGGATGGACCACCCCTTCTGGAAATCCAAGTTCCTTCTCAATTCTGAAAAAGACCTGCAGCGGATCAAGGCCAGCAGCATTGGCGAGCTTTGGATTGATGTCAGCAAGGGATTGGATGTCGAGGTTGGCACCGTGAGTGTCAGCCCCGAAGAGGTTGCCGCCGAAGCCGAGGCCGCACTCTTGGCGGCGGTACAGACCCCACCAGTCAATCTGGCGGTGTCGATGGAAGATGAGTTGCAGCGCGCGGCCAGGCTCTGCGAGCGCTCCAAGGCTGCAGTGGTCAGCATGTTTAGCGATGCGCGCATGGGCCAGGCCTTGCAGTTTGAACAGGCCGGGGAGTTGGTTGAGGAAATTTCCGATTCGATCATGCGTCATCCCAATGCGCTGATCAGCCTGGCGCGGCTGAAAAACGCCGACGAATACACCTACATGCATTCGGTGGCGGTCTGCGCGCTGATGATTGCTTTGGCTCGCAACCTGGGGCTCAACGAGGGCCAGGTGCGTGAGGCTGGGTTGGCCGGGCTGCTGCATGACATCGGCAAGATGGCGATCCCCAATGAGGTGCTGAACAAACCCGGTAAGCTCACTGACAATGAATTTGCCACCGTGCGCGATCATCCTGAAGCCGGTTCGCGCATGCTGATTGCCAGCAAGCAGGTCAGCGCGCTGGTGCTGGATGTGTGCTTGCACCACCACGAAAAAGTCGATGGCAGCGGTTATCCGCACCGCCTGGCCGGTGAGCAGATCAGCTTGTATGCGCGCATGGGCGCAGTGTGCGATGTGTATGACGCCATCACGTCTGATCGCCCCTACAAGCGTGGCTGGGACCCAGCCGAATCCATCCGCAAGATGGCCGAATGGAAAGGCCATTTTGACCCTGTAGTGTTCCAGGCTTTTGTCAAAACCGTGGGTATTTACCCCGTGGGTTCGCTGGTGCGGCTGGAAAGCGGGCGCATTGGCTTGGTGCTGGAGCAGCAAGCCAAATCCTTGCTTGCACCGCGGGTGAAGGTGTTCTTTTCGGCCCGCTCGAAAACCCCAATCCCGCAGGAAACCCTCGACCTCAGCAAGCTGGTCGGTCGCGACAAGATTGTTGGCCGTGAGTCTGCTGAGGAGTGGGGCTTTCGTAATGTCGAGGAACTCTGGAGCGGCATTTCCAGGTAGTGCCTTGGGTGCCACGGCTCGCGTGTCGAGCGGATAGCGGGTCGTAGCCCGGTCACTCAACTATGCTCATTACCTATGACTGTCCGCAGGCACGCGGCTTGGGCGTACTTCTTGCTTGAAGTTTCGCTTTGGCGCGCCCCTGTAGTTGGCGTGCTCAACAGGTTGAGGTGTGTATGACTGGAGTACTCAAACCAGGTGTGCGGCTGCTGGAGCGTTTCAGCTTCGCGCGCAAGTTTCAGCTGGTGTTTGTCTTGTTCGCGATGCCACTGGTTTTTGCCTTATGGGTGATAAGCAGTAATTACCAGGAGCGGCTCACCTCCATTGCCAATGAGGTAGAGGGCATCAATGCACTGCAGGGCATGGCTGGCGTGCAGCAGGCGTTGATTGAGCAGCGCACGTTGCTGTCGCGCTGGAAGGGCACAGAGAAAGCCGCCGAAGCGCTGCTGCGTGAGCATGCCAGCGGCCTTGAGCCCGCCTTGCAAGCCTTGGAACAGCCGCTTCAGTCAGAGCTGCTGAGTGATCAGTCCCGTCAACATTTGCAGAGCCTTACAACCGGCCAGGCCGAACTGAGTATCGATGTGCTGGGTAAACTGGCCCTGCCCGATGCGCTTGAGCGTTACCAAAAGAACCTGCTGAGCCTGCTGGCCCTGCGCGAGCAGGTGGCCACCGACAGTGGGTTGATCCTTGACCCGAAGCTCGACACGTACCTGATGATGGAGCAGCTGACCTACACCTTGCCGCGCCTGCTCGAGCAGCTTGGCAGCTTCACCAGTCAAGGTTATGGCGCGGTGGTGTCGCAGCACTTCACGTTACAGAGCCGCGTACTGATCCGCGACCTACGCCGTAGCCTGGATGAATCACGCAGTCAGCTGCTGAAGGCACAGGCCACGCTCACCCTTGAGGCGCCGCATGCCATGCGCCAGTTGCAGGGGCCTTATGATGAGGCACTGAAGGGCTATGAAGCCTTCCTCGCGGGCATCGATCGCGACATGTTTGAAGCCAGCCCTATGGCCTTGACCCCGGATCAATTTGTACAGCGCGCGGATGCTCTTCAGGGCCAACTGCTGAAGCTGCAAACGGCGTTGTATCAGCAGTTTGTTGCCAGTTTGGGTGATTATCGGAGCAAGGCGCTGAGCGCCATGGCTCAAGTCATTGGTGTGTTCAGCGTTCTGACATTGCTGGCGCTGTATGTGTTGTTCTGCCTTAACGCGTCGATCCGGCGCAGCACTGCTGGGATCATTCAGGCCGCTGAAGGCTTGCGCGATGGTGATCTGCGTGTGCGCATGCAAGTGCATGGCGAGGATGACCTGGCGAATATCGCCCAGGCCCTGAATACCGCCGTCGGCCAGTTGCGCGATTCCATGCTGGGGGTCAATCAACAGAGCCAGCAATTGGGCGGCACCGTGCAACTGCTCAACGGCGAGGCGCGTAATGCCCTGGTGTCAGTGGAGCAGCAGCAGGCACAGATGAGCCAGATTGCGGCGGCCGCCACTGAAATGGCTGCCACCGCGCAAAGCGTTGCGCAAAGCTGCGAGCAGGCGGCGGTAGAAGCCAACCAGACCCGCGAGATCGCTAACCAGAGCAACCAGCGCAGCGCGCGCACCAGCCAGAGCATGCGCCAGCTCAGCAGCCGCCTCGGCGACAGTGCCACCACGTTGCAACAGCTGCGAGAGCAGACGGCGCAAATCACTCGGGTTGTGGATGTGATCAAGGGCATCGCTGAGCAGACCAACCTGCTCGCGCTCAATGCGGCCATCGAAGCAGCGCGTGCTGGCGATCAGGGCCGCGGCTTTGCCGTCGTCGCCGATGAGGTGCGTAGCCTGTCGCAGCGCACGCAGAACTCCACCGCGGAAATCGCCGACACGGTGGCCAACCTGCACCGGGTGGTCGGCCAGTCGGTCACCCAGATGGAAGATGCCGTGCGCCAGGCCGAAGGCGATGTCGGTAGTGTGCTGGCCATGGGCGAGGACCTCAATGCCATCGTCGAATCGGTGCAACTTGTCACTGACCGTCTGGCGCAGATCGCCACTGCCGCCGAGCAGCAGGCGGCAACGGCCGATGAAGTCAGCGGCAATATCCAGCAGGTTGATCATGCCGCCAGCGCCTTGCTTGAAGGTGCGCAAGCAGTCAGCAACGCCGCCGAACAACTGCGTCAGGGGAGTCAGGCGTTGGCGCAGAACACTGCGCGCTTCAAGCTGGATTAAGGCCAGGTCGGCGTAGGGCGGACAACGCACAGTTTGTCCGCCGGTTTCGTCCGATCTTGACGCTATCGGCTGCCTGCCGCAGGCTCCCCGCCGAGTTGCCACGAGCAGGACGCCCATGCCGCATATTCTGATTGTCGAAGACGAAGCCGCGATCGCCGACACCTTGATCTTCGCCCTGCAAAGCGAAGGCTTCACCACCACCTGGCTGAGCCTGGCCGAGCAGGCCCTGGCCGAACAGCAGCGCAGTCCGGCGGACTTGCTGATTCTCGATGTCGGCCTGCCGGATATCAGCGGTTTCGAGGCCTGCAAACGGCTGCGGCGCTTCTCCGAGGTGCCGGTGATCTTCCTTACGGCCCGCAGCGAGGAAATCGACCGCGTGGTGGGCCTGGAAATCGGTGCCGACGATTACGTGGTCAAACCCTTTAGCCCCCGGGAAGTCGCCGCGCGGGTCAAGGCCATTCTCAAACGCATAGCGCCGCGTGAAGCACCTGCCACCAGCCCGGCCTGCGCTCCATTCCAGCTGGATATCGAGCGGGTGCAGATCCACTATCACGGCCAGCTACTGAGCCTGACCCGCCACGAATTCCGTTTGCTGCAAAGCCTGCTGGCGCAACCCGAGCGGGTGTTCTCCCGCGAGCAGTTGCTCGACGGCCTGGGCGTGGCCGCCGATGTCGGCTACGAGCGCACCATCGACAGCCATATCAAAAGCCTGCGCGCCAAGTTGCGCCTGGTGGCCGCTGAGGCGGAGCCGATCCAGACTCATCGCGGCCTGGGTTACAGCTACTCGCCGAGGCACGCCTGATGCCGTTGGGGATACGCATCTTTTTGGTGTACTTCCTGTTTGTCGGGCTGGCGGGCTGGTTTGTGCTGAGCACGGTGATGGACGAAATCCGCCCCGGCGTAAGGCAAAGCACCGAAGAAACCCTGGTCGATACCGCCAACCTGTTGGCCGAGATTCTGCGTGACGAGGTCAAGGCCGGTCGCCTGCAACAGAGCCGCCTGCCCGCCTTGTTGCAAGCCTATGGTCAGCGTCAACCGCAGGCGCAGATCTGGGGCGTGGAGAAAACTCAGGTCAACCATCGCATCTATGTCACCGACGCCAAGGGCATTGTCTTGCTCGACTCCACAGGCGCGGCGGTAGGCCAGGATTATTCGCGCTGGAACGATGTGCTGCGTACCCTGCGCGGTGAATACGGTGCGCGCTCGACCAAGGAAGACCCGAACGATCCTGACTCCTCGGTGATGTATGTCGCTGCGCCGATCATGGACGGCGCGCAGATTATCGGCGTGGTCTCGGTGGCCAAACCCAATCGCACGCTGCAGCCCTATATCGAACGCTCCGAACAGCGCCTGGCCTGGCTCGGTGGTGGGTTGATTGTGCTCGGCCTGTTGATTGGCGCACTGCTGTCCTGGTGGCTCAGCGCAGCCCTGCGCAAGCTGACCCGTTACGCCCAGGCGGTTAGTGCCGGTCAACGTGCCGAACTGCCCAGCGTGCGCGGCGGTGAGCTGGCGCAACTGGCCGAAGCGATCGAGCGCATGCGCACCGAGCTGGAAGGCAAGGCCTATGTCGAGCGCTACGTACACACCCTGACCCACGAACTGAAAAGCCCCCTGGCAGCGATTCGTGGCGCGGCGGAGTTGCTCGATGGTGAAATGCCTGCGCCACAGCGACAGCGTTTTGTCGCCAATATCGATCAGGAAAGCGCACGCATGCAGCAGCTGATAGAGCGCCTGCTGCACCTGGCGCAGGTTGAGCAGCGCCAGGGCCTGGAGGAACAGGTCGCGGTGCCGCTGCAAGCACTGGTCACGTCGCTTTTACAGGCGCAGATGGCGCGAATAGAAGCCGCTGCTGTGCAGGTCGAGAATAGGATTGAAGCCAGCCTTGCACTCCGTGGTGAACGTTTTCTACTGCGCCAGGCGCTGGTCAACCTGCTCGACAATGCCCTGGATTTCACTCCGCCGCAGGGTCAGCTGCGGTTTACGGCCGAGTGCGTCGGTGAGCAGATTGAACTGCGCCTGTTCAACCAGGGTGAGCCGATACCGGACTACGCCTTGGCGCGTTTGAGTGAACGCTTCTATTCCCTGCCGCGCCCCGGCAGTGGACGCAAGAGCACCGGTTTGGGGCTGAATTTTGTCGAGGAGGTGGTGCAGCTGCATGGCGGCGAACTGCACATCGGCAATGTCAGCGGCGGCGTAGAAGTGCGCCTGCGTTTGCCGGCGGCAACCAGTGATTAGTGGCACATCTTGGCCTGCTCCTTGCTGACGTCTGTGGCTAAGCAAGGTTGCGCAACCGCCAGGCAGATGCTCTGATCCCTGTTGTCGGGTTGGCTATCCTCATAGCAACAACCCACGCGCGACCTTTACTGCCAACAAGACCAGAATGGAGTCACTGCATGAAAACCGTAGCCGAGATACTCAGGGCCAAGCCACATGCCGCGATCTACAGCGTTAGCCCGGACACCACAGTGCTCGACGCAGTCAAATTGCTGGCTGAAAAAGGCATCGGTGCGCTGGTAGTACTGGACAAGGGCCGCCTGGTCGGCATCGTCAGCGAGCGTGACTACGCACGTAAAATCGAGCTGCTACAACGCTCGGCATTTAGCACCCAGATCAGCGAAATTATGACCGCAGATGTCCTGACCGTCGGGCCGCGCGACACCTCTCAGCACTGCATGCAGCTGATGACCGACCGCCACCTGCGCCACCTGCCGGTAATCGCCGAAGGCGAATTGATCGGCTTGCTGTCGATCGGCGACCTGGTTAAACACACCATCGCCGAACAGGCCAGCCTGATCCAGCAGCTGGAACAGTATATTCGCGGCGAATAGCACTTGCCGCGTTAGCTCACTGCGCGACGCTGCGGCTGATCCGCATGCAGAAAGCGCGTGTAGATATCCCGCGGCGGCGCCAGTTGCAGCTGCGCCATGATTTGGCCGACCGCGCCACGGTGGTAGCCGCCGTGGGTGACGATATGCGCGAGCATTTCCTCGCGGCTCATGCAGCCCGCATCACCATCGACGAAGTTGAAAAGCAGGCGCTCGGCCAACTGTTCGGCGTTTAGTCTTGCGGCATAGTCCAGATACCAGCGATCCGTTTCTTGCACCGCCTGCTGCAGCGCATCCAGCGTGGGCGTTTCCGCGGTGTTGGTGGCGCAGTAGCTGTGGTTGATGCCTTGCAGGTTGGCGACAAATATTCGCTCGACCACATAGATGTGATTGAGGATGCGCAGGGCGGCGTGCAGCTCGCTTTGCTGGGTGAGCGGGTCAAGTCGCTGCAGCTCAGCAAAGAGTTCCTGATTGGCCCAGGCCTTGTACTGCAGCAGTGAGGTTAACAAGCTGGCGTTGCTCATAAAGGGCCTTCAATACGCGGTTGTTTAACTGAGTGCTGGGCGGGTCACGGCCCTGTGGGTGGATAGTGCTGTGCGCTTTGGTTGTGGCGCGCATACTGGCCTTTCAATAATCCTCAGGTGACGACGATGACCCTTGCCCTTACTCCACTGATTTCGCTGATCGCTGGCATTCTGATTCTGGTGATGCCGCGCCTGTTGAACTACATCGTGGCGATTTATCTGATCGTGATTGGTCTTGTTGGCATCTTCGGCACTGGCAATTTCAATCTGAACTTCTAAGCGTTTGGCAGCCCGGTTCTTCGGGCTGCTCCGTCCAGTCAAGCTGTAGTCGAGGCGCTATTCTGTGGCGCTTTGCTCGCTGTATCGAGCGCTTTGAGCACCAGATACAGCAACGGTCCGATTGAGACAAACAGCGAAGTCAGGGCAAAGAATGGCAGTAGGTAGGCCAGCGACTTGCCCCGTTGGCGGCCGTCGCGGTACATCCAGATGCAGGCCAGCGCCGCGAGGATATACAGGTCGATCACCACCTGGGCGGTGTCAGGGCTGGACATCAACTGAATGCCAAATTGCAGCAGCGATTGCTCTGCGTGCAGCATCACGTAGAAGGTGTAGGCGCTGAAGGCCAGCAGGGTGATCAGCGGCAGTGCGAGCTTTTTCATGGTGCCATCCTTGGGTTGTTATTAGTCGAGGGAGCTGTGCGCTATCAGCCTGGCGCGTGGGTTGCTGAACTGTTCAGCTGCACCGTCGCCATCACGGCTTGAGCGTTCTCCAGCAGGCAGCCGTAGTGCGCTTGTTCGGCGCAGCGGATCACCGCATTGGCATTGCGCAGATGCTCCTGCAGGTAAATGGACATGGCAATGGGCGCCCAATTATCTGTGTCGCCATGCCACAGGTTGACCGCCGCCGTGACGCTATCCAGCTCTGCAGCCCAGGGCTCGACGTAAAGTTTTACGTCGCGCTGATAGCGGCTAGTGCCATGTTTGAAACACGCGCGCTGAATGTCTGCCAGCCAGGCCTGGGTGTCGGCTTGATGCAGTAATTCGGCGTCTTTGCCGCCAGCGCCGTTGAAGAGTAACTTCAGCAGCAGGCGCGGGCTGACTTTCGCCAGCAGCGCCTGATACCCGGCAAAGGCCCGGAACAGCCTTGGGTAATGCTGCGCCCAAAGGAAGGTATAACGGCCCGCGCCCATGCCGACGCTATTGCTGGGGATTTCCAGAGGTGCGGCGGCCGATAGCAAATAGACCTCAGCTACTTGCTCACCCATCAGTGCGGCGACACGCAACGCCAGGCAGGCACCGATGGAAAAACCAAGCAGGCGAATCGGCTGGCCAGCGGCGTGATCACTGATCTGTTGCGCCAGTTGTTGCAGATAAGCCGCGCTGCCGAGTTCGCCGGGCAGATTGCGCTCCACCACCAGCAGCTTGATGCCGTGCGCCAAGGCAGCCTGATGCAGCATCGCCGCCTCAACCGCTGCGCCCGGCACACCATGGAAGTAGAACAGTGGCTGTCCATCGGGGCAGCCGTATGCAGTTGGGGTCACGCCCTATCTCCCGCTAGCAGCTGTTGCGTTAATCCGCATCGTGTTCAGTCATCGATACGGGCGGTTGGTTGTCACTCAATAAAACGTGGTTGGCAGCGCACCTCAGATTTCACCGAGTTGGCAATAAAGCACTCCTCATGGGCCTGGTGGTGCATGTGCTCAATCTGTTCGCGGCTGGGTAGGTGCTCACCAGAGAAACTTACCGCAGGACGCAGAGTAACCTGGGCGATAAACAGCTTTCCGGCGGCATTTTCCTGCATCAGCCCGCTGGCGCAGTCGTGGTAGTCATCAACGCAGAAACGACACTTGGCGGCGATGGAGAGGAACCAGAGCATATGGCAGCTGGCAAGCGAGGCGACGAAGGCTTCCTCGGGGTCGACGGCGCTTGCACCCGACATCGGCAGCGGAACTACATGCGGTGAGGACGAACCGGCGACCTCCAGACCTCCATCAAAACGCAGCAGATGCTTGCGGCTGTAGCGGTTACCAAGAAAGTCCTGCTCACCGCGTTGCCAGATCACCTCAGCGACATACTCCGCCACGTTTATTCTCCTGATGCAGTTAGGTAGCAGACCGTTGAAGGCGCAGGCGGTAGCAATACAGGTGGTTTTCAGCAGGCGCTGGGCACTTACCACCAGCCGTTATCGTTCAGCAGCATCTTCTTGTAGTAATCGATATTGGCGCGCGTGGCGAATACCGCGCTGATACCGTAGCCCAGCGCGTTGGCGATTTTGCTGTAGCCGAGATAGTCCAGGCCGATGCCGAGGATGATCACTACCGCTGCGCAGACGACGAACAGCGCCAAACCCTTTTTCCACATGCCCTTGATGGCGTAGTAGATCGGCCCGAAGAAGAACGCCAGAAAGTTGAAGCTGAAAGCCTTGCGCCGCTCCTCGGCGGGCAGCTGCTTGAACCTGGGCATCTTGATGCCGCCGGCATGGTGGATCGCGCTAAAGCGCTGCTTCCATTTATCCGAGATGGGTAGGGCTGCAATCTGCTCGTCGGACACCAGTGATTCTGCGTCGGCGACGCTGGCTTGCGGGGTAGCGTAGGGGTTGTGCTGGGTCATGGCCGTTCATCCTTAATTGGCGATCAGCGGCACGCTACGCATTTCCCGGATGACTGTCTATTGGCCGGCTTGGTGTCTGCTCCGCATCTCCACACACTCTCCATCTGCCCTCCATAAAGCCACCATTTGCGCCACCCAGACTCTGCCTACCTAAACCGTATCGGAGAGTTGCACCATGAGCCGCATTCTGGGTTTCAAGCTGGGCGCCATTGCCCTGCTGATTTTGTTATTGCTGATCCCGCTGTCGATGATTGGCGGGCTGGTGAGCGAGCGGCAGTATCAACGTGCCGAGGTGCTGCAAGACATCGCGCGCAGTTCCAGCTACCGCCAGCAGCTGAACGGGCCGATTCTGGTAATGCCTTACACCAAGGTGTGGAACCAGTGGAAAACCCACGCCAAGACTGGCGAGCGTTACCTGGAAGAGCAGAAGAGCCGTGGCCGGTTGTACTTCCTGCCAGAGCGCTTTGTGCTCAATGGCCAGGTAAGCACCGAGGAGCGTGCACGCGGCATCTATAAAGCGCTGCTGTACCGCAGCGATAACCAGATCAGTGGCGCCTTTAAGCTACCGGCGCGTCTGGGGTTGGGTGATGAGCTGAGTTTGTACCAGTTTGACCGGCCGTTCCTCTCGGTCGGTATCAGCGATGTCCGCGGCATCAGCAATGACCTGCAACTGCGCTTCAACGGCATGAGCCTGAGCTTCGCCCCGGGTAGTGCTGAAGAGCGCTTCGGTGCAGGTGTGCATGCGCCGCTGCCGCTGCTGGATACCCAGGGTGGGCAAGTGCTGGAGTTCGCCTTCAACCTCAAACTGCAGGGTACCGAGCAGCTGAGCATCACCCCGGTGGGGCGTGACAGCCGGGTTGAGCTGACCTCCGGCTGGCCGCACCCGAGCTTTGTCGGGGAATACCTGCCGAGCAGCCGTGAGGTTTCGGCTGCCGGATTCAAAGCGCACTGGCAGACCAGTTTCTTCGCCACCAACCTGGAAGAAGCATTGGCTGATTGCGTGCAAGGCGACAGCTGCAATGCGCTGACTGCGCGCAACTTCGGTGTGAGCTTTGTCGACCCGGTGGACCAGTACCTGAAGACCGAACGGGCGATCAAATATGCGCTGCTGTTTATCGGCCTGACTTTCGCCGTGTTCTTCCTCTTTGAAGTGCTCAAACGCATGGCCGTGCACCCGGTGCAGTACGCCCTGGTGGGCATGTCGCTGGCGCTGTTTTACCTGTTGCTGCTGGCGCTGTCCGAGCACCTGAGTTTTGCCCTGGCCTACGGCATTGCCGCGACCGCCTGTGTGCTGCTGATTGGTTTCTACGTCAGTTACGTGCTGCACAGCGCCCTGCGCGGAGTGGGCTTTGGTGCTTTGCTCGCGCTGCTCTACGGCATGTTGTTCGGCCTGCTTGGGGCTGAGGACTACGCCTTGCTGATGGGCTCGGTACTGGTGTTCGGTGTGCTCGCCGGGGTGATGGTGCTGACCCGCAAACTCGACTGGTACGGCGTCGGCCGCCTGCCACTGACCAGCCCTGTCAGCGATCGCTAAACCCTTGCGGCGCAGGTTCAGCTTGCGCCGCTTTTTACCTGCGTGGGAGTTGAACATGATGCGTTTATTGATGCAGTTCTCTGCTTGTTTCGCCCTGGGGTTGGCGGTGGCCTTTATGGTGCTGCTGGGCCTGATGTTCTGCGGCCAGTTTGACCTGATCAAGGGGTTGCAGTTGACCGGTCAACCCCTGGCGCAATTGAGCCTGGTGCTATTGCCAGAAGCCTTCTGGAAGAGCCTGACTGGCTTGGCCAACGCCCCACAGAACCTTGAAGTGCAGTCTTTTCTCAGTCTGTGCACGGCGCTGGGCCAGGTGGGGCTGCTGCTGGCATTTGGCTTCTTTCGTCTGTGGTATGTGCGATGAGCGGGCATATCGGTTTACGCGAAGAGTCGCGTGCCGGGCATCTGCTGGCGCGGCGTATTGCCCGGTTGTTTACCTACGCGGTGTGTCAGTCGCCTAAGCGTATGCCGAATGCGCCGGCTACGCTTGGCGCTAAGCCGGCGCGGCCTGAGTAACGGCGAGTGGAAGTTGGCCGGGCATGGCTTAAACGGAGGCTGTTACAAGGGCGCAATCGTGATGATGCTCGGTTCACGGGTTAGCGCCGACTTCGGTGCTTTTTTATGCGTGCTTAACGGCTTGTTATTACTGGATAAAAAACAGCACTCAAGGCGTTGTTAAGCAGCTAATACCAATGTCTATCTGTCGGCCCTAGTGGCCTGCTGCTAGCTTGAAGGTGCATGAGAATAACAATAACCGGAGGAGTTTATGACTTCTGATCAAGCTAACGCTGCAGCGTACTGGAAGGCGAATGTTCGGCTGATTACCTGGAGCCTGATTGTCTGGGCCCTGGTGTCTTTCGGCTTCGCCATACTTCTTCGACCCATGCTGGCAGGTATCTCTGTCGGCGGTACTGACCTTGGCTTCTGGTTCGCCCAGCAAGGTTCGATCATTGCCTTTATCGGACTCATTTTCTTTTACGCCTGGAAAATGAACAGACTCGATAAACAATTCGGTGTCGAGGAATAATCCATGAGCCAGTTTGCAATAAACCTGCTGTTTGTGGGCGCCTCCTTTGCGCTCTACTTCGGCATCGCGTTCTGGGCCCGTGCCGGATCGACTAAAGAGTTCTATGTCGCCGGCGGTGGCGTTCACCCCATTACCAACGGCATGGCGACTGCAGCCGACTGGATGTCTGCTGCTTCGTTTATTTCCATGGCGGGTCTGATCGCTGCCGGTGGTTATGCCAACTCAACTTTCCTGATGGGCTGGACCGGTGGCTATGTGCTGCTGGCCATGCTACTGGCGCCGTACCTGCGCAAATTTGGCAAGTTCACTGTGCCGGACTTTATCGGCGATCGCTTCTACAGCAACGGCGCACGCCTGGCTGCAGTGGTCTGCCTGATCATTATCTGCGTTACTTACGTGATCGGTCAGATGGCTGGTGCTGGCGTGGCGTTCTCGCGCTTCCTCGAAGTGAGCAACTCCACCGGTATCTGGATCGCTGCTGGCGTGGTGTTCTGCTACGCGGTGTTCGGCGGTATGAAGGGCATTACCTACACCCAGGTGGCGCAGTACGTGGTGTTGATCATCGCCTACACCATCCCGGCGGTATTCATCTCCCTGCAACTGACGGGTAATCCGATTCCGATGTTCGGCATGTTCAGCGAGCACACTGAGTCAGGTGTACCGCTGCTACAGAAGCTCAATGAAGTCGTAGCGGGTCTGGGCTTTACCGACTACACCGCGGATGTCACCAACAAGCTGAACATGGTGCTCTTCACCATGTCGCTGATGATTGGTACGGCCGGTCTGCCGCACGTAATCATTCGCTTCTTCACCGTGCCGAAAGTCGCTGACGCACGTTGGTCGGCTGGTTGGACCCTGATCTTTATCGCTCTGCTGTACCTCACCGCTCCGGCTGTGGCGTCTATGGCACGTTTGAACCTGCTGACCACCGTTTATCCACAGGGTGTCGAGGCTCCAGCGCTGGCGTATGAAGAGCGTCCTGAGTGGGTGAAGAACTGGGAGAAAACCGGTCTGATCACCTGGGAAGACAAGAACACTGACGGTCGTATCCAGCTGTACAACGATGCCGCTCCAGCCTTCACCCCAACTGCTGAAACTCGCGGCTGGAAAGGCAATGAGTTGACCGTTAACAACGACATTCTGGTATTGGCCAACCCGGAAATCGCCAACCTGCCTAGCTGGGTTGTTGGTCTGATCGCGGCAGGTGCGATTGCGGCTGCGTTGTCCACGGCTGCCGGTCTGTTGCTGGCCATTTCTTCGGCAGTGAGTCATGACCTGATCAAGACGCTGATAAATCCGAAGATCAGCGAAAAGAACGAAATGCGCGCTGCGCGGCTCTCTATGGCGGCGGCTATCTTGCTGGCCACTTGGCTGGGGCTCAATCCGCCAGGATTTGCGGCGCAGGTGGTGGCGTTGGCCTTCGGTATAGCCGCGGCCACGCTGTTCCCTGCGCTGATGATGGGGATCTTCTCAAAACGGGTAAACGATAAGGGCGCGATTGCCGGCATGCTGGTTGGCCTGGTCTTCACCGTCGTTTACATCTTCCTGTACCTGGGTTGGTTCTTCATCCCTGGCACTGCGACCCTCGCCAACACTCCGGAGAACTGGATGTTCGGCATCTCGCCGCTGTCCATTGGCACTGTGGGTGCAGTGATCAACTTCGCGGTTGCCTACGCCGTGTCGCTTGCGACTGTAGCGCCGCCGAAGGAGATTCAGGAGCTGGTAGAAAGCGTACGCACTCCCAAAGGTGCTGGTGGCGCATTGAGCCACTGAGCATAATCACCCTGGATCATGTTTGATCAGGGTCTTACCAGCGGGCCTCCTTAGGAGGCCCGTTTTATTTCCAGCTATCCATGGCGCACACCTTCTGGCGCGTCGCGGTGCAGCGTCATCAACTGCGCCAGGCAGTTTTTATTATCGGGAGTCAGTACATGTTGTGGACAATACTTGCCATCGTGGTGTCAGGGCTGGGGGCGGCTGGTATTGCCATGCTGCTGCGCAAACTGACACGCAACCGCTTGCCCAAGTGGATCATTCCGGCGTTTGGCGGTTTGGGCATGCTGAGCTACCAGATTTACTACGAGTATTCCTGGTTCGAGCACCAGCTGCAGCGTCAGCCGGCGGAGTCGGTGCTGGTGGCCAGCGAGAACGGCGAGGTGTTCTGGCGGCCCTGGACGTTTTACTGGCCGATGACCACGGCGTTCACCGTGCTCGACAGCAAAAGCGTGCAGCGCCAGGAAACCGAGGGTGGCGTGATCAGCGCCTTTAACCTGTACCGCTTTGAAAAGCAGCATATCGACCATGTCAGCCATCAGGCGCATCTGCTCAATTGCAGCACGGCAGAACTGCTGCCCTTGGACGCAGAGAAAAAGCCGCTGCTGGATCAGTTGAAGGTCGTCGCTAAAGAGGATGCGCTCTACCGGCAGGTCTGCCAGTAGCAGGTCGCAGCATCGTCAATTCTCCTCGCTAATCACCGGCTAGCCCTGGCCCCGCTCAGGGCTACGGGCGCCGGATTCCGCTGCGCTGCAGCAACGGCCAGCAGCCGAGAACGGCCGGCAGGCCCAGGCCCAGCCAGGCCACGGCATCCCAGCCGCCATCACCCAGTAGCGCACTGATCAGGCCGATAGCGCTGAGCAGGCCGATCAGCAGCGGCAGGGTGAAGGTCGATTGGCGCCAATTCATGCTGGGGTCTCCGCGCGCTCACGTTGCGTCGCCGGGGTTCGCCGGCGTACCCACCAGAGGTACAGGCCGCTGCCGAGCACGATGATGGTCAGCACATCGAGCACCGCCCAGAGCACTTTCATCGGCATGCCGCCGTAGTCGCCAAAATGCAGCGGCTGCGACATCGACAGCGCATCCATATACCAGGGCCGTTGGCCGATAGCGGTGACTTCCAGGCTGCGCGCATCAATCAGCACCGGCGTCCACAGGTGGGCGGTGAGGTGCGTATTGCCCTTCATAAACACGCTGTAGTGGTGCTCGCTGGAAAAGCGCGTGCCGGGGAAGGCGATAAAGTCTGGCTGCATACCCGGCGTGGCCTGCGCAGCGATAGTCAGCACCTGATTGACTGGTGCACGCTCGGTTAACGGCGGCGCGTCGCGGTAAGGCGCGACCATCGCGGCCAGCGCTTCGGTACGCCAGGCGCTGATTAGCAGATCGGCGCACGCGCTGATTACCCCGGTCACGCCCACCACCAGCGCCCAGGTCAGGGTGACGATGCCGATCAGGTTGTGCAGGTCGAGCCAGCGTGTACGGGTGGATTTCTCATGGCGCACTTCGGCGAATTTCAGCCGGCGCATAAAGGGTGCGTAAAGCACCACGCCGGAGATGATCGCTACCACGAACAGCACGCCCATAAACGCCAGCAACAGCTTGCCCGGCAGGCCAGCGAACATATCCACGTGCAGACGCAGAATGACCATCAGGATGCCGCCGTTGGCTGCTGGCATCTCAACCGCCTCGCCGCTGCGCGCATCGAGCATAAAAGTGTGCGAGGAATTTGGCTCGGTGCCGGCCGTGGCGGCGGTAATCGACACTACGCCGTTGGGTTCGTCGTCCTCGAAACCGAAATACTGCACCACTTCCCCCGGTCGATGACGCTCGGCCGCTTCGACCAGCTGCTGCAGGCTCAGGTGTGGTGTCTCGGCTGGCAGCTCGCGCAGCTCGGGCGCTTCGCCCAGCAGGTGTTCCAGCTCGTGGTGGAAGATCAGTGGCAGCCCGGTCAGGGCCAGCAGCAACAGAAACAGAGTGCAGATCAGGCTAGTCCAGGTGTGCACCTGGGACCAACGGCGGATGGTGGTGCTTTTCATCGGCATATCCAGAAATGCCTACGCCGCCCGGTGTGGCGGTGCAGGGTTGCTGTGGGGCGATCAGAATTCCAGCTGAGCGGAGAAGGTCAGGGTGCGCGGCGCGCCCAGGTAATGGCTGCTCAGCCAGTATTCCTTGTTCGCCAGGTTGCTGATGTTGGTGCGTAGGGTAAGGGTGTTGTCGCTGCTCAGCTGTGCGCGGTAACGCGCGCCGGCATCGAAGGTGGTGAAGGAGGGCAGGCTGTGCTGGTTGGCTTCGTCGCTGTACTGCTTGCCGGTGTAGTAAGTACCGCCGGTCAGCGCCAAGCCCGGTACAGCGTTGATGTCGTACTCGGCATACAGCTTGGCTAGCTGGGAGGCAACGTCGGTGGGTTTCTGCCCTTCGCTGGCGGCAGCGCCGGAGTCCTTCACCTGCGGATCAAGCAGGGTCACGCCACCGACCAGGGTCAGTTCTGGCAGCACTTTGCCGGTGATACCAAACTCCAGACCGTTGTTCTCCTGGCGACCGTCCTGGACGAACACGCCGGCACCATTGGTGTAGGTGTTGGGCTTGTCGATATTGAACAGGGCCAGGGTCAGCAGGGTTTCGCCGACGGTGGCTTTTACGCCCACTTCATACTGCTCGCTGACCAGCGGGGCCATGGCCTGGCCGGCGTTGAGTGCGGTGCTCGGGGCGATGCCGCCGGCCTGTAGACCTTCGATATAGCTGGCATAAGTAGTCAGCCACGGCACTGGCTTGTAAATCAGCGAGACGTTGGGCGAAGTCTCCGACTCTTTATAGTCGCTGGTGGTTTCGCCATAGCCGAAGGCTTCGGCCCAGATGAAGTCGTTGCTGTAGGTCTTGATCGTGGTGTGAGTCAGGCCAAGGATGCTCGACCACTGCTCGTTGAAGGTGACCACGTCGCCGATCAGGAAATTGTCCGACTGGGTGCGCGAAGACAGGCGCTGGTCGCCGTTGCCGATCGAATAGCCGGGCTTGTCGACCTGTGGGGTCTGGTTGAAGGGTGTCGGGGTGCCGACGACGTCGATGTATTGCGGGCCTGGGTAGGGAATGTGGTCTTCGTAGTTGCGCACGCGCGCGACGTTGCCCTGATAACCGAGGGTGGTCTTGTGCTCGATAGCGCCCGTTGCAAAGGCGGCGTCGAGGAACAGGTAGCCGGAGATTTCTTCGTTCTCTACCGGGGCAAACGCGTACAGCGGCTGGGTGTAGTTACCGGCGCTGTACACCGTAGGGCCGGTGTAGGTGTACTCCTCGGTGTACTCGCTATAGGACAAGGCGCCGCGCAGGGTGAAGACATCGTCCAGACGCCAGTTGAAGCGGCTGCCGACACGGTCGTGCTCGCTGTCGGAGAAGGCCCACTTCTGGCTATACAGCTTGTCGTTGTCGAGGTCCTTGGCGTCGGGGCGCAGGCTCTGATCATCGAAGTACCAGTAGCTGCTCAGTCCGCGTGTCTCGGTCTTCTTGTGCGAGGCATCGAACTGGATTTGCAGGTCGTCGCTGACATTCCAGTCCAGCGCTACGCTGATCATTTCGCGGCGGCGCTTCTGCAGGTCTATGGCGGTTTCACCATCCTGGGTCAGCACGTTGACACGGTAGGCAAAGACGCCGGCGTCGTCGATCGGGCCGCCGAAGTCGCCGTGCAGGTAGTAGTTCTCGCCGCCGGCATTGCCCAGGGTCACGCTGTTATAGCGCTCATAGGTCGGGCGCTTGAGCACGTAGTTGACCAGGCCGCCGGGGTTGGCCGGGCCATAGAGAAAACCGCTGAGGCCAGTAAGGATTTCCAGCCGCTCCATTTCTTCGATGAAATTGCCGCCGTCATAACTATTGCTGAAACGCAGGCCATCGTTGGCGATGCTCAAATTACCGGACCCGCTAAAACCGCGCATGCTCACCGCGCTGGCATATCCGGCGCTGACGGGTGAAGTGAGCTGGGTGGCCGGACTGAGCTTGAACACGTCATCGCTGGACGTGGCCTGGATGTTCTGCAACAGCTCCTTGGACACCACGCTGACCGAGTAGGGTGCGTCCTGCAAACGCATATCGCCGAGGGCGCCGATATTTTGCGCGGTATCGCTGCGGTAGCCGGACGCTGCGCTGCCTTCGTTGACGACTTGGCTGGTCACGGTGACATCCGGCAACGCCACGGCCGCTTGCGGCGCGGGTGCCAGGTTGTAGGTGCCTGCACTGTTCTGCTGCAACTGCAAACCACTGCCACGCAGCGCCTGTTGCAGGGCTCCGAGGGCGTCGTAGTCGCCATCTACCGGGGCCGATTGCTTGTTGGCAGTCAACGCGGGGTCGATGCTCAGGACGATTCCGGCCTGGCTGGCTATCTGCGTCAGGGTGCTGGCCAACGGTGCGGCCGGCAGCTGGTAGCTATCCGCCAGGGCAGGTGTGCAGACGCTGGCGAGGCTGATGGCAGCCGCCAGCAGGCCGGGGCGAAACAGGGGCAGGGCGCGGGTCATTACGAAACTCTCCTAAGCGGGAATGCATCTCAATGACCTGTTGCCGAAGCAGAATGGAAAAGTGACAGGGCTGTTTGAAATTATTTTTTAGCGAGATTTTAAGGCGCTGCTGTCGATCCCTAACTGGGCGCCGGTTCTTTGTGGGAGGGGCTTGTCCGTCTTTTCTAGGCGGCCGCTTACTGCGCAGCAGGTACAACCTTGGCCCACCAGTTGCCAACGCGTTCGATTTTTACCGGCAAACTCGGCGGCAGTGCCGCCAGGGCCTTGTCACTGTCGTGCAAGGGGAAGCTGCCGCTGATGCGTAGATCGGCCAGGCTTGGGTCGAGGCCCAAGTAGCCACTGCGGTATTCGCCCAGGGCGTCGAGCAGGTCGGCCAGGCGCAGGTTATCGGCTACCAACATGCCGTGGCTCCAGGCCGCAGCGCTGAGTGGCGCAGGCAGCACGCTGCCCAGGCGCTGGCGTTGCATCAGCACCTGCTCACCGCTCTGGATAATCCGCTCGCTGCTGCCTTCGACCGGGTGCGCGGCGACGGCCGACTGCAGCACGGTGAGGCGCGTGCTGGTGCCTTCGCGGCGCACCAGAAAGCGCGTGCCGAGGGCGCGCAGGCTGCCGTGTTCAGTGAGCACCACAAAGGGTCGCGAATCGCCGTGCGCGGTCTGCACCAGGATCTCACCGCTGTGCAGGCGCACCGCGCGCTGGCTGTCGCTGAATTCGATGTCCACGGCACTGGCGCTGTTCAGGTGCACCAGGCTGTGGTCGCTCAGCAGCAGCTCGCGCTGTTCGCCACGGCCGGTGTGTTCATCGGCCAGGTAATCGCCGAGCGGGCGTTGCTGCGCCAGCAGGCCGAGCGCCAGTGCGCTGCTCAGCAGTAGGCCGAGCGCGGTGCCGCCTATACGCCGTAGACCTTTGCTGCGCGCACTGTGCAGCAAGGCCTGGCGCGCCGGCGCGGCGGCGGCTGACGCCAGGCGGATATCCAGGCCATTGAGTTGTTGCCAGACCCGCGCATGGTCGGGATGCGCCGCCAACCATGCGGCGAACGCATGCTGCTGTTCGGCGTTGACCGTGCCGGAGTCCAGGCACAGTTGCCATTCGATGGCGGCATCCAGCACCTGCGCCGATACCGCGCTCATTGCGGTGCTCCGTAAAGGGCGATGTAGCACTGACGCAGGCCCTGAGCCAGGTACTGGCGCACGCGGGATACGGAAACGCCGAGGCGCTCGGCGATTTCCGCGTGGCCCATACCATCCAGACGGTTATGCAGAAAGGCTGCCCGGGCATTGCTCGACAGCTCACCGAGCAAGCGATCTATTTCGCGCAGCGCGTCCAGGGCCAGCGCCTGTTCTTCGGCGCTGGGTTGCACGTCCTGCTGCTGTTGCCCGAGTTCTTCGAGGTAGGCACGTTCCAACGCGCTGCGGCGGAAGTGATCGATCAGCAGACCTTTAGCGATGGTGGTCAGCAGCGCGCGCGGCTCGCGGGCCTGATCCAGATCACTGCGGCCGAGCAGGCGGACAAAGGTGTCCTGGCTGAGGTCTTCGGCGCGTTCCGGGCTGTACAGGCTTTTGCGCAGCCAGCCGAGCAGCCAGTCACGGTGATCGCGATAGAACAGGCCGACAACTTGCTGGTGGGTGGAATCGCCGGCCGACACGCGGACCTCGCAATAGGAGATAGGAAACAAATCAAGAATTATTCGCATATGATGACAGCGCCGCCCCCTGCGCTGCAATCAGCCGATGCGCTGCCGCGATGGGTGGTTGCGCTATGCCATGACACCGCAGTGACATAGATGCAGATCAATAGCCGCTGGCCGCTGCCGCGCTAGAGTGACCGGCCCTGTTGGCTGAGCGCTTTATCCATGGCACCGACTCCGCGTTACCCCGAGCTGCTCTCGCCAGCCGGCACCCTGAAGAACATGCGTTACGCCTTCGCCTATGGCGCGGATGCGGTGTATGCCGGGCAGCCGCGTTACAGCCTGCGGGTGCGCAATAACGAGTTCGACCACGCCAATCTGGAGGCGGGTATCCGCGAGGCGCATGCCCAGGGCAAGCAGTTCTATGTGGTGGTCAACATCGCGCCGCACAATGCCAAGCTGAAGACCTTTCTGCGTGACCTGCTGCCGGTGGTGCTGATGGGGCCGGATGCGCTGATCATGTCCGACCCCGGGCTGATCATGCTGGTGCGCGAACACTTCCCACAAATGCCGATTCACCTGTCGGTGCAGGCCAATGCGGTGAACTGGGCCAGCGTGAGGTTCTGGCAACAGCAGGGCTTGAGCCGGGTGATTCTGTCGCGCGAGCTGTCGCTGGAGGAGATCGCCGAGATCCGCAGTGAAGTGCCGGGCATGGAACTGGAGGTGTTTGTCCACGGTGCGTTGTGCATGGCTTATTCCGGGCGCTGCCTGCTGTCGGGTTATATCAACAAGCGCGATCCCAACCAGGGCAGCTGCACCAACGCCTGTCGCTGGCAGTACCAGGCCACTCCGGCCGGCGAGAACGAACTGGGCGAGGTGGTGCAAATTGTCGAACCGACCTTAGGCGTGGGCGCGCCCACCGAGCAGCTGTTTCTGCTGGAAGATGCCAGTCGGCCTGGCGAGCAGATGGCCGCCTATGAGGACGAGCACGGCACCTACATCATGAACTCCAAGGACCTGCGCGCAGTGCAGCATGTTGAGCGCCTGGTGCAGATGGGCGTGCATTCGCTGAAAATCGAGGGCCGTACTAAATCCCACTATTACGTGGCGCGCACCGCTCAGGTGTACCGCAAGGCCATTGATGATGCGGTGGCCGGCAGGTCCTTCGACAAATCCCTGATGAATACCCTGGAGTCTCTGGCCCATCGCGGCTACACCGAGGGTTTTCTGCGCCGCCATGTGCACGATGAGTATCAGAACTATGAGCGCGGCAGCTCGGTGTCCGAACAGCAGCAGTTTGTCGGTGAACTGACCGGCGAGCGGCGTGGCGAACTGGCCGAGGTGCGGGTAAAAAACCGCTTTGCCGTGGGTGATGGTCTGGAGCTGATGACGCCCCAAGGCAATCTGCGCTTTACCCTCGAACAGCTGGAAAACAGCAAGGGCCATGCTGTGGCAGTCGCGCGGGGCGACGGCCATGTGCTCTACCTGCCGGTGCCGCCTGAGGTGCAGCTGGAATATGGCCTGCTGATGCGCGATCTGTAGGCGCTGCTCTTACATCGAATGAGCGCGCTGGCGACGACGGCTGTTGAGTTGCTGCAGCAGTGCTGGCAGGTTGTCGAGGTGCTGCTGGCGCGCCTTGCTGAACAAAATCAGCGCTAGCTCTGCAGTCACCAGCGCGTCGGCGCTGGCGTGGTGACGTTGTTGCACCTGCAGTCCGAAATGCTGCGTCCAGTCGTCCAGGCCTGCGTGCGGCAGTTTTGCCTTGGGGCAGACCAGTGGGGCGATTTCGGCGACATCGAAGAAGGCATGCTGCAAGCGGTAGCCCAGGCTCTGCTTGAGCGCGCGAGCGAGCATGCGCTGGTCGAACTCGGCGTGGAAGGCCAGCAACGGACTGTCGCCGACAAACTCCATAAAGCTCAGCAGGGCTTCGGCGGGCTCCTCGCCATTGGCGATTTCGCTGGGTGCGATGCCATGGATCAGCGTGCTGGCGCTGGCCTGATGGCCTTCGCGGAGCAAGGTGCATTCGAATTGCTGACCAAGGTCGATGGCGCCCTGGTCGATTACCACCGCACCAATGGACAGGACTTGATCGCGGCGCATATTCAGTCCGCTGGTTTCTAGGTCCAGCACCACTAGGCGCTGCTCATTCAGCGGACCATCGTTAAGGCAGGAGGTCTCGTCCAGCGCCTGTCGGCGCGTGAGTTGTGCTTGCGTCAGGGCCGGTCGTTGCCCGGTAAACCAGGTGAACTTGCTCATAACTGATACCTCTGCGCCAGGCTGCTCTGCAGGCGCTGGGCCTGGCGGAACGATTCACGCAGGATGCGCCGGTCGAGGTGGTTGAGGTGATCGGGATCGACGCGGTTGGAGTAGGGCAGGCCATCGCGTGCCTGCAGCTGGTGCTGCTGCATCCGTGCCTGCTGAATGTAGTGGTAGGCCTCTTCATAGGCTGCGCCATCCTGGGCTTCGATCACTCCCTGCTGAATCAGCGCGCGCAGGCGCTCCAGGGTGTTACAGGCGTTCACGCCATGGGCCAGGGCCAGCAGGCGGGCGCCATCAACAAAGGGCGTCAGGCCCTGCACTTTGAGGTCCAGGGTGTCCTTCTCAGCACCGCTGCGAGCGACCACAAAGTCACGGAACATGCCAACCGGCGGTCGCTGGCGCAGGGCGTTTTCCGCCAGCATGCGCTGAAACAGGCTATTGCCGGCCACCTGCTGCAGCAGCCCTTCGCGCAGGTGATCGCAACCCTCGGTTGCGCCCCACACGGCACGCAGATCGAAATAGATACTCGAAGCTAGCAGGTTCTCCGGCGTGGCTTCCTGAACAAAACTGCTGAAGCGCCGTGACCACTCTTGGCGTGACAGGCACAGCTCGGGGTTGCCGGCCATGATGTTGCCCTTGCATAGGGTAAAGCCGCACTGCGCCAGGCGTTGGTTTATCTCCTGGGCCAGCGGCAGCAGGCGGCCGCGAATGGCCGCAGCTTCGGCTGCATCGGCGGCTTCGAAGAGGATGCCGTTGTCCTGATCGGTGTGCAGCGTCTGTTCGCTGCGGCCTTCGCTGCCGAATACCAGCCAGGTGAACGGTATGCCAGGGGCGCCCAGGTCTTCCAACGTCAGCTCTATCACCCGGCAGACAGTATGGTCGTTGAGCAGGGTGATCAGCTGGGTGATCTGCGTCGAGCTCGCGCCGTGAGCGAGCATGCTGTCGACCAGTTGGCGCACATCGCTGCGCAGCGCCGCCAGGGTTTCCACCCGCCCGGCGTGGCGAATGGTGCGCGCCAGGTGCACCAGATCGACCCGCTGCAGGCTGAACAGATCCCGCTCGGAAATCACCCCGCATAGCTGGCCACGCTCAACCAGGCAGACGTGGGCGATATGCCGCTCCGTCATGGCCATCGCCGCATCGAAGGCGCTGGCATCCGGTGGCAGATCAAAGGGTGATTGCGTCATCAGGCAGTCGATGGGCTGCGCCAGATCGACACCGTCAGCCACCACGCGACGCAGGTCGCGCAGGGTAAAAATGCCCAGTGGTTTCAGTTTGGGATCAACGATCACAATGCTGCCGACCTGCTGCTCGTGCATCAGCTTGACCGCATCACGCAGTGGCATGTCCGGGCTGCAGCTGATCGGGGTGCGCATGGCCAGCTGGCCGAGGCGGGTGTCGAGCGAATACTGCGCGCCAAGGGTTTCCACTGCGCGCATCTGCACCTGCTGGTTGACCTGATCGAGCAGGCTGCTGACACCGCGCAAGGCAAAGTCGCGCAACGGGTTGGACAATGAGAACAGCTTGATAAACGCCGGCTTGTTCAGCAGCAGGCAGAAGGTGTCTTCGGCGGCCAGGTGTTCGGTGCGGGTGGCGCGCTCGCCGATCAGCGCAGCCAGCGGGAAGCATTCACCGCTGGTGATCTCGAAGGTGGTTTCCGTGCCGCGCCGTGCCGAATGCGGGCGCTCGCCATGCACGCGGCCCTGTTTGACGATGTAGAAGTGCTCAACCGGGCCGTCGGTCGGCTTGATGATGGTTTCACCTTCGCCATAAAACCGCAGCTGGCAGTTCTCCACTAGGTACGCCAGGTGGGCGGCATCCATCTGATTGAACGGCGGAAATTTCTGCAGAAAGGCCATGGTGCCATGGATGTTCTGCAACACCGCCGTTTTGCCCGCTTGGGCGATTGCATCTGCGCTGCTCATGGGCGGCCTCACGATTTTCTCTATGAGCATGATCGACTGGCGCTGTGGGGTAGGCCATTGGACGTAAGTCTAGGCGTTGGGCGGCCTGTGCAAGAGGCATAAAAAAGCCCTTGGATTTTTCAATCCAAGGGCTCTGATGAAGATGCTGCAATGATTAAGGCAGGGTAAAGAGAACCTTCACACTGTCATTCACTGCGGCGGCATCTACATAGCCAATCGCATCGGCTTCAGCGGCCACCTTGGCGATGACATCGGCGTCGCCGCCAACGCTTGGTAGCGGTTGACCCTTGCCGGTGAAGACGAGTCCAGACCAGTACGATTTGAGCTGTGATTCACTCTTGTTGGTCACTGCACTGTAGAACTTGTCCTTGGTTGCAGACCAATCCTTGTGGTCAACGCCTTTCATGGACTTGTCTTTGCCCAGAAAGATGTTGCTGACGTCTGCCTGGCTCGGCGCCTTGGCCGCGCCCGGATTAACAATTACTGCGACTTCGGCCTGAGCCAGCGCGCTAACGCTGAGGCACACGGCGACGCAGAGCGTTTGAATGGAATGCTTCATCAATGCTCTCCTCAGAATACGAAGTCGACGCCGACGCTGATGATGTCACCGTCAAAGTTGCGGGCTGGGCTGCCAGCAACCCCTGCGGGAACATTCAGACTTGGGATGCCGTTTTGATTAATGTTGTTTTCGAACGCTTCTTGAGGTGTACGGACAAATACACCGTCGTAACCGCCTGAAGTATCCACGCGTTTGAATTCGCTTTTCAAAACTACGTTAGGCAGTAGGTTGTAGTTCAGACCCAGAGTCCAAGAGTTTTGCCGCCCAGCATCGTCATCCAGTTGTGCGTAGGTAACATGAGTCAGGAATTCGCCAAAGCGGCGCCCCCCCATGAGGTAGAAGGCGTCGACACTGCCTGAACCGTCTGCCTCAATAACGCGTGAGGTCCATTCGTTACTGGTTAGCCAGGTACCGTTGTCGTATTGGTAACCTAGAGACGTGAATTTTCCTTTCTGTTTGTCCAAGCTTTGAAACGATACGGCTCTAGGTGCTCCACCCAGTAATACGGTGTCTTCAATTTCAGTTGAGATATCGGCTTCTACATAACCCACGCGCAGCGTGCCGAAGTCATTGGTGGCCAGGCTGATATTGGCGCCAAAGACTTTCTCGTAGTCGATGTCATGCATGCCATCAAAGGCGAAGATGTCGCGATTCTTCGCCTGACCACCGGCGACCTGGAAGGCCATTGAACCGAAGGAAAGTGGCAGGTTGTAAACCGCGTCCAGACCCTCGTAGTTGGACAGTTGGACCTGGCTGTACACTTCATCAGGCAGGCGCAGCCATGGGTAGCTGAAGCCCACATCGATACTTTCCGAATACATGTATACCGGGGTGCGTAGGCGACCGACACGCAGCATCAGATTGTCATTGGCCTGCCAGGAGAAGTACGCCCACTCTACATTGGCTTTCCATTCATCCTGTGCTGGCTTGGCGGTCAGTTGCAGTGTTGCGCCAATGCTGTCGGTGATGCCGTAATTGACTTGCGCACCAAACTTGGACAGCTGATCGCCGCGCCAGGAATCGTTGGTCTGGCCGGTGATGCCATAGCTCCGGCCATCATCTTCGCCACCGAGGTGGGTGATGCCGACCGTACCAAAGGTATTGAAGCGGTGTTCGCCTTGCTCCAGCGCGAAAGCTGGAGCAGCGGCCAGGCAGATGGCCAAGGGAAGCAGACGAGCTTTAAACATGCAGTGATGCTCCTGTGTTCAGGTTAAACGCGGAATTGGGCAGTCGCCGCGCGCAGATGATCCCCTGTGCTGACCAACTGTTCGCCGAGACGAGCCGTTGCGTCTGCACCTTGAGCGGTTGCTTGTGCGTCCTGCTGCAACACTTGTGTATCTTGCTGGATGGAACTGGAAAGGCCGATTTGTTCCTGGGTGAACTGCGCGATACCAGCATTAAGCTGATTGATATGGCCGACGGCGCCGGCAATCGCTTCGAGTATCTGGGTGGCTTGCACGGAGCGCTCGATGCTCGCCTGAGCTTTTTCGCCATTGGCGGTCATCACGCTGAGTACACCATTGGCGCTGTTCTGCAGACGCAGGATGATGTTCTGGATTTCGGCGGTGGAGGCGGCGGTTTTCGAGGCCAGGTTGCGTACTTCATCGGCCACTACGGCAAAACCCCGGCCTTGCTCGCCCGCCCGCGCGGCCTCGATGGCGGCGTTGAGTGCCAGCAGGTTGGTTTGCTCGGCAATGCTGCGAATCACGGTCAGCACTGAGCCCACCTGCTGGGTTTCCTCTTCCAGCTGCTGCATGGCACTGACGGCACTCATTACGCTGCTGCCCAGGTCGCTGATGCTGCTCGACAGACTGCCGATGTTCTTGCGCGCCTGATCGGCCTGCTGCGAGGCCGCACCGGCTTCTTCGGAGGCCTGTTGTGAACGGTGAGCAACCTCCTGAATGCTGTTGGTCATGGTCAGGATGTCACGGCTGATCGAGTCGGTATGGCCTTGTTGCGAGCGCGAGTTTTCCTTGGAGTCCTGAGTCAGCCGGTACAGCTCCTGGGACATGCCAGCCAGCGGGCTGGCGGCTTCGATGATCTGGCGGATGGTGCCTTGCAGCTTGTCGATAAAGCTGTTGAACAGCTGAATCATTTCACCGATTTCATCATTGGAGTCGACATTCACTCGGCGAGTCAGGTCGCCATCACCCCGGGCGATTGCCTGCAGTGAGGTAATCACGCCACGCACGTTGGCCATGGTGCCGCGAATTACCAGCACTGAAGCAATGCTGATCAGCAGTACTAGAATGGCTGACAGAGCAAAGCCTACGCGGGTTGTGGTGGCATTGTCCGTGCGGGTTTGCGCCAGGGTTTCCTGAAAGTCCTCATAAGCATGGGTACGGAACGCATTGCCGAGTTTTTGCGCTTCACCCAAGTCACTGGCCATGCGGCCCAGGTTGGGCGCCAGGTCCTCAAAGCTGGCACTGCCTTTAATAAGCTGCTCCGAGGCGGGCAGGGCGTTGTCCGCGTAACGCTGTATGGCGCTCCGCCAGGCGTCCAGTTCCTGACGGCGGCCCGCTTGGGTGACCAGGGTCTGCAGTTCCTGCTGCATGTCCGCAATGTCAGTCAGGACTTTGCGCGCTTCATCGAGGGTTTCCAGCTCTCCGGCGGCGACTGCGCTATTAAGCAGGCCCGGTAAACGTGAGTACTGGAAGATCACCGCATCGGCCTTCTCCAGGGTCGGGAAACTATTGGTTTCTAGGGTGACCAGGCGCACATCGTTGTTTGCCAGTTGTAGCGAGGTGTAGCCCACGAACAGCAGCAGACCCAGCAAGGCAATGGCGGGCAGCAGTAAGAACTTCAGCGTCAGCGAGAGATTTTTCAACATGGCAGATGTACCCAAAGAGGGGCGCGGAGTATACCGAGTTCACATAGTGGCGTAATGCCGCTTTTCGGTCATTTTTAGTCATATTCTGTTATGGCTATATTATGGTCTCGGCTGGCATGCCTATTCCTATAGCCAATAAAGTGAGTATCTGCTTGAAATTGTCGAACAAAAGCGAGGCCGCCAGCCTGATGCAAGTCACTGTGCCTGTGCTTTGCTGGCGGCCAATAATAAAAAACCGCCCCGAAGGGCGGTTTTTTATGTGGCTACAGCTGCGGGTTACAGGCCGTTGGCGGCTTTGAACTCGCGGCGGCGGCGGTGCAGAACTGGCTCGGTGTAGCCGTTTGGCTGCTTGGCGCCTTCGACCACCAGTTCCAGGGCAGCCTGGAAGGCGATGTTGCTGTCGAAGTTCGGTGCCAGCGGACGGTACAGCGGGTCAGCTGCGTTCTGCCGGTCAACCACCGGCGCCATGCGCTTGAGGCTGGCAACGATCTGCTCTTCAGTGGCGATGCCATGACGCAGCCAGTTGGCCAGCAGCTGGCTGGAGATACGCAGGGTAGCGCGGTCTTCCATCAAGCCAACGTCATTGATATCTGGCACCTTGGAGCAGCCGACGCCCTGGTCGATCCAGCGCACTACATAGCCGAGGATACCCTGGGAGTTGTTGTCCAGTTCGTTCTGGATCTCCTCGGCCGACCAGTTGGTGTCCTTGGCCAGTGGGATGCTCAGGATGTCGTCGATGGAGGCGCGCTCACGCTTGGCCAATTCGGCCTGACGAGCGAACACGTCGACCTTGTGGTAGTGCAGCGCGTGCAGTGCGGCGGCGGTCGGCGACGGTACCCAGGCGGTGTTGGCACCGGCCAGTGGGTGCATGATCTTCTGCTCAAGCATGCCGGCCATCAGGTCGGGCATGGCCCACATGCCTTTACCGATCTGCGCGCGACCTTGCAGGCCGGTGGCCAGGCCGATGTCGACGTTCCAGTTCTCGTAAGCGCTGATCCACTTCTCGGACTTCATGGCGGCCTTGCGCACGACGGCGCCAGCTTCCATGGAGGTGTGGATTTCGTCACCGGTACGGTCGAGGAAGCCGGTGTTGATAAACACCACGCGCTCGCTGGCGGCCTTGATGCAGGCTTTCAGGTTGACGGTGGTGCGGCGCTCTTCGTCCATGATGCCGACTTTCAGGGTATTGCGAGTCAGGCCCAGGACATCTTCAACGCGACCGAAGATTTCGGTGGTGAAGGCCACTTCTTCCGGGCCGTGCATCTTCGGCTTAACGATGTAGACCGAGCCGGTGCGGGTGTTCTTGCGGCTGGTGTTGCCATTCAGGTTGTGGATGGCAATCAGGCTGGTGAACAGCGCGTCCTGGATACCTTCCGGAATCTCATTGCCCTGGGCATCGAGAATCGCCGGGTTGGTCATCAGGTGGCCGACGTTACGCACGAACAGCAGGCTGCGACCGTGCAGGGTCAGCTCGCCACCGGCAGCGGTGGTGTAGACGCGGTCCGGGTTCATGGTGCGGGTGAAGGTCTGGCCGCCTTTGACCACTTCTTCTGCCAGGTCGCCTTTCATCAGGCCGAGCCAGTTCTTGTAGATCACCACTTTGTCGTCGGCATCGACGGCGGCTACGGAGTCTTCGCAGTCCATGATGGTGGTCAGCGCCGCTTCCATCAGCACGTCTTTAACGCCGGCGGCGTCGGTCTGGCCGACCGGGGTGCTGGCGTCGATCTGAATTTCGAAATGCAGGCCGTTGTGCTTGAGCAGGACGGCGACAGGCGCGTCGGCAGCGCCCTGGAAACCAACCAGTTGCGCGTCGTCACGCAGGCCGCTGTTGCTGCCGCCTTTGAGGCTGACAACCAGCTTGCCGGCTTCGATGCGGTAACCGGTGGAGTCGACATGGGAGCCAGCAGCCAGTGGCGCGGCTTCGTCGAGGAAGGCGCGGGCGAAGGCAATAACCTTGTCGCCGCGAACCTTGTTGTAGCCACGGCCTTTCTCGGCGCCGCCTTCTTCGCTGATCACGTCGGTGCCGTACAGGGCGTCGTACAGCGAACCCCAGCGGGCGTTGGAAGCGTTGAGGGCGAAACGCGCGTTCATCACCGGCACTACCAGCTGCGGGCCGGCCAGACGGGCGATTTCTTCGTCGACGTTCTGCGTGGTGGCCTGGAAGTCAGCCGGCTCTGGCAGCAGGTAACCGATTTCCTCAAGGAAGGCTTTGTAGGCAGCGGCGTCATGGGCCTGGCCTGCGCGGGCCTGGTGCCAGCCGTCGATCTGCGCCTGAATCGCATCGCGTTTGGCGAGCAGCGCACGGTTTTTCGGGGCCAGGTCATTGATGACCGCTTCGGCACCCGCCCAGAACTTGTCGGCAGCGATGCCGGTACCGGGGATGGCTTCGTTATTCACGAAGTCGAACAGCACTTTGGCAACCTGCAGGCTGCCTACTTGAACGCGTTCAGTCATCACTTGCCTCACTCTGCTCAGCTCTACTCAATAGCCGCGTCGGACATGGGAAATACGTCATGTAGTCCGAGGCGCGGCATACTACATCAAGATCCGGGGAAAATCAGTGGGTGCGCGTCGCTCTGCGACCAAGAAGTGCTTTGCAGTCACTGTGTGTGGCTTATTGTCGCGGTTAACTCTCAATATTGTTTCATAAAATATAAAAAACAGTACACAGTTTATTGCGCGTGTTTATCGATCTACTGCTACAGGCGCGCCTGCCTATACTGCTGCTCCACCGTTCTGGAGAGTGATCACCATGCATATACAGGCAGCCACTGCCGCAGATCTGGACGAACTGGCCGAGCTGTTTGGCGCGTATCTGCGCTTTTATGAGGTGGCCAAACCTCAGTCGCAGGTGCGGGATTTTCTCGCCGCGCGCCTGCGCAACAACGATTCGGTCATTCTGCTGGCCCGTGATGCGCAAGGTGCGGCGCAAGGCTTCGTCCAGCTCTATGCCTTTTTCTCTTCGCTGGCGCTGCAGCCAGCCTGGCTACTGAGTGACCTTTACGTCAGTGAGCAGGTGCGCCGCCAGGGTGTTGGCGAAGCGCTGATGAATGCCGCTCGCGCCCATGCCGAGGCCACAGGCTCATGCGGTTTGCAGTTGGAGACGGCAAAGAGCAATCTGCCAGGACAAGCCCTCTACGAACGCCTGGGTTATGTGCGTGATGAGGTGTTTTTTACCTATTGGCTGGCGCTCAAATAAGCCTCGTATAAGGAGTTGTTCATGGACCATCTGGTATTGACGGTTATTGCCCAGGATCAGCCGGGGCTGGTCGAGCGTATCGCCCAGTGCATCAGCGAGCACGGTGGTAACTGGCTGGAAAGCCGCATGTCGCGCATGGCCGGGCAGTTCGCCGGGATCCTGCGGGTGGATGTGCCGCTGGACGCGCATTCCGGCCTGGTCACAGCGCTGGAGGAATTGCAGGCCCATGGCATCCGTGTGCAGATCGCCGCAGGCGGCACCGAGCCGGTAACGGTTTGGCAGGCCATTCGCCTGGAGCTGGTGGGCAATGATCGTCCGGGCATCGTGCGCGATATCACCCGCCTGCTCAGCAGTCATGGGGTCAACCTGGAAAGCCTGAACACCGAAGTGGTGCCCGCGCCGATGAGCGGCGAGCTGCTCTTCCAGGCCCAGGCTGTGCTGGGCGTGCCGCAGAGCCTGAGCCTGGAGCAGTTGCAGACGCACCTGGAAACCCTGGCTGATGATCTGATGGTGGAACTGAAGCTGCAGGTTGAAGACTAGCAGGCCGTTGAAACTACCTGCGTTGGCAATCCGGCGTTAAAAACAGGCTCGGAATGCTCATTTGCACCAGCAAACTCCGCTTCCTCGCCTGTTTTTGCCTTGTCTTGCCTGCCTCGCCCACGTTTCAACAGCCAGCTAGAGCCGCTGTTTATCCACGATCCATGTGGATAACTCTGTGCGTAGCATGAGGAGCCCCGGAGCACTGCCTAGTGCCCCGGGGCTTTTTGCTAAGTGCTTATTTTTTAAGCACTTAGCAACTGGTTGTGCACAAAGGCCGGGGATGCTTCTGTGGATAAGCCGGGGGCAACTGGCTGCAGACCAGCGGCCTCGGGCGTTACAGGGTGCTGGTTGTTTTTTAGTCAGCCTGGCGTTTGCGCAGGCTCAGCCAGGCATCCACGCTGTAGATCGCCAGCCCCGTCCATATGCAGATAAACGCCAGCAGTTTGCTTGGGTCGAAATGTTCCCCGAACAGGAAGATCGCCTGCAGCAGCACTAGGGTTGGCGCCAGGTACTGCAGAAAGCCCAGGGTGGTGTAGGGCAGATGGCGGGCGGCGGCGTTGAAACACACCAGCGGCACCAAGGTGATCGGTCCGGCGGCGATCAGCCAGAGGGCTTCCGGGGTGCTCCAGAAATCGGCCTGGGTGCTCATCGCTACTGGGTGCATCAGCAGCCAGCCCAGTGCTAGTGGTAGCAGCAGCCAGGTTTCCACGACCAGGCCGGGCAGGGCAGCCACCGGCGCCTGCTTGCGAATCAGCCCGTAGAAACCGAAGGTCAGCGCCAGCACCAGGGATACCCAGGGAATGCTGCCGACCTGCCACAACTGTTGCAGCACACCCAGCGCGGCCAGGGCCACGGCCAGCCACTGCAGGCGACGCAGACGCTCGCCGAGAATCAGCATGCCCAGCAGCACGTTGACCAGCGGGTTGATGTAGTAGCCCAGGCTGGCTTCGAGCATGCGCTCGTTATTTACCGCCCACACATACACCAGCCAGTTGCTGGCGATCAGCACACCGCTCAAGGCCAGTACGGCAAAGCGTTTGGGATTATTGAGCAGCTCGCGCAGCCAACCGGGGTGCTTCCACACCAGCAGCAACAGCGCGCCGAACAGCGCGGACCAGAGTGCGCGATGGACGATGATTTCCAGCGCAGGCACGCTCTGGATAGCTTTGAAATAGAGCGGGAACAGGCCCCAGATGATGTAGGCGGTCAGGCCGAGAATATACCCGCGGCGCGGGTTGGCGGTGGCCATGCAGGGTCCTTGCTTAGGCTGCTAACGAGAGGCTTGCGATTCTAGTCGGCGCGGCGAGGGCTTGTCTGGATGGCCAGGATTTTCTTCGGCGCCCTAGGCCACTTGGCTGTAACAAAGACGTTACGGCGACAGGGCTAACTGTAGTGGTCAGCACCGTAGCCCGGACTGCATCCAGGCTATGCGCTTGGCATCAAAACAGCTTTAGCGGCTCTTCATCCAACGCCGACAGCTGCTCACGCAGGATCAGGATCTGATCGCCCCAGTAACGCTCGCTGCCAAACCAGGGGAAGCTCATGGGGAAGGCCGGGTCGTCCCAGCGGCGTGCCAGCCAGGCGCTGTAATGCATCAGGCGCAGGGTGCGCAGGCCTTCGATCAGCGGCAGCTCGCGCGGGTTGAAATCGTGAAACTCCTGATAGCCGTCCATCAGCTCCGACAGCTGGCCGAGGCGCTCGTGGCGGTCGCCAGCCAGCATCATCCACAAATCCTGCACTGCGGGGCCCATACGGCAGTCGTCGAGGTCGACCATATGGAAGGTCTCGTCGCGGCACAGCAGATTGCCCGGGTGGCAGTCGCCATGCAGACGAATCGCCTGTACTGGGTGAGCGGCGAACAGCGTATCCAGGCGCTTGAGCAGATCCCGCGCCACCGATTCGTAGGCCGGCAGCAGGCTGCGTGGAATAAAGTTGCCATCGAGCAGGGTGGCCAGCGATGCATGGCCGAAGTTGCTCACCTGCAAGGCCTCACGGTGGGCAAACGGCTTGAGTGAGCCGACCGCATGCAGGCGGCCAAGCAGTTGGCCGAGGCGATACAGCTGGTCGAGGTTGCCAGGCTCCGGCGCCCGGCCGCCTCGGCGCGGAAACAGGGCGAAGCGAAAGCCCTGGTAACAGAACAGGGTTTCGCCGTCGCGCACCAGTGGCGCAACCACCGGTACTTCGCATTCGGCCAGCTCGAAGGTGAAACTGTGCTCTTCGCGAATGGCTTCATCGGTCCAGCGGTCCGGACGGTAGAACTTGGCGATCAGCGGTGTCTCGTCCTCGATGCCCACCTGATAGACGCGATTTTCATAGCTGTTCAGCGCCAGTACGCGGGCGTCGCTGAGGTAGCCGATGCTCTCCACGGCATCCAGCACCAGGTCGGGTGTGAGTGCGGCAAATGGATGGGACATGGGTGACTCCAGCAGGTGGGCCGCAAAGTGTACCGCTTTGAGCCTGTCCAAAGTCTGCTGCGCGTCGGCCCTGCTGCGTTAAAAACAGGCTCGGAATGCTCATTTACACCAGTAAACTCCGCTTCCTCGCCGTTTTGACCAGCCGGAGGCTGTTACTACGTAGCGCCTTGCATGGCTCTAGCTCGCGAGCCTTTGAACAGGCTCTTTCCTGCAACTCATTACTCAGTCGCCTGGCTTCGGTGTGCGCGCCAGGCAGTACACATCAACCCGCGCCGCGCCGGCCTTCTTCAATAGGCGCGCCAGGCTTTCGGCGGTGGCGCCGGTGGTCAGTACATCATCGACCAGCGCCACATGCAGGCCGCTGACTGCACTGTTCGGCGCCAAGGCGAAGGCTTTACGCAGGTTGCGTTTACGGGTGGCCGCATCCAGCTGCTGTTGCGCCGGTGTGTCGATCACCCTCTGCAGCCAGTGTGCCTGTTGCGGCAGTTGTAGGCTGGCGCTCAGCCATTCAGCCAGCAGGCCAGCCTGGTTGAAGCCCCGTTGGCGTTGGCGTTTATTGGCCAGGGGCACAGGCAGCAGCAGGTCAGGCTTAGGCAGTCCTTCATCGAAGGCATGTTGCAGGTGATGTGACAAAAGCTCACCGAGCAGACGTCCCAATGGCCACTTGGCCTGATGCTTGAACCGGGTGATCAGGCTGTCGATGGGGAAGGCGTAGCGCCAAGGCACTTCGACTTTGCTAAAACTCGGCGGCTTCTTCAGGCAGGCCCCGCATACCAAGCCTTGGCTGGGCAGCGGCAGAGCGCAGACCTGGCAATGCCCGCCAAGCCAGGGCAGCTCGGCTTCGCAGCTGGTGCAGATGGCCAGCGCGGCGTCTGCGGCTTCATCGCAGAGCAGGCAGATTTGCTTGCTTTTTAACCAGTTGTAAACCGGGTGCTGTGAGTCGGGTTGACAGCGCATACGCCTTCCATAACTATGCCGAACATCCGTGTCGCGTCCGCTGAATCTAGCAGGACGCCGCCAACAATAAGGAATTACCGATGAGCGCCACTACCGCCGCCAACCTGCGTCACGACTGGACTCTGCATGAGGTCAAGGCGCTCTTCGAGCAACCGTTCAACGACCTGCTGTTCCAGGCGCAGACCGTGCACCGCGCGCATTTCGACCAGAACCGCGTGCAGGTTTCGACCCTGCTGTCGATCAAGACGGGTGCCTGCCCAGAAGACTGCAAGTACTGCCCGCAATCCGGCCACTACAACACCGGCCTGGAAAAGGAAAAGCTGCTGGAAGTGCAGAAAGTGCTGGAGGCCGCCGCCGAGGCCAAGGCCATTGGCTCCACCCGTTTCTGCATGGGTGCGGCGTGGAAGCACCCGTCGGCCAAAGACATGCCCTACGTGCTGAAAATGGTCGAGGGCGTTAAAGCCCTAGGCCTGGAAACCTGCATGACCCTGGGCAAGCTGGATAAAGAACAGACCCAGGCCCTGGCCGCCGCCGGCCTCGACTACTACAACCACAACCTCGACACCTCACCGGAGTTCTACGGCAACATCATCACCACCCGCACTTATGCCGATCGCCTGGAAACCCTGGCCTATGTGCGTGATTCGGGAATGAAGATCTGCTCCGGTGGCATCCTCGGCATGGGCGAGTCGCTGGACGACCGCGCTGGCCTGTTGATTCAGCTGGCCAACCTGCCGGAGCACCCGGAGTCGGTGCCGATCAACATGCTGGTGAAAGTCAAAGGCACGCCGCTGGCTGATGAGCAGGATGTCGATCCGTTCGACTTTATCCGCATGCTCGCCGTCGCGCGGATCATGATGCCGCAGTCGCATGTGCGCTTGTCCGCTGGCCGCGAGGCGATGAATGAGCAGATGCAGGCCCTGGCGTTCTTCGCCGGCGCCAACTCGATCTTCTACGGTGAGAAATTGCTGACCACCGCCAACCCGCAAGCCAACCAAGACATGCAGCTGTTCGCCCGCCTCGGCATCAAGCCGGAAGAGCGCGAAGAACATGCTGACGAAGTGCACCAGGCCGCCATCGAGCAGGCTCTGGTCGAACAGCGCGATTTCAAGCTGTTCTATAACGCCGCGGTCTAATCCCTTCGAACCGGTAGGAGCGGGCCATGCCCGCGAAGGTTGCGAACCTTTCGCGGGCATGGCCCGCTCCTACTTCCAAGCTCCTTGCTGAGGCTTGCATGCCCTTCGATCTGTCCGCCCGCCTTGCCGAACGGCGCACCGCCAACCTCTATCGCCAACGCCCCTTGCTCGAATCACCGCAGGGGCCGCTGGTGCAGGTCGATGGTCGGCAGCTGCTGGCCTTCTGTTCCAACGACTACCTCGGCCTGGCCAATCATCCGCAGGTGATCGAAGCCTGGCGCGCCGGCGCGGAGAAATGGGGTGTGGGCGGCGGTGCCTCGCATCTGGTGATCGGTCATAGCACCCCACATCACCAGCTCGAAGAAGCACTGGCCGAGTTCACCGGAAGACCTCGCGCCTTGCTGTTTTCCACCGGTTATATGGCCAACCTCGGTGCGGTCACCGCGCTGGTCGGGCAGGGCGATAGCGTGCTGGAGGATCGCCTTAACCACGCGTCCCTGCTGGATGCCGGCCTGCTCAGCGGCGCGCGGTTTTCCCGTTACCTGCATAACGATGGCGTCAGTCTGGCCAATCGCCTGCGCAAGGTCATCGGCAATACCCTGATCGTCACCGACGGCGTATTCAGCATGGACGGCGATCTGGCTGATCTGCCTTCACTGTGCGCCGAAGCGCGCCGTGCCAATGCCTGGGTGATGGTCGATGATGCCCACGGTTTTGGTCCACTGGGCGCCTCCGGCGGTGGCATTGTCGAGCACTTCGGCCTGGGCCTGGATGATGTGCAGGTGCTGGTCGGCACCCTGGGCAAGGCCTTCGGTACGGCTGGTGCATTTGTCGCCGGCAGTGACGACCTGATCGAAGCCTTGGTGCAGTTCGCCCGCCCCTATATTTACACCACCAGTCAGCCGCCGGCGTTGGCTTGCGCCACCCTGCAAAGCCTGGAATTGCTGCGCAGCGAGCACTGGCGGCGTGAGCACCTGAACGCCCTGATCAAGCGCTTCCGTGAAGGCGCACAGGCCATCGGTCTTGAGCTGATGGACAGCGCCACGCCGATTCAGCCGATTCTGATAGGCGACAGTGGCCGTGCGATGCAACTGTCACAGATGCTGCGCGAGCGCGGCCTGCTGGTGACGGCGATTCGTCCGCCAACCGTACCCGCCGGCAGTGCACGTTTGCGCGTAACCTTGTCCGCCGCACACAGCCTGGAACAGTTGGAGCTGCTGCTGGAGGCTTTGGCCGAATGCTGGCCGCTGCTGGGTGGTGAGGCGGCCGTACATGCGTGATCGACTGATTTTGCTTCCCGGCTGGGGGCTGGGCACTGCGCCCTTGCAGCCGCTGGCCGAGGCCTTACGCGGCCTCGATCCGCGCTTGCAGGTGCAGGTCGAACCGCTCCCTTTATTGGTTTCTAGCGACCCAGTCGACTGGCTGGACGAACTCGACGCCAACCTGCCAGAGGACGCCTGGCTTGGCGGCTGGTCCCTCGGCGGCATGCTTGCCGCTGAGCTGGCAGCGCGTCGGGGTGAACGTTGCAGCGGTCTGCTGACCCTGGCCAGTAACCTGCGTTTTGTCGCCGAGCCAAGCTGGTCTGCGGCTATGCCCGCCGAGACGTTTAAGGTTTTTCGTCAGGGCTGCGCTGCTGATGCGTCCGCTACCCTGAAGCGTTTCTCCCTGCTTTGCGCCCAAGGCGCTGCGGATGCCCGTGGCCTGTCGCGGCAGTTGCTCGGCGCGGCACCGCAACCACAGTCCGCCACACTGTTGGCCGTGCTGGATCTGCTTGCCAATCTGGATACGCGGACCTCGTTACAGACCTTTGCCGGCCCACAGTTGCATCTGTTCGCCGGCGCCGATGCACTGGTTCCTGCAAGTGCCGCGCAGGCCTTGCTGGAGTTGTTGCCAGATGTCGAAGTCGGCCTGATTGATAACGCCAGCCACGCCTTTGCCCTGGAGCGGCCGCATGAAATTGCCGCGGCGATTCAGGCCTTTCTGCACGAGGCCGGTGATGACTGATCTGGCCAATGATCCTCTCGGCGGCCTGCCGGACAAGCGCCAGGTGGCGGCATCCTTCTCCCGCGCGGCGCAAAGCTACGACAGCGTGGCGGCTCTGCAGCGCAACGTGGGTCAGCAGTTGCTGGCGCAGTTGCCGGCAGCGATCAGTCCGGTGCGTTGGCTCGATCTGGGTAGCGGTACCGGTTATTTCAGTCGCGCGCTGAGCGAGCGTTTTCCGGCCAGCCAGGGCGTAGCTGTAGATATCGCCGAAGGCATGCTGCAGCACGCTCGGCCGCTGGGTGGCGCGCAGCAGTTTATTGCCGGCGATGCCGAGCGCCTGCCGTTGCGCGATGCGTCTTGCGAGCTGCTGTTTTCCAGCCTGGCCTTGCAATGGTGTGCGGATTTTTCCGCGGTGCTCATTGAGGCCGCACGGGTCCTGCGCCCTGGTGGTGTGCTTGCGTTTAGCAGCTTGTGTGTCGGCACCCTGCAGGAGCTGCGCGACAGCTGGCAAGCGGTGGATGGCTTTGTCCACGTCAACCGTTTCCGCCGTTTCGAGGATTACCAGCGCCTGTGCGCTGGTAGCGGGTTGACCTGTGTAAGCCTGCAAACCACCCCGGAAACCCTTTACTACCCGGATGTGCGCAGCCTCACCCATGAACTGAAAGCCCTGGGCGCGCACAACCTCAACCCCGGTCGGCCCGGCGGTTTGACGGGGCGAGCGCGCATGCTGGCGCTGCTTAACGCCTATGAGCAGTTCCGTCAGCCACAAGGCCTGCCAGCGACCTATCAGGTGGTCTACGGCATATTGCGCAAGGGTTGAGATAACCCGCTTGCCCAGAGTTACTTCAGAACGTAGCCAATACCCCTCGTCAGAGATCGCTATGAGCCAAGCATTTTTCGTTACAGGCACCGACACCGAAATCGGCAAAACCACCATCGCCGCCGGGCTGCTGCACGCGGCACGAATGGCGGGGCTGTCGACTGCTGCGGCCAAACCGGTGGCATCCGGCTGCGTGCGCACAGTGGATGGCCTGCGCAACGACGACGCCCTGGCATTGCTCGGTGAGTGCACCCTGGCGCTGCGCTATGAAGAGGTCAATCCGCTGGCCTTCGAGCCGGCGATTGCCCCGCATCTGGCGGCGCGCGAGGTGAGTGTATTGCTGGATGTTGCCGCGTTGCAGGGGCCGGTACAGGCAATTCTGGACAAGCAGGCGGACTTTACTTTGGTCGAAGGGGCGGGCGGTTGGCGGGTGCCGTTGGCCGGTCAGGAAGCCCTGTCGGACCTGGCGATTGCTTTGCAGTTGCCGGTGATTCTGGTGGTCGGCGTGCGCCTGGGCTGCATCAATCAGGCGCTGCTCACTGCCGAGGCCATCCTGCGTGACGGCCTTCTGCTGGAGGGCTGGGTGGCCAATCTGGTCGATCCTCAGACCTCCCGGCTTGAGGACAATCTAGCCACCCTAGCCGAACGGCTATCAGCCCCCTGTCTGGGCTATGTTCCGCGCCTGGCCGAAGCCACGCCGGCTGCGGTTTCTGGCTACCTCAACCTCGATCTATTGCACCGCGCGCTATAAGCAGGCCAAGTGCCATAGCTTTTTGCTTGTACGTTTTTCGAGCAACTTCTGCTTCAATTGAAGCTGTTAGTGGTTTGCCATAGCGGGAGCTTGGACATGGAAATTTCAGGAAGCGCCTTCAACTCGGGCATCAGCACCATTCAGTCTGGCCAGCGCCGGGTCGATCAGGCTGCGGCGGATATCGCCAGCAATGCGCTGGGTCCGCAACCGCAGCCAACTTCTGCGCCGCCAGCTAATCAGGTTAACCCTTCGCCGAGTTCGGCCGAGCAGTCGCGCCCTGATCTGGCGGAAAGCCTGGTCGCTTTGCGCCAAGGCCAAAATGAGGCGGAAGCCGGCGCCAAGGTGGTCAAAACCGCTGACGAAGTGCTCGGTACCCTGATCGATACAACGGCCTGAGTCGCCCGCCCCGAGCGTTCTCATGCCTGGTAATGAGGCAGCAACTGCGGGGCGAGGAGTCATTGCATGCAGATTGGCGGCGCATCGTCTTATCCTGCGCCTGCAGCCACGTTACTGCCGGCCCGTCTTCTTGCGTCCAATATTTCCCCTGATGTATCCCCGGACATCACCCGCGCCGCTCAGTCGCCGGTAACCGCCGCCCAGCCACTGGCCGATGAGCAGTCGGCTTCGGCGCGTGAAGAAGCGGATAAACCTGCCGACGCCTCGACCAATCCCGAAAACGCGAAAAGCCGCGAAGGCGAGCCCAGCCCTCAGCAGCGTCTTGAGCAACTGGAAATCGCCAAGCTGGTCAGCCGTGATCAGGAAGTGCGCACCCACGAGCAGGCGCATGCCGCCGTCGGTGGCCGCTATGCCGGCGCGCCGAGCTACACCTATGAACGCGGCCCGGATGGCAAACGCTACGCGGTGGGTGGTGAGGTCGGCATCGACACCAGCCCCATTCCGAACGACCCGGAAGCCACCTTGCGCAAGATGGAGGTTGTCATCCGTGCTGCACTGGCGCCCGCAGAGCCCTCTGCGCAGGATCGTCAGGTGGCCGCGCAAGCTCAGTTGCAGATGGCCGAGGCCCGTGTCGAGCTGGCACAACAGCAGCGCAGTGAGGTTGAGGCCGCCCGTGAGGCGCGTGCCGAGCAACGCAGCAAAGAGGAAGAGCCGCCGTCGGACGAGGAAGAGAAATCAACCGCGCCCGCCCAGCAGGATTTGCCACCATCCCCTAGTCTTGATCTGTACAAGCAGCTCAGCGGGTTGCAGGCGCCGGCCCCGATTGTCGATCTGGTGGCCTGAACGGCACGTGGGGTGCTTGACATTAAATAGGCATAAACGTATGTTTCAAACGATTGTTTGATTAGCTCGATTGCCAAGGGGCAGGCGAGCGCCGGGATTGCTCCCGAAACCGACCGAATACCCGGTCACCTACACACTAAGAATCCACCGCAGAGGTTAACCGCTATGCCTGATTACAAGGCCCCCTTGCGTGATATCCGTTTCGTACGCGACGAACTGCTCGGTTACGAAGCGCATTATCAGAGCCTGCCTGGCTGCCAGGACGCTACTCCGGACATGGTTGACGCCATCCTTGAAGAAGGCGCCAAGTTCTGTGAGCAAGTGCTGTCGCCACTGAATCGTGTAGGTGACACCGAAGGTTGCACCTGGTCCCCGGAAGGCGTGAAAACCCCTACCGGCTTTAAAGAAGCCTATCAGCAGTATGTTGAAGGCGGCTGGCCGAGCCTGGCGCACGACGCTGACCATGGCGGCCAAGGCCTGCCTGAGTCGCTGGGTCTGGTGCTGAGCGAAATGGTGGGTTCGTCCAACTGGTCGTGGGGCATGTACCCAGGCCTGTCGCACGGTGCGATGAACACCATTGCCGAACACGGCACCGATGATCAGAAGCACACCTACCTGACCAAGCTGGTTTCCGGCGAGTGGACTGGCACCATGTGCCTGACCGAGCCACATTGCGGCACCGACTTGGGCATGCTGCGCACCAAGGCTGAGCCGCAAGCTGACGGCACCTACAAAGTGTCCGGCACCAAGATCTTCATCTCCGCTGGCGAACACGACATGGCCGATAACATCGTCCACATCGTTCTGGCCCGCCTGCCCGATGCGCCGCAAGGCACCAAAGGTATTTCGCTGTTCATCGTGCCGAAGTTCTCGGTCAACGCTGACGGCTCTGTTGGCGCACGGAATGCCGTTTCCTGTGGCTCGATCGAGCACAAGATGGGCATCCACGGTAACGCTACCTGCGTGATGAACTTTGACGGCGCCACCGGTTTCCTGATCGGCCCAGCCAACAAAGGCCTGAACTGCATGTTCACCTTTATGAACACGGCTCGTCTGGGTACTGCTCTGCAAGGTCTGGCTCACGCTGAAATCGGTTTCCAGGGTGGTCTGAAGTACGCTCGCGAGCGTCTGCAGATGCGTTCGTTGACTGGCCCGAAAGCGCCGGACAAAGCCGCTGACCCGATCATCGTCCACCCGGACGTACGTCGCATGCTGCTGACCATGAAAGCCTTCGCTGAAGGCAACCGTGCGATGGTGTACTTCACTGCCAAGCAAGTGGACATCGTCAAATACAGCAAAGACGAAGCCGAGAAGAAAGCCGCAGACGAACTGCTGGCCTTCCTGACGCCAATCGCCAAAGCCTTCATGACTGAAGTCGGCTTCGAAGCCGCCAACCACGGCATGCAGATCTACGGTGGCCACGGCTTTATCGCCGAGTGGGGCATGGAGCAGAACGTTCGCGACTGCCGTATCTCGATGATGTACGAAGGCACCACTGGTATTCAGGCACTCGACCTGCTGGGTCGTAAGATTCTGATGACTCAAGGCGGCGCGCTGAAGAACTTCACCAAGATCGTGCACAAGTTCTGCCAGACCAACGAAGCTAACGACGCCATCAAAGGCTTGGTTGAGCCGTTGGCCAAGCTGAACAAAGAGTGGGGCGACATCACCATGAAAGTGGGCATGGCCGCTATGAAAGACCGTGAAGAAGTCGGTGCCGCTTCGGTGGATTACCTGATGTACTCCGGTTATGCCTGCCTGGCTTACTTCTGGGCCGACATGGCTCGCCTGGCTGCTGAGAAGATTGCTGCCGGTGCTGAAGACGAGGCGTTCTACAAAGCCAAGCTGCAGACCGCCAACTTCTACTTCGCCCGTATTCTGCCGCGTACCCGTATGCACGTAGAGGCGATGCTGTCTGGCGCCAACAACCTGATGGACATGGCTGAAGAGAACTTCGCCCTGGGCTACTAAGCCTTCGTCCGATTAGGTCAAAGAAACCGCTGCCCTTGGGCGGCGGTTTTTTTATGGGGCAAATAAAACGCGCCAGCTCGCTTGTCGATTTGTCGTTAGGTTCCATGCGCAACGCGCGCGTTACAGGCAAACTGCGCGACGTTATCCACTTTTATCGTGGTGTGGAGCCTGTCTTGTCGCGTCTTGCTGCTGTGCGCTTCAGTCATTTTCTGCCGTCGCTGCTGCTGCTGCTTGGCGGTGTGCTGTTGGCGCGGTTGGCTGTGCTGAGCGAGTTCTTCACCTCGCTGTTCAACGTGCTGCCCACCCTCCTGCTGTTACTCGGCGGCGCCTTTTGCCTGGTGTATGGCCGCCAACGCGAAGTGTTTCTGCTGCTGACGCTGTACCTCGCTTACTTCCTGCTGGATACCCAGGTTGATCATTTTCGTGCCACAGGGCAGGTGCGCAGTGATGCGGCGCTGATCTTCCATCTGTGCAGCCTGTTGTTGCCGCTGCTCTACAGCCTCTACGCGGCCTGGCTGGAACGTACCCATCTGCTGCAGGACCTGATTGCCCGTGCAGCGGTTCTGCTGGCAGTCGGTGCGGTGGCGGTGGGCCTGGCGCAGCGCTTTCCCGATGCGCTGCTGCATTGGTTATCGCGTGTGCGCTGGCCGGCGTTGCAGGTTGAGTGGTTGACGCTGGTGCAGCTGGCTTATCCGGTGTTTATCCTCGGCCTGATCCTCCTGGCAGTGCAGTACCTGCGGGCGCCAAGGCCGTTGCATGCGGCCCAGCTGCTTGGCTTGTGCGGCGTGCTATGGATGTTGCCGAACACCTTTATCCAGCCCAATGCGCTGAATGTGATGAGCAGTCAGGTCATGCTGATATTGGTGGCAGCCTTGGCTCACGAGGCCTATCAGATGGCCTTCCGTGACGAGCTTACGGGCCTGCCGGGACGACGTGCACTGAATGAGCGCTTGCAGCGCTTGGGCCGCAGTTATGTGATCGCCATGGCCGACGTCGATCACTTCAAGAAATTCAACGACACCCATGGTCACGATGTCGGTGATCAGGTCCTGCGCCTGGTCGCCGCTCAGCTGCGCAAGATCGGTGGCGGGGGCAAGGCCTACCGCTATGGCGGCGAGGAATTCACCCTGGTGTTCCCTGGCAAAACGCTTGAAGAGTGACTGCCCCACCTTGAAGTGGTGCGCCAGGCCATTGAGACCTACCGCATTCAGTTGCGCGACAAACAGCAGCGCCCGCGGGACGACAAGCAAGGTCGGGCGCGGCGGGCTGGCAGTGCTGCCAATCAGGTGTCGGTGACGGTCAGCATGGGCGTGGCCGAACGCGGGGTGGAACAGCGTAATCCGGATGAGGTGCTCAAGGCCGCTGACCAGGCGTTGTATAACGCCAAGGGCGCCGGCCGTAACTGTGTACGCAGTTACGGCCAGCGTCGCGGTGCGGTCAAGCTGGTTAACGTGCGGGGTTAAACGCGCCGGCTAATGGCAGTGTATTCAGCATTTGCACGGTGATTGTTGGCGCGCCGCATGAGCCGTAGCGTAGTGCGCTAACCCACGCTCTAGCTGACGGAGAACCCAGCATGCCCGAGTACAAAGCCCCCCAGCGCGATATGCAGTTTCTGATCGACGAAGTTTTCGATTTTCACGCGAGCTATGCCGTGATGGGTGCCAGCGATGCCACCCCGGACATGGTCAGCGCCATTCTGGCCGAGGGCGCCAAATTCTGTGAGCAGGTGCTGGCGCCATTGAATCGCTCAGGCGATGAAGAAGAGTGCCAGATTAACAATGGCGTGGTGACCACGCCTGCGGGTTTCAAGGAAGCCTTTGCTCAGTATGTGGAGGGCGGCTGGAATGGACTCTCCGCTGATACGGCCTATGGTGGCCAAGGGTTACCGTCTTCATTGGGGTTAATCATCAGTGAGATGGTGGGTTCCAGTAACCTGTCCTGGGGCATGTACCCGGGCCTGACCCACGGCGCGATGTCGGCCATTCACGCCCATGGCACTGAAGCACAGAAACAGACTTACCTGAGCAAACTCACCGAAGGCCGTTGGACTGGCACCATGTGCCTGACTGAAGCCCACTGCGGCACCGACCTGGGGCTGATTAAAACCCGCGCCGTGCCTCAGGCCGATGGCAGCTATGCGGTGACCGGCAGCAAGATATTTATCTCGGCTGGCGAGCACGATATGAGTGAAAACATCGTGCACCTGGTCTTGGCCAAGCTGCCTGACGCGCCGGCGGGCACCAAAGGCATCTCGCTGTTTATCGTGCCCAAGTTCCTGCCCGATGCTGAAGGTCAGGCCGGGGCGCGCAATGGCGTCAGCTGCGGCTCGATCGAACACAAGATGGGCATCAAGGCGTCTGCCACCTGCGTGATGAACTTCGACAGCGCCACCGGTTACCTGATTGGCGAGGCCAACAAAGGCCTTAACTGCATGTTCACCATGATGAACCATGCGCGCCTTGGCACCGGTATGCAGGGGCTGTGTCTGGGTGAAACCAGCTTCCAGGGCGCGATCAAGTACGCGACTGATCGCCTGCAGATGCGTGCGCTGACCGGGCCGAAAGCCCCGGATAAGGCCGCCGACCCGATCATCGTGCACCCTGATGTGCGGCGCATGCTGCTGACCATGAAGGCGTTCAACGAAGGCAACCGTGCGCTGGCCTATTTCACCGCACAGCTGATCGATCAAGCCCACAGCGGTACCAGTGCCGAACAGCGTGAGGAAGCCGAGAACCTGCTGGCCTTCCTGACTCCGATCTGCAAAGCCTTTATGACCGAAACCGGCCTGGAGGTGACCAACCATGGCATGCAGGTATTCGGTGGCCACGGGTTTATCCGCGAGTGGGGCATGGAGCAGCTGGTTCGCGACTGCCGCATTGCCCTGATCTACGAAGGCACTAACGGTATCCAGGCGCTCGACCTGTTGGGGCGCAAGGTGCTGAGTAGCCAGGGTAAGTTGCTGCGCGGGTTTACCAAAATCGTGCATAAATTCTGCGAAGTGCAGGCCGAGCATCCGCAGCTCAAGGGCTATGTCGCTCAGCTGGCCACGCTGAATCAGCAGTGGGGCACACTGACTCAGAAAATTGGCATGGCGGCCATGAAGAACCCGGACGAAGTCGGGGCGGCGTCGATGGACTACCTGATGTACTCCGGCTACGTCATCCTGGCCTACTTCTGGTTGCGCATGGCGCTGGTCGCCGAGCAGCAGTTGGCGGCGGGCGCGAGTGATGCTGCGTTCTATCAGGCCAAGTTGGCCACCTGCGAGTTTTACTTCAAGCGCTTGTTGCCGCGTACCGCGACTCACCTGGCCGGTGCCGAAGCCGGCAGTGAATGCTTGATGCGTTTGCCCGCCGAGCATTTCGCGCTCTGACGGACGGTACGTGTAGGTAAAGGCCCGCCACTTGGCGGGTTTTTACTGTGTGTGGCCGACTGAATGGGTTGTGACTGTTCGGTCTGTACGCGACGCTATGTGTCTAAAAAGTTGTTCGGTTAGACTTTCTGCACATCTGTATACCTGTTGCTTCGCTCGAGGATTTACCCCATGGCCGACTACAAAGCTCCCCTGCGCGATATGCGCTTCGTGCTCAATGAAGTGTTTGAAGTTTCCAAGCTGTGGGCCCAGTTGCCGGCCCTGGCTGAAGTGGTTGATGAAGACACGGCTGCGGCCATTCTCGAAGAAGCGGGCAAGGTCACCGGCGGCGTCATTGCTCCGTTGAACCGCAGCGGTGACGAAGAAGGTTGCTCCTGGGCCGATGGTGCGGTGAAAACCCCAGCCGGCTTCCCTGAGGCTTACCAGACTTATGCCGATGGCGGCTGGGTTGGTGTTGGTGGTGACCCGGTATTCGGCGGCATGGGCATGCCCAAGGTGATTTCGGCCCAGGTCGAGGAAATGGTCAACTCGGCCAACCTGTCCTTCGGCCTGTACCCGATGCTGACCGCCGGTGCTTGCCTGTCGATCAACGCCCACGCCAGCGAAGAGCTGAAAGAAAAATACCTGCCGAACATGTACTCCGGCGTTTGGGCGGGCTCCATGTGCCTGACCGAGCCGCACGCCGGCACTGACCTGGGCATCATTCGCACCAAGGCCGAGCCGCAAGCTGACGGCAGCTTCAAGATCAGCGGCACCAAAATTTTCATCACCGGCGGTGAGCACGACCTGACCGAAAACATCATCCACCTGGTGTTGGCCAAGCTGCCGGACGCACCGGCTGGCCCGAAAGGCATCTCGCTGTTCCTGGTGCCGAAAGTCATGGTCAATGACGACGGTTCGCTGGGTGAGAAAAACGCCCTGTCCTGCGGCTCGATCGAACACAAGATGGGCATCAAGGCCTCGGCCACCTGCGTGATGAACTTCGACGGCGCCACCGGCTGGATCGTCGATGCGCCGAACAAAGGCCTCGCAGCGATGTTCACCATGATGAACTACGAGCGTCTGGGCGTCGGCATTCAGGGCCTTTCCCTGGGTGAGCGCAGCTACCAGAATGCTGTGGAATACGCCCGCGACCGTATCCAGAGCCGTGCGCCGACCGGCCCGGTGGCTAAAGACAAAGCCGCTGATCCGATCATCGTGCATCCCGACGTGCGCCGCATGCTGCTGACCATGAAAGCCCTGAACGAAGGCGGCCGTGCCTTCTCCAGCTATGTGGCTATGCAATTGGACACCGCCAAGTACAGCGAAGACGCCACCACCCGCAAGCGCGCCGAAGAACTGGTCGCCCTGCTGACGCCCGTGGCCAAAGCCTTCCTCACCGACATGGCGCTGGAAACCACCGTGCACGGCCAGCAGATCTTTGGCGGTCACGGCTTTATCCGCGAGTGGGGCCAAGAGCAGCTGATCCGCGACTGCCGCATCACTCAGATCTACGAAGGCACCAACGGCATTCAGGCGCTCGACCTGGTTGGCCGTAAAGTGGTCGGCAGCGGCGGTGCGTTCTACAAGCACTTCGCTGAAGAGATCAAAGCCTTCACCGACAGCGCCGACGCCTCGCTGGCCGAGTTCGTCAACCCGCTGAAAGACGCCATCGCCAACCTGGAACTGATGACCAGCGACCTGCTGGAGCGCGCCAAGGCCAACCCGAATGAAGTCGGCGCCGCCTCGGTCGAGTACCTGCAAGTGTTCGGTTATACCGCCTACGCCTACATGTGGGCGTTGATGGCCCGTACCGCGCTGGCCAAGCAGGATCAGGACGAGTTCTACGTGAGCAAGCTAGGTACCGCGCGCTTCTTCTTCGCCCGCTTGTTGCCGCGTATCCACTCGCTGACCGCTTCGGTCAAAGCCGGTAGCGAGTCGCTGTACCTGCTGGATGCTGCGCAGTTCTAAGGCGTTCGGTATGACAAAAAAACCGGCCTAAGTGCCGGTTTTTTTGTGCCTGGGATCAGTGCTCAGCGGCTGTGTGCGGGGCTCTCAGTTATTGATCAACTGCTCAACCAGTTCCGGATTGTCGATAAAGCGGTTACGCGTGCCTTGCAGGCTGGCAATCTTGTCGTTGCGCGCTTTTTCCTCGGCATCGGGTGGGTCCATCTGGTGCCACTTCTTGTACACCTGCACCTGACCAACAATCGGTAGGGCATATTCCACGTGCATATAGAAAATCGCCCGGGCCACATTGCCCTTGGCTTCATCGCGCGGCTCCACTAGCTGGAAGCTGGTTTTCATGTCGCAGCCGATGTCGTCGAACTTGCTCGGCACGCTGTCATCTAGCTCACCGAACTGCGCATTGCGCCGAACCAGTTCCACGCGGGTGAGTGCTGGGTAGAGGTTGTGCAGGTCCGAAGCCATGAAGACGTAACGCGGATTCATGATCCCGCACTGACGGTCGGTGATGCAGCGCAGCGAGCTTTTCAGCTGTTTGCTGCTGTATATCGGGCTGGCTTTGAGTTGGCCGCTTTCTTCCGTGAAGGCTTTGCCGCAATACAGTGTGCTGCCACCCTGGCCATACAGCTGACTCCAGAATAACTGCGTCGCGGCCTTGGGATCAGAAAGCTGGTTTTGCCCGTTGGCGGATGCCAGTGAGCTGAGGGTGGCTGTCAGGCAGCCGATGGCGAAAAGCAATGAGCGCATGTGTGGCCCCAGTGACCGCCGTTGACGGGGTCTGTTGTTTTTGTAAGACAAGATCGAGTCTAACAAGACCTGCGTCACAAAATAAAGCCGAGCGTTTGCTCGGTTTTACTCAAGAAGCGGTTGTGTAGGCTATGGCTTACACGGCGTGCTGTAGATCGCCACTATGCCGAGTTCCTCGCACTGGCTAATCTGCTCCCCGTGGACGTCGCGCAGGAAGCGCACTTTAGCAACAAGGATACGTGGGACAGCTGCCAGGACGGCAAGCAGATCAAGGATGTCAGCAAACAGTCTGCAAAGACCCCGCAATGCGGGGTTTTCTTTTTTATGGCGTTCGCCAAACCGCAGAACCCTTCTCGACCTACCGAACCTACTGTGTGACCACGCTGAATACCGCGCTGGCACGGGCAATCCGCACTGACTCAACCACAACGTAGCAATTGGCAAACGCCAGGCTTTTGCCGACCTTTTGCACATCGGTTTCCAGGGTTATCCAGTCGCCGCGTTTGGCGATGCCGGCGTAGTCGATGGTCAGGCTGCTGGTGACGATTGGCGTGGGCGGTTCCTCGGCGAAGGCGCTGTTATAGCCCAGTGCTACGTCGGCCAGGCTGCTGAGCACGCCGCCATGCACCAGACCGCGGGCGTTGCAGTGTTTCTCTTCGGCCCATAAGCCAATCACCAGGCCCTTATCGGTGCGCTGGTTGTATATGGGCCCCAGCAAATCGAGAAAGGGGCTGCTGCGAAACAATCGGGTAAAGCCCTCGGGAACCATGCTCATCAGCGATACCTTCTGTGTTGTGGGCTCGTCAGGCGGCTTGGCGCTGCGCCTGCAACGCGGCGAACCAGTTCAGTGTTTCATCCCACAACGCCTGCGCCGCAGGACGGAAGTAGCCCATATGGCCAATGGCGCCGATGCTGGCGGCTGAATCGATGGTGCGCGCTTGATAGGGCGCGGCGCTGTAAGCCGCCATAAAGGCATCGCGCGAGGCGGGCGGGGCCCACAGGTCATCCAGGGCATTGGCGGCAATGATCGGCGTGCTGACCTTGGCAAAGCGTTCGGCCAGGCCCGGCATCTGCGGGTCCTCGAAGAAGTAGCGCGGGTAGCGGCACCAGCGCTTCCACTGGGTGTAGACCCCCAGCGGCAAATCCTCGCCCATGCCCAGGGTGCTCCAGGCCAGGTAGCCTTTGTAACGGGTCATCAATGGGCCAATCAGGCGCCACATAGTCAGCACGCGCAGCTGCTCGGTCTTGGGCATCCAGCCGTGCCAGCCAGCACCGGTGCCGAAGGTGTAGAACCCCTGGACCTGATCATGGTTCGGCAGCAGGCCAAAGGCATGTCCGCCAAAGGAGTGACCGACCATATACAGCGGTCGTTGTGGGTGGCGGTGTTGGTCGACAGCGGCCGCCAGATCGAGGTGCGCCCAATCCAGGTAATCCATAGCAAAGCCGCGCAGGCTGGCCGGTTTCGATTGACCGATGCCGCGATAATCGAGGGTCAGGGTGCTGTAACCGCGCTGCGCGGCATATTCGGCAAAACGTCGGTAGAAACCCTGGGGCACGCCGGTGGCGCCGGCAATCACCAGCTGCGCGACCGGTTCCGGGGCGTGATACAGCGTGGCGGTCAGCGGGTAACCGTCGAGTGCTGGCAACTGCACGGTCTCGCTAAGAATGGCTGGGGTATTCATGGGCGGACTCCTCCCGGAAGCTGTTCGTGGGTCAGGTTGAACAGGGCAGTGGCGGCGCGCTTGAGCGGCTCGCTGCTGCCGGCCACGCGGGCTTGCAGCAGCCCGCCTTCATACAGCGCGACAAACAGCGCGGCGAGGTTGTCGGCCTGTTCGCTGGGGTAACCGTAGGCGTGCAGTTGCTGGCTCAGTGCCTGGCGCACAGCGGTGAAGCTGCGCTGCAGAGCGGCGCGGATTTCTACATCCTCCGGGCCGCTTTCCAGCGCGATGGTGGCCAGCGGGCAGCCACGCTCAAACTGGCTGTTCTCCAGCTGCTGCAGTGCACCTTGCAACCAGTGGTGCATGGCCTTGAGTGGGTCGCTTCGTTGGCTGAAAAGTTGGGCAAACAGGCTGTCGATAGTGCGGCTGATGTGGTCAATTGCGGCCACTGCCAGCTCGCTTTTACCGCCGGGGAAGTGGTGATAGAGGCTGCCCTTGGGCGCGCCGGCAATGTCCAAAAGCTCATTCAGACCAACGCCATGCAGCCCCTTGCGTTGCAAGGCGTCGGCCATGGCGTGAATGAGCTTGTCGCGGGTCGAGATCTTTTTCATAGGCTAAATATATAGACCGGTCGGTCTACTTTGCCAAGGGTTTTCTGCCTCATAACCGGGCGATATGACAAGGCATCACTTGGATTGGTCGCGTGCCTGCCCTGGGTGTGCGACCCGCGTGCAGCGGTGAGCAGTCGCTTCACCGCTTTTCCGCTACCATCTGCGTTCTTTCGCATGCTGATAAGGATTTCCCCATGTCCATTTCCACGCTGATTTTCCTGGCGGTTCTCGCGGCACTGATTTTTTACGTGATTGGCATCTACAACCAGTTGGTGACCCTGCGTAATCGCTTCCAGAACGCCTTTGCGCAGATCGAGGTGCAGCTCAAACGCCGTTATGACCTGATCCCCAATCTGGTGGAAACCGCCAAGGGTTATATGGCGCATGAGCGCGAGACGCTGGAGGCGGTGATTGCCGCGCGCAACAACGCCGTGACCGGGCTCAAGGCCGCATCCGCGCAGCCGGGCAATGCGCAGAGCATGGCGCAGCTGGGCGGCGCGGAAGGGCTGCTCAACAGTGCCTTGGGTCGCTTGAACGTGACGCTTGAGGCTTACCCGGATCTCAAGGCCTCGGCGAATATGCAGCAGCTCAGTGAAGAGTTGAGCAGCACCGAGAACAAGGTGGCCTTTGCCCGCCAGGCGTTCAACGATGCGGTAATGGCTTACAACACCTACAAGCAGGCATTCCCACCGGTGCTGCTGGCCGCCAGCTTTGGCCACGCCCAGGACGCCAGCCTGTTGGAGTTCGCCGACAGTGCGGCGATTCAGGAAGCGCCGAAGGTGTCGTTCTAAGGATCCCCAGGGATGAACTTCTTCGAGCAACAGGATCGCGCCCGACGTAACAGCGGGCGTTTGCTGGTCCTGATGATACTGGCAGTACTCAGTCTGATCGGCCTGACCAGCTTGGCGTTGGGTGTGGTCTGGCAGGTATTCGGTCCTGACCCACAGTCTCTGGGCATGCTGGATGGTCCGCGCACGTTACTGCCCAGCGGGCCGCAGGTGGCGATGGTCGCCCTGGCCGTAATCGGTGTGGTGCTGCTGGGCAGCCTCTACAAGAGCTTGCAGCTCAGCCGTGGCGGTCAGGCGGTGGCCGAACGGCTGGGTGGGCGTTTGATCAACCTCGCGCCGCAGAGCCTGGAAGAACAGCGCCTGCTTAATGTGGTAGAGGAGATGGCTCTGGCCTCGGGCACCCCGGTGCCGCCGGTGTATGTGCTGGATGATGTGGGGATCAATGCCTTTGCCGCCGGCTTGACGCCGCAGGATGCGGTGATCGGGATTACCCGCGGGGCAATCAGCCTGCTCTCGCGTGAAGAGCTGCAGGGGGTGATTGCCCACGAGTTCAGCCATATTTTCCACGGCGATATGCGCCTCAACACACGCTTGGTCGCAGTGCTGCACGGCATTCTGCTGCTGGGGCTTATCGGTGGGTTTCTGCTGCGCAGCAGCTCCCGTGGCAGTTCGCGTTCCAGCCGTAACAATTCGGCGGCAGCGATCATTGCGGTCGGCGCTACCTTGTGGCTGTTGGGCTATGCCGGGACGTTCTTCGGCAGCTTGATCAAGGCTGCCGTAAGTCGACAGCGCGAGTTTCTCGCCGATGCTTCGGCCGTGCAGTTCACCCGCAATCCGCAGAGCATTGCCGGAGCGCTGCAGAAGATCGGGGGCAACCAGTACGGTTCGCAATTGCGCGCCGGGCATGCGGCCGAGTTCAGTCATATGTACTTCGCCGCCGGTATCAGCAGGGCGCTGGAGGGCATGCTGGCGACCCATCCGCCACTGGAAGAGCGGATTCGTCGCGTCACGCCGGAGTGGGATGGGCGCTACCCGGATGTCTCGATCCTCAGTCTGCTGCCTACCAATGCCACGGCAAACCAACCTGCTGTGGCCCAGGGCTGGGATCAGGCCCTGACCGGCTTTAGCGCCGCCTCGGCCACGGCGGCCATCGCCAGCATTGGCGAGCCACGTGCGGCCCACCTGCAGCAGGCGCATAAAGTGCTGGATGAATTGCACCCGGCGCTGCGTCAGGCGGCGCACCACGGCAGCGGCGCCCAGGCCTTACTTTATGGTTTGCTGCTGGCGCCAACGGCGCCCTTGCGTGACCAGCAACTGCAGATGCTCAAGCCACTGCTCAGCGCCGAGCTGATGGAGCATGTGCAGGCGCTGGAACAACCGCTGCGGCAGCTGCCAGGCAACCAGCGGCTGACCCTGCTGGACCTGGCCATGCCGGCGCTCAAGCAGCTGGGCGCCGAGCAGGCGGCTGGGTTGTGTGCGGTGATGGCGCGGCTGATTCGTGCCGATGGCCAGGTTGAGCTGCTGGAATGGACCTTGCTGCGCATCGTCGAGCGCAACTTGGCTCCCAGTCGGCGGCTCAGTGGGCATTTCCACCTGCTGGAAGTGTTGGATGACGCGCAGGTGTTGCTGTCGTTTCTGGCCCATGCCGGCACTGTTCCGACGGATCAGGCGCAAGCAGCGTTGGCAAAGGCGGCGAGCGAATTGCCATACACCGTGCTCAACCTGTTGCCGGCAACGCAGTGCGATCTGAAAGCCCTGGAGGCTGCGCTCAAACGGCTCAACCAGCTGCAGCCCTTGCAGAAGCCGCGTCTGCTCAAGGCCATGGCGCGCTGCATCGAGCATGACGGGCGCATCGAGGTGGCCGAGGCCGAGTTGCTGCGTGCCGTGGCTGACCTGCTGGATTGCCCGATGCCGCCGCTGTTGCACACGACCACCGGGCCGCTGGCGGGTTGACGTCGACGGCTTCACGGTGGAGTCTGAACCGGCAGGCTCCGCGCGGTCATCAACCTGTCACGTCGGTCGCCGATGCTGAGGTCATAGCAACTAGATCTGCCCCTCGGCCGATTGGCCACTTGTTTACTGCCTCCTGACCTCAACCGTCACGCCGGGTTGTCCGGCAAGGAGCCTGTCATGCACCTGCTTCCCCTGACCCACGATCTCTTTGACCCACAGCTGCAACTGGAGGCCGAGCCGCTATCGGCTGATGCATCGCCCTGGCCGTGCCTCGGCGTGCCGAGCATCCACCACGATATCAGCCAGACGATTGCTGCGATTGACCGCTTGAGTACGCAGTTGCAACAGGCGTCTGCACGTGAGCACGCGCCTAGGCATTAAGGGCAGGCGGGTGGGCTGACGCCGAAAGCCCGCAGCAGGTCCTCGACAAACGCTCGCTGCGCATCGCCGGGGTGCTGGCCGCGGTGGCTGGTCAGGTGAAACTGCACATCAAAACCGAGGCTGTCAGCTTCGATTGCCCTCAGGCGCCCACGGACCTGCCAAGGCTCGGCAATATGTTCGGGCAGGTAGCCGATATGCCGCCCGGAGAGGATAAACGCCAGGGCACCATCAACCTGCTCGGTTTGCGCCGAGCTGGTGCTGCTCTGTAACGGTTCGTGCACCTGCACAAAGCGATAAGGGTGCTGGACCCGATCAGCCTGCTGCAGGTCTTCCAGGCGAATCTGCGGGCGATTGAACAGTGTGTGGCCGGCAGCGCAGAACAGCACCTGGCGCTCACGAAACAGCGGCTGATAATCGAGCGCGGTCTGGTTACCAGAGAAATAGCCAATCGCCACGTGTAGCTGGCCCTGCAGCAGGCGGCGTTCCAGCTCGGCCGGCATGGCGGTGAGCAGCTCGATCTGCACCGCCTGGTTACGCCCGCGAAAGTTGCCAATGGCCTCGGCCACTTGCTCCAGCACACTGGCTGCCAGCCCTTCCGACAGGCCGATGCGCAGCTCGCCCAAGAGCTTGTCGGCCATGCCTTGGGCTTCACCCTTGAAAGTGTCGATGGCGCTGAACAGTTTGCGCGTGGCGCTGAGCACCTGTTCGCCCTTGGGCGTCAGGCGAAAGCCGCCCTTGCCGCGCTCGCAGAGGCGAAAGCCTAAGCGGGTTTCCAGCTTGGCCATCTGCGTGCTGATGGTCGATTGACCAATCCCCAGTTCGCCTTGGGCGGCACTGAAACCGCCGCACTCCACCACGGTGACGAACAGGCGCAGCAACTGCAGGTCGAGGTCGCGTAACTGGCTGAGCATGACGGCACCTAACATTGATAAATGTCGATGCCAGAGTAGAACACTTCATATTTAAGCTAAGCAAACCGGCAGGCAAGCTGTGCCCAGCTCATCCCTTTACCGAGGTCATTTCCATGCGTCAGGCCCTTGTTCCGCTGCTGCTGTGTTGCGCCTTCGCCGCTCAGGCCGAAGAGAAAGCCCTGAACCTGTACAGCTGGTCCGCCTACCTGCCGGAGCAAGCCCTGCAGCGCTTTAAGGATGAAACCGGGATCACGGTCAAATACGACATCTTCGACAGTGCCGAAGCCCTGGACAGCAAACTGCTGACTGGCGGCAGCGGTTATGACGTGGTTTTCCCGGCCTCCAGCGGCCTGGCGCGGGCGATTCAGGCCAAAGCTGTGCAACCGCTGGACCGCACGCAACTGCCGCACCTGGAGAACCTCGATCCGGCGCTGCTGAGCAAGCTCGCCAGTGCCGACCCCGGCAACCAGTTCGGCCTGCCGTACACCTGGGGCACGGTTGGTGTGGGCTTTAACCGCCAGGCGTTGGAGCAGCGCTTGCCCGGCGTGCCGCTGAACAGCCTGGATCTGCTGTTCAAGCCCGAGTACGCCAGTAAGCTCAAGGATTGCGGCATCGCGGTGATCGACTCGCCGCAGGAAGTGATCAGCATTGCCCTCAATTACCTCGGCAAAGACCCTTACAGCAGCGAGCGCGCCGATCTCGATGCAGTGGTGCAGCTGCTCACCCAACTGCAACCGAACCTGCGTTACGTCGGCGCCGGCCGGCATATCAATGACCTGGCCAAGGGCGAAATTTGCCTGGCGCTGACCTACAACGGCGACGCCTACATGGCCGCAGCCAACGCCGCTGAGGCCAAGCAGCCGTTCGAGGTGCAGTACCGCATCCCGCGTGAAGGTACGCTTCTGTGGTTCGACACCATGGCCATTCCGGCCGATGCGCCGCACCCCAAGGCCGCCCACGCCTTTATCGATTACATGCTGCGCCCTGAGGCCATCGCCGAGCTGACCAACAACGTGTTTTTCGCCAATGCCAACCAGGCCGCCACGGCGCTGGTCGACCCGGCGATCAGCGGCGATGCCGATATCTACCCCGGTGAAGCGGTGCGTGCGCGGCTGTTTGCCGAGCAATTGATGCCGCTGCGCCAACAGCGTGAGCGCACGCGTATCTGGACCACTTTCCGCAGTCAGTATTGAGGACAAGGCAATGGAAGCATTCAACGGTAACGACCTGGCCTTCACCCGCGACAGCCTCTACGGCACTTTCTCCGAGCCGACCTATGCGGGCGTCACCAGTTTTATGCGCCGGCGTTATAGCCGTGACCTAGCAGGCGTGGATCTGGTGGTCAGCGGCGTGCCGTTCGACACCGCCACCACCAACCGCCCCGGCACCCGCTTCGGCCCGCGGGCGATTCGCGCGGCGTCGATCACCAGCGCCTGGGAACGGCATTATCCGTGGGAGTTCGACCCCTTCGACCACCTGGCGGTAATCGACTACGGCGACTGCAATTTCGATCACGCCCTGCCGCACAAAATTCCGGCCGCCATCGAGGCGCACGCCGAGCATATCGTTCAGGCCGGTTGCGCCATGCTCACCCTGGGCGGCGACCACTTCATCAGCTACCCGCTGCTCAAGGCTCATGCGCGTAAACACGGCGCGCTGTCATTGGTGCACTTCGATGCGCACAGCGACACCTGGCCGGATCTCGACGGCAGCGAGCAAGGCGTCAGCCACGGCACCATGTTCTATCACGCCGCTCGCGAAGGGCTGGTCGATCCATCGCGTTCGGTGCAGATCGGCCTGCGTACCACCAATGACGATGTGATGGGCTTTCAGGTGCTGGATGCACGCCAGGTGCCCCGCAGCACGCCGGAGCAGATTGCCGCGCAGATCCGCGCGCGGGTCGGTGATAACCCGGTGTACCTGACCTTTGATATCGACTGCCTCGACCCGGCCTTTGCCCCCGGCACCGGCACGCCGGTGTGCGGCGGCCTGAGTACCCATCAGGCGCTGGAAATTCTCCGTGCCCTGCGTGGGATCAATCTGGTTGGCATGGATGTGGTGGAAGTGTCGCCGCCTTACGATCACGCTGAAGTCACCGCTCTGGCCGGTGCCACCGTGGCGATGGAGTTGGTGTGCCTGTATGCGGCGCGGCATAAGTTGGGTGAGCGAGCGTAGGGTGGATAGCGCGGTTTATTTCCACCCTTGGTATTCGTCTCTGCCACCCACGGTGGACCGGTGAGGCGTGGTCCACACCTAAGATGTACAGCAAAATCCGGGCAAAAAAAACGGGCCCAGCGGGCCCGTAAACTCACACTCAAATGTTAATCAGCGTTCAGTTGCTCGCTCAGGCCGATCGGCGACGGCAGAAACAGCCGTGCATCCATCAGTTGCGGCGTGCGCACGATGGGGGTGAAGTCCATGCGGTCGAGGATGTCGCGCTGGATATCCACCCCCGGCGCCACTTCGATCAGCTCCAGGCCGTCCAGGGTCAGGCGGAACACGCAGCGTTCGGTGACATACAGCACCGGCTGGCCGCGCTCGGCAGCCTGGTGGCCGGCGAAGGTGCGGTGCTCGACTTCGGCGACGAACTTGCACAGCTCGCCATCCTTGATGATGCGCAGTTGGCCATCCTCGATGCGGATATCCTGCGGCCCTGCGCTGAAGGTACCGAGGAACACCACTTGCTTGGCGTTTTGGCTGATATTTATGAAACCGCCCGCTCCGGCCAGGCGTGAGCCGAACTTGGACACGTTGAGGTTGCCGGCCGCATCGGCCTGAGCCAGGCCGAGAAAGGCGATATCCAGACCGCCGCCGTCGTAGAAGTCGAACTGGTAGGGCTGGTCGAGCAGCGAGCTGTGGTTGCTCGCCGCGCCAAAATCCAGCCCCGAGGCGGGGATGCCGCCGATAACGCCGGGTTCGGCGGTCAGGGTCAGGCGCTCGATCACGCCTTCCTCGGCCGCTACCCCGGCCACACCTTCGGGCATGCCGATGCCCAGGTTGACCACTGCACCGGCTTTCAGCTCCAGTGCCGCGCGGCGGGCGATCAGTTTGCGCACATCCAGCGGCATGGCTTTCAGGCTGTCCATCGGCACGCGGGTTTCGCCGGCGAAGGCCGGGTTGTAGGCGGTGGCAAAGGTTTGCTGATGATTGGCCGGCTCGGCCAGCACCACGCAGTCGACCAGAATCCCGGGGATCTTCACCTCGCGGGCATTTAGCGAACCGCGTTCGACGATGCGTTCGACCTGTGCAATCACCAACCCGCCCGAGTTGCGTGCGGCCATGGCGATGGCCAGGCTCTCGATGGTCAGCGCTTCACGTTCAAAGCTCAGGTTACCGTCGGGGTCGGCGCTGGTGGCGCGCACCACCGCCACGTGAATGGGGAATGTCGGGTAGAACAGGTAGTCCTCGCCGTCGATGGGCATTAGCCGCACCAGCTCGGTGGTGGTGCGCGCATTGAGCTTGCCACCACCGTGGCGCGGGTCGACGTAAGTGCCCAAACCGACCCGCGACAGCTGCCCCGGCTTGCCGGCGGCGATGTCGCGAAACAGCTGGGAGATCACCCCCTGCGGCAGGTTGTAGGCCTCGATGCGGTTCTCCACCGCCAGCTTCTGCAGCCCCGGTACCAGGCCCCAGTGGCCGCCGATCACCCGGCGTACCAGGCCTTCATGTGCCAAGTGGTTAAGGCCGCGGCCCTTGCCATCGCCTTGGCCGGCGGCATACACCAGGGTCAGGTCGCGCGGTGCCTGTTCAGCGAGAAAGCGCTGCTCCAGGGCGATGGCGATTTCCTCGGCGAAACCGATGCCGACGAAGCCGCCCGTGGCCAGGTTGGCGTTGTCCGGGATGCTCGCCACCGCAGCGGCGGCGGTCATGATCTTGCTCATAGCGGGTACTCGAAAGCGATTAAACAACATTGAGTAGGGGCGGCATGGCGCACAGGGGCGCCATGCCAGGCCCGTCAGAAACTACCGAACAGCGTGCCCAGGGTGATGACGACCACCAGCGCCACCATCGGGAACGCCACGGTGTTAACGAAGATAAATTTGTACGACTCACGGTGCGTCAGCTTGCAGATCGCCAGCAGTGAGATCACCGCGCCGTTGTGCGGCAGGGTGTCCATGCAGCCAGAGGCCATGGCCGCGACGCGGTGCAGCAGCTCTGGGCTGATGCCGGCGGCGTTGGCCATGGTCAGGTACTGCTCGCCGAGGGTTTTCAGCGCAATCGACATACCGCCAGACGCCGAACCGGTGATGCCGGCGAGGATATTCACCGCCACCGCTTCGGAGATCAGCGGGTTATCGGAGACGCCGAGCACCAGGTCGCGAATGATCACAAAGCCCGCCAGCGAGGCGATCACCGTGCCATAACCCACTTCAGCTGCGGTGTTGAGGATGGGCAGCATGGAGCCGAAGGCGCCGTCGTTGACGCTCTTCTTCAGGTCCATCCAGCGCTGCCAGTGCATGGCGATTAACAACAGGATGGCCGCGCTCAGGGCGACGATGATCGCCCAGATGCCGATCAGCGATTTGGCGTCTTGCAGGCCGCCGAATTCCGGCTTGGCCAGGTAGCTGGTATCGATGCTCGGCAGAATCTGCTTGGCCATCAGGAAGTTCAACACGATCACCACGAAGATCGGCAGCAGCGCCAGCCAGAAACCCGGGATCGCCCGGTTGTCCTCGGCGACCGGGTCATCACGGTGCGCGCCATAGCCTTCGCCCGCCGCCATCAGCTTGCGCGACTGTGCGGTAAGCCACCAGGTGCCGAGGCCGAACATGATCAGCCCGGCGATCACCCCCAGGCCCGGCGCGGCGAAGGCGTCGGTACCGAAAAACGGGTTGGGGATGGCGTTCTGAATCGCCGGGGTGCCGGGCAGCGCGGTCATGGTGAAGGTGAACGAGCCGAGGGCGATGGCGCCGGGGATCAGGCGCTTGGGAATGCCCGCTTCACGGAACAACGCCGCGCCAATCGGGTACACCGCAAAGGCCACCACGAACAGCGACACGCCGCCGTAAGTGAGGATGCCGCATGCCAGCACGATGGCCAGGATCGCCCGCTCGCTGCCGACTTTCGCGACGATGCCCTGGGCGATGGCGCGGGCCGATCCCGAGTCGTCCATCAACTTGCCGAACAGCGCGCCCAGCAGAAACAGCGGAAAGAACTGAATCACGTAGCCACCCATGGCCTTCATAAACACTTGCGTGTAGGTGGGCAGCAGCAGGTGGATGTCACCGGCAAACAGCAAGGCCAGCAACGCGAGCAGAGGGGCGAGGATCAGCACGTTGATGCCGCGATAGGCGAGGTACATCAACAATGCGAGGGAAATCAGAATACCGAGGGTACCCATGGCTGGTTCCTTTTGTTGTTGTTTTAAGCACCGCTCTATGGCGACGCTGATGAGCTTGCTCGTTAAGCCAGGCAGCGAGACAAAACGTTGGGCAGACTAGAGCGAAAGCTGTGCCAGACGGGGCTACGACTTTGGTCTAGGTGGCTGAAAGGCTTGTGCTTGATGGGTTGCGTCGGGCTTAGGCGGTTTGGCGTGGTTGCCGGGGGAGAACGATGTGTCTTTATTTTTGGAATCAGTCCAAATTTTTGGATTGCTCGATGGGCTTAAAGTCCAAAATTATGGACTTTCGCTTTTTTAGGCGCGGGGGACGCCTAGTTCCTTGCCCGCGATCTTTGGCATGTTCAGAAACATCGCGGCCAAGGGTTAGGCACCCCACCGTTCCTACAGTGAATTGCGTCCGCTTTGGGAGCCGCGCGACTGGCTTAGTCGTGCTTACCCAGCCCATGCAGCGCCAGCTTGGCATACAGCCCTGCGCGGGAAATTCCAAGGCGTTGCGCAGCCTGTTGGCGGTTGCCGGCTGTGGCCTGAAGGGCGTCGATCAGCGCCTGGCGTTCGGCCTGTGCCAGTTGCTCCGCCAATGTTTGCGACACGCTGGTCGCTGGCTGCGGTGCAGGGGTGTGCGCCGAGGGCGTCACCGGATCAACCAGCAGCGCCCGCGCAGCCGACGCATTCAGGCGCCCATCGACATCCAATTGCGCGCGCTCCAGCAGGTTGCGCAGCTCGCGCACATTGCCGCGCCAGGGTTGCGCGCTCAGCAGGGCGAGGGCGTCGTCGCTGACTTCCAGCGGGGCCTGAGTGGAGCGGTTGGCGATATCGTCGAGCAGGTGTTCCAGCAGCGCCGGAATATCTTCGCGGCGCTCACGCAGCGGCGGTACACGCAGGGTCAGCACGTTTAGGCGGTAGTAGAGGTCGTCGCGGAACTGCCCGGCGGCGACTTTGGCCTCTAGATCAATGTGCGTGGCAGCGATCACTCGCACATTCAACGGTTTGACCTGATTGGAGCCCAGCGGCTCAACCTCCTGCTCCTGCAATACGCGCAGCAGCTTGGCTTGCAGCGGCAGCGGTAGATCGCCGATTTCATCGAGAAACAGCGTGCCGCCGTTGGCCACCTCGAACTTGCCGATACGCGCCTTGCGATCTGCGCCGGTAAAGGCGCCGGGCGCGGTGCCGAACAGCTCGGCCTCGACCAGGGTTTCCGGAATGGCCGCGACGTTGACCGCGACAAACGGCCCGTTGGCCCGTGGCGACAGGTTGTGGATGCCTTGGGCCAGCAGCTCCTTGCCGGTGCCGGTTTCGCCGCGCAGCAGCACCGTGGCGTCCAGTTGTGCGGCGCGGCGGGCTTGGCGTTTGACTTCGCTGGCCGCCGTGCTGGCGCCGATAAATCCAGCAATGGTGTAACGCGCGCGGCGCGCCTTGGCCAATTCGTGCTGGGTGGCGACCAGCTGGCTCTGCAGGGTATTGAATTTGGCCATCAACGGCTTGAGGTGACGGGCGCGGTCGAACAGCACAAAGCCCAGCGCGCCGACCAGGGTGCCGTCCTCATCGCGCAACGGAATACGGGTGACCACAAAGTGTTCGCTGCCGAAGGCCATCAGGTCGAGCATACTCGGCTGGCCGCTTTCCACCACTTCGCGCAAGCGGCTGGCTGGCAGCACGTCTTCGATCTCTTTGCCGAGCACGCTGCGCGGGTCGCTAATGCCAACCTTTTCGGCGTACTTGTCGTTGATCCAGACAATCCGCGCCTGGCGGTTGACCGCGATGGTGCCCTCGCATTGCGCGTTCAGGTGGTCGAACAACAGCGGCATGGCCACGGCGCGGAAGCGCTCGGGCGAAACACCAATGATCAGGCCGTGTTGGTCGAGGTCGTCGCGGGCAATGGCCATGGGCGCAGTACATCCAGAATCAGGTGCGGCCGATTATGGGTGGCGCTGCGCGCAGGGGGCAACCGGAGGCGCTATGTACGTCGCCGGTAAGTGTCGAGTGCCATGTGCACGATCAGCCGCAGCTCTGCGTCACCGCGCCTGCAGCAGGTAATGACGCTTCTTGCCCAGGCTTAGCCGGCGGCCCAGCTGCCAGGCTTGCAACGGCTGGTCCGGGTTGCTCTGGCGTTCGCCATTCAACAGCAGACCGCCGCCGCTCGCCAGGCGGCGTACTGCGCTGCGTGAGGGCTGCAAGTTATGGCGCAGCAGCAGGTCGGTGAGGCTGAGACCGCCGGCCAGATCCTCCGCGCTAACGCTTAGCTGCGGTAGTTCGGTATCCGTTTCCTGCGCCGTGAACAGCGCCAGGGCGGTGGCTGCGGCGTCGCGTGCGGCCTGCTCACCATGGGCTAGGGCAGTGGTGGCGTTGGCCAGGATGATTTTCGCCTGGTTCAGCTCGGCGCCTTCGAGAGCGCTCAAGCGCGCTACCTCATCCAGCGGTAGTTCACTGAACAGGGCGAGAAAGCGCCCCACGTCAGCGTCATCGCAATTGCGCCAGAACTGCCAGAAGTCATACGGCGAGAGCTTGTCGCCATTCAGCCACACCGCGCCGCTGGCGGATTTGCCCATCTTGCGCCCGTCACGGGTGGTCAGCAGCGGCATGGTCAGGCCGAACAGCGGCTGGCTGCCCTGGCGCCGGCCCAGTTCCACGCCATTGATGATATTGGCCCACTGGTCGGCACCACCCAGTTGCAGGGTGCAATTGTGCCGGCGCGCCAGCTCAGTGAAGTCGTGGGCCTGCAGCAGGGTGTAGCCAAACTCCTGAAAGCTCAGCGAATGTTCACGCTCCAGGCGGTTGCGCACGGCGTCGAAGGTCAGCAGGCGGTTGATGGAAAAGTGCCGGCCGACCTGGTCGAGAAACTGCAGGTAGCCGATACCGTCCAGCCAGTCGGCGTTGTCCACCACCAGGCCGTCGCCGGGGCCATCGCCCAGCTGGATGTAGCGGGCAAAGCAGCCGGTAATCCCGGCGATGTTGTGCAGAATCTGCGCTTCCGTCAGCACCGGCCGGCTGCTGTCGCGAAAGCTTGGGTCGCCGATGCGTGTGGTGGCGCCGCCGATCAGCAGGATCGGTTTGTGCCCGGCGTGTTGCAGGTGGCGCATCAGCATCAAGGCTTGCAAATGGCCGACGTGCAGGCTGTCCGCCGTGGCATCGAAACCGAGGTAAAAGGTGATCGGGCCCTGGCTGAGCGCCAGGCGCAGGCCATCGAGGTCGGTGCTTTGGTGGATAAAACCACGGGCAGCGAGCTGGTCGAGTAGATCAAAGGTGTTACTGGGCATAAGTGTCTCCTGGTTAAGGCAAAGGCCTGAGGAGACTGGAGTGGGGGTGTGCTATCCGGGCCGCCTCAGGCGGTTCGGACATGCAACAACGCATCTACCGCCTGGTGAGAGGGGGCAGGGCGTAATAAAACGCGGAAATTGGGCAAATGTGCGTGTGCATGGGGCGGCACTTTAAGGGCTTTGGCGGGCAAGTCAACCGCCCGTGATCGGCGGTTCGCACGTTGCCTATCTGGTCAAGGCCCTGGCAGTTGAGGCACAGTGAGCCATCAAACCGCCACCCATGCAGCGCCGGGCCATGTTTTTTCGACCGCGAACCAAACCGGGCAGTGACAGCAACGCCGCCGTCGACGACTTGCAGGACGTTGGTCAGCGTTCGTTGATCCGTATGATCTTTGCCAGTACCGGGCTGACCCTCGGAGTGTTCTGCGCGCTGCAATTTATGGCCGGTAACTACCTGTTCGCCAGTTTCGAGTTGGTTGCCACCGCAACGTTACTGTGGGGCGCCTGGCGGATTGTCCGGGTGCGCAACCTATTGCCCTGGATCTACCTTTACCTGGTGCCGACCTTCAGCTTTCTGCTGTACATCATCGTTATCCCCAACGCCTCGAAAACCGCCTTTGTCTGGGTCTACAGCATTCCTGTGCTGTCCTACCTGCTGCTCGGGCTCAAGCGCGGCAGCTTGCTGTCACTGCCTTTTGTGATCGGCGCTTGCCTGCTGTACCTGTACACCTACCCGGTTCAGCGCGATGCCGAAAGCCTGATCGACCTGGGTAACGCCGTGTTTTGCGGTGTGATGATTCTGGTCTTCGTCTACCTCTACGAAGCCCGGCGCGCCACTGCCTACCAAAAGTTGCAGCATATGGCGCGCACCGATGCGCTGACTGGTGTGGCCAGCCGTGGCAGCTTCCAACAAAGCCTGGAGCAGAGCATCCGCGAGGCGAAACGCAGCCAGGCCAAGCTGGTGCTGGTGGTATTGGATATCGACTATTTCAAGGCGGTGAATGACCAGTACGGCCACGATGCTGGCGATCAAGCGCTGCGGCACATCTGCAACAGCCTCAGCCATCGGCTGCGGTCCACCGATACGCTGGGTCGCCTGGGGGGTGAAGAGTTTGGCCTGCTGCTGCGCAACACCGATGGCCGCGGCGCCGAACCCTTGGTGGAAAACCTGCGTGCGCAACTGTGTAGCCAACCGATGCGTTATGGCAGCCAGGACATTCCCTTGTCCGCCACCTTCGGCCTTGCCGAGTGGCCCGCCGATGGCAGTAGCGCCGAGCAGCTTTACCGCTGCGCCGACCAGCGCCTGTATCGCGGTAAAGAGCAGGGCCGTAACTGCGTGGTTGGTCGGCACAGTGCCGAGCATGTCGGCGAGTAACGTCGCTGCATGGTAATCGGTCATAGCGCCTCTGTTACGCCGTCTACACTCAGATCGGCCCATCGATTAATCGCTGCGTCGGCATGCCCGCGGGCGACTTCCTTGGCGAAGTAACGGGTCAAACAGGGACTTTTAATGACCGTTCTGTCTGCCTTTCTCAAGCAGGTGATCAAACTCTGGTACTCCCCCGATCTAGCCCTGATTGGGCAGCGCCGCGAGCGCCGTATGCGCATGCTGGCCAGCCTGGTCTTGCTGCTGGTGGGCAGCTTCTGGGGCATCTTCTTCAGCCTGCGTGGGCAGTGGGGGGTTGCCTTGATGGACCTGGCGATGATCCTTTGCGGCATCGGTGTGTTCACCCTGACGCTGCGCAACCAGGTGCGCCAGGCCAATATGTTGCTGTTCGGCGTGATCATTTTGGTGATCGTTGGCACCACCCTGTTGATGGACCCGCACACCGCCGCCGCGCCGCGCGCCACGCATCTGTACCTGCTGCCGATTGCCGTCGCTGCGCTGATGGCTTTTCGCGATGAGCCGATCTGGTTGCGCTATGGCGTTGCCTTGCTCTGCCTGAGTTTGTTTACCGCCCTGGCCTCTTCATCCTGGAGCCCGACAACGGCTTATCACCTTCCGGATGAGGTACGGATCAGCGGCTCCTGGGTGCAGGGCATTGCCGCCATGCTGATGCTGTTTGTGCTGTTGCACATTCTGCAAAGCGATACCGTTGAACGCTCGATGCTCGATGCTCGACAGCGACCTCGACGTAGCACTGCGCGAGCAGCAGTTTGTGCTGCACTACCAGCCTCAGCTCGACAGCACTGGCAAGGTCATTGGCGCCGAAGTGTTGATCCGCTGGCAACACCCCGTGCGCGGCTTGCTCGGTCCCGGCGAGTTTATTGACCATGCAGAAAAGACCGGGATGATCATCCCCATCGGCCAATGGGTGCTGGAGCAGGCTGTTCGCCAGCTGCGCTGTTGGAAGGACGACCCACGCTACGCCGACATCGGTTTGGCGGTGAATATCAGCCAGAAGCAGTTTCGCCAAAGCAATTTTGTGGCGGACATACTGCGGCTGATCGACGAGCACGCCATCGACGCCCGCCGCCTCGACTTGGAACTGACCGAAACCCTGATCGTGCAAGACATCGACGACCTGCTGCGGAAGATGAACGCCCTGGTCGAGCGCGGCGTGCGCTTCTCCCTGGACGACTTCGGCACCGGCTTCTCGTCCCTCAGTCACCTCAAACGCTTGCCCCTCAACACCCTGAAAATCGACCGCTCATTCGTCTGCGACCTGCTCACCGACACCAGCAGCCAAACCATCGTGCGCACCGTTATCGCCCTGGCACAAAGCATGGGCATGAACGTGATTGCCGAAGGTGTAGAAACCGACGCGCAGCAGCAGGTTTTGCTCAGTAACGGCTGCATGCAGTTTCAGGGCTACCTGTTCAGCAAGCCGCTGCCCTTGCAAGCGTTTACTGCGTTTGTGGAGAGGCAAAATGGTTGAAGAGTAGATATGAAGTCGATACAGGTAGAAACGCAAAAGCCGCGCAGTGCGCGGCTTTTTATTTGGTGGGCCCACACGGACTCGAACCGTGGACCAAAGGATTATGAGGCAGTAAAAAGCACGTTTCTGGTCGTTTCCCTGCGTCTCCCGAAAAAATCCGATTTAGCGCGTTACCCTAAATTCAAGGGGTTAGGTGTTTCCCCTTGGTTCCGGGTGTGGCCGGTCATGCCCTAAGAAACGGTACGCAAAACGGTACTCAAAATGGCAGTGGAATCGGGCAAGACGAGCAGTAGGAAGTATCTGACGGATGTGGCGCTGAAGGCTCTGAAGCCTGGTCAGACGGCTACGGATTCGTTACCAGGACGTGGTAGTGGATCGATCTTATTCACCTGTCGCGACTCCGGGGCTGTAGAGGCGTACTACCGCCGTCGTGATGGAGGGGGGCAGAAGATCAAACTAGGTGTCTTCAAGAAAACACCGAAGAGCCCTGGTCTCTCGCTTACTGAGCTTCGTGAGCAAGCTGTCCGTCTCGCAAAGATTGCTGCAGAGCATGGTGACATCAAGACTTATCAAGCCAGGTGTGCTGCTGAGGAAGAGGCCCTGCAGGCTGAGCGCCAACGCCAGCTGCACGAACAGCAGCGTCTCGCCGAAATCGAAGCTTCAAAAGGCACTCTGTCTGAGCTGTTTCGGGACTATATCGAAGATCGCAGGCGCAACGGAGTTTCAGCCCAGCAAATCGATGAGTTTGAGCGTGTGCTACGTAACGATTTGGAGGGTGAAAAAGTGGTCTCCGTGGCCGACGATGGTCAGGTGCAGAAACTCAATGTCATGGCGATGAAAGCTAAGGATGTGAGACCCGATCATGTGCATCTGCTCTTAAAGCCAATCTGGGCGCGAGGGGCGCAGCGGCAGACTCGCAAGGTGCGCTCCTTTCTTGTGGCTGCATTCAATTTTGGCTTGAAGGCTGAGCACGATATTGAGCGGAGCAGTAACAAGAGCTACGGACTGCCAATAAATCCTGCGAACTCAGTGACTGTGCGAGATACATCAACGCCTGGTGAGCGTGCATTGACTGATAAGGAACTGAAGCAGTTTTGGCAGACCATCACGCAGGTGGGGGCGGCAGTAGGTCCGATAATGGCGCGTGTTTTTCACTTTTCTTTTGCTACTGCAGGGCAGCGGCCTCTCCAGTTCATCCGTGAACCTTGGTCCAGCTATAACCTTCAAGGCAAGTACTTGAAGATCGTCGATAGCAAAGGGCGAGGCAGTAAAAAGCGTCCTCACTTTGTCCCCTTAAGCGCGAGAGCGCTGCAGGTACTGAAGCAGGTTCGTGCCTTACAGCCGCAAGGGGCGGTATACCCTTGGAGTATTGATGGGCAAACGCCAATTCACCCGTCCAGTTTGTCTCATGCGGTGAGCGAGTGGTTTGCGACCGAGCATGCCAAGCTTGATGGCAAGCCCATTGCGAAATTTACTCCGCGTGATATTCGGCGTACATGCACGCAGTTCATGCAGCGCAATGGCATCAAAGACTTCGATAGCGATGCCTTGCAATCACATGGTCAGACAGGTGTGGTTGCTAAGCACTACCGTAACAACCCTGAAGCCAAGCTTCCTGATATGCGGCTAACTATGGATGCATTTGATGCTGCGCTTGGTTGCCTGCTCGATAGTTCTGAAGAGGATGAGCATCAAGCTGAACAGCTGGATTTGTTCGAGATTGGATAAGTTTTATAAAAGTCAAGTATTTTGTTGCGCGATTTGAGGCGCTGTGAAAATATACAGGGGTGGTGGTTATGCGGAGCCGCCAGATTTGCCGCTATGCTGTTGTCTACTTGATGCGTAGCGGAATTGGATAAGTAGAACTAACGCCTTGGAAGGCACGATCCGTCTGAGCAATTAGCAATGAGGAAAACAACACCACTACTGTACCTATGCCTGCCTTTTGGTCTCTCGATCCGGGAGGTGGTCTATGTCTGAGATGATTCTCTTGGATTTCAATGCCGTTAGTCGTAAGGTCGGATTGAGCCGTAAGACCATCTACTGCCGGATTCGGGAGGGCGACTTCCCGAGGCAAGTCAAGATAGGCCGTGCAAGTCGCTGGCTTCAGCACGAAGTCGATAACTGGATAACAAGCGCTGCTGCAGCGAGATAGCAAAGAGGCCGGTCAAATGACCGGCGTTTTTTTTGCTCGCAAGGACCATAGGATTTTCAGTCCTATGATCGCCTCTGCAGTGCCACGGTTGAAAAAGCGCGGTCTCCAGTATCGAGACCGCGCTCACGCTTAATCGTCAGAACTGTTCAGCGGAAAGTCCATAGAGGGATGAGCTACTCGCTCGAATGCAGGCTTCCAGTCCTAAGTTTGTGGCAATAGGCGGCTGAAAAAGAAATCGGCGACTGCCAGCTTGGCCCCATAGAGACAGTCGTCTTCGGTGCGGCGAGTGCTTACGGAAAACGCCATTCCTGCCCAGACATAGGCGTAAGCCACAACACACCGGTGCAGAGCTAACTTCATTAGGGGTCATGTGCGCTTGGCTGCACAGCCATCCGCTAGGAGGGAGAGAGCCGAGGAAGTTCGATGTGAAAGCCTGTGAGGCCCTCTACCGAAGTGCACCAGATGCGGCCTTTGTGGGCCTCGATGATGGAGCGGGTGATGGCAAGGCCGAGGCCTGCATTGCTCGGGCCTCCCTCGCGCCGGGCGGGATCGACCCGGTAAAAGCGGTCGAAGAGCTTCTCCAAGTGCTCTGGAGCGATTGTGCCGCCTGGGTTTTCGATGCTTAGACTGGTTGTGTCCGCTGTCTGGCGGATCCGCAGCGAAATCGTCTTCCCCTCAGGCGTATAGCGCAGGGCATTGGACAGCAGGTTGGAGATCGCACGATCAAGCATCAGCCGATCACCACGCACTCGGCCTGTACCCGTTACAGAAAGTCGGATGTCACGCTCTTCGGCCAGCAGGCGGTAGTACTCGGTCAGCTTGGCGGCAACGTCCGCCAGCTCGATGTCGCTCTGTTCCGGGACGATCAGGCCGTTATCGGCCTTGGCCAGAAACAGCATGTCGTCGATCATTCGGGACATGCGCTTCAAGTCATCCAGATTGGCGTACAGGTTTTCCTCGTAGGCCTCATTATTTCGCTTCTGACTCAGCACGACCTCGGTGTGAGTCATCAGGTTACTGAGAGGGGTTCGTAGCTCGTGGGCAATGTCAGCCGAGAAATTGGAGAGCCGGACGAAGGAGTCTTCCAGCCGGTCCAGCATCGCGTTGAAGGACAGAACCAGTTGCTGAAGCTCCTGTGGCACCTGTCCCAGGGGGATGCGCTCCTGTAGCGATCGGGCGGAGATCGAGGTGGCGACCTGCGTGACTTGGCGCAGCGGGCTGAGGCCGCTTCGCGCGACTGCCCAGCCCAGCGCGGCACTGACCAGGGCGCTGAGCGTCAGGCCAATCCAGAACCAGCGTTGCAGCGTGTCGAGAAAGTGTGCGTGACTGGTGACGTCGAGAGCGAGTATCGCGGTGAGTGGTTGGGGTTGCCCGTGAACCGGGATCTCGGCGGTCACACCTTGGTATTTGTGCTCGCCGTCTTGCCAGTTCCACATTCTGGCATTTGCGGCTCGTCTGAACCTGTCGGGAATCTCGACTGCCGCGGGAGCGGAAAAAAGCACGGCACCATCGCTGGCGAGAATGGTTGCCGTCAGATCCTGATGGGCTCCCAGTAAGGCCCGCAGTTGCGGCAACTCGGCGGCAAGGCTTGCTCCATTGCCGGCATTGCTGAGGATGTACCGGGTTGATTCGAGTTTCTCGCCCAGCGTCTGCTGATCGAGCATCTTGAAGTGGTGTTGGCTGAGCATGTTGAAACCCAGTCCCGCTGCGGCCAGGACTGCAATCACCACGGACATGAACATCAGGCTCATGCGCGCGGTCAGCGAAAGATGGGTGATCCTCACTCCGGCGCATCCATCATGTAGCCCATGCCGCGAGCGGTATGGATCAGCTTGAGCTCGAAGTCGTCGTCAATCTTGGCGCGCAGCCGGCGTACGGCAACCTCGATGACATTGGTGTCGCTGTCGAAGTTCATGTCCCATACCTGAGAGGCAATCATCGACTTGGGCAAGATCTCGCCACGCCGCCGCAGCAGCAGCTCCAACAATGAGAACTCCTTCGCGGTCAGATCGATGCGCTTCCCGCCACGGATAGCGCGGCGCCTCATCAGGTCGACTTCCAGGTCGGCGATTTTCATGGTGGTCGGGGTGGGCGAGCCATTGCCTCTGCGCAGCAGCGTTCTGACCCGGGCCAGTAGCTCCGAGAAAGCAAAGGGCTTGATCAGGTAGTCGTCCGCGCCAAGCTCCAGGCCTTTGACGCGATCCTCCACACCGTCACGTGCGGTCAGGAATAACACCGGAACATCCTTGCCTGCTGCTCGCACCATGCGCAGTACTTGCCAGCCGTCCAGGCCCGGCATCATCACGTCCAGGATCAGCAGGTCATAAGCCTCGCTCAATGCGTGCTGGAGTGCATCTGTGCCGGTCATGACCCGGTCGACGGTGAACCCAGCCTCGGTAAGCCCTTGCTGCAGGTAGGCCCCAGTTTTGGGCTCGTCTTCGGCTACCAGTAGTTTCATGCGCGCGGATCCTGATGTGACATGACCCGAGTGTGCAGGCAAACAGGGTGACCAACCAGAAGCTTACGAAAATGTAATCCTGGCTTCAGGTCGCCGACAGGCTCACTTGTCTAGGGTGCAGGCATGGATACTGGCTTGCGTGCTCCGCCCCGAACTGGCGCTGCCCGCCACTGCCTTCTGAAGGAGACTGCTCCCATGGAAACCGCTGAGGTATTAGCGTGTGCGGTATTTCGTGGCCAAGGCACTATCCCCACTTTCAGGCCTTTCGTGATTGCTCCTTTGGCCTGGCGGCGCCGTGTCGGTGTCGCGCTTTATCTCAGTCAATGTGACCGTGCGCCGGACTCTATTGATGAGCGTCAACTCTGCCTGGCTTGAGCCACCTATGCTGATCCCAATACCGTCGAATCGAGGCTATTGTCATGGACCACTCTCATCACCCTGGTACCACTGAACCACCCTTCTGGAGGAGCCGGTTCGGTATCGTGCTGATCATGTTGGCTGTCATCGGCGTCTTCTACGTGGCGCGAGAGCATTACGGCTATCTTTCGCAGGCCTTGCCATACCTGATCCTGCTGTTGTGCCCGCTGATGCATCTGTTTGGCCACAATCACGGTGGCCACTCCCATTCCGGCAGCTCTGCCGCTTCCAAGGACGACAATAGGACATAGCCCGTATGCACAGCCCCTCCAGCCAGCACGATCAGGATCATGCCAATCACTCGCACGGGCACTCGGACAGTCATCACGATCCGGTATGTGGGATGGAGGTCAAGCCCGACAGCCCTTATCGGTTGAGTTTTGAGGGGCAGAACTATCGTTTCTGCAGTGACAAGTGCCTGGAGAAATTCCAGGCCAGTCCCCATCAATACATGAGCCACCAGGCGCATGCAGGGCATAACCAGCCTGCCGCTGCTCCGCAGCCAGCGGCTCCAGCGAGTCAGGGCGCCGAATACACCTGTCCGATGCACCCGCAGATCCGCCAGCCGACTCCAGGGAATTGTCCGATCTGCGGGATGACGTTGGAACCTGTCATCCCAGAGCTGGAAGAGGAAGAAAATCCGGAGCTGAAAGACTTCTCGCGGCGATTCTGGTGGACCCTGCCGTTGACCGTCATCGTCACGGTACTGGCGATGGCTGGCCACTCCTTGCAGTTGTTCCATGGTACGACCCAGAACTGGGTTGAGCTGGTTCTGGCGACGCCGGTGACGCTATGGGGCGGCTGGGTATTCTTTACCCGCGGCATCGACTCCATTCGTCACCGTAGCCCCAACATGTGGACCCTGATTGGTTTGGGAACGGCAGCTGCCTATCTCTACAGTGTGTTCGCTACCTTGGTACCGCAATGGTTTCCGGCAGCCTTCGTCCAGGATGGCCGCATCGGCGTCTATTTCGAGGCTGCTGCGGTGATTATCTCGCTCACGCTTTTGGGGCAGATGCTCGAACTCAAGGCTCGCTCGCAGACTTCTGCTGCTATCAAATCGCTGCTGGGGCTGGCCCCGAAGACAGCGCGGCGCATCCTGCCCGACGGCCAGGAGGAGGATATTCCTCTCACCCACGTCCATCAGGGCGACCACCTGCGTGTACGTCCGGGTGAGAAAGTCCCTGTGGATGGCACGGTGCTGGAGGGCGAGAGCGCGGTCGACGAGTCGATGCTCACCGGCGAGCCGCTACCCGTGACCAAGCGGGCAGGCGACTCCCTTATAGGCGCCACCCTGAATACCCATGGCAGCCTGGTGATGGAGGCGCAGAAGGTCGGCGCCGAAACCATGCTGTCGCAGATCGTGCAGATGGTGGCCAAAGCCCAGCGCTCCAAGGCGCCCATGCAGCGCATGGCCGATGCCGTGGCGGGATATTTCGTGATTGGGGTGATCCTGATCGCGATCCTGACCTTCTTCGGCTGGGGGCTATTCGGGCCGGAGTCAGGCTGGGTATTCGGCCTGATCAATGCCGTGGCGGTGTTGATCATCGCCTGCCCCTGCGCCCTGGGGCTGGCGACGCCGATGTCGGTCATGGTCGCGACGGGCAAGGCGGCCAGCAGCGGTGTGCTGTTCCGTGATGCCAGCGCTATCGAGAACCTCTGCAAGATCGACACGCTCATTGTCGACAAAACCGGAACGCTGACCGAAGGACGCCCGGTATTCCATAGTGCGGAAGGCACCGGTGCCTATGACCCCCGCGAGGTGCTGCGCCTGGCCGCTAGCCTCGACCAGGGCAGCGAGCACCCGCTGGCTCACGCCATCGTCGATCATGCCCGCAGCGTAGGGCTCGCCTTGGCGAAGCCGGAAACCTTCGAGTCTGGCTCTGGTATTGGTGTGAGAGGGCTGGTCGATGGTCATCAATTGCAGCTAGGCAACACGGCCTTGATGGCTGATGCTGGCGTCGACATTACCCCGTTGCACAATCGTGCCGAGCAGCTGCGCCTAGAGGGCATCAGCATTATCTATCTGGCAATTGATAGCAGCCTGGCAGGTCTTCTAGCCGTTTCCGATCCAATCAAGCCAACCTCCCAACAGGCGGTTTCCAGACTGCAAAGCGAGGATGTGAAAGTCATCATGGCCACCGGCGATGGCCTGACGACGGCAAAAGCCGTCGCCAGGCAGCTGGGGATCGAAGAAGTACATGGGGAGGTCAAACCGCAGGACAAGGAGAAGCTGGTCGCCGATCTGCAGGGCTATGGTCGACGTGTTGCCATGGCCGGTGACGGGATCAACGATGCGCCGGCCCTGGCCCGGTCAGACGTGGGTATTGCCATGGGGACGGGCACCGACGTGGCCATGAACAGCGCTCAGGTGACCCTCGTCAAGGGCGACCTGATGGGCATCCTGCGAGCACGCACCCTGTCGGTGGCCACGGTGAAGAACATGCGGCAGAACCTGGCGTTTGCGTTCCTCTACAACGCGATGGGAATCCCTTTGGCGGCTGGGCTGCTGTACCCGCTGACGGGGCACTTGCTGTCACCGTTGATTGCCGCCCTGGCGATGAGCGTTAGCTCTGCGTCGGTAGTCTTCAATGCGCTGCGCCTCCGGCAGACACGGATAGATTAGCCACACCTGTTATTGGCTGGAAACCTTATGGGGTTCGTTTCACTGACCTGTCCGGCGCTGATTTTCATGCTTCGTTCACAGGTGCTTGACCTTGCCAAGGTGGCAAGGTTGATGCTGAGGGTACGGCAACGGGTGCCGTTCCTGAGATGAGGTGATCTATGGTCGTTTTGAAGGTGACGGGAATGGGCTGTGGCAGCTGTGTGGGCAAGATCACGAGAGCTATCCAGTCCCTGGATCAGCATGCACGAGTCGAAATTGACCGAGCCAGTGGTATAGTTTCGGTCGACACCGGTGAAAGCGCGGCAGTCATTCGCGATCTGGTGCAGAAGCTCGGCTTTGGGGCTGCGATTGGCGCCTAGGGCGCTGTCGGTACCCATAATTGGCTTAATGGAGTGGGCCACTGCTTTGCAGTGGCCCTCATGCCTCGGCTTTAAATCGAACCAACAGCCCATCACTCACCCACTGTCGCAACCAGATTGCAGCCTGCATTGGTGCCTGTTCGGCATGGCGTGCGAGCAGCGACTCACAGAGTCCGGCAAAGGGCTCACCGCCTGCGAACAGCCTCAGCGCCATCGCTTCATCAGGTTCCAGACTGCGGTACCTAGATAGCAGATCATGACGCCAGATCAGGCAGCTGCAATCGATAGCCAGGCGGGTGATCTCCGGGAGCGGCTCCCCGTCCTTGGCTGCTTTCCACAGCGCCAGCGTGTTGTAGCGCAGCTCCAGCCAGTTGGCAGAGGGTACCAGCGTTGCCGTAAGGGCGACCCAGTCTTCGGCCGAGAAGCGGTTCATGCCTTCTGCCGAGAGCGCGTCGGCGTCCTCGGCATCGAATGCCAGGGTAAAGGCCCATTCCAGCGTGGCGAGCTCGCGCAGTGGCGATAGCTGCGGTTCCGCGACGTAGCCGGCGATGAACTCGGGAAGCTTCTCGCCCAGCCAGCGAAGGCTGTAGTGCTGCGGCGGCCAGGTGGCCAGATAGGCCAACGCAAGTTGCTCGAACGACTCCGCTCCCAGCCATTGCTGCAGCGCCGGGAAGTCCTCGCGCAATACCGCCAGCAGGCGCGCGCGGTAGGCGTTGTGGTAGATCCTCAGGCCGTCGGCTGCGCCTAGCGCGGTACTGCCTTGAAGCTGCGCCAACAGCTCGGCCGGAGGGCTATCGGATTCGCCTGCAAGGTAGGCTTGCAGGGCATCCTGCAGTGCGTTCAGCTGCATGATTCAGCCCTGTTCAGCGCGTCATCGGCAAGCGCGCGCGCCTGCTTCAGTTCGGCCAAAAGCTCGTCGAGGGACGGGAAGTGGTCGTCCCGCTCGATTAGGGTTGCGGTCGCGCCGAGCTGGCCCAGTGTCTTGCCGTAGAGTGCCCAGACCGTATCAGCGATGGGCGCGTCATGGGTGTCGATGAGGTACTGTCCGTAGTCGCTGTGTCCGGCCAGGTGAATCTGGCGGATCCGCTCATGCGGCAGCTCCATGATGAATTGCCAGGGATCGAATCCCTGATTGCGCGAGCTGACATAGACGTTGTTTACATCGAGCAGCAGCTCGCAGCCGGTCAGCTGGCACAGCTCTGCAAGGAACTGTGACTCGCTCATGCAGGAGGTTTTCCACTGCAGGTAGGCGGAGACGTTTTCCAGCGCCAGGGGGCGCTCCAGGATGTCCTGCACCGTGCGCACCCTGGCGGCGACATGCTGCAGGCTTTCCTCGGTGAACGGCAGGGGCAGCAGGTCATGCAGCTGATGGGCATTGCCACGGCTCCAGCACAGGTGATCGGAAATCCAATGGGGCTGGATCCGATCCGCCAGCTTCCTGAGCTGCCGCAAGTAGTCGATGTCCAGGGTGTGAGAGCCGCCGATCGACAGGGAAACTCCATGCATCACCAGGGGGTAGTGCTCTTTGATCGCGTCGAGAAAGTAGAGGGCCTTGCCGCCCTCTACCATGTAGTTCTCGGAAATGATCTCGAACCAGTCGACCGCGGGTCGCTGCTCCAGGATCTGCTGGTAATACTCGCTGCGTAGGCCAAGACCAAACCCCAGCGTATTGCGCATGCTCATTCACGGCTCCAGTAAGGGGAGTGGCAGGCACTCCCCGGGGCGGTATCACTCGCTGGTCTTGCCACCGGCTTCATCACATTTGGCCTGGGTCATCAGCTTGAAGCCCTGGCCTTTGCACTCGCCTTGGCCTTTGCAGGAGTTCTTGGCGGTCATGCAGTCGTTCTGTCCCTTGCAGGCGTTGACGCCGAAGCACTGTACTTCTGCCGCCTTGGCATCTTGCGCCGCCTGTGCCGGCAGGGTGGTGAAGAGGCTGGCGGCAACCAGGGCCAGTGCGGCGCCGGTGGCGGCGTTGGATTTTGTCGACATGGTGGTTATCTCTCTTGGTGGTGTCGGATCAGGTCGGGTATGCCTTTCCACAAAGCTTGCAAGGCAGAGGAAGGACACTGGTTAGACACTACCGAGCAGGCGGGAGGCTCGACAAGAAAGAAATGCCTACCTGACAGAACTATAATGTGCGGTTCAGGCTTCTGACAGGGCGCTCTGGCTAAGGTGACATCGAGCCTGATGCTCGGCCTCGGTTATCCAGAGGCTTACCCGAACCCACGAGGAATCCAAAATGAAATCGATCAAGGCGCTGTTCGTAGTAGCCGCTCTCAGTGTTTCCAGCCTTGCCATGGCCGAAGGCGGCGCCGAGCGTACATTTGCTCGCATGGAGCAGGCCCGGCAGACATCCATGGAAGCCAATCAGCTCGCTCAGCAACAAAAAGGCGAGGCCCCGGTCACCGGCGAGCAGAGCAAGCAGCTCAAGCACGCCAACTGCTGAGCCAAGCTGACAGAAATGTAATCACCCTGAGGGGGGAGATGTGGCAGTTTCATACTGCTCGCGGCAGCAGTGACTGGTGCGCTGTCCGCAGAGGGCAGCGCCCACTGAAACTGAAGTCGCCAATATCATCAACGCCGGTCCTGATAGTTCCGGCTTATTTGACTGGACACAACGGCATGCACAGCAAAACCACTAGGCGAACCTTCGTCAAAGGCCTGGCCGCCACCGGTATCCTGGGCGGGTTGGGGCTGTGGCGCACGCCGGTCTGGGCGGTGAACAGCCCCGGCCAGCCC
>TARA_R110002072_G_scaffold31466_4_pt1 | contig 81096 bp, 48 predicted proteins | sample TARA_R110002072 | Tara Oceans TARA_R110002072 (sample SAMEA4397118) | marine metagenome | biome: Polar Biome; feature: [SRF] surface water layer (ENVO:00010504); material: water (ENVO:00002006), including particulate matter (ENVO:01000060) such as... | depth 5 m
CGTGTCAGGTGCCCAGCGCCTCCAGAACGGCAACACGCTGATTTGCAGTGGCCAACAGGGATACCTGTTCGAGGTCACCGACGTCGGCCAGACGGTGTGGAGCCACCAGGTGCCAGGCGGCAACTTCGTCTTCCAAGCCAAGGACATCCAGCGTCGACTGTGGTCCGACGTGAAGGAGATCCCCGTCGTTGGTGGTCCGATCAACTTCTTCCACGTGTTCGACACCAGTCTGGCGGGCAACAACTACTTGCTGCTGGGATCGTTCTCCGGAGCGACGCCAGGATTGCCGCTCCCAGGCGGTGTGACCTTGCCGCTCAACCTGGACGCATTGGTCAACGCAATGGCGACGCTGCCCAACTCGCCGACGTTCGTCAACACGTTGGGAGTGGTCGACGCCACCGGCCGTGCCGATTCGACGGTCATCATCCCGCCCGGCGAACTGTTCTCGGCGTTGATTGGCTTGGAGTTGAACTTCGCACACGTTGTGTTCGACAACTTCGGCACGCCCGTCGAAGTCAGCAACGCGACGAGCGTCACGGTCATTCCGTAGGCGGTCGCCTCGGCCTTGCCGGGCCTCGCGTGCGATGCCCGGCGCCGGTTGCCATGAGCGCACACCGCGTAGCAAGTGGGCTCGGTAGGGTAGGGATGGGCAGCAGGCTCGGCGTTCGTCTAGGATGCTTCCTGCGAAGGAACCCAAGTGCCGTCTGCCATGTCGATGATTGCTTGTGACGCGTGTGATGCTTTCAACTCTTCGAAGGCGTCCGTTTGTATCGAATGCGGGGAGCAGCTGGCCGTTGGCGATGCGTTGCGGCCTGGCCAAGATGCAGCAGCCCCGCCCGACACCGCCCCGCCCGACACCGCCCCGCCCGACACCACCCCGCCGGGGGGCGCCGCATCCAGGGGCTCAAGTCGCGCGTCGATCGAACCGCCGCCTCTGCACCAGACGCAAGGCAACGATGGTGCTCCGCCGCCGTTGCCTGGCAAGCGAACAAGCGGTAGCCGCTCCAGCAAGCGCGCGACGACACGCCCGAAGACTTCCGGCTCGCGGCGTTCGCGGGATCCTGAAGACGTCGAGCGCTCACGTCAGCGCCAAGAGTTTGGCCGCATCAAGAGCATCGTATTCACGGTTCGCTCGGTCTACTGGTCCGGCATCGTGTTTGCGGCGGTGCAACTGCTGCTCTACCACCTGATCCTTCAGCCGGTCTTCACGGACCTTGAATTGACCACCTACTCGGTGGTTGTCGGGATCATTTCGTGGGGGCAGTTGGCGTTGTTGATTGCCGGCGCGCGACTGATCATGCGCCAGCCGTACGTGTGGACGCTGATCGGCGCCGGCTATTGGTTGTTGGCTACTGGGCAGGCGTTCTGGGTCGCTTCGTTGGCCGACTGGGCACTGCTCCAGGACACGCGGGTCGTGGCCTATCTGACCATGATGGTCTTCATGCTGTTCGCGTTCTTGTTTGCCGTAGGGCAGGCCAAGCGCGTGCAGCGATTGATGGATGCCAACCCCGACTTGCAATTGCAGCGCAAGCGCTTGGATCCAGAAGCGCGCAGCGTCGGTGGCATCGCCGAAGAGGCTGCGGTTCGCCGGGATATGGAACGCAAACGTTCGCACGCGATGCAGCTGCGGTTGGTGGTGGCGGCCGTCGGGGTGTTGGTGCTCGGCGGTGGTGGGGTCTGGGCGATGACTCGGCCTCCAGCGCCACAAAGCGCTGCGGCGAAGTTTGCAGAGCACTGGGGCGCAGAAGACTTTCAGAGCGTCTACAAACTGTGCGTTGGCGGCGAGAGCGGTCGTGTGGCCGGCTCCCTGCGTGAAGACTTGCAACAGCGAGGTTGGCATCGCGACGCGCCGGTGCTCGGCGAGGTTGCCGTTGTCGGTGCCGCAGAACACGCGACGAGTCGTTTTCCATGCGCTTCTGGCGAGCTGGTCGTGCAGTGGCAGTTGCGCGATGTTGGCTGGCGCATCGTGTCGAGTTCGTTGCCGGAACTTGTGGTCGGCAAGGTCGACGATGGGGTCGCGACGTTCCGAGCGGCATGGGCGAGCTCGGGTATGGCACCACTATTGGCAATGATTCGTCCCGAGAGCTTCAAGATTGCCCGTGGCGTGACCAACATTCTCAAACGACGGGAATGGCTGGAGACTCGGCCGGTCCTCGGTGACGTCGACGTTGGCGATTTGCGTGCACGGGGCAAGGTGCGAGTCCGGTTCGAGTTGCAGTCCAAAGAACTGTCGATCACGCTGCAATACTGGCACCCCGAGTGGAAGATCGCGGGCTTTGTCTTGCGCTGATCCGCACGCTGCGTCTTTTGCACGCGGGGTCATGCGAAGCCGCCGATGCAAGCGGTTCACTCGGCGCTGGCAGGCGCGAGCCAGACGGGTTGCAGGCGTCCGGCAAAGTTTGAATCGGCATGCGGCCCGCTGTTGGGGTTGATGCGATATAGACTGGTTGCGTGGCTTCGAACGTATTTCGCAAGGACATCCTGCTCGCTCGGCAAGGGGATGGCGATGCACTCAACCGGGTGTTGACGGCACTGCAGACTCGTCTTCGTATCGCGGCTGCGCAGCGCCTCGGGCCGCCGCTGCGGGCCAAGATGGCAACCTCGGACTTGCTGCAGTCGACCTACATCGATGTGGTGCGTTCGATCAAGGACTTCCAAGGGGAGGATGCACCGCAGTTGGTCGCGTGGATTACACGCATCATGGAGAACAACCTGCGAGACCGGGCGCGCTTCTATAGACGCCAGCGCCGCAACCCCGAAGTGGTTGCTGACGAACAGCCGGAGGCTGCGGGCAGTGTGCCGACTCCGAGTGCCGAAGCCATGCAGGTCGAGAACCTCGCCGCGGTTGTGGAGGCCCTGGCGGAGTTGCCGGAAGAACAGCGGCAGATCATGCAGCTCAGGGTGATCGAGGGACGTGACTACGAAGAGATCGCCGAGCAGCTAGGTCGTTCGGTCGGGTCCTTACGCATGCTGTTGTCGCGCGCCCGGGCGGCGCTCGCGATCCGCTTGGAGCGGATGCTCGGCGATACCTGAGTTGGATGGCGCTGATTCGCCAATCCCCAGGCCCGAAGCGATTGCTCCGGCCGAGGCTTCGAGGTAGCGCGTAGGATTATGGCATGGGAACGCGCAACGAACTCGTCGATCGCATCCTGACCCAGCTCGTGCCGCTCGACGTGCGGGCCCGCGCCATGTTTGGCGGGTGGTGCCTCTACTGCGACGACAAGGTCGTCGCGCTCGTGTGTGACGAGCAGTTGTTCGTCAAGCCATCGGCCAACTCGGAGCATTGGCAAAGCAAGCTGAAGTCCGCGCCGCCGTACCCGGGCGCGAAGCCATGCTTGGTAGTCGGAAAGCGGCTGCTTGAGGACCGTGAACGATTGCGGATTCTGGTTCAGGCAACAGCGGATGCGTTGCCAGAGCCGAAGCGAAAGCCAAAGCCACAACCGCGCACGGCGCGCCAATTGCAGAGCAAGCAAGCGAAGAAGTAGCGGCGGATCTGTTCGGACGCGAGGCCCCCAAAAAATTGGCTGTTTTCGTGAACCCGATAGGGGGCGCCGACCGTTCCCGTCGACCCGGTTGCTCCGACGTCACAACGTAGGCTGTTTGGCAGTGGCTGGCACAAGCAGATTGCGGCGGCGCAACCGTCACTTGCATTGCTTCGTAGTTGCCGGTTTGTTGCTTTGGATCGAGTCGACAAGAGAACCCCTGGGACCACCGCCAGACCTTCATGAAACACCTGCTTGCTCTTGCCATGGTCATCAATTGCGCGCCTGAATTGAGTGCGCAAGGCAACGGAGCCGCCGCTTCGGCTCCCGGATCCGCGGCGAAGCGCCCGCCTGACGAGTCACAGCTACCTTCGGGGTTGTCAGTGGGCGAACAGTCGCCTGGTCAGCAATCACCAGAACCTCAATCACCAGAACCCCAATCACCGCGGAATCCGTCGCAGGTTGTGGTAACGGCATCTGGATTTCGCGAAGACGAACTGCGCACGCCGTACACCTTCCAGTCATTGGACCAAGTCGATCTGTTGCAGGCCGGCTCGCGCACGTTGCCGGAAGCGTTGCGGTTCACACCCGGCGTCATGATCCAGAAGACCGCGCATGGCCATGGTTCGCCGTTCATTCGCGGTTTCACGGGGCGTCGAAACCTGATGATGATCGACGGCATCCGGTTGAACAACTCAACCTTCCGTAGCGGCCCGATCCAATACTGGAATACGATCGACTCACTGTCGATCGATCACCTCGAAGTGGTCAAGAGTCAGGGGTCGGTCTTGTATGGCTCGGATGCGATCGGTGGCACCGTCAACGTCTTCACCAAGTCGGCGGGCTTTCGCGGCGAAGCGGATGGCTCGTCGTTTCATCACGGCAGCGCGCTCTATCGGTTCGAAAGCAACAGCCTGTCGCACACTGGCCGACTTGATGTGAACGCCGGTGAAGGCGGGGTGTTTGGGTTGCATGTGGGGGCGACGTATCGTGACTTTGGCGATATTCGTGACTCGGAAGTCGGCCGCATGCCGAAGACCGGCTACGACGAGTTTGACTACGATCTGCGGTTGGATGTTGCGGTGTCGAACCGCGCGACGCTGACCCTCGCGCACCAGTCGGTCAAGCAAGACGACATCTGGCGCTCGCACCGTACGGTGTTCTTTGAGCCTTGGCACGGCACGTCCCTTGGTTCGCCCGACCTCGCTCGCGTCTATGATCAAGAGCGTACGTTGACCTACCTTCGGCTTGCCGACCAGGATCGTGCCGGCGCGGTTTCCGGCTACTCGTTGACGTTGTCGTTCCAGCAGGCCGACGAAGATTTCAACCGCACCAGACTCAGTGGCATCAACACGCGCATGGAGCTGGATCGCACCGAAGTCGATACGTTCGGCGCAGCGCTCGGTATGCAGAGCGCCGTGGGCGGTGGCACGCTGGTGTACGGCGTCGACTACTACCGCGATCGCGTCGATTCTTCGCGCCGCGACTTGCGCACCGACCCGAGCGGCAACGTAGTCAGTGACACGTTCAACGTGCAGGGGCCAGTTGGCGACGATGCTACCTACGATCTACTGGGTCTCTATCTGCAGCATCGCCTGCCGGTCAGCGAGGACCTCGAGTTGACCCTCGGTGGGCGCTACACCTATGCCGCGGCCGATATTGGCGTGCTCGATGATGGGGCCGGCAATCCGATTTCCGCCGATCGCAGTTGGGACAAGGCAACGTTTCAGTTGCGCGCGACGTACCAGTTGCAGGATCACGTCAGTCTCTACGGCGGTGCTTCGCAGGCGTTTCGCGCCCCCAACGTTTCCGACTTGAGCTCGTTGAAGTCGTCGCGCAGCGATCAGATTGCCGCCGGCTCGCTCAACGTCGACGCGGAGGACTTCATCACCTACGAACTGGGAGCTCGGTTCCGTAGTGAAGATCTCAGTATCAATACGTCCGTGTTCTACACGGACATGGACGGCACCATCACTACCCGCCCAATCGGCACGGTTGCGGGCACTGGCGAAGTGATCACGGCACCGACCAATGGTGCGGATGGCTATTTGTGGGGTGGGGAAGTGGAGGGAGCTTGGCAGCTCAGTGAATCATTGACGACCACTGGCTTCGTGGCGTTCGTCGATGGTGAAGTGGATTCTTTTCCGTCGAACTCGCTGACGCCGGTGCGTGAACCGGTGTCGCGCTTGATGCCGTTTACCAGTTCGTTGGCGCTTCGCTGGCAAATGCCGCGCAGCCCTTGGTGGCTCGCGACGCGCGTGACCGCGGTGGCTCGCGGTGGCAGGCTAAGTTCTTCGGATCGTGGGGATACTTCGCGCATTCCACCGAGCGGTACGCCTGGCTACTTGCACGTCGCCATCAACGGCGGCTACCAGGCGACGGAGCAACTCGAGCTGTTCGTGACCGTGGACAACGTGACGGACATTGACTACCGCGTGCATGGCAGTGGCCTGAACGAGCCGGGCATCAACGCGATCGTTGGTGGGCAGTGGACCTGGTAGTGGACCTGGTAGCGGACCTGATACCGGGTAGCGAACGCTGCAGCGCGGCTATCTAGGTTGCCTTGATCCCCAACAACGTGGCGCTGCTTGGCACTGTTCGCGGTTGGCTATCGATTCACGGCCTTCTGCCAGGCCTGTATCGAAGTCGGTAGGTGCGTTTGTGGGGGCTGCCGAATGCCGTATGCCTGCAGGCCGACCGGGCCGCGGAAGGCTACGTCGTCGAGGGCTTGCAGGAATGCGTTCAGGTTGACGTCGCCGTTGCCCAGCGGTTGGATCAGTTCGGGCCAATCGCTACCCGTTCGCTTGGCTCCGTTGATCGTTACCGCAAACAGGTGCGGGGCGCAGGCGCGCAGAGCGGGGACGGGATCCGTGCCACTGTGGTTGCGCAGGAAGTGGCACAGGTTGAAGCAGACGCCGAGTCGCCGATGTTGGATGCGTTCGCAGAGGCGCGTGGCATCGGATGCGGTCTCCATCCAGAAGCCGTAGTGTGGGTAGAGCGCGATCTCGACGCCGGCGGCATCTGCCTTGGTGAGTAGTGCCTTCAGGATGCGAACGGCTGCGTCATCACCGGCCGTATCGCGCGGTTGGTGGGCGCGGTTTGTCAGACCGAGCCAAAGCATGCCCGGGCCACCTGCTAGGGTTGCGATCGCGTCGTGGATGGCTGTCAGGCGTGGCTCGACGCCGTCGCCGAGGTCGAGCACCGTGTAGGCTGACCACAGATCGCAGTCGAGTGCTTCGCAAGACTCGCGGGCTGCGGCCAGTTGCTCGAAACTCCAGGCCACGCCGTCAAACGTGTGTTGTGGTGCCCGCGCGATGCGTTGCGGGATCGTGCCAGCACCGAGCGCGTTGTGCAGTGGCACGAACGGGCGTGAGCTGCCATGGGCATATCCATGTGGCTTGCGCTTGCGAATCGATTGCACTTGCCATCGACCCAACGCATCTTGCCGCAGTACGACTTGGTCGCGACCATGCGGCAGCGGCGCGCCATCGTGGTGCTGCAGTTCGGCCAGTAACTGTTGGCCGGCTCCGGCGCGAAGTTCGCCGCGCACGCCGGCCGGCAGCGTCGGAAGATCCTCTGGCGACAAACCATCGCTCAAGAACGGGCGAAGATGAATCGGCGGCTTGCTGGTTGCCTCGGTGAGAAACGCATCGAGCAGTTGCCGCGCCGCGAAGCGCTTGCAGCCAAGGCTGCTGGCGCGGAAGGCCATCGCGTGTTGCCAAGGCAAGCCATCGAACTGTTCTGCCAAGGCGAAGCCGTGCGTTGCCATCTCGCGTACCACTTGGGCCTTGCTCATGGTGTGTTCTGGTTTGATCGGGACGCTCTCGTCTTCTTTGCGGAACTCGACGAGCACGACGCGACCGCCAGGTTTCAGCGCGCGCCGTAAGTGTGCCATGACGCGTACCGGGTGCGACAGTTCGTGGTAGACGTCGACCAACAGGATCAGGTCGCACGATCCCGCCGGCAGCTTTGGGTCATCGATGGTGGCTGCGATGTAGGTGACGTTGGTGAGCTTGCGCTGCTCGCAACGCTTGCGAAGCATCGTCAGCATTTCTGGTTGCAGGTCGACGGCGAGGACCTTGCCTTGGCCGCCAACGGCGGTTGCAAGCGGCACCGTGTGGTAGCCATTGCCGCAGCCAAAGTCGCAAACGCTCTGACCGGGCGCGACGGCCAGCCACTTGCGTAGCAACGCGCCGTTCTCTTGATCCTCCCGCGTCTTGCGCATCAGCCAACCAGCCCCCTTCCAGTGCATGGTGTGCGCGACCTCGCGACCGAGGTAGGACGTGCGTCCCTGTGCTGTGCTTTCGGGGTCTTGCTCCAGCTGCTGTGTGCCAGTAGCCACGAGCGAGCCCGTCGCGGCCAGTCGATATGGTGCAGCCAGCGCCCCGGGCACACCCAGCTCTCCAGGTGCCCGAGACACCGTGGGGGCAGCGAGCACCGCGGTGGCAGTGAGGGATACAGCGGTGAGGAAGCTAGGCAGAGCGGAAGTCGTCACGCCCGGCACGATAGCCGAGTTGGTGCGGCGGCTCGTCGAGAATCAACGAGAGCCCGGCGACGTAACTAGCGCTTGCCGCCGACCGCGCGCAGTAGCGAATACTGGGCGACGTTGTGGCTGCCGACGGCGGCGACCAGGTTGATGCGGGCTCGGCTCAAAGCGGCCTGCGCGTCCAGCACCTGCAGCAGCAAGCCGGCACCTTCCTCGTGCTGTGCCGTAACCAGACGAAACGACTCGCCGGCAGCTTCGATTTCCCGGCGTCCGGCGTCGACGCGGGCAGCGGCGGCTTTGACTTGGGCTCGCAAGCGATGGATCGTCGTGACCAACTGGTTGCGAACAGTGGTCGCCTGGAGTTCGGCCTGACGCTGGCGCTCGACGTTCGCCGAGTGTCGCGCGGCCATGCCGAAATCGAGTCGCCACGCGACCCCGGCATAGTAGTTTTCGCGGTCGTTGGTGTTGCCGAACGTGCTGCCGAACTGGTCGAAGGTGACGCCGGCGCGAAGTTCCGGCAACAGCCATCCCCAGCGAGTCAGGTCGGCTTCGGATGCTGCAGCAGCGATCATGCTTGTAGCGGCGCGCAACTCGGGGTTGCGATGCAAGGCGAGTGCGATCAGCGCCTCGTTGCTTTGGGTGGCGTCCACTAAGTCGATCAAGACCACCGCGTCCGCGATCTGTGGCGAAAGCTGGGCTTGGGTTTGCAGGTTGAGCAGGCCAGTGAGTTCTGCGGAGTTGGCGGTTACTTCGCCGATGGCCGCCTCCAGGCGGCCCTCAACTTCGGCGAGGCGTGCCCGGGCGCGGGCCACCGACGCGGCGAGAGCCACGCCAGCGGACTCGCGCGCTCGTTCGATGCGCAGTAGTTCTTTGGCGGCTCGCAGGTCGTCACCGGCGATCGCTTGCCGGGCCGAACTCGTCGCCAACGCGAAGTAGGTCCGTGCGGCGCGGACCAGAGTCGCGTCGATACGCGCTCGGTAGGTGGCGCTCGCTGCATCGGCGCGGCGCGCGGCCGCAAGCGACTGGTAGATCGCTTCGGATGGCTGGATTACCAGGTCTGCGCCAGCGCCTGCAGTTGCCGTTTGGCGGTCGACGTTGAACAGCGTGCCCGCGTTGTTCTGGTTGTAGCCCTCGTGACGGAAGAATGCGGCGCGCGGCGACAAGAACGGCAAGGCCTGCGCTTGCTGGGCCTTGGCAACGTGTGCTGCTTCTTTGGCGCGGGAGCGAGCGAGCGCGATGTCGATGGCGCCGGAGCCAGCGAGTTGCAGCACCGCCGCCAGGTCGATCGGGCGACTGGCGTCGTCGTCTTCGGGTTCTGCAACCTGCTCTGGGTCGCTGACGAACTCGCCGGGTGTCTGGGCTTGCGGGCTTGTGGGCGCGGGCGTCAGCAAGGTCGGGTCGACAAGCTCTTGCCCGCTGTCGGCACTCAGCCACGGTGTGATGTCGACGGGCTCCGTCAGGAACGACGTATCGGCAGTGCAGCTGGCGCACGCAAACGGTGCCAACAGCATGGTCAGGTTCAAGCGTTTCACTTGTTGCCCTCGTCGATGCGCACCGAGTCCCCGGCCTTGACCAAGCCCGCAACGATGACTTGCTCGTCGCCCTGCAGGCCGGAGGCGATCTGCACGGTGATGCCGTTGTCGCTCGCGAGTTCCAGCGGCACCTTCTTGGCGATGCCGGCCGCCGCAACCAGCACGTAGTGCTCGCCGGGTCCATCGGTGTGCAGCGCCGAGGCTGGTAGAGTCAGCACGCCGTCTTTGGATTCGAGCAGGATCGACGAGTAGACGAACATGCCGGGCAGCAGCAAGCCTTCGCTGTTGTCGAGGTCGACTTGCGCGATCATCTTGTTCGATTTGCTCAGCGCCCCGGTGGTGCGGCTGATCGTTGCCTGGATGACGTCCTTCGATAGCGCGTCGATCTTCAGGTTGACCTTGGTGCCGACCTTGATGTGCGCGGCGTCGCGCTCCGGCACGTGGAGCTGGGCACGCAGCGTGCTGACACTTGATAGCTCGAGCACTACCGTTTCGTCCTTCTTGACGAGCGCGCCGGGATCGAGGTGGCGCATGGTCACGATTGCCGTGGCGAACGGGCAGGTCAGGTTGGCAAACCCGACCATGGTTTCGGCTGCCTGGAGTTCGGCCTTCTGGCTAGTGACCCGCGCTTTGGCACTGCCGAGCATGGCGTCTGCCGCGTCGACTCCGGCGCGTGCCGTCTTGAGCTTCGCTTGCGCGACTGCGCCGCGGGCTTCGGCCATCGCCAACTGTGCTTGGACCTCATCGAGTGCTTGCTTGGTCGCGCCACCTTGCTCGACGAGCGTGGTGGTGCGTTGCAGGTTGATCTCGGCAAACTCCTGCTCAGCGCGGCAGACGATGATGCCGCCCTCGGCTTCGGCGACCCGGCTGCGCGCCAACTGCTGTTGGGCTTCGGCGTTGCTGACCGACGCGTTGGCTTCGCTGAGTGCTGCTTTGGCAGTGGCCAGAGCTGCTTCGAGTTCCGGTGCATCGATCGTCGCCAGCAGTGCGCCTTGCACCACCTTGCTGCCGTGGTCGACGGTGAGTTTGGTGATGTAGCCCGTCACGCGAGCACGCAGCGACAGGCTTTGATCCGCGACCAAGCGACCGGGCAGGCTCGTGCGCAGGTCGGAGGACGTGCGCACCGGCAGCATGACCCGGCAAGCTGTTTGCGAAGCGACCGCCGCCGTCAGCATGAGCGCCACCGTGGCGGCGAGGGCAGGAGTAGGGGACTTCATAGCGGAGGTGTTCACTGGGGAAAGGTTCTGGCAGGTCTCACGTCAGCGACGGTGCGGTCTCAGCACGAATGTGAAGGTGCTTGCCGACCACGGCGTAGAGAGCCGGCACCACCAGCAGCGCCAGGACGCTGCCGCCGGCGACGGCGCCGAGCATGGCGCGCGCGAGCGGCACGTTGGATTCGCTGCCCGGGATCACGCCGAGTGCGAGTGGCAGCAGTGCCAGCGCGGTCGTCGATGCCGTCATCAGCACGGGGCGGATGCGTTGGCGTGCGGCTTCGCGAACCGCTTCGCCGATCTCGACGCCTTCGCGCTGTAGGCGCACGGCGAAGTCGACCAGCAGCACCGAATACTGCACGACGATGCCGACCATCAGGATCAATCCCATCAAGGCTGGGATGCCGAAGTTCGTGCCGGTCAGCCACAGGGCGAGCACGACGCCGATCAGTCCCAGCGGCACGGTGCCCATGATCACGAGCGGCAACAAGAACGAGCGCAGCTGCGCGACCATGACCAGGTAGACCAGGATGGCAGCTGTCAGGAAGCCGAACAGCAACTGCCGGAACGAATCGCGCATGCTGGCGACTTCGCCATAGAATTCGTAGCGGTAACCGCGTGACTCGAAGTCTTCCTTGAGCTGCAAGAACTGCGGCGAGCTCGCTAGCAGTGCTTCCATGTCCTCGGCCACGGAACCGACGGCGCGGCCCGCAACGTTGGCGTAGACGTCGATCGTGCGGGTGATATTGCGGTGGTCGATGACGGCAGGGGCCTTGGTGCGCTCGATGCGAGCGATGTCCTTGAGCAGCGCCGTCTGCGGCACGCCGCTTTTGGTCATCATCGAGATCGGGATGTCCATCAGGGTCTCGACCGACTCGATCTCTTCTTCGCGATACTGCGCACCCATGAAGTAGTGGTTGCCGTTCTTGGGGCTGATCCAGAACGCGGGCGCGAAGTTCACCGACGAGTTGAGTGCGGTGACGATGTTCTTGATGACCTCGTCTTGCGTGATGCCAAGGAAGCCCGCCTTGACGCGGTCCACCTCGATACGCAGCGCGGGGTAGTCGAGCGGTTGCGCGACCCGCACGTCGACCGCGCCGGGCACGTCCTTGACGACGGCGGCGATGGCTTCGGCGATGGCGTGCGCTTCTTCGAGCTTGGTGCCTTGCACCTTGATGTTGATCGGCGAAGGCAGACCGAGATTGAGCGCTGCCGTCAGCATGCCACCCGTGTCGAACGAGAACTCGATGCCGGGGAACTTGTCCGGCAACACCTGACGCAAGTGGCTGGCGTGTTGTTGCGCGGTCTTCTGGCGGTCTTCCTTGAGCTGCACCAGCAAGAACGAATCCATCGGACCCGTGTTGGGGGTGTAGGCCGCGGGCCAGTCGTAAAGCACGCCGATGTTGGCGAGCAACAGGCGCAAGTCCGACTCGGGGTTCTTGCCCTCCTGGTCGATCGCGCCGACTTCTTGTTGGATGACCTTCTCGACTTCGGCGGTCATCTTCTCGGTGATCTCGATGCGGGTGCCTGCCCGGCCGCGCATCAGCACCGTGAACTGGCCGGAGTCCACCGGTGGGAATAGCTCGGTGCCAAGGCCGCGCGCCAGCAGCAGGGACAAGGCAAAGACGATGACCGTGATGACGATCACCGGCCAACGCATGCGCTGGATCATGTGCACGACCCCGCCGTAGCTGTTGGCCATGCGATCGAAGGAACCATCGTGCTGCTTGGCCTTGGCCTTCAGTAACACCGAACACGCAACCGGCACGAGCGTCGTTGCGACCAGATACGACGTGATCGTGGCGGCGACGACGGCCAGTGCGAGTGGGCGGAACAGGAAGCCCGCCATGCCCGACAGGAAGACGACCGGGTAGAACACGACGACGAACGTGATCGACGCGACGAAGATCGGCAGGGCGACTTCGCGGGTGCCATCGAGTGCGGCTTGTCCTGGCGTCTTGCCCATGCCGAGGTGGCGCGTGACGTTCTCGACCACGACGATCGCCTGGTCGATCAGGATGCCGATCGCCAAGGCCAGGCCGCCGAGCGTCATCGCGTTGAGCGTGCTGCCGGTGAAGTAGAGCGCCGTCAACGAGCCAAGGATCGCCATCGGGATCGCGGCCAGCACGATCAGGCTGCTGCGCACACTGCGCAAGAACAGCAGCACGATCAAGACGACCAGGACGCCGCCGATCAACGCCGACCAGGTGATGCCGCCGATCGAGTCGCGGACCAACACCGACTGGTCCATGACGACGTCCATGCTGAGGTCGTGCGCCTTTGGATCGAGTTCGCGGATGCGTTGCAGGATGCGTTGCGAACGCGCCTTGACTTCATCGACGATCGCGAGCGTATTGGCGCCGGGTTGGCGGTAGACCGGGATGTAGACCTGGCGGCGGCCGTTGATGCGAACGATGTTGGACTGGATCTGATTGGTGTCCTTCATCTCGGCGACATCGCCGAGGAACACCGGACCGTCCTCGTCGACGCGCAGCGGCGCGTTGTTGAGCTCGGCGATCTCCTGCACCATCGCGTTGCTCAAGATCAGGTAGTCGGTCTCGCCGATCTTGGCGTTGCCGGTTGGTACGAATACGTTCTGGTCGCGCAGGCCGCGCACGACATCCATCGGCGACATGTTGCGCGCATGCAGCTTGTCGCGGTCGACGTAGGCGAGGATGCGACGCAATACGCCGCCATACACGGCCGGCGCGATGACGCCTTGGATCGCCTGTAGACGGTTGCGCATCTCGTAGTAGGCAACGTCGTAGAGCTCTTTTTCGGTCATCGTCGGGGACGAAACCGACAGTAGACACAGGGGCACCGAAGCCGTCGGATCGAACGGCATCACCATCGGTGGCAGCGTTCCCGGCGGCAGGTAGAACATGTCGGACACTGCCAGCGAGGTGACCTGCGACATGGCGCTGTTCGGGTCGATGTCCTCGCGGAAGAAGTCTTTCACGATCGAGACACCGAGCATCGAACGCGCTTCTTGATGCTCGATGCCGACCGACTGGCCGGTCCATCGTTCGAGCCGCGACGTGATGTCCTTCTCGACGACCTCCGGGGGCATGCCGGGGTAGAGCGTCACGATCTGCACGGCTGGGGCCTTGAAGATCGGCAGCAGGTCCGTGGACAGGCCGGTCAGGGCGGTGACACCCAAGACGACCAGGCCGAGGGCGGCCACTACGACCAGGTAAGGGTTGCGGAGGGATGCGGCAACGAGGTTCATGCGCGTGGGCTCTCTGCAACCCGGGTGCTGTTCGCGAGCTAGTTCGACGGCATGGGCAAACGCCCTCGAACAACAAGCAAGCACACTAGCACTCGGGCGCGCGATCTCCGCCTATGACCTATGGGTTCCGCAGTTTCAGCGTCCAAGTCTTGCCGTCGACAGCCTTGCCCAGTTCGAGCTGCAGCGATCGTTGTTTCGTTTGGGCCGCGAGGGTTGGGGTCACGGTCGTCGCCAACGTGGTGCATTGCTTGCCATGGCGAATGGTCAGGCGCATGGGGTGTTGGCACGAGAGTTTGCGAATCGAGAACTGGCCGCGCTTCGACGTGCGATCGAGGCGCGGCTGGATTGTCGGGGTGGTGCAGTCGGCGGCGGCAATGCAGATCGTGCAGTCGGTCAGCGGTTGTCCGGCGAGGTCGAATACATGGCCAACGAGTTGCCCTTCGTGCTTCGGTTGTTGGCGCGGCTGGTTTTGTGTCTCGATTGCGTCCTTGGTCAGGTGTAAGACCTCGAGCTTACGGATCGCGCTGTGGGCGATGGGCGGTGCGGTCTCGCCGACGAAACTGGTGATCGCCGGCCTGACGAATGCGCCCGCGTCGCGTGCGCGAGCTGCGACTGGAATGAGGGCCGTCACATAGCCGTCGGACGAACTGACTGCATGCACGATGTCGAGACCGCTGTTGCTTGGTGCATGCAGGGCGTGAGGCGGTGGTGCCTTGGCACGTTTATGCTGCACCTTGTTGGCAAGCATCACTGGGAATCGTACCGGCACACCGGCGAGCGGCTGGCCATCCTTGGCGAGCACGCGCAAGCGGTAGAGAACTTCGATGACCTGGTCCTCGGTCGCCACCGAGACGTTCTCGTCTAGGGCGTGTTGGTTGGCGGCGGGCATGACCATGTGCGGTGTGATTGCGTCGACAAGGCGTTGGGGGGCGAATCCAACCGGGCCGGGGCCGATGGCGGATGTCGCGCGAATCGCATCCGGTTTCGCCAAATCCACACGTTTCACATGCGCCACGAGTGGCTTGCCGTCGACGAGCCTGCCCATTTTTCCACACACGACCCACAAGATCGGATCGTTGGGCGAGAATGCGAGCAACCATGGCTCTCGATTGGCGAATGCATCGGCGGCGACGTGCACGACGAAGTGGCAGGCCTTGCGCGTCTTGGTTTGCGGCCAGTAGATGGTGGCCCGGGTCATCATGTCGGAGCCGTGGAATAATCGACGGGTTACTTCGATCGTCGAGCCACCGGGAAAGTCCCACGTGCCGGCGCTTCGCACGACTAGCAGTCGCGGCGCCTCGGGTTCCGCTTCTTGGGCTTGGCTGCTGGTCGCCAGAATGGCGAGTACAGCGAGACGCGAAAGCAGTGATGTGGGACTCATGGCGTAGACGGCGATGTAGCTGCGCAAGTAGCCGACGAAGTTTCCGCAGCGCCACGTTTGCGGGTTTCGGCCTGGGGAGGGATGAGAATACCAGGAAGACGATCAAGATCCGGGAGAGTTGCGTCTTCTTGTGATGGATCGCCGGCTACGAATTGAGTAGCGCCGAGTAGTTGATGGGGGCGTGGTCGGACAGAGCTTCGTGTGGTTCGAACCAGCGGCGGTCAGCCAAGGATGCCTTCGCTTCGGCAAGGTCTTGTTCCGTTGGATCGCGCAGCAACGTGCCGTCGGCAGCGATGTGGTGGAGCACACCTCCATGGGTGTAGCCAAAGCGGCGCGGCGGCAGTGTCGGCACGATGTCGCGATCATTGACGACGCGATGTACCGGGCACTGCAAGGTGGCATAGAAGGCAGCATCGCCAACGCGTGGCGCGCCAAACGTGTAGCAGACGGCAAAGGCTCGGCGGCAACTCGCCAATGTCGCCAGCGCGCCGCCGAGGCTGTGGCCAGTGACGAGAGTTGGTACCTGCAAGGCGTCCAGTGCCGTCGCTATTTGATCCCACACCTTGCCCAGCGCCCGAGCGAAGCCTTCGTGCACCAAACCTCCGGGGGGCCATTCGGTGGTGGCGACGCGCACGTTGGTCCACCAGTCGCGCAAGTTCTGGGTGCCGCGGAATGCGAGCACTGCAAACGTGCCGCCATGAACCAGCGAGGCTTGCGTGCTGCCTGCGTCGAAGAACTGTAGCTCGCGCAAATCGACCGCTCGGAAGAACTCGGCCCGCCCGTCGCGACGGTAGATCGTGCGCGAGATCTCGCTACACCACCACGCGTTGCCGAGATGCCATTCGGTCAGTTCCGCTTGCAACACCGGCCGGTTGCCAGGCGCGGCAAAAAAGTCTGTCGCTTTGCCCGGGTCGAGTACCGCCTCCCAGCTCTTGTCGCGTGCCATGTCTACGGTCATTGTGACCGATGCATCGCGCGATCGTCTACGGTTCCTGCGGCAACGAACGAGAACGTACCTATGCGTCTATCGATGATCTTCCTGACCGGGCTGCTGCTGGCTGCGTGCGGCGTCGCACCTGGCCCCACGCGTTCGCGTGTGTTCTTGCCAGCGATGCGCCTCGACGACTCTGGTGGCCTCAAGAACGTCGCCCGCATCACCGACAAGCTCTATCGCGGTGCCCAGCCGACCGAACAGGGCTACCAGCAGCTCAAGGATATGGGCATCAAGACCGTGATTAGCTTCCGTCGCTTCAACGATTCGCGCGCCGAGGTCGAGGCTGCCGGCCTGGAGTTCGTGCGCATTCCGATCTACGCGAGCATCGGTTCCAACCCGCCGACGGATGAGCAGCTGCAGTTGTTCTTCGACACGGTGTTGGATCCGGAGAAGCAGCCGGTGTTCATGCATTGCAAACACGGCAAGGATCGCACCGGCATGATGGCTGGTTTGTTCCGGATCGAACGCCAATGCTGGACCAATCAGGAAGCCATCGATGAGATGCAGGCGTTCGGCTACCACGATGTGTTCCGTGACTTGATCGGATTCGTGCGGGGCTACGAAGCGCGCAACTACGAGGCGCCGCAATCACCAAGTCGGGCGCAGACTCTGCGGTGACGCGGGGGGGGAGCTGGTTGGTGCGATGGGCTTCCTAAGAAGTCTCCGCACACCGCTTCGGCATACAGCCTCTGCCGTTCTCTAACTCGGCGTGTCTGCGCGGCTGAAGTGCAGCCACGAGCCAAGCAACACCAGCACCCCGCCGCCCAGGGCTAGCAACAGTGCTTGCTCTTGCACTTCATCCGAACCGAGGGCCGCCTGCAGGCTCCACGCCCACGGCACGAAGCGCCAGTAGTCGTCCGAGCTCGCCGCGAGACTGCCGATGATCAGACCGACTACTCCGAGGATCAGCGGCAAGGCGAATGAAGAGTATCGCTGCGCGACCCACGAGACGATGGCCATTGACGGTAGGAACGCGACGAAGGCGCGGAACGGACTGCCGAAGGTGATGTCCCAGCGCACTGGGCCGATGCCGACCATCAAGGCGACTGCTGAGGTGAGGGCGCTGAGCATCAACGTGCCGACTGCGATCAACCCGAGGATGCCGGTGGTCTTGGCCCAGAACATTGCGTGGCGCGAGACCGGTTGGGCCAGGACATGCTTGAGTTGATTGGACGAATGTTCGAGACCCCAAAGCATGCCGATCAAGATCGCGCCGCCGATATGCAGGCACGTGGTCGACCAGGTCTGGACCGTGAATCCCACCATCACTTGCCAGCGTTGGTCTGGCTCGCGATTCGCCAGTTCGGTTTGCGTCAAGACCATCCAGGCCAGGCCCGCGATCAGCGTTGGGATGCCAAGGGCCAGCCAAACCGCCATCGTGCGGCGGTACTTCAGGAGCTCAGCGGACAGTGCGCGCAAGTAGCCTTGCATCAGGCTGCCTCCTCATCGGCTGCATCGGTCAGCTCGAGGAACAGATCCTCCAGGCTCGCCGAGTGAGGTTCGAGGTGGTGCACATTGACGCCGGCTTGCACTAGCTCGCGATTGATTTCGGCGGCAGATTGTCGCGGCTCCTGTAGCACCCAGAGTCCGTCTTCGGTGTGTTCGAGCTTGCTGCCCTTGTCGCTGAGGATCGACTTCGCGAGTTCGTCCGGTTCGGCCCGCAGTCGCAGGGCAGGCCTCGATGCCGCCCGCAGTTCACTGAGCGGACCTTCGAAGCGACTGACGCCGTCGTGCAGGATGCCAACGTGCGTCGCAACTTGTTCGACTTCTCCGAGTTGATGGCTCGACAGCAAAACCGTGGTGCCCCGTTCGGGCATGGCCTTGATCAGTGCGCGCACTTCGCGGATGCCACTGGGGTCGAGGCCATTGAGCGGTTCGTCGAGAATGACCAATTCGGGCGTGCCGAGCAGGGCGTTGGCGAGGCCGAGTCGACCCTTCATGCCCAGTGAGTAGCCTTTGACCTTGCGGTTGGCGGCGTCGCTGAGGCCGACCAGCTCGAGTGTTTCGTCGATGGTGGACTTCGGTAGTCCACGTAGGCGGCGCGTGACTTCGAGATTCTGGCGGCCGCTCAGGTGACCGTAGGCGGATGGCGCTTCGACCATCGCACCGATGCGGCTGAGGGCGTCGAAGCGATGTTGCTTGAGCGGCTTGCCAAACAGCTCGATCGAACCGTGGTGGCCGCGCGCCAAGCCGAGCAGCATGCGCAGTGCTGTGGTTTTGCCCGCGCCATTGCGCCCGAGCAGCGCGTAGATCTGGCCTGGGTGGATCGTCATCGAGGCGTCGCGAACCGCGCGCACGTTGCCGAAGTTTTTGGCGAGGTTGCGGATCCGCAACAGAGGGGCCGGAGATTCTGGCATGTTGATTTACGGGTGCGACGAGTGCTGGCCTGCAGTGGCCGGAGCGAATCCGATCCTGCTGCCGGGTCAGGACTTGTTGGCAAACTCTGCTACTTCTTGCTCGGCAGCTTGCTCCGCAGTTCGCTCTCCTGCTTGCTCCGCAGGGCCTTGCTGAAGAACGCATCGACTCGCTTCTCAAACTCGTCCGGCACCATCAGCCACGGCGTGATGTGGCGGGCGCCAGGGACGATCCACAGCTGCTTTGGTTCGCCAGCAGCCTCGAACAGCTGTCGGCCGAGGGCGACGGGCACGATGTGGTCGTCTTCGCCGTGGATCACGAACAGCGGGCGGGGCTGCAGCGCAGCCAGGTGGTCGACTGGATCTTGGCCTGCGGAGACGAACAGCGGGACCAAGGCTCCGAGTGCTGGCGCGGCCGATGCGGCGATGGCTCGATAGCTTGGGAATGTCGACTCGGCGACGACCGCACGCACCTGTGGGCGTTGGGCACTCGCCACGATGGCGATGGCGCCGCCGAGGCTGTGGCCAAATACCAAAGTGCGGTTGGGGTCGCGAGCGAGCGCGTAGTCGATGGCCGCGATGGCGTCGGCGACGGTGCCGTCGCGTGTTGGGGATCCGGCGCTCTTGCCGTAGCCGCGGTAGTCGAACAGCAGGACGGCAAAACCCTTCTTGGACAGCCAATCGGCATAGCGCGCATGCAGCGTCAGGTTGGCTGCGTTGCCGTGACAGTAGACAACCGTGCCGCGGTGCTTGCCATGTGGTGCGAGCCACCATCCGTGCAAGCGCGGGCCGCTTGGGGCCGCGAACGCGATGTCCTTCGGGCGCGAGTCGAGTTCTTCGCCGGTGCCGTAGATGTTCTGGTTGGGGTAGTAGAACAGGCTGTCCGCGATGCTCCAGAGCACGACGTAGCCGATGGCTAGAGCGGCGAGCAACAGGCCGATCACGAGCATCAGTTTGGTGGGCGAGGTGCGCACGCGTGGGGTGGTCGTTGGCGTTAGCGTTGGAGTTGGGGCAACCGGCAAAGAGTTCGTGCTCACAGTCCGATGGTCGTCGCCAACGAATTGGTCGATACGTAGCCGCCGGGGTTGTTGGGCGCCGTCGCATCAAGGATCACACCGGCGGTGAACAACTGCTGATCGACGAGTGCTGCGTTGTTCGGCACTTGCACGAGTTGGTTGACGTCGCCGGTGAAACCGGTGATGGCGAGCAGTAGGAGGTCCGCCGACGAAGACAGGATGCAGTTTGGGTGTGCCCCGATTACCGCCAGGTTGAGCGGCAACGGCAGTGCCCCGGATGTCGTGAAGGAATAGCCATAGACGAACAGCGTGAACGACAGCGGCTTGCCGCCTTGGATCGCGATCGTGTAATTGCCACCCAGGGTCGGGTTGCCAGTCGCGGAAATCGTTGGAATGCCGTTCGAGCCGGTGCACGTGCCATTGCCAAACACGGCGAAGTTGCTGCCGCCACCGGTGCCTCGCAAGCGGTTGATCTCGTCGAGCAAGGCGGTGCGCGCCTGCTGCACGATGGGGTTGCCGCTGTTGTTGAGGTTGTTCGTTTCCCATGGATCGTTGATCAGGTCGAACAACTCGTCGCTGCCACCGGAGTAGCGGTGGATCAGCTTGTATCGCGCATCGCGAATCGTGGCGTGGCCATTGCTGTTCGGCGCTGGCCAGCTCGTACCGGTGAACTGCTCGGTGTAGGCAAACTGACGCAGGGCCGTTTGGTTGGGGTCGCTCAGGTAGGGGGCAAGGCTGACGCTATCGTGTACAGTGAACGGCGGCAATCCAGTCGTTGCGTTGGTGAGGTCCAAGACCGTCGCGAACACGTCGACGGCGCACGCCAGCGCGGTGACTTCCCGACCCGGTTGCTGCACCGCGGGGCCGGATACCAGCAGTGGCACATTGACCCCGCCTTCGTAAGGCGTGCCTTTCGCACGCAAGCCGTCGAACGGAGCCACCGACTGACGCTGCACCGTGCCGTTATCGCCGATGAAGATCACGTTCGTGTTGTTCATGACGCCGCTGCCGAGCGTCGCGAACAGGCGCCCCATCTCGGTGTCGAGTGACTCGACCATGGCGCGATAGAACGGGATGTTCGCGGGCGTATGGGTCGTGGCCTGCGGATTCAGGCCGGCGAGATTCTGCGTGTGCAGACCGGCCGGTGGCGCGTGATACGGAATGTGCGGCGCCTGGTAGGTCAACACGCAAACCCACGGGTTCGCTTGCGATTGAATCCACGCGAGCGCGTCATTGGTATTTTGGGTTGTGCAGTAGGTGGTCGTTGCCGCCGCGACGCCGTTGACGACCCGCGTCCAGTTGCTGTAGCTCGGGATCTGTCCTTCGAGCGAACCCGCGTAGTGGGAATAGCCACCGAAGATGCGCGGCGAGTCGGGGGACGCGACTGCGTTGTTGAGGTGCCACTTGCCGATCAACGCGTGTGCGTAGCCCGATTGCGCCGCGTCGAGCACTTCCGGCAACGTGCGTTCTTCTGGTCGCAACAGCCCGACCGTCGGTGGATTGGCACCGTGCGAGATCCACCGGCCGATCAACGTGCGGAACGGGTAACGTCCCGTCATCACACATGCTCGCGTCGGCGAACAGCTCGGGTTGGCCCAGGCGTTGCGAAACAACACACCGCTACTCGCCAACGCATCAATATTCGGAGTCGGCGGCGGGCTCGAGCCTTCCTGATAGGCGCCGACATAGTCCACGCCAATATCATCGGCCACAATCAACAACACGTTGTGGTTCTGTGCACCCGCAACGCCACAGCCTAAAAGCAACAGAAAGAACAAGCGCATGACGCGCTCACTCTAACCGGTACTGTGCCAGGCACAGAAGTAACTAGTTCGCGGCCCAGCGCCCGGCACTGGCCGCATCAGATCGCGACCGCTGGGGGGGCGTGACCGGAACGCGCTAGTGCAGTGGAATGCGAACCGCGTTCGAGGTCGCGACAAATCCGACGGTCGATGGCTCAAGTGCCAGCCATTGCGCGAACAGCGTCTGGCCGCTCAGGGCCGAGTTGTTCGGGATTGGCACATCCGCGATCTTGACGCCGCTGCCCGCCATCGACCAGGACCACTGGTAGGCCGCCGGTCCCATGGTGAACATCTGGAACGACGGTGAGATTGCCAATTGCAAGTTCAGAGGCAGCGCACTGTTGGTCAGTGCGGTATCCCACATCAAATACGTCGGCGTGCCCTGAGTTGCTCCGGTCAGCGTGACCTTGAAGTTCGACTCTCCAAGCATCGCAGCGAACGGCACTGCGGCAATCATCTCTCCGGATCCGGTGATTCCTCCGGCGCCTACCGAACTTGGCAGGGCACCGGTCTCAGACGCTAGCGTCGGTCCGTCGAACGGAAACGTGCCGCCTGCGACGCGTGGGTCCGTCAGCGTCTTGAGGATGGCGACAAGTGCCGCCTTCTCTGCTGGCGTATAGTTGCGCGGAGTCAGCACCGAGGCTTGGTTCTGGTGGCCGTTGCCACCTTGGTTGTAGAACTCGATTGCGTCTTCAAGTGTGCTGACAGCACCGTTGTGGAAGTATGGGCCCGCGAGTTCGACGTTGCGCAAGCTTGCGATCCGGAAGCTACCGCGATCCTCTGGCTGGCCGGTCACCAGTGCCCGACCAAGGTCTTCCGTTGGTGGTCGTAGTCCGACGTTGTGAAACACCAACCGAACCGGAGTGCCAAACGTGCCAAAGTAGCCGCTACTGAATGGCTGCGACATTTGGCCAGCGACCGGGCCGGTGGTGGGCACGGTCGTATTGAAATCCCCGTGGCAAGAACTGCATGCTGCGGCAGTGCCAACCGGTGTCGTGAACAGCGTATGGCCGAGCTGCTCTTCAGCCGTCAGGGTCGCCTGGTTGTTCAGGTGCAGATCCCACTTGGACTGATCGGAGTTGAGCGTGCGAATGTAGGTCGCGATGGCCTGCGTGACGTTTTGCTTGCTCAGCACCGTGGTGCCGAACGCTAGCTGGAACATGTCTGGGTAGGTGCGGCCGGCGATGAAGTTCTGCAATCGGCCCGGCAGGTTGCTAGCCAGCGTTAGCGGCACGACCGACGTCAGCTTCTGGGTGACGTCTTGCCAGGTGCGGCCGGCGAACCCCATCTCGACGGGGTTGAGTGGCGGCACGGCGATCAGGTCTTCCAGGCTGGCTTTGCTGCCGGTGTAGCCGAGGGGGGTGACGTAGCCGCTGTTGATGACGGTCGGTGCCCTTCGGTGGGTGACCTGCTCCCCGAAGCCGCGCAAGGCATGAGCGATCAGCTGTGCATTGGGACCCATCAGGGCGATGCCGGGCGAACCGCGCTGGTCGTCGGCCGTGCCATAGGTGTTGTCCGCGCCGGGGTTCCAGCTGTTGGCGGCACGCGGGTCGATCCCGGCACTACTGAGCTTGTGGCACGTGGCACAGGCGACCTTGTTGGTGGAAGACAGCTGTTCATCGAAGAACAACGCCATTCCGAGCAGGACCTTGTCCGCGTTCGGTTGGTTGTTCGGCGGTGCTAGCGGTGGCGGGAAGTTGGTCTGCGCGATGGCAGTTGTGACCAACAAGAGCGACGGACCGAGAATGCGTAGCATCGGGGACTCCTCCTAAGTTGCTTCCAGGCATGGCAAGCGGGGAACGCCGCAAGCACCGGGGGTGGTGGCTCGAGGCAGGTCAGGCGAGCGTCGGGACGGCAAACCATGTGCCGCGTTGAGCATGAGCGACGACGCAGGGGCTAGCACGATGGCTCGAGCTGGTCACAGTCGAGATTCCGATGATGTCGGCGGTATCGCGTTGTCCGAATCCGGAGCGCACGGCTGCGCCATCTGGACTTACGTGGCTTTGCCGAAGGCAACCTCGGGCGGTCAAGCAGGTGGGCGTTACCGACGTGGGACCGAGGCTCCGATCCTGTCGGACCGCGTGGTTGTCGCGCTCAGCTTGCGCCGAGTTCAGCGGGTCCCCGGTCACCGTGTCCCGGGTCAGCGGGGCGTGACTTCCATTGCCTCGGCCTGTTCTTCCATGCGGGCAACCATGCGGAACTGCACCCGGGCGCGGTCGAGGTTGTGGTTGTCGCGGTTGACCTTGAAGTAGACGTCGCCCGCCAGGTGGTCAGCCAAGAACCGCAGGCCAATCGTGTAGGTGACGACCCGTGCGGCAAACGGCATCAGTTCGACTTCGACTTTGGACAGCGCCCCGCCCGTTCCGTCGAGGTAGCCATCGACTAGTGCGCGATACAGTGTCAGGTCGGTGCCTACTTTGCTTAGGTCGCGTTCGTCCTCGTCGCTGGTTGCCGCAGTGAAGCGCACCAGGTCGCCGAAGTCGTACAGCGAGTAGCCCGGCATGCAGGTGTCGAGGTCAACGATGCATTGCGCGCGACCCGTGCGATCACAGAACAATACGTTGTTCAGTTTGGTGTCGCCGTGCACCGTGCGCGTTGGGATTTCACCGCTTCGCAACATGCGCTCAATGACGAAGGCCATCTCGCTACGTGTCTCGGCAAACTCAATGTCGTCGGCGCAGTCCTTGGCGCGATTGCGCGGGTCCTCATCGAGTGCGTCGTGAAACTGCTGCAGTCGATGTGGCGTGCTGAAGAACTTCGGTAGCGTTTCGCGCAGGTTGCTCGCGTCGAGATCGGCTAGTTGTGATTGGAACCAGCCAAACCCTTTGGCGGCTTCGAACGCCTGCTTGGCGCCACTGCAGTGGTCAAAACTGGTCGTGTTTTCAATGAACGAATAGGTGCGCCATTGGCCGGCGTCACCGACCAAGTACGAGCGGTCTTCGTTGGTGTTTACTAGGTCGAGTATGCGGAACCCGTCGAGCGTTCTGTTGCCCGCCATCTTCTTGCGCAGATGGCTACTGACGGTCTCGATGTTGTGCATGACCGCTGGGATGTCGTGAAACACCTTGTCGTTCATGCGCTGGTGAAGGAAACGCACGTCTGCACCTTCTTGCGACCACGTCGAAACGAACGTGTCGTGGATGTGGCCGCGCTGCAACGGCCGCACATCCTTGAGTCCGCCGGCGATCGCGAATTGCTGCACAACGTGGTGCAGTTCTCTTGGTGTTGGCCTACGACTTGTCATCGCAGTGGCTCGCCGGCATTGACATGAAAGTGCAGGTGCTTGCTGTCTTGGTATGCGCCAAGGTTGGTTAGCACCCTGGCGCGGCCGTGCTGTTGCTCGATGTCGCGGGCCACGTCGCGGACGACTGCTAGTAGTTGGTGCAGCAGAGATTCGTCGGCCTCGCCGAGGTTCGTTAGCGATGGCACGTGGCTCTTCGGGATCACGACGATATGCACGGGCCAGAACGGCTTTGTGTGGTGGTAGGCGAGTACCGTGGTCGTCTCTTGCACAACCTGGACCTCCGTGCGCCCGCTCAGTACTTGGTCACAATAGAAGTCCGAACTCATCTCCGGCCATGGAACGCCGCAACGCGTCGCAACTCAAGTCCCTGGCCCAGTTGTGCGTTGGGGCTTACCGTGTTGCGGTAACGCAGCAGGTCCGGCGTAACGGCCGGACCCGGCGATGCGATCGAGTGTTTGCGCGGGCAAGCTACAGCCGCGCGGGCCGACCTAGGCGAGCGCGTTGTCGATGATCGCGCTGATCTTTTCGAGTGCCGCTCGCATCTGCACGCGCTCGTTCTCGGCGTTCTTGACCGCCGCGAGGATGGCTCCGAGGTCGCCACCGGCAATCGCTGTTGCCGCTGCCTTGCGGCCGGGCTTGCCCTTGGCCTTCTTGGCTGGTCCGCCGCCGGCGGCCTTCGACTTGATGTTGTAGACCAGCGCCACCGTGCAGCCGACCTTCTTGGCGATCTCGGCTGCCGTCATGCCCGTGCTCAACAGCGAGCGAATCTTACCTGACTTGGAACTTGGGTCGGCCTTCCGACCTCTGCGCTTCTTGGTTGCCATGCTTTGGATCGTGGCGAAACCTCAAGAAAATAGAAAGGGTAAACGTTTGTATCGGCCGTATTTGTTTGTTGGTTATCGTTGGGACGTTGGCGAGCGAAGTCGGTAATTCGACAAGAAGTGCTCGTTGTATTTTCCTAAGTTGGATGCATTCGTCGGCGCTGTGGGCAAGGAGTTACCGAGATGCCTGAGGCGTTCTCCGGGGTTTTCACCGCCTGCCCACACGACCATTAGAGCTCCATTCGTGATCAACTTCGTGCCGTTGCTGGTTTCGGCTGCTTTCCTGTCGGTGCTCACGGCCCCGGCACCGCTTGTCGATCGTGCCTTGCCGATGGGTGAAGAGGCTTTCGGCAATGGCAAGGTGCCGAAGCAGCCGGGTTGGGCTGCCGGAGTGCTGTCGGCAGCCAACGATCCGCACCGTGTCTACATGCACTGGGTCAACGGTAGCGAAGACTTCGTGTTTCGTGGTGATGCCGATGCGATGAATGCTGCACTGAAGTTGTTTGCCGCGATCAAGGATGACAAGAATCAAGTCGTCGTCGTGGCAGGGACGGGAGAGACCAAGAGTTTTGAGGGCAAGGTTGTGCCCTACGACTGGCACCTCTATGTGCCAACCGACATCGCATTGTTCTTCGCGCAGCAGGAGAAGGGCACGAACGTGATGGTCAAGCATCCGCGTTTGATGATTCATATCACCAAGCAGTTGCCCGTTGAGAAGCTGAAGATCCCGGCGGGTCTCAGTGTGCTTGGTGTCGAAGATCTTGTCGCGACCTACAGGTCGGGTCTGGCTAGTCAGGAGCGAAGGGTGCGTATTCACAGCCTCAGTAGCTTGGGGCGATACGCCTACGTCGACGGTAGCCTTGCGCCGCTCGCGGCGGCGTTACAGGACAAGGACGAGATCATTCGCATCGTTGCCGCGCGCACCCTCAATCAATCGTTCGGTATCTTCGCCAAGAAGCACTTGCCGCAGCTCGAGGCGCTGCGCGACAGGTCGAGTGACAAGTGGCGCTCGGAATACGTCGAGATTTGCAAGTCCGTGCGTGCCGCAAAGAGCAATCCCCGGTCACCTGTTGTGACCGGAGTGATGGCGGCCGTGCGCGTCGTTCTCGATGACTACGACCACCGTCAGCAGAAGCAGAGAAAGTGAGTTGTGACCTGTCCTGTGTGCTTTGCGGTGAGCCCGGCGAACAGATTGTTGCCGGCGATGCGCGCGATGTTGTTGGTGTCGCGGCCGCGATCTCTGCCGCCAGTTCGGGCGAGGCGTCGGTTTGCCGGGCGTGCCTGGCGGGGGCGGTGCCGTCGCCGTGCATCAGCCTATGCACGCTTGACGCCGTGGGGCAGTCGTGTCGAGGGTGTGGGCGGTCGGTCGTCGAGATCACGGGCTGGCGCGACATGGCAGCCGCGCAACGCGCCGCGGTGTTGTTGCGGTTGCGAGCGTCTCGGTAGCAATGTGTCTCGCCAATCAGCGAGAGGCACATCGGGTTAGCTAGCGCCGCTTCTTCTTCTCGGGTGGCAGCAGCGCGAACTCCGCGAGGCCAATCTTGCCCGTCTTGTGCACCCGACCCGCGAACCGGATCTTGATGGCGCGCATCTTGCGCGGCTTCGGTAGCACGAGAATTGACGGTGCCAACTTGTCCTGGCTCATCGGGATCTGGATCCAGCGATCCTTGTCCTTGCCGATCAGTACTTCCAGGGCGCGGAACTCGTCGAACTGACCTCGCTCCCCTTCGTGTTGCGCTGGCGGTGCGAACATGATGCGGCCGACGTTGATCGGCTTTCGCCACGAGATCGTGAGTGACGGGGACTTGTCATCGGGTGACGCGATCCAGCGCTTGTCGTCGCGGCCGTCGATGGCGTGTTCGCCGGGATTCTGTTTGTTGATGGCGCTGCTGGCGAACAGTTCCACTTTGGCGTCGAGCAACAGATTGCCTTGGTAGTTCGCGTTGGCGGTCTCCATCCAATCTTCGAACACGTCGCGGATCTTGACGGTCATCCATGCGGACTCGACCACTTCGATCGGGCCGGTTGCGCCAGGTTCGGCGTCGTTGGCCAACAGGGTTACACGTGCGCGCAACTTGTGGGTGCCGCGGCTCATGGCCTTGTCGCGGTGCAAATAGGTCTCGCCCTGGCCCGGCTTCGTTTGCCAGGTCTTGGTTGGGTCGCCGGCGATCTTGGCGAGCACATTGCCTGCCTCGTCAACGTAGTCGACGGAGATTACCCGCAACCCAAAGTCACTGTGCAGGTCGACCAGCGAGGCGCCAAAGCCATCGATCCACAGCGACAGTGGCTGTTGCCCGGCGCCGCGCAAGCGCACATCCGAGTCCGCGTTGCCGACCGCGAACACGTGCCGATTGCCGCTACCGCCGCCGGTCGTTGGAGCGTGACCGCTCGTTGCTCGCCGCAGGAACAGCAATGCGAAGCAGGTGTCCTGCACGCTGCCCCAGGCTCCGGTGTTCTTGTCCTGCGTTGCCAGCAGGTGCTTGGCGCCCATGATGTACCACCAGTGTGGGCCGAACTGTTCGCGGTTGGTCAGCGCGCCAATGCGCTCGAGCCCGTAGAGGTAGTAGTAGTCGTGGCCGCCATTTGGATTGCGCGCGACGGAGAACCGCTGCGACAACCAACGCAGTGCCGCTTCGATGCGCTCGTCGATGCGTTGGCGTTTGTTGCGATTCAGCTTGCGGCCGAGGCCTGCTTTGCAGATCTCCATGATCGTGATGGCGGCCGATGTCATCGAGCCGGTCGGCTTCTGGTTGCCGTCCGGGCGGTAGCAGTAGCCTGCGGATTCGACCTTGGAGGCACCCGTGCGCCCTTTCTTTATCGGGTTGTCGAGCATCTCGACTTCGCCGCGATAGTCCTCAACGCAATCGAGCAGCTTCTCCCAGACGCGTTGCTCAATCTTGAGGCCGCGTTTGTGGCCGATCCACAAACCGAGCGCCGCGTACTGTGTGCATGATAAGTCGACGGGGCCGTGTGGGTAGGACCAGGCACCGTTCGGGGTCTGCCACCCGATCATCTGCTTGATCAGTGCTTCGATGCGCGTCTTGCGTCCATCGCGCAAAGCATCGAGTGCCATGATCATGCAGGTCGTGGCATACGTTCGATTGGGTTCGGCGTTGTCGCAGTAGGCGAGGGCCCGACGCATGGCAGGGTGGTCGCGCGACACGCCGCATTGCAGCAGCGTGTAGAGGCAAAGGCCGCCGCGGCCACCGATGTCGTCGCCATGAACACCCCACGAGCCGTCCCGGAATTGGCGTTCCACCAACGACTCGACGCCGCGATCAATGGCGGTGTTGATCTCGGCTCGGAGCTGCAGTTCTTCGGGGTGGGGCTTGTTCTGGCCCGGTAAGAGGCCAAGTGGCAGCACGCCGCATGAGATCCAGAGCAGGCTGGCGAACAGGCGTTGCCATCCGCGTGCCAATGCGGCGGGTGCCAATGCGGCGGGTGCCATTGCGGCGGGTGCCAGCGTGACGGGTGCCTGCGCGACAGGTGCCATTGCGAGCGGTTGGGTCATAGAGTCGCTTGCTCAGTCAGAACGGCGTGGACTTGGGGGATTCCGTTCAGGCTTTGGCTACACGGTTGCGAGCTGCGCGAAGTTCGAGCAACCCGAAGCGTGGCGCCGGGGTGGGTCGCAAATGTCGGTGCAAATGCCTGTCGCGTCAACGCCATCCCGTGTCTCGCGGCGATCCGGGGCGAGCAAAGGGGCCGCGCTGCCGGCGACGTTGCGAGTGACCTGTGCTAACATGTGACACCTATGCGATTCGCAGCCACGGCGTGTATTGCCATTGCGGCCCTTGTGGGCGGCACCTTACTGAGTGCGCAGGCTGGCGCGAGAACTAGTCCGGGAGCAGCAAACCAGGGGAGAATGCCGGAGAAAACGGCGGCGCAAATAACCGAGCCGGGTCGTTCGATTGAGCGGCCGCTCGACCTCGTCCTGGCCGGTCGCACCAACAAGCCGATTGAGCGCACTTTGATGGTGGTGGTCGATGCATCCGAAGGACTCGCCGAGGCCGGTTTTGCCGATGCGTTCGCCAAGGCTGTGATCGCGAACAAGGCAGTGCTAGCTCGCACGAAGATCGGCTTTGGCTTGGTGGGCACCAAGAACTGTGTCGTGGTCCCGCCGACGCTGGAACACCACACGGTCGTTGCTGCAGTTCGCCGCCACACAACTCGAGGACGTTCTGCGTTGCGCAATGTCTACGAGAGCCTGCGCGATGCCGGTGCTGCGATGTACCGGAGCAAGGGCGAGCGAACGCTGCTGCTGGTGACTCTTGAGAATGGCGACCTCGAAGATGAGGTCGAGAAGACCGCGCAGCAGTTGCGCAAGGCGAAGATCCGCGTCGAAGTGTTGGCGTCGGAAACCACGTTGGCCGACAGCTACTGGCAGCGTCGTCCGAACCAGCAGAAGCCGACGGGCACCACGCTGTTCGGCGGCGATGGGGCGGTGGTCGACGTGCCGTTTGGGTTCTTGTTTCAATACGAACCGGCCAACGAAGTGACGCCATCCGGCTACGCGATGTGGGGATTGAATCGATTGGCAGCGGCAACGGATGGTCGCGTGTTCCTGCACGCCAACAGCAGCCAGCTACAGCACACCTGTGCCTTCCGAGGTCAGTGCTTGTTCTGTGCCAACGACCACGAGCTGCCAGATGCCGGGTGGAACTCGGCGTTGGTCACGCAGATGGCACCACGAACCGGCGCGCGCAAGACGGCGCTCAAGCAGCTCGGTGCCGACCCGTGCTTTCGCCTCGTCATGAAGACGTGGCTGTCGGCATCCAAGGAAGGCTTGATCCAAAGTGCGCCGGCGGTGCGCGTCAAGGCGACCTCGGCGTCGCCAGATCGGGTGCGCGCGGGTCGCGACTTGCGTCTGATGCTGCCCGGCAATTTCGACCGCAACGCCAAGCGTGCCGAGCAGGCAGCCAAGAAGGCCTTGCGTATGCGCGACCAATTGGCGGCTGCGATCAAGAACCTGCCGCTGGAAGGCGTGTCCCATCGCGCGCGCGCTTCGGCGGAATACACGTTGGTAATGATGCAGTTGACGCGCGTCAACCTATTGACGTTCGTCGGCTTTTGTCGCGAGTGGGCCCCGAAGTGGTTTGATGAGCGCGGTGAGGTGCCATTGCTGCCCGAGGTGCCACCGTTCGATCGCAACCAGCACCCCGCCGGCATCGGCTACATCAACCTGAGTTTGTGCCACGGCGTGCGTCCGTTCTATGACGTCGAGTTGCCCGGTGACGAAGAGTTCCGCAGCGAGTTGATGAAGCTCGATGCGATGTTCAACAGCTTCCAACGGCGCTACGGCAAGAGCCAGTTTGGTTACGCGTTGCGTCGCAACGGGATCGCGCGGTTCTATCCGGCGTTCCTCGGTATCGTCAAAGGCCCAGCGCGCAAGCGGCCCAAGAGTGCGGCGCCGCCGAAGGGGCCGATTACTCCGCGGCGACCGACACGCCGCGGCGGTGGCTCTGGCCCGGCTACCGGACCGACAACGGGCGGCGGCGAATGAGCATGCGATGGCGTTCGCATGTGCTGCATGATTCGCTCGTGATGGCTTCGTTTGCGCGGGCCTCATTGGAAAGAATCTCCGTTGTCGTCACATTGTGTGCATGGATTCTGTGTAGCGCGCCGGCATTGGCGCAAACTCCGAAGCATCAGTCGTTGGCTGAGTGGGTGACCCAGCTCGGCTCCAAGGATCACCGTCCGCGTCAGGAGGCCTACCGCGAGCTGATGCGCGAGCCATCGCCGCGCATCATTCCGTTGCTTGGCGAGCAAATCGAGTCATTCGCGGCAAGCAGCCAGACGATGGCCTGCAATCTGTTGCGCCGCTTGCCGTTCGCCCAAACGCGGGATCTGTACAAGCGACTACTGGACGCGAAGGATCCCTACTTGCGTGCGGCCAGTGCGGCGCGCTGCTGGCAGGAAGCCGGCTCGAAGGTGGCGGATCGTAAACGACCGCTGCGTGTGTTGCTCGGTGCCTTGGCTGAGTGTCCAGATGGCCGCAAGATGTCGATGGTCCACGCTACCAGTCAGGTTGTCGATGAGGCGGTTTTCGTGGAGCTGCGCAAGTGGCTGCAGCCGAAGAAGGCGACGCACATCGTTACGGGCGTTCTGCGGGAGCTGCTGCGGCGCGAGCGTGGTGTTTCGGTTGCGACCAGCACAGCGGTCAAGTTGTTGCTGGCGTCCGAAGAACCACGCGTCCTTGGTGCCGCACACGCCTATCTGCTGCGCGAAGATGAAGCGCATGAGAAGCAGCTCGCGGAACTGAGCCGGAAGGAGCCCGCGGTGTTTTGGACGGTTCGCGACTTGCTGCCTACGGATGGCAAGCATTCCGATGCGATTGTGTCGGTGATTGTGGCTGCGTTGCTCGCGCCACGGTCAGATCGCGACGTCAACCAATTGGCGCAGATGCTGAAGAAGCACTCGGCAGCGCCATTGGGCAAGGCCCTACGCGAGCTCATCGGTCATGACAAGGACGATATTCGCACCGCGGCGTTGAAGCAGTTGTCGACGCTGAATGGTGGCCTTCAGGCTGGCGATTTGAAGGAGCTACTGCGCAGCAGCGCCGTGATTGCCCGCTTGATCGCGGCGGACACGATGCGTCGCCGCGATGACAAGTCTGGGCTTGAAATCGTGCTGGCGGCAGTGCCCGACGCGAAGAAACACAAGGCCGAGGCCGCGCGCGTGCTGGGGCGGTTCCGTTCGCGTCAGGCGATGCCCGTGCTGCTGGACTTGTTGGACGATGCCGATGAGCAGGCGCGAGTGGCTGCGTGGCAAGGTGTGCAGGAGACCATGCGAAGCCTGTTTCCGTATCGGAACTTCGCCTTTGATAAGGCTGGCTACGAACCGCGCGCCAGTTCGCGCGCAGCTGGCATTCAAGTCATGCGTGCATGGTGGGGCGGCGCCAAATAGTTGGCGACCCTGGTCGGTGGCTCTAAACTCACTGCCAGATGATGCGACTTGAAGACTGCAGCCGTTTGCCCGCGCCCGGCGACAACGTCGCCATCGCCGTTCGCCGGATTGACGCGGGCACGGTGATCGTAGGCAACGCCGAAGAGCCTGTCGGAACCGGTGTCGGTGCCGCAGGTGCCGCAGGGGGCGCAGGGGGCGCAGGGGACGGAATGGGCGCAGGGGCCACGCAGTTCAAGATGGCGCACACGGTGCTAGAGGGTCACCGGTTCGTGTTCGAGGCCATCTCTGCTGGCCAGCCGTTGTTGTCGTGGGGGCTGCCATTCGGCGATGCAACGCGCGACCTGGTGCCCGGCGACTACCTTTGCAACGAGCGCATCCTCAAGGCACTGGCCGAACGCGATATCGACTTCGTGTTGCCGGACCACGCCAACTTCGTCGATCGCTTCGAGCCCTGTGATCTGGATCCGGCGACGATCGTGCCTGGCCAGCAAGTGGCGCCGTTTGACTTGCCAGGCACCTTCCAGGGTTACCTTCGTGCTGGCAATCGCGGCGTTGGCACGCGGAACTTTCTGGTCGTGCTGGCCTTGACCTCGGCGGACGCTGCGCTGGCGACCGCGGTCGCCGAACGCGCCAGGCAAATCGGTGGTGTGCCGCCCGAGCAGTGTGAGATTGTCGCCGTGACGCACACGGAAGGTGGTGGCAAGCGGCGACCGCACAATCTGGACTTCGTGTTGCGGACGCTCGCGGGGTTCGTCGTGCATGCCAATGCCGGGGCGGTGTTGCTGCTCGATCATGGCATGGGCTCGTTTACGAACGGCGACTTGCAGACGTTCTTGCGGTCGGAAGGCTATCCACTCGATTCGGTGCCGCACCAGATGTTGACGGTCGCGGGTTCGTTTCAGGACGCGCTGGCGCAAGCGATGGCGGCGGTCGCCGAGTTGTTGCCGGTGGCCGCGCGATCCGAACGTTCGGAGCAGCCTTTGTCCGGTTTGCGACTGGCGCTGCAGTGCGGTGGTTCGGATGCGTTCTCTGGAGTTTCGGGCAACTCGCTGGCGGGTTGGGTCGCCAAGCAGCTGATCCGCCATGGTGGTGGTGCCAATCTGGCCGAGACCGATGAGTTGATCGGTGCCGAATCGTATGTGTTGCACAACGTGCGCGATCGCGATGTCGCGGTGCGTTTTCTCGACAAGGTAGCGACGTTCAAAGAGCGCGCCGAACGTCACGGTGCCAGTGCCGAAGGCAATCCTTCCGGCGGCAACAACTATCGCGGCCTCTACAATATCGCGTTGAAGTCGCTCGGTGCGGCGCGCAAGAAGGACCCGGAGGTGCGGCTCGACTACGTGCTTGACTACGGCGCACCGATGCATCAAGGCGGCTACTACTTCATGGATAGTCCCGGCAACGACCTGGAGTCGATCGCCGGCCAGGTCGCGTCGGGTTGCAACCTGATCCTGTTCATTACGGGCAATGGTTCGATCACCAACTTCCCGTTCGTGCCGACTCTCAAGTTCGTGACCACGACGGGTCGGTTCGAGTTGATGTGCAACGAGATGGACGTCAACGCCGGCCGCTACAACGACGGCATGTCGATGGACGATTTGGGGGCTGAGACGTTCGAACTGGTGCGGCGAGTCGCCAGTGGGGAACGCAGCAAGGGGGAAGCCGCTGGTCATTCGCAGGTATCGATCTGGCGGGAGTGGCGCCAGCAGGATGCGTCGCAGTTGCAGGCATTGCGCAATCAGCCCGTGCCGAACGGGAAACCGCTGCCGGTGGTCGCGGTGGATCCGGCCAAGATCACGTTCGACGCCTTCATGACCGAACGCGGGGTGGCTAGCGATCGCATTGGGCTGGTCATGCCGACCAGCCTGTGTTCTGGGCAGGTGGCGGAGATCATTGCTGCGGATCTCAATCTGCGTGCCGGTACGCCGAGCAGCCGACACGATGCAACGTCGCCCAGCCTGCCGGGTGGCCTGTCGCGGTTCGTTGCCCTTGCCCACACCGAAGGCTGTGGTGCCGCCAACTCCGAAGAGCTCTACCTGCAGACGATGGTCGGCCACCTGCGGCATCCGTTCACGCAGCGTGCCTTGTTGTTGGAGCACGGTTGCGAGAAGACCCACAATGATGCGGTGCGCCACTGGTTTGGTGAGCAAGGTGAGGTTGCGGATGACTTCGGCTTTGCCAGCGTGCAGTTGGATGGCGGCATCGAGAAGGTCCGCGAGCGTGTCGTGGATTGGTTTGCCAAGGCACTTGCCGCCATGCCACCCGCCAAGCCGGTGGTTGCATCGGCTGAGCACGTGCGCCTTGCCGTGCTGTCTTCCGGTGCGTTGGATGAGGCCATGCAGCAGACGCTCGCGGCGGTGTGCGCTGCAATCGTTGCTGCGGGAGGCACGGTCGTGCTGCCGGACAACGACGGCTTGCTTATGAGCGAAGTGTTCCGAAGCGCCTTGTTGGCCCAGCCAGACGCATGCCGTGCGACGCTGGCATACGGTCAGTTGGGCAAGGCGTCAGGCCTGCACGTCATGCGTGCGCCGACCGAAGATGCGAGTGAAACGGTAACTGGCCTCGGTGGCACCGGGGTCGAGTTGATGTTGGTTGGCGTTGGCGTTGGCGCTGGTCGTGGTGCAGCCATGGGAGCAGGGACGCTGCAGGGGCATCCGATGATTCCGATGCTGCAGGTGACGGGGCATGCCGAGGTGGTCGGCCGGCACGAGCAGGACCTGGATCTGGTGCTGGGTGCGGCTCGGGAGCCAGCTGTGGCAGCCATACTCGAACGCGTCGCGGAGACGTTGTCGCGGCGCTACCAACCGAAGCTCGCCGCCTCCGGCAATGTGCGGTTTCAGCTGACGCGCGGCGATTTGGGTGTCTCTCTGTAGCTGGTTCGTTGGCTGTTGGTGGCCAGGAATCGCCGCTCCAACACGATGCCGCTTCAGCATGCAGCCGCTCCAGCGCGCAGCCGCTCCAGCGCGCAGCCACTCCAGCACGCAGCCGCTCCAGCATGCAGCCGCTCCAGCGCGCAGCCGCTCCAGCGCGCAGCCACTCCAGCACGCAGCCGCTCCAGCACGCAGCCGCTCCAGCACGCCGCGGTCCGCTCGGTTGGGGATCCGCCCGGTTAGCTGGCTCCGCGCTGGTTGTTTTTGGCGCGCTGCTCGGAAGCGTGTTTCAGGATCTTCTTCTCCAAATCCGTCAAGCCGCTCATGCCGACTTCGCTGACTCGCTGCAGGATCGCGTCGACTTGCGCGTCGAGATCCGCTTCGGCTTGCCGGTTTTGAGCTGCGAGCTTTTGGGCTCGCGCGGCGCGACGTTGCGCCAGCCAACCTGGCCTCTGTTGCTTTTCGCTGCTGGAGTAGGAGTCGCCGCCACGCTTCCATGCATCTGGGTCGGATTCCCACGGATCGCGTTGGGTGCTGCCGTAGATTAATACGTGGCGTGCGGCTCGCTTTTCATTGACGGATGCGAGCACGCACGACAGACCGATGACGAACCCGATCGAACTCTCGACTGCTGGTTGGGTCATGGCCGCTACGGCAATCAGAAGGCCGCCGACGATGCCGACGTTTGCAGCCCAGACCGTGGCGCGATTCGGGTGGTACTTCATCGACAGCAAGGCGCGCAAGACGCGGCCGCCGTCGAGTGGGAAGATCGGCATCAAGTTGAAGATCAGCAGCAGTTGGTTGGTGGCGACCAGATACCAGACGGCGAAGCCGTACCACGTCGTGTAGTAGGCGTCGTTGGTCAGTAGCCACTCAATCGGCCACAACAGCAGCAGCCAGAGCAGGTGCACCGCCGGACCGGCGAGCGAGATCCAGATGTCTTCCTGCGGCGTTCTCGCCGGCGCGTTGAGGTGCGCGAGGCCGCCGAGTGGTCCGAGCGTGATCTTGTCGGTGCGGATATGGAAGCGCCACGCGGCCGCGATGTGGCCCATCTCGTGGGTCCAGATGATTGCGAACAAGCCGACGAAGCAGACCGTCATCAGCACCAGCGCTTCACCCGGCGACGCCGACGGTACTCGGCGCAGGAAGATGAGCGGCATCAAGATGAGTGCTGCCCAATACATGCGCACATGCACCGAGAACCAGGTGCCGAGTGAGAAGTCGGCAGTCAAGATGCGCCACAGGCGATGCCATGGACTGGGGTCGTAGCCGTAGGAGTTCACGGCCCGCATTCTACCGCGAATGCCCGCTAGCGCGAGGCGGCTACTGCGGGACTGCAGTTGTTGCGTCCCGTGCTACGTAACTACGCCTCGAACGAGTCGACGCCAGTCTCAGTCCATTGGCCCGAACGCGCCGACGCCAGCACGGCATCGCAGACCTTCTGGGTTTGCAACGCGCTGCGGAAATCGGGCTGGGCGGGCTTGCCGGATTCGACGCCGGCGAGGAAGTCGGCGAGCGCATTGACGAAGGTGTGCTCGTAGCCAATCGTGCAGCCCGGAACCCACCAGTGGTCCATGTAGGGATGCTCAAAGTTGGTCGTGTGGATTCGGCGCCAGCCCGTCAGGTGGTCTTCTACCTTCTCGTTGCTGCCGGGCTTCTTGTGCTCGTAGAAGTCGAGATATTGCGGGTCTTCGAGGTCGAAGTGCAGTGAACCGTCGGCGCCGTTCAGTTCAAAGGTGTTGTAGTTCTTGCGGCCGCGGGCGTAGCGCGTCGATTCGAAGGTGCCCATCGAACCATTCGCGAAGCGGGCCAAGAACATGCACGCGTCATCGATCGAGACGGGTTGGGACTTGCCGGTGTCTTGATGCACGCGCTCTTTGACGAATGTTTCGGTGTCCGCGACGACCTTGATGATCGGGCCGTTGAGCCACATCGCCGTATCGATCGAGTGGGCGAGCAGGTCACCCGTGACGCCGGAGCCGGCGACGTTCGCATCGAGGCGCCACAAGGTCTGGCCACCCTGCGGCACGTCCTCAGCGATCGTCCAGTCTTGCAGGTAGGTCGCACGATAGTGGAACGGTTTGCCGGTGCGGCCTTCGTCGACGAGCTGCCGCGCCAACGCGATCGATGGCACGCGGCGGTAGTTGAACCAGACCATGTTGGGCTGGCCGGACTTCTCGAGCGCCGCCGTCATGCGTTCGGCCTCGGCGGTGTCCATCGACAGTGGCTTCTCACACAGAACCCACTTGCCGGCCTCGGCCGCCGCGATCGCGAGATCGTGGTGGGTGTTGTTCGGCGAGCAGATGTCGATGACGTCGATGTCGTCGCGCTCGATCACCTTGCGCCAATCCGTTTCGATCGATTCGAATCCCCAGGTGTCGGCGAACGACTTGGCCTTGTCCGCATCGCGCGCACACAGGCACTTGAGGATCGGTTGGTGTTTGAGTTCGGGGTAGAAGTGGTTGACCTTCTTGTAGGCGTTGGCGTGGGCCTTGCCCATGAAGCCGTAACCGATGACCGCGACGTTGAGTGGCTTGCTCATTCGTGATTCCGAGTTCTGTCTGCCCCGGTACTGTGTTGGCAGTCCGGGATTGTTCCAAGAGAGTGGGGCGGGGCGCTGCGCCTACGTGTATTCAGCGACGAACCCGTCCATCGCTTGCTTGCACGATGCGGTTGCATCCCACGCGTCCGGCCAGAAGCACAGGTCGACCGTCCACCAGTCGTGCTTCAGTTTGACCGCGGCCAGCTTTTTCAGGATCGGCGGGAAGTCGACGACGCCTTTGCCGAACGGCAAGTGCATCGACGTTTCGTCTTCGCCCTTGTCGTCCTTGTGGCAGGTGTTGTCCGAATCGATCAGGTGGATGTGGTTGATGCGGCCGTCCAGCTTGTCCAGGAAGCCGCACTGCCCGCCTTCGACAACTTCCTTGTCGCCGTGCTGGCGCGCGCCGACGACCGAGACCATGTGGCCATGGCTGGTGTCATACATGACACCGAAGTTGTCGTCAGGAATCGCATCGAGAACGCGCAGGACATCGCTCGGCTTGTTGAGCACGAAGCCAGGCTCGAACTCCCACGTCAGGTAGAGGCCGTGATCTTTGGCGATCTGGTTGCACGTCTTCCACGTCGAAGTGACGCGCTGGAACACGGTGTCGTAGTCGGTGTCCTTGAGGATCGTCGGCGGCTGCACGGTGTCGACACGGATGCCTTGGATACCCAGGTCGCGACAGAACGCGGCGTTCTTGGTGAACTCGGCGACGTACTTGCTGTTGTCGTCGGTGTTCGCCAGTTGCTCGCCCCAAAGATTGGCAGCGAGGCCACTGAACGACAGGCCCCACTGCTTCATCTTGGCGACGACCTCGTCGCGTTGTGACTTCTCCGGGCAGTCATCGGGATTGGGGTGTGGCGCAAAACCGCCGAGCTCGACTCCGTCGTAGCCGAGTTCTTTGAGCTTTTGGCAAACCGTGTCGAAGTCGATGGGTTTGTCCGCGTAGGGGCCAATCGTATAGGCCCAAGAACCGATGGAGATACGTCGCATGGCAGATCTGAGTTCGTGGATGTTGGGGTGAGAGGGTTGGACTAGTAGGTGGCGCGGCCACCCGAAATATCGAAGCAGGCGCCGGTGCTGAAGCCGCATTCGTCGCTGGCGAGGTAGTGCACCAACGCCGCAACTTCTTCGGTCTTGCCCGTGCGGCCAACCGGGATCTTCGAAACCATGTAGTCGATGGTCTCCTGGTTGACCTGGTCGAGCATCGGCGTCTGGATGACGGCCGGGGCAATCGAATTGATCCGGATCTCGGTGTCGGCAACTTCCTTGGCCAGCGACTTGGTCATGCCGATCACGCCGGCCTTCGATGCCGAATACGGGCCGAGCTTCGGGTTGCCTTCTTTGCCGGCGATCGACGCGATGTTGACGATGCGGCCACGGTTCTGCTTGCGCATTGGTCGCAAGGCCTCGCGGTTGCACAGCCACAGCGCCGTCAGATTGACTTCGAGCACGTTGCGCCATTCGTCGAGGCTGGTTTCCCAGGCGAACGCGTTGCGGCCGACGATGCCGGCAGCGCAAACCAGAATGTCGTAGCTGCCGAGCTTCTTGCAGACCTCATCCGTCATCGCGATGACCGCTTGCTCGTCGGTCAGGTCGATCGGGCACGCGATCGCCTTCTGGCCGCGCTTTTCGATGTTGGTGACGGCCGCTTGCGAAGCCTCGGCGTCGATGTCGACGATCGCAATCGACGCACCGGCGTCGGCCAGGCGCTCGGCGGTGCTGAGGCCAATGCCGCGGGCGCCACCGGTGATGACGGCCACGCGGCCCTGAAGATCAAAGTGTTTGGTCATGGATACTTGGGTCTCGCAGTCTGGGTCATGAACTCGCGGTCATGAAACTACAGTTCGATGATGCCTGCGGTGCAAGATGCTGCTGCTCAATGATGCCTAAAGCTCAATGATACGGTGTTCGGCGATCGAGGCTTCGCAGCCTTCGATGATGCGCTGTGCATCGTAGGCGTCCTGCATGCTCGACAGCGGCGGTTGCCCGTTGCCAACGCATTGGGTCAAGAAGTGGTGCACGGTGCGTTCAATCGAGAACGGGTAGGCGCAGTAGGTGTGCGAGTGAACTTGGGCGCGCTTGTTCTCGACCCAGTCGCGGTAGCTGAAGCGGGTCGCGCCTTCGGTGCCGATGACCTTGATCAAGCACGTCCACGGATCGCCCGAGTGGTCGTCGGCTGCGAAGCTTGCGTGCAGATGTGCGATGGCACCGTTCTGCATTTGCAGGGTCGCCACTGCCAGGTTTTCTTGTGCTACCGAGCCGTCGTTGACGGTTGCCTTCATCGCGACCACGGTCTTTGGATCTCCCGCGAGGTAGAGCAGGATGTAGGCGTGGTGCGTCATGATCTGACGAATGACACCTGGGTAACGTGCGGCCACCGATTCTGGGTGGTGGATGTTGTAGAGCACGTGCACCGACACGAGTTTGCCGAGTTGTCGGCGATCGATCAGGTCGCGCGTGCGTTCGACCGAGGGCTCGTAGACGTAGTTGTGCACCGGCACGCATTGCACCTTGTGCTCCCTGGCGACGTCGCGCATCGAGGCGATTTCCTCGAGGTTGCAGCCAGCCGGTTTCTCGACCAACACGTGCTTGCCGTGCTTCATCGCGAGCTCGGCGTATTCGCGGTGGGTTTCGAGATTGGTAAGCACGAAGACCGCGTCGATCGTCGGGTCTTGGACCAACTCCGCCGCGGTCTCATATGAGCGGCAGTCGTATTGCTCGGCCTTGCGTTGCGCGCGACCGGGGGTGCGATTCCAGATGCCGTGAAGTCGCGCGCCCGGGCACGACATGATGGCGTCCGCATGCAAATCTGCGACATCTCCCGCACCGAGGAAGCCAACCGAGAGTTCCGCCATATCAGAAGTCCTGCGAGGTCGCCGGCCGTGCTTTCTGCACCGTGTATTCGGCAGCGACCGGGCTCGGCATGGTAGGTCGGACGAGCCTCTCGGGCTACGCTCTTCGCATGCGAAGTCTGATTGTCGCGATCGCGGTGTCGGTGCTCAGTGTCGTTGGGGTCCAGCGGCTGGTTGCGCAACAGGCGCCACACGTCGTGTTCCTGGTCGGAGAGGACGAATACGGCTCCGACGAGACGATGCCGAAGTTTGCGAAGCGTCTCGAAAGCGAGTTGCACCTGCGTGTCACGTACTTGCAAAGCAAGGGCAAGCAGCTGCCTTCGCTTGCGGCGCTCGACTCGGCGGACTTGCTGGTGCTGTTCTTGCGCTTCCGAACCGCAACGGACGCGCAATTCGCTCGGTTGCAAAAATGGTTTGACGATGGCAAGCCATGTGTTGCGCTGCGCACCACCAGCCACGCGTTCGTGTCCGACAAGGGATGGTTCCCACCGTTCTTCGGAGGCCATTACAAATCGCACGCGCCAAACGGTGAAGGCACCCTCAGCGTGGTGCCGCCGTGGGGTGATGGTCACGAACTCGTGAACGGGGTCGGCCTCGCCGTCGAAATGGGACATGGCGGGACCTACAACGCGCAGCCGTTGGCGGATAGCGCGACCGTGGTGCTGCTCGGGCGCACCGGGCGCCTGCCCGCCGAGCCGATTGCTTGGACCAACCGCTATCGCCGGGACTCGCGCATCTTCTACACGTCACTCGGCAGCCGCGAGAACTTTGCGCGCCCGGACTTCCAGAGGCTGCTTGGCAATGCGGTGTTGTGGAGTCTCAAGCGCGAGGTTCCCGAGCAGGGGGCGTTTGGTGATGGCCAGGCGTTGTTTCGATTCCATCATGCCGCGCCCAAGCAGCCGCCGGAGTTGCAGGTCCCGAAGGATGCGCACGTGTTGTTCGACGGCACGGACCTGAGCCAGTGGCGGCATTGGGATCCGAGTGTCGAACCGCGCGCCATTGGCATCGACCAGCGTGCCGACTCGACCAGTGGTGGCCAAGAATACGAGGCAGCGCGATGGTTGACCGAGGGGCGCGCGCTGGTGGCCCGGCCTGGGTTTGGCGATCTGGTCACGGCAGAAGAGTTTGGCAACTATCACCTGCACGTCGATGTTGCCGTGCCGCATGTGCCAGGGCCGCCCGGTTCGCCTTGGGTGCCGGATTCGTTCCGCGGCCGCAGTGGCATCTACCTTGCCGGGCGCTACGAAATCGAGATCGCCGACTCCGTCGATCGTGCTGCGAGCCCGTTGACGATGGGTGCGATCCATGGCCAGAAGGCGCCTGTCGAAAATGCCGCGCGCGGCAACGGCGAATGGCAGTCGTTCGATATCTACTACCGGCACCAACAAGATCAGCAGCCGGTTGTCAGTGTCTGGCTTAACGGTACCCAGATCCACGATGCCGTGACGCTGCACGACCGCACCGTCTACGGCTTCCAACGCGAAGAACCCGGCGCGCGCTCGACGGTAGCTGGCGGTGGCGTGCGCATGGTGCGCAGCGCAGCCGATTCGTTCGAATTCGGGGCCGGCGAGTTCACGATTGCCGCGCGGTTCCGAACCAAAGGCAACGGCACGTTGGCTGCGAAGTGCGCTCCGGCAGGCAAATGGACGCGAGACAGCAAGGCGCTGTTCTTGCGCGGTGGTCGCCTGGTCTACGACATCGGTTGGGTTGGTCAGATGCAGAGCCCGCGTCGCTACAACGACGGCAAGTGGCACCGGGTGTTGTTGACGCATGCTGATGGTGCGGCGCGCATGTACGTCGATGGCGCGCTGGTGTGCGACAAGGATGCGTTCACCGCCAAGGATGACGCGGGTCACGTGTTCAAGATTGGCGCCGCTGCTGACGACTTCGGCGGCGCCTACGGTGGCGAACTCTCGGACGTCACGGTGTTCGAGCACAATGTGCCCGACGACAAGGCGCAGCAGTGGACGCGCGGTGAGGTCGTCAACATGGGCAATCAGTCGCTGACCTGGCAGCCCAACAAGAAGGCCGCGTCGGCCAAGAACGCCACGCCGAAGCAGTCGTGGGTGCGCGGTCCGATCCGGCTGCAAGCGGACAGTTCCCAGGTGCGATTCGCCAATATCTGGGTGCGCCCATTGGCGGACGTCGACCACCGTGGTCTGGCGCGACAAGACCCGGCGAGTGTCGCCCGCGGTGCCCACGTCTGGGCGGCGCTGTGCAGCAGTTGCCACCCAAAACCGGCCACCGCGTTCGCGCGTGGTCTAAAGCACGGTTCGGATCCGCGTTCGATCTTCAACACGCTGGAGCAGGGCTTTGGTGCCAAGCCGCCGATGGCCTGGGTGCCAGCGCAGGCGCGCTACGACGTGATCCACTACGTGCGGCAGCAATTGTCGTTGCCTGCTGCCAGTGCGGACTACCTGGCGTCGCTGCCCGCCGGCCTGCCTGCGGCAAAGACCACCGCGCCGATGCCCGATGAGGACTGGCCGAGCTATCGCCGGATGGACTACGGCAATGCCTTGCATTGGACCTACGAGGTGGCCAAGCAAAACATCGTGCAGAAGGGCATTGCCGTGCGTGTCGATGACGGGCCTGGCGGTGTCTCCCGCGGCCGCGCCTTCGTCGTCTATGACCAGGATACGATGCGGTTCGCGGCGGCTTGGACCGGTGCCGGCTTCATCGATTGGAAGGGCGTCGCCTTCGACGGGTCGCACAACTCACATGCGCACATCCGCGGTAAGCTGGTGTTTGCCGCGGCCAACGAACCGGGCTGGGCAAATCCGGCGACCGGCTCCTGGCAGGATGAACGCATCATCGGGCGCGATGGCAAGCGCTACGGTCCGTTACCAAAGCCGTGGCTGCGGTTTCTTGGACGTCAGCAGCTCGGCGACGATTCGATCCTCGAATACTCGGTTGGCACGACCATGGTTCGCGAGATGCCCGGTCTCGAGTCGGTCTACGGCATGTCGATCGTGACGCGCCGCCTCGAAGTGGCCGCCGCCGCGCAAGATCTATGGGTGCGGTTGGCGCCGACGTCGGACGACCTGCGCGTCTGCATGGTGTCGCTCGATCGCCCCGGTGAGATCCTTGCGAAGGATGGCTGGTGGGTAATGCGCATTCCAAAGGACGGAGCCACCGGACACTACATGGTGCGCATCAGCAACGGCGAGCAACGCGTGCTCGACTTGGCGAGTTCGCTGCATGGAGTGCCCGAGATGCCAACCCGACAGGCAACCAGCGCTGCGAATTGGACCGAGACGTGCGCCACCAAGGTGCTGGCTGGTGAAGCGACCAGCGGCTATGCCGTCGATGAGTTGCCGGTGCCGGACTTGGGCGCGAATCCATTCCGCAGTTGGATGCGGCTCGGCGGCTTTGACTTCTACGCGGACGGCAATCGCGCCGCAGTCGCGACCTGGAACGGCGACGTCTGGGTCGTATCCGGACTGCACCTCCGGTCTGGCGAACTACAATGGCGGCGCATTGCGGCGGGCTTGTTCCAGCCATTGGGCGTGCGCATTCTCGATGACGTGGTCTACGTCGGTTGCCGCGATCAGATCTGCGTGCTCGAAGATCACAACGGCGACGGCGAGACCGACTACTACCGCTGCTTCAACAACGACCACCAAGTCACCGAACACTTCCACGAATTCGCCATGGGGTTGCAGACCGACGGGGAGCGTAACTTCTACTACGCGAAGTCGGCGCGTCACGCGTTGACCGCGTTGGTGCCGCATCACGGCACGCTGCTGAAGGTCTCGAAAGACGGCATGCAGACCGAGATCGTCGCCAATGGGTTTCGTGCCGCGAACGGCGTCTGCATCAACGAGGACGGTTCGTTCTACGTCACCGATCAGGAAGGCCACTGGACGCCGAAGAACCGGATCAATCGGGTCGTGCCGGGGGGCTTCTACGGCAACATGTTTGGCTACCACGACCGCACGAGCAACGCGGACGAAGACATGGAACAGCCACTGTGTTGGCTGACCAATGCGTTCGATCGTTCGCCGGCGGAGTTGCTGCGCGTCAAGGGCTCGAAGTGGGGGCTGCCCGAGGGCTCGCTGTTGCAGTTGTCCTACGGCATGGGCCGGGCGTTCTTGGTGCTCGAAGACCAGCTTGATGGCGTGCACCAAGGAGCCATGGTGCCGCTGCCGATTGCGCAGTTTGCGACCGGGGTCATGCGCGGTCGCTTCCACGAACCGAGCGGGCAGCTCTACTGTTGCGGACTCTACGGTTGGTCGGGCGCACGAACGCGACCCGGTGGCCTCTATCGGGTGCGCTACGTTGGCGGCGAACTCTTGATGCCGACGGCGATGAAGGTCGTTGCCGGTGGCCTGCAATTGACGTTTGGCGCCGAACTGGATCCGGAACTGGCCGAGGATCTGGACAGCTACAGCGTCAAGACCTGGTCGTTGCGGCGCACCAAGAACTACGGCAGCAAGCACTACGATGAGCAGGCCCTGCAAGTGCAGATGGCGGAGCTTGGTGCCGATGGCAAGACCGTGCGTTTGCACATTGCCGATTTGGTTCCGACCATGTGTATTGCGATCACCTGTGACCTTGAGGCGGCAGGTGGTGCGGTGTTGCGCGCAAAGATTCACGGCACGTTGCACAAGACTCGGTAGGTGCGAAGGAACAACATGATGATGACGACTCGGGCGCGAATGCTGTGGTTGGTGGTTCTGTGTGGCTTGTTGGCGGTGCCGCTAGGGGCGCAGAACGCGGACCATAAGACCGTGCGAGTGTTCATCTTCGCAGGCCAATCCAACATGGTTGGGTCGGATTCCAAGGTGAAGGACATCGCTCGCTTCCCGCCGTTCGTTGGGGTCGGCGAACCGCAGGCCAAGGTGCGCTACTCGTATTGCATTGGCCGCGAGAACAAGACGCGCTCGGATGGTTGGACGGAGCTGCAACCGGTTAACAACATCGTCGGTCCGGAGTTGACGTTCGCGCGGGATGTGACGAGCGCCATCAAGGCGCCGATCGCGATCATCAAGATTGCAGCCGGCGGCACGACCCTTGGTGCCGATTGGAATCCCGACGATCCGCAAGGGTTCAAGCTCTACCCGATCGCGCTTGAGACGGTTCGCTCCGCACTGAGTTCGCTCGACAAGCAGCGCATTCGCTGGCGCCTGGAAGGCTTCATGTGGCACCAAGGCGAGAACGACATGTTCCACGATGAGTATCGCCAGAACTACGGCGCCAACCTCAAGAACTTCCTCGCCAGTTGGCGTCGCGATCTGAAGGCCCCGAAGTTGCCGTTCTACATCGGCGAGTTGTGTACCAAGACGGTGTGGGGCATGGACCTTCGGCCGCGCATGTACGAGATCAGTGTTGGCCAGCGCGAAGTGACCGAGGCGGATCCGTTGGCGACCTACGTCGCAACGTCGCACGTTGGCGTCGAGATCGGTGGCGGTGCCGGGTTGCACTATCACTACGGCACGCTCGGCCAGTTGGAGCACGGCGTCAACTACGCGAATGCGTACCTGCGTTCGATTGGCGCGCATCAAGAGACTCCCCGGCCCTTGAAGAAGTGGCCCTACAAGCGGGGGCGTGCGCTGGATCTCTACGTGCTCGCAGGCCATCGCAACATGGAGGGCGAGCGCGCGTTCGTGCAAGAGCTGAAATCGTTGCCGGGCAAGCGCGCCATGGCCAAGGACAAGCATGGCATTGCCTATCGCTACGATATTGGTGGCGAAGCGAAGCAGTCTGACGAATGGCAGCCATTGGGCCCGGCAGGTCTCTATGACACGTTTGGTCCGGAGGTGAGTTTCGGGCACGCCTTGCAGCAGGCCGGCCACAAGGACTTCGCGATCGCCAAGTTCACGCACAGTGGCTCGCAGATCATCGACTGGACCAAGCAGGGCAGCGTCGCCAAATCGCGCAACCTGTATGCGAAGTTCTTGGCGTTTGTGAAGCAGTCGGTGGCGTCGCTTGAGAAGAAGGGCCACCGCGTGCATCTCAAGGGCATCTATTATCACCTGGGCGAGAACGACATGTCGTGGCATCCGTTCCGCAAGGGCGCGCCGGCCCGGCTGCAATCGCTGATGGCCCAGCTGCGCGAAGATCTACAGATGCCGAAACTGCAGTGGGTCGTCAGTCAGCAGCGGCCGACGGATCACGAAGACCTGGCGAAGGTCGATGTCGTCGGCGAGGTGGCAAAACTCCTGGCGGCCGATCCGTACGCGACGCATGTCAAGGCCTTCGAGTTGCCTGAGCAAGAGAAGCAGCTGGTGCTGGATACGGCGGGCGTCGTGGCGCTCGGCGAACTGTTGGCCAAGACGGCCCGTAGCAAGTGAGGGGCAGTGGCAAGTGAGGGAGCGGGGCAAGTGAGCAGGCGGTAGCCAAACCGCCCTGCCCGCTTGCGGTCCCAGCGTTGCCGCGTAGGCTGGCTTGCCAGAGTCATGTTATCGAAGTCGCGCACCGCCATTGTTCTGTCCCTTCTCTTCTTTGCCGGCGCTGCCGTGGCGCAGGAAGAAGAGGACTTTGATGCCCGCCGGGCAGACGTCGACAAGAAGATCGCCAAGCAATTGGTTGCCTTCGGTCGACGTGCAACCGGCCAGAAGCAGTCGTCGCAGGCACGAGTTGCCTACCAGATCCTTCTCGATCACTACAACGAGGATCACGCCACCGCGCGCAAGGGGCTTGGCTTCCGGAAGATCCGGGGCGAGTGGCGCGCGGGCGCGGTCAAGCTTGGCGTCGATGTTCCCGACCAGGCGAAGGCTGCGCGCATCCAGCGAGAATGGGAGCGGACTCGCAAGGCCATCAGCAAGTTGCATGGCGACTTCGGCATGGCCTTGCACGCAGCCGGGCACATGTCGCGCGCGTTCTACCAGCTGGAGCGCGCGTTGGAGTTCCGGCCGGGCGTGCGCGAATGGCACCTGGCACTGGGCCACGTCGAAGCGAACGGCTTCTTTGGCACCGAGGAGCAGGTCGACTTCGTCAAGAAGTTCACCGAGATCCGCAACAAGGCGTCCGAGCTCGCGGCCAAGGAATACGAGGTAAGCGTGGTGCCGCAGTCGAAACTGCCTGCTTCGTTGCGCAAGTCCGGGTTGGACTTCTACGGCGCGCGTTCGAAGCACTTCACGCACTGGGTCGTCGACTCGCAGGACGACGCCCTCAACACGGTGCAGTGGGCTGAGCGCAGCTTCGCATTGGCGCGTGTGCTCGCGGGCAACGACATGCCGCGCGGCTCGGAGTCGTGGTCGAAGTACTACGCGATCCTTCGCACCAGAGAGCAGCATGATCAGCTGCTGCGAAACAGTCCCGAGACCCGCGGCAAGTACACCTTGGAGCAAGCCAAGCTATTCGGTGGTTCGGGCTTTCAGGATGGCGGCAATCGCGCGCACTTCAGCCATCACCATCGGGACAATGATGGCGACATGGTGACCGGGCATGTCGTCAAGCGTCACGTCGTGGCGGGTTGCAACGATGGCTTCGGGGAAGGCGTCGTGCATGCGATGACCTGGCTGATGGTCGGAACAATCAAGAGCTCCTTCACGAGCTTGCAGCACACCGTGACCGAAGACCACAAGCCGCTAAGGAAGCTGCCCGATGCGTGGCGGTCGAGGTTGATGGACGAGATTGCAGCGGGCAAGGATTGGCGCTTGGAGCAAATCCCGCGGGAACGCATCCACAGCTTCCGGGACTCGGCGCGCGTCAAGTCATGGAGCTTTGTGCTGTTCATGATGGCGCGCTTTCCGCGGCAGTGGCTCGACGTGGTGCGCAAGATGCCCAAGGTCGACGGGCTGACGGTCGAAGACGTTGCCAAGACCCTCAAGGAAATCCTCAATTGCAGCGTTGGCGAATTGGAGGCCGAATGGCGAGAGTGGGCGCGCCAGGGATCGCCGATTGGTCGGGCGACGGACTGGTAGGGATCGCTTCTGGTAGCGATCGCGCCGCCTGACAGCGAGCAGCTCGTGCGTTGAGCCTACTTCGGCCACTCGAACGTATACTCATGCCGTTCGACTTGCTCGCGTGGCGCGGATTCGCCGATCATCTGCACCGTCGAAACCAACGAGAACCGCGCCCATGCCGGGCGCAGCGTGTCTGGCCGTGTGATTACCTCGACCTCGCGGGTCATCGTGACGGCGCCAAACTGCTGCTTGGTTGCTTCGAGTTCTTCCGCGTCGCTGACCTTGCCGAGCATCGCCAGCATCGCGTCCTTGGCCTGCTGGCCATCCGCCACGGCGCGCAGACTCAGCCGCACATGACCAGGGTGGTCCGGTGCCGGACCATGATGGGTGGTGACTACCGTGCACGGCACCGCGACGCCGAACGCTTCAACCGAGCCCTTCGACTCGATGGTCTTGCCGGCAGGCGTCTGCCAGTCGACCCATGCGCCGACCCAGCAGTTCCAGTACTTGGATAGCGTGCCCTGCATCAGGGCGTGGAACTCCGGCCGACGGAATTGCGCGCGTATCCGTGCGACTTGTTCCTGGGAGTCGCCCATGTGCTTCTTGAGCGTCGGCAGCACGCGGTCCAGCATCGCCTCGAGGTCGAGGGTCTCCGCGTAGCGACCGTCGTGGGTGATGCGGTAGTCGGGCACGACGGCAGCCATGGCCTCGGAGCTCGCCAGTAGCTTCTGCATGCGCTCGGTCTTGGCATCCTGGCCTTCGATCTCCAAGAACTCGTAGCCCTCGTGACGAACACGCAGGCTCTTGCCGTCTTCGTACCGCGTCACTCTCATGGTGTAGCGCGACTTGGCTGTGCGCCCCTTCTTGGTGGTGGTGTCGGTAATCACGACGCTGCCTGGCACCGGCCAAGCAAACCTGGTCGCACGCACTGCGGTGCGCTCAGGTAGCGGCGCGCTCCGGCCAGATGCCTTGGTTGCTTCGAGCTTCGTCTTCAGTTCGCGAACGATCTCCGGATGTTGCGCATACAGGTTCGTGGTCTCGCCGGGGTCGCGCTTGAGGTTGTAGAGCTGGCCCGGCGCGTTCGGCACCGTCTCAGCTACCGCGAGCGGCGCCAGTCGCTTGTTCTTTTGGTAGTTGTTGCCGCCCGAGCCTTTGTGGTCGAGATACTTCCAATCGCCTTGTCGAATCGCGAGCGCCAGGCTGATGGTCTGGTGCAGCGTGAACTCGCGAACTGGTCCCTGTTGGGTTCCGAGCAGGACCGGCAGCATGTTGAAGCTGTCTTCGGCGGCATCTGCCGGCAAGGCGACTTCGGCAGCGGCCGCGCAAGTTGCCATCAAGTCGGTCAAGCACATGGTCTGGTCGCTGGTTGCGCCCGGCTGGATCTTGCCGGGCCACCGCGCCAGCAACGGTACGCGATGGCCGCCTTCCCAGTTGTCGCGCTTCAGGCCACGCCAAGGCCTGGCTCCATCGTGACCATGGTCCCGGCGCATGTTGAGCACCGTGCTCACTTCCGGCCCATTGTCGCTGGTCACGAGCACCAGGGTGTTGTCGGCCACTCCAAGCTCGTCGAGTTTGTCCAGCAACGCGCCGACGACGTGATCCAACTGCAACAAGAAGTCCCCGTGCGGCCCGGCACCGCTCTTGTCTCGAAACTGCTTGCTGGCGAACGACGGCAGATGCACGGCCTGCATCGAATGGAACAAGAAGAACGGCTTGTCCGGCGACTTCTGATGATGGGTATCGAGAAAGCCGAGGCTCTTGTCGAGAAACACCATGTCGACTTCTTGTAGGTCAAAATCGTCGGCGACCATGCCGCGCCGGCAGTCGTTGGCCCACGGATGCTTCGGCAACGTCGCTTTGTCGAGTCGTTTGCTCGGCGGTGCTGGAATGCGATCGCCATTGATGTACGCATAGAGCCAGTCGGTTGTGGGGCAGCAGGCCGTGCCAAAGAACTGATCGAAGCCGCGATGAATCGGTGCGTCGACAATGGCGCGCGAGTAGTCGATGCGCTGCACGGCGGGCAACCCGTTGTTCAGGATCGCGTTGCCGTCCGTGTCAAAGAACGTCAAGCCGATGTGCCACTTGCCAAACATCGCCGTCGCGTAGCCGCGCTGCTGCAGCATCGCCGGCAGAGTCAGTCGATCTTCGGTAATCAGGCACGGTCCGCCGGCACCGGTGAACACACCGCGGTAGTTCAAGCGGAATGCCATGCGTCCGGTCAGCACGCTGTAGCGCGACGGCGTGCAGACGGTCGACGGGCTGTGCGCATCTGTGAAGCGCATGCCTTCGGTCGCGAGCTTGTCGACGTTGGGCGTCGCGATCGTGCTGTCCGGGTTGTAGCAGCCGAGATCACCGTAGCCGAGGTCGTCGGCGAGGATCAGTAGGATGTTCGGTTGCTGGCTGCGTGGCAGGCCCGCGAGTAGCAGGCAAACACCAATCGTTGCGAGGGCCTTGCGCATGCGATCATCGTAGGCGCCGGGTCGATTGCTGCTAGCGGTTCCGCACTTCGTAACAGGGCTGCCACGCTGGCTCGCCTCCAGGACCCGTCACGTTAGCCTTTGGCTGCGACCCGCATCCGCGTAGCCTTGTCGCCATGCAATGCGTTCGAATGCTCGCCTTGGTTTTGTTCTCAGGTGCCTTGGCGGCACAGGCCCCTGAGTCCAGGGAAGCCTTGCCAAACGTTGTCATCATCTACGGTGATGACGTCGGCTACGCGGACGTCGGCTGCTACGGCGCCGAGAAGATCCCGACGCCGAACGTCGATCGGCTTGCGGCGCAGTCGCTGCGCTTCACCGATGGCCACTGCTCGGCGGCGACCTGCACGCCGTCGCGCTTCTCGTTGCTGACCGGGATCCATGGCTTCCGGCATGGTGTGCGTATCTTGGCCCCGAACGCGCCGATGACCATCAAGCAGAACATGCTGACGCTGCCCGGCGTGTTCAAGCAGCGCGGTTACCAGACGGCGGTGATTGGCAAGTGGCACCTCGGGATTGGCGATGGCAAGACGCCGGTCGATTGGAACGGCAAGGTTGCGCCCGGGCCGCTCGAGGTTGGCTTTGACTATTCGTATTTGATGCCATCGACCAACGACCGCGTGCCATGTGTCTACCTCGATGGGCATACCGTTGTCGGGCTCGATCCGAAGGATCCACTGTTCGTCGGCAAGCGACCGGATGGCTTCACCGGCACCGTGTATCCGGACGGCAAGAAGGACCGCGCCGCGATGACCTACTACCAGAGCAGTCACGGCCACAACAACTCGGTGATCAACGGCATTGGCCGCATTGGCTACCAGTGGGGCGGCAAGTCGGCGCTGTGGAACGACGAGACGATGGCGGACGAGTTCGTTGCCAAGACCAAGCGATGGTTGGCGCAACAGAAAGCAGGCAAGCCGTTCTTCCTCTACTTCAGTTCGCAGGACATCCACGTGCCGCGGGCCCCGCACCCGCGCTTCAAGGGCAAGAGCCAGCTCGGCTATCGCGGCGATGCGATGGTGCAGTTTGATTGGGCGACCGGGGAGATCCTCGATGCGCTCGATCAGCATGGGCTCGCCGACAATACGATCGTGATCTGGTCGAGCGACAACGGCCCGGTCTACGACGATGGCTACGACGATGGCACGACGGTGCAGACGTCGACCAAGGAAGTCGATCGCGGTCACGATGGTTCGGGTCCGTATCGCGGCGGCAAGTACCAGATCTTCGAAGGTGGTACGCGCGTGCCGTTGCTGGTGCGTTGGCCCGGCCGCATCAAGGCTGGGGTTTCCAACGCGTTGGTCAACCAAATCGACTTTCTCGCATCATTCGCGGCGTTGTTGCAGGTCGAGCTGAACAAGGATCAGGCGATCGACAGTCGCAACAACCTGCGCGCCTTGCTCGGTAAGGACGACGTCGGGTTGCCCTACATGATCGAAGAAGCTGGCCAATTGGCCGTCCGCGTCGGTCAGTGGAAGTTCGTCAAGCCGCGGCGCAAGCAGGGCAAGGAGCAGCTGTTCGACTTGAAGTCCGACGTGGGCGAGCAGAACAACGTCGCAGTCAGCCACCCGGACAAGGTGCGGCAGTTGCGCGCCTTGCTGGAGCAGTTGCAAGCCAGCAAGTATGGCGTGCGCGGCAACGGCTAGCCCGCCAATGGCCGGTGAGCTAGGACTACTTGAGCGTGATCGTCAACGGATCAGGTTCGGTGGCGCCGATTGTCACAGTCGTTTCGGCGCGCAGCTTGCCGCTCAGCGTCACACGATAGGTGCCGGGTAGCAGCCAGAGGTCGTAGCCCCAGTCTGCGCGGGGCTTGGTGGCCAGCCAACGGTCGACGATCTTGTCGTCTTCGCGATACACCGCGAGCGTCGCGCCGAAAATGGCTTCGTTCTCTTTGTCGTAGTTGAACTCCAGCCGTTGCTTCACCCCGACTTGAGTGTGCAGTGGGATCTCGGTTTGAAGGCCTGCGACGATCGTGAAACGCACGACTTGGGCTGCGGCGCGTTTGCCCCATGCCTGCAGCAAGTAGTCGCCAGGGCGCAGGATCGGCGTAACGGGTTCGTCGCTAGGTCGCAAACTCCAACGCGCCTTCGACTCCGTAGCGGCGATCATGAAGCTGAGGTCCTTGCCCGGAACGGACTGCGGCTTGATGATCGCAGTGCCGCCGGGCTCAAGGGCGATCTGGCCCATGTCCCAGCGTTCTTCGCCGCCGAGGCGGTGAGACGTGATGGTTTGCGACGGGTGGTTCTCGTGGCTGATTGCCAGCTTCCAGATGCCTTCCGGAATGGGGCCAATCGTGAACTTGCCGTCTTCCTTGGTGGTGGGGTTGGACAGGTATTGGTTGCGTTCGTCACTGCGAGGGCTGATGCGAGCCCCAGCTATCGGCTTGCCGTTGGGGTCGACGATGCGGCCGACAATGAATGCGTTGTTGCCGACGCTCTTGACCGTGACATTGAGTGGACCCTTGCGCGGGTCGAAGTCCTTGACGACGTGCGGCGCGATCCATTTGCTGGAGAACTCGACGCGCAGGGGACGGGAGACCGGGCAGTTGGGAATCAGGTAGGAGCCGGCTTCGTCGGTGCGTGTGTAACCCAGCCAGTGCTTCTCGGTTGGGGTGCGCTCCGAGGTTGCTTCGATGTGCACGTTGGCGACCGGTAGCCCCTTTTCGTTGACGACCTTGCCGCGCAGTTCCAGCCCACGTGACAACACCAGGTCACGTTCGAGTGCGTTGCCAGGTGCGAGATCGACCATCTGCGTGATGCGGCCTTCGTCATCGTGTTCGGCACGCACTTCGACTCTGCCGAGCGGTAGTCCACGAAGTTCGAACGCACCGTCCTGGGCGCTGCGGGTCTGCGTGTGCTCAGCCTGTTGCCAATCGCCGTGCACTACTTCCGCCTTCGCGACGGTCTTGCCGTCGGGCGTGCGCACGAAGCCACGCAACACGCCGCCACGCTGCATGGTGATGCGCAACGCCGAGGTGCCATAGTTCGCAACCGTGCAGGTGCCGCGCCAAGGGGCCTTGTCTCGAGCGCGCGCCCAGACCGGGGCGTCGCCCGGCGGGATGGAAAGCGCTCGAAACTTGCCGTCCTGGTCGCTGCGTACCAACGCCGGCAGTGGCGGGGCGTCGTCGGCGGTGCCGTTGCCGAGCCCTTGCAGCTTGCCGGCGCCGATGCTGATCAGTGCGTCGGCAATCGGTTCACCATGTTCATCGACCACCGTGCCGTCAACAGTGCCGCCTCCTGGAAGCAGCTGGATCTTTACGTCGACTTCGGAGCCGATTGCCGCGTAGGCCATCTGCAGTTTCGAAGCGAGGAAGCCTTGGGCGCGCGCGCCGATCATGCACGGCCGGAACGCCGATGGGATGGTGAACCTGCCATCGGCATCGGTGATTGCCAGCACTTCGGGGTCTCGGCCGACCATCAAGGCCATGGCCGTTTCGATCAACGCGCCGGCTACCGGTTGCTGATTGTCATCGACAACCAGGCCGCGCAGCAACATGCCGTCGGGATAGGTAATCTCGACGGTCGCCGTCTTGCCCGCTTCGATCTCGACACGTTGTCCCCGCCCGTGGCGGTCTCCCAGGACGATCAGCTGGCCAGGTTGCAGGCCGGTGATGATTGCGAAGCCGGCTTCGTTACTGCGACAACGCCGGGCCAGGCGGCGGTCTTCATCGGATCGGTAGTAGCTGATCGTGGCGTGTTGTGCCGGGCCTTTTGTCTTGCCGCCGTGGCGAACGGTTACCTCAAGAGTTCCGGTCAAGGCCTGCTCGGTCGAGGGAACGACTGCGACCTGGCGATCGGCACCGGTGGCTTCTGCTTGCGTGTCGGCGGTGCCATTCGTCAGATTGGTTCCGGTCGCGGCATTCGCATTGTCGAGGGACGAAGTCTGATTGCTCGCCGGCACCGGCACGGCGGTGTCGGGCCAGTAGACAGTCAGGGCGATGGCAGCCAACACAGCGGCAGCCACAACGAGTTTCGTCTTCATGGTGATGGCGATCGAGCCAGCGAGCAGGCCGGCCGATAGGGAGCTAGCCTGTAGGGAGCTAGCAGGGGCGGTCGTGCCAACCGGCGTTGAGTCGGCGACGATCGCAGGCGTCCACGGAGTGCTGAGCAGCGGCAGCAGCCATGCCGAGCGCGATTGGCCGTTGTCGCCGGCGGCTTCGTCGAGCGCATGGCGCAATCGTTGCACTGCGCGGCGATGCAGGTTCCAGACCGTCGTGGCCGGCAGGCCAAGTTGGGTGGCGATGTCACGCGGCGGCATGCCTTCGAAGTAGCGCAGCAGCATCACTTCGCGCTGCGCAGTCGGGAGCGTGTCGATCAGCTTGACGAGCTTGCGGCGCCGTTCTTCGCGCTGCATCAACTCGAACGACGAGGGCGCTACCGAAGTCGTTGCCGCAGCCTGTTCACGGTTGCGGTTGCGGTGCTCACGGCGCAGTAGGTTCTTGGTGACGTTGCGCACGATCGTGCCGAGCCACGCCCGCGGCTTTTCGACCGGCTTGCCGCGATGTTCGCAGGCTTGCAGCCAGGTTTGCTGGACGATCTCGTCCTCGTGGCCGGCGCACAGAACGCGTGCCAGAGCCCGGACGTACGGTTCTTCCAGCAGCAGGGCGTCGAGATCGGATTGCGGAGCTGGCGGCATAGGTTCGAACGGCTAGACACCGCCCAAACCGTTTCCTGTCGCGGGCCACGCCATATTTTCAGTCTAAGCGATGCTCAGGCGGAAATGGCGGGTGCTGCAAGTGCGTGATCCGGCTAGCGAATCGTCTCGCGCTGGCGGCGATTCTCTACGGCGTCCTTCTTCCGCGGCTTGATGCGCACGCGCCTCTCGGTCTTCGGGGTGCCCTTGGTCGCGCCATGGATCTCTCGTTCGACTTCGGCCATCGCGCCTTTCATGGCCTTTTCGATGACCATGTTGAGGTTGCTCTCGAAGTCACCGTTGCCGGAGATGATCGAGTCGATCAGGTCTTCGACGTCGTCGGCGATGCCGAGTTCCTGCAGGTCTTTGTCGTCGCGAATCTCTGCCTTGGCTTCTTCGATTACCGAACCGAGTGCGGTTCGCGCGAGCTGGCCGAGGATCTTCTGGTTGCCTTCGTTTTCCAGCAGGCCGGTGACCAGTTTGGCGATGCCCTTGTCGATGCCGAGGCGGCGAAGGTCTTCGTCATCGCTGATTTCCTTCAGGACCATCTTGCCGGCGCCCTTCATGGCAGCCTTGACCACGCCGTCGAGCGAGGACTCGATGCCTTCGCCGTTGGCCAGGCCGTCGATCATGTCGAGCACCTCATCGGTGATGCCGAGCTCCATCAAGTCCGGGTCGTTCTTGATCTCGCGACGGGCTTCAGCGAGGCCTTGCTTCAGGGCGCCTTGGAGGTCGGCCATGCCCTCGACACTCTTGGTTCGCGCGATGCGTCGCTCGATCTTGGTCTTGCCGGCCTTCTGCTTTGGTTGCTGGGTAACGGGTTCCGGACGCCGAACGCGAATGCGCGGTAGCTCCTGCTTGGCCGGCTTCTTCTCATTGAGCAGCACCTCAAGCAGCGCCTCGCGTTGCGCGTCGGACAGGTTCTTGACCTTTTTGCCGTTGACGCGGATCTCGACGCGCACGGGTTCGGGTTCTTGTTCTTGAGCCGCGACGGGCACGGCAAACAGGCCGAGCGTCAACGCAGCGAAAGGCACGCACCAGGCGCGGGAGGCGCTGTGCGGTAGGTTCTCGTTCAGGATCATCTTCAGTCTCCGTTCGAAAGCAGCCCGGGCTGCCGGCCTCGATGCGAGGACGGCGACACCCGGTTGGGTGGACAGGGGAAGTGCCGCGGCGTCGACCAGCAACGTGGCGTAGTCGAGGTTGGCGTTTGGCACGGTGGTCACCGCGATGGCGTCGCACGCGAGTTCGGCCCACAGGCGCATGCGACTGCGCGCGAACCAAAACAATGGGTGCCACCAAAGCAGCGTCAGCAGGGCCAGTTCGCCGCGAGCGATCCAGTGGTCCTTGCGGCGCAGGTGCGCGAGTTCGTGGGCGATGACGGCAGAGCGACCCTTCTTGGAACAGGTCTGAAGCAGGCCTACCGGCATCACCAGGCGCGTCCGGCCGACCGTCCAGATGTAGGGTGCGACAGCGTTCGGATCATCGCAGAGTTCGGGAACCACGACGCCGATGCGCTCGGCGAGTTCGCGGACTTCGAGGCGCATGTCGGTAGGCACCGGGCTGAGGGCGCGCTTGATCTTGTGAATGCGCAGGGTGCTTCGCGCGGTCGCGAGCAATAGCAGGGACGACGTGCCTAGCCAGGCCCAGAGCCATGGGAACGTTGTGGCAGGGGTGGCTTTGGCGGGGTTCGGCGGCGTCTCTTTTGACAGGGATCCGGTTGGTGGCCAGGGTGACCCAGTTGATGGCCAGGGTGACCCAGTTGATGGCGAGCCGCTTGCTAGCGATTCCGTTGCGCGCGGCTCCGTTGGTTGGGGCAACCATGCCAATGGCGGTGCAACCGGCATCGTCATCGCTGCTGCCTCGGGTGGCACCGTTCTACCTGGCGCAGCCGCCGTTGGCTCAGCGTGGTTGCTACCCGTCATGCTCGGCAGCCAGCTGAAGTCGAGCGGCACTTCAAACAGCGGTGGCGTCACCAGCTTGAGCACAACCAGCAGCCACAGGCCGTGCATAACGGCCGGCGCTGGTTTGCAGAAGCGCGCGATCAGAACTACCAGCATACTGAGTACGGTGGCGGCAATCGTGTTGGCGAGCAGCCAACTCATGACTTGTCTCCGCGCGCCTTTTGTTCGGCTGCCTTAAGCAACTTGCGGAAACTCTTGATGTCGTCGGCGGAGAACTTGCCGTTCTCAACCAGGCGCAGCACCAGTGGCGCGGTCGCGCCGTCGAGCAGCGAGCTGGCGACCTCCTCGACGCGGCGGTGGGCGAGTTCTTCGCGCGCGGTCGTCGCCGTGAAGACGTGGGCGAGGCCGCGGCGGTCGGCGCGCACGTGGCCCTTCTCGACGAGCCGCGTCACCAGAGTTTGCACCGTGGTGTAGGCCGAGTCCGTGTCGAGCCGCGCGATCAGTTCGCGAACGGTCGCCGGTCCGTGGTCCCAGAACGACTTGAGAACGGCCAGCTCGGCGTCGGTGATTGCCGGTGCGTTGCTGTCCTGCCGTTTGCGTGGAGGTGCCATCGCGGGCATCGTCGCCGATGCCTCCTACAGATTGTCGGAGATGTCCTACAATTTGTCGGAGGTTGCGGGGCGATCCGCCTGGATGAGCCTAGAATAGGGGAACGGCGCCCGATAGGCGGGTCGTTCGCCTGTCTGACCGCGCCTACTTCACGGGCTGGTTCCACAACCGATAGGGGTCGTCGAGCCGGATCATCTCGGCGAGCAGCAGCGCTTCGAGTTCGTTGCGTTTGGCGGCGAACTGCGGATCGTCGGCCAGGTTGACCTGCGAGCGATTTGGATCGTTGTGCGTCAACGCCTCGACCGTGTCGACGTGGTGTTGCTCGAGCAACTCGTCGGGGTTGGCGCTCAGGTCAAACAGCTGGGTCTTGCGCACGAAGCCATTGATGGCGTCATACTGGATCAGCTTCCAGTTGTCCTTGCGCACGCACCGCATGCCGGGTTTGGTGCCGCCGGCGTAGACACCATAGAGTACGTCGCGAATGGTCGCCTGCTTGCCTTCGAGCACCGGCCGCATGCTGCGACCTTCGACCGAAGCGGGCGGCGTGATGCCGGCGTAGTCACACAGCGTCGGCAGCACGTCGAGCAAGTAGACGTTGCCGCGCACGCGCTTGCCCTTCGGAATGCCGGGGCCCTTGACGATCATCGGCACGCGCCACGTGTGCTCGTAGAGGTTCTGCTTGCCTTGCAAACCGTGGCGACCGATCGCCATGCCGTGATCGGACGTGTAGATGATGATCGTGTTGTCGATTTCGCCCATCGCGCGCAGTTTGTCGAGCACTCGGCCAATCTGGATGTCGATGTTCTCGTTGCAGGCGAACTGCCGACCGAGTTCGTTGCGGATCGTCGCTTCGTCGCGCTTGCGTTTGACGCCTTGCACGTTGACCTCGTCGCGCAGTCCTGGTTGGCCATGGTGGAACGGATGCGCCGGCAGGTAGTTGCGCGGCAAAGGCGGTGCGAGCTCGCTCGGTGGCTGGCTGACTTCGCGGTTCTTGGCGCCGTAGTGGGCGAGTAGTTCATCCGGCGCGTGCCGTGGATCGTGCGGATGCGAGAAGCCAAAGTAGATCAAGAACGGGTTGCGGTCCGCTTCCTGGTCGCGCGTCTGCAAGTAGTCGAGCACGCGTTCGGCGTGCCAAGGGGAGCCGTGTGCGGCATCGGCCTGGCGACTGGTCTGGTCGTGCACGACGGTGAACAGCTTGTTGGCGGCCGGGTAGCTGTTGCCCTTCTTGCACGTGCGCATCGTCGCGTAGCCAGCACGGTTGAAGACCGCCGCCATGGTGTTGCTCGCGAGGTCGGTCGGGCAGTACGGGTTCTGCTTTTCGCCGCGCATACCGCGGCGCGGCAGGTGCCAGACCGTGCGGCCACTCATGATCATGTGGCGCGATGGGGTGCAGACCGCACCGGACCACGAACCCATGTGGTAGGCGCCGTCGAGCACCGTGCCTTCGGCAGCCAGGCTGTCGATCACTGGCGTGCGACAAACCGAGTTCTCGTCGTAGACCTTGAGATCGAACGGTGATTGGTCGTCGACCAGGATGAACAGGATGTTTGGCCGGTCTTGCGCAGTGCCCGGCGCCAGGCAGAAGAGCGCGCAGATGGCAAAGGTTGCGAGGATGCGTGTGTTCATGCGGGCTGTGCTGAGAGAAACTGAAGCGATGCGAATCGTCGCAGTTCCGAGCCGCACCATGAACACCCGTTTTGTTTCCTTTGTTGGTCTTGCCGTCGTTGCATTCGCTGCGCTCATTCCCGGTCAGGTCGGCGCAGGCGTCAATCGACCCCCAAACGTCGTGATGGTGATCACCGACGACCAGGGGTACGGCGACCTCGGGGTGCACGGCAATGCGATGATCAAGACGCCCAACCTCGATCGTCTCGCCAAGGAGTCGGTGTGCTTGAGCGACTACCACGTCGATCCGACGTGTTCGCCGTCCCGCAGCGCGTTGTTGTCCGGTCGCTATTCGACGCGTACCGGTGTCTGGCACACGATCATGGGGCGCTCGTTGATGTCGGGTAGCGAGCAGACGATCGCCGAAGTGTTCCAAGACAATGGCTACCGCACTGGCATGTTCGGCAAGTGGCATCTCGGCGACAACGCGCCGTGCCGCCCGCAGGACCAAGGCTTCGAGCATGTCGTTTGGCACCACGGTGGTGGGGTTGGCCAAGGACCGGACTACTGGGGCAATGACTACTTCGACGACACCTACGAAGTGAATGGCCAGTGGCGCAAATTTGATGGCTACTGCACCGATGTTTGGTTTGCGCAGGCGACCGAGTTCTTGACGCGCGAAGAGGCCCGCCCGTTCTTTATCTACCTGTCGACCAACGCGCCGCACGGTCCCTACCTGGTCGACGAAAAGTACTCCAAACCCTACGAGGACGCTGGCGTGCCGAACACGATGGCGAAGTTCTACGGCATGATCACGAACATCGATGAAAACGTCGGCAAGCTGCGGGCTCTGCTCGAGCGCACTGGGCTGGCGGAGAACACGGTGTTCGTCTTTACGACCGACAACGGCACTGCGGCCGGAGACGCGAAGCGCGCCAAGGAGGTCGGTGAATGGCCGGGTTTCAACGCCGGGATGCGCGGCAAGAAGGGCTCGGAATACGATGGTGGTCATCGCGTGCCGTTCTTCGTGCACTGGCCCAAGGGATACGTGATCGGTGGCCGCAAGGTCGCGGCGTTGACGGCGCACGTGGATGTGCTGCCAACCCTGGTCGACCTGTGCGGGTTGGCCAAGAAGCCAAAGGCCAAGTTGGATGGCGTGTCGTTGGCGCCGCTCTTGCGTGGCAAGGCGGGGCTAGTGCCTCGCACGATGTTCGTGCATTCGCAGCGAGTCGAACACCCACGCATGTGGCGCAAGTGTGCGGTGATGACCGAGCGCTGGCGCTTGGTCAACGGCAAGCAGTTGTTCGACATTGTCGAGGACCCGGGGCAGCGCGACGACATCGCCGCAGAGCACGCGGATGTCGTCGCGAAGTTGCGCAAGGAATACGTGGCCTGGTGGCAGAGCCTGAAACCGGCGTTTGGCGACTACGTGCGCGTCGAACTCGGTGGTGCCCAGACCCCATCCGAGTTGATGTCGCATGACTGGCACACCAACGACCGCGGCACGCCGTGGCATCAGAACCACGTGCGCAATGGCTACCTTGGCAACGGACCGTGGGCGGTCGAAGTCGCGCGCGCCGGTCGCTTCGAGATCACGCTGCGGCGCTGGCCAGCACAGCTGGATCGGGCAATGAAGTGCGTGCACGCGTCGCTAACGATCGGCGATGTGAACGTCGGCAAAGATGTCGACCCATCGGCGACACACGCGACGTTCCTGATCGAATTGCCTGCCGGTCCCGCGATGTTGCGGACGACTCTGCGCCGGCAAATGGAGAAGGGCGGTGGCGTCAAGGAGCACGGCGCCTACTTCGCTTCGGTCCGCGCTGTCGATCGCTAGGCTGCGCGATGGGCACTAGCTGGGGAAAAAGAAGAGCCCCGCAGCATCTGCCACGGGGCTCTGTCTGATTGGCTTCGGCAACACACCGAATCCACCCAAGTCTGCAAACCGCGGAAAGCAACGGGGTGGCATCGCCATCGTTGCGACGGACATCCATTTTCTTCGATGTCGGCAATCGCTTTGCCCAGCGGGTATCCAGCGCAGCCAGCTGTACGCAAAAGCGCCCCGCAGCGGGACCGACCGCTGCGGGGCAAAGGCTCGACTTGGCTCCCCCTCAGGAGCCACCCAAGTGTTCGAGCACTCGGGAGAACGCCCGGGCTCTCTTGGCGTTGCAGCACGATGTGCGATTCCGGGTGCCTAAAAAAAACGAAGCCCCGCGGCCCTCTCGTGCCGCGGGGCTTCGTGCCCATCTCGTTGGTTCCCCCTCAGGAACCTGTTGTCTCTTGAGTGATCTAACGGGGGGAGGCGGGCACGCGTTGCAGCCACGGGGCGAAAAGTTGGTGCCGGGCCTCTAGTGCTCGGCAGGCAGCGACACGATGGCATGTGTCAGGGACACTTCGTCGAGGTGGCCCATTGCCTGGTCGCTGACCGCGTGCAGGTGGCTCGAATGGTTGTGGTGCGTCAATTGGCCAGCGGCGTCTTCGACGTAGAACCCGACCAGCTTGACGTTGTCCGCTGGGCCGTCATAGCGCCACGGCTTGGGGCCGTCCGGCCTCGCAATGGGGCAGACGCCGTTGATCACATGCACCTGCAAGCGATTGGCGTCGCCGGTGATGCGCACCGGCGTAGGCTTGGTCAGGTCCCGGCCTCGTGCGCGCAACAGTTGTGCGATGCGCTGCTCAAGTGCCGCATAGCTCGGGCACGTACCGATTTCGAACTTGTGCCATTCGGCTACGTCTTTGGCAACCAGCAGCGTGGCCTGGTCATCCGGCCGTGCCAGGCGCACGACGGCGACACCGTCTTGAACCGTTGAGACCAAGACTTCGCCATCGAGCATGGTGATCTCGCCGGTCAAGTTGGCGAGCGCGCCGACTCCGATGGTCTGCCTGCCGACGAACTCGCGAAGCGCCACCCGGCCATCCATCTGGCCGTTGCGCATGACCTCGCGCATCGACCCGAACGTCTGCAGTCCGGTGGGTTCGGGAGCAGGTGCCTGGCACGCGGAGGTGGCCAGCACGGCGAGCAGTAGCATCGCTTGCAAGGTTCGCATGCCGTCACTCTCGCCGATCGCGCCGGCGGTCGCCAATATCCTTGGTGGTGCTCCTCGAGTCAGTCACCAGAATTGGTTCACGGTGATGGGCGTCGTCGTTCTTGCCTCGCGCCCTTGCACGAGGTGATCGCTGGCAGATGGGGCCCTGAAGCGGGGTGCAACGAGCCGGCAGCCACGACCGCTGCCATGCCTGCTTGTGGCCCAGATGGCGGCCCTGCCACCGCAATAAGGCCGAGTTTCGACCTTCGTGCGGTGTTCCCGGTAGGGCTCGCGGAGGTTCCCATTTGGTAACAAATGAGACAGCACAGTGACACCGTCGAAGATCCGATACCTTGTCGACTGTCCATATTCCCAATCGAGACACCCATGCGAACAACGATGCAATGGCTGGTGGTAGGCGCACTGGCATGCGGCGCGACTGCCCAAGAAGGCCTTCCTCAGAGTGGCGAAGTCGCTCTCAAGGCCAAAATCCGGCGTAGTCAGAAGCTCATGCTTCCGTCCGAGGCGGCCACGCCGGTGGCGACTGGCTTCCACTTCCAAGACGGCTTTGGCGGCGATTTCCGCGCCGATATCGACGGCACGGCGCTGCTCATTGATGCCGATGCTGACGGCACGCTGGAAACGCGGGTCGAAGGCGAGACGGGCTTCGTGGTCTTGACCAACAACGGTCGCCGCTATGGCGTCTCGTTGTCGTCGAAGCCACAGTGGAGCTTCAAGGCTGGCTCGGAGGTGATGGGCAAGATTGGCTCGACCAAGATCCGCCTGATCGACCAGAACCACAATGGCCGCTTCAACGACATCGGTGAAGACGCGATGGTGGTTGGCAACGGTCGCGCCGCGAGCTTCTTGTCGGAGGTTGTCTCGATCGACGGCGAACTGCGCCGCCTGAAGGTCGCCGCCGATGGCAGCAAGCTGAGCTACTCGCCGTTCGTTGGTGACGTTGGCAAGCTGTCGCTACACGCGGTGACGGATGGCAAGGTGATGGCCGCGGTGCTCAACAGCAAGGACGGTCGCTACTCGGTGCACCTGAGCAAGCAGGACGCGGAAGTGCTCGTGCCGGCCGGTGACTACCAGCTGCACTCTGGCGTGTTGTCGCTGGCTGGTAGCCGCGTGACCATGCAGAAGGGTCGCAGCAAGTCGATCACCGTCGCCGCGAAGACCGATCAAAAGCTCAGCTGGGGCGGCCCGGCGAAGGCTGAGTTCGCATACCAGGAGAACGGCGATGAGCTGGTCTTCGACCCGAACGCGATCTGGTTCTACGGCGCGACCAACGAAGAATACCGCGACTGGAATCCAGTCGGCAAGTCGCCCTTGATCGTGGTCACGGACAAGGCCACCGGCAAGGTGGTTGCCGAGGCCAGATTCCCAGGCAGTTGTTGAGGCAAGGGCCTCGTACCGGTCGCCGTGAGCGTGCCGAACAACGTCTCGAACATCTCGATTGAAATGCGTTTCGACAACTGGGCCTTTGGCGAGATTGTCGGTTCCCCCAGAGGTGAGTAGTCATCTGTTGTCTGAGTTTCCTTGGTCTGCCTCGCCCTAGTCCGGGTCAGCCTCGTCTGGGTCACCCGAGTTTGGGTCACCCGAGTTTGGGGCGCCCTTGTTTGGGGGTGACTAACCATGTTGCGGTGATCGATCACCGCCTGGTTCGCTCGCCCCTGCGGTCCGAATCCCAAAAGGTTTGGGCCGACCTCATCCGGCCGCATTCGTGATCCCCAGCGACTGCCGCTATCCGTTCCGCACCCCTTTCGGGCCCATGCTCCGTACCCCCCGAACTGTTGGCTTTCTGACTGTTTGCCGACTGGCGACTGCGATGCTCGCGCTCGCATCTGCCACTCCGGCGCAACAGGCTGAGGCTCGCATTCCGGTGCGCGTTCTCGGTGGCCGCCTGGTCGCGCGTTGCCAGTTGTCATCGCCAACGTCGAGTGCACCCGTCAACTTGTGGCTCGCCTACGACAAACCGTGCGGTCTCGAATTGCACAACAAGGTCGCGGGGCCGCTCGGCGTCGAATTGCCGGATGGCACGATGCTGCCGATCACCATCGAATTGCCGGGTCTCGATATCGCCGTTGACATGCGCGAGCACGGCGACGAACAGGCGATGGAGGACTTCACCAAGCGCTATGCGCCACAGATGGAGGAGATCGCCGTTGCCGGCACGATTGGCGGCAAGATCCTGTCGCAATACGAAGTCACCTATGACCTCGCGCGTGGCCAGGTCCGGCTGAAGCCTGCAGTCGATCGCGAAGGCGCACGTCCCGACGGACCTGAGCAGCACTATGTGCCGGGGTCGGTTGCGGGCGACATCGCCTGGATGCCGGCCAAGCTCGCGAATGGCCAGGTGCGCATGCTCGGTATCGGTTCGTCCCGCTACGACAGTGTCGTCGACGAGGACTTCTGTTTCGAAGTCGACCAGCCCGGTGGGGACATCGGTTCGGTTGCGGTCGCTGGCTTGGATCTTTCGCAGGTGGTTGCGTGGCGGCCGGAATCCTACGACCACGTGCATCGCGACGGCGCTCTGGCGACGTTGGGGCTCGGCTTTCTGCAGAGTTTCCGCGTGCACATCGATACCAAGAACGGCTGGATCGGCCTGACTCGCGTCAAGGAGTTGCCGTTCCCGCAGGAAGAGGCGGCGTTCTTCGCGGCGCGCGCCGAAGAAGAAGTCGAGCCACTCATCGACTGGATTACGCAGCATGGCGAGAGCCGGCTTGCCGGCGAGGCGGCCACCATCTTGTTGCAGATGCAAGTTGATGAAGGTGCCGAGGCCAAGGACGTCGAGCCAGCGTTGCGTTGGATGCACGAGACGCGGCCCGACGACATGAAGGCGACCGAGGCGCTGTTGACCGTCGACATGCTGGTGCAGTCCAGGCGTCCGGACCTGGCGGTGGTGGCGGGGCGGCTTGGCATCGAGGGGGGCCGCAAGGACCGCTACCCCGAGGCGACGCATCGCTTGCACGTTCGGCTTGGTGAGTTGCTGCTCGAGATGAAAGATCAGCGCGGCGCTTGGAAGCATCTGATGTCGGCGGCGTTCGGTTTGACGGACGCATTTGGCTCGGCTGACCGCGCCAAGGTCAACCTGTTGCTCGGCCGCGTCTACGAACTGCAAGGCAAGCACCGTCGCGCCATGTCGCGCTACGTGCAGGCGGTTATCTCACCGGAGTTCGGCCCGCAAGCCGTGCCGAGAATGGAAGCCTTGCAACCGAAAATGGGGGGCGAACCGTTCTCCTACGAACTCGTCGACCGACTGATCTCGGGCAAAGTGCGCAGCATGACCGCGCCGACGCGTTTTGTTGCCGAAGGCAAGAACGACAACAACCGCTGCGTGTTGATCGAACACATCACCAACCCGCACCTCGGCCAGAAGCAGGGCGAGAAGTGGCGTGCGTTCACCGAAGGCGGCGCCATGGTGTTCGAAGCACTGCAGAGTCACTTTCCACCCGAACGCGTTGCGATGCTGTCGTACCACGTCGATGCGCCGCAGCCGGTTGCGTTGATGAACGAGGTGTCGATGGCGATGGCGCGGTCGGTCGGTAAGCAGCCGGTGTTTCTGGTCAACGGTCGCGAAGCGGGGCCCGGCGCGTGTCGCTATCCCGATGCCGACAGCGTCTACCAAGACGTTCGTGACGTGGCCCTGCAGGGCCTGCGTCGCAAGAGTCCGTTCACGATGACGATCTCTGCTCGCGTCGAAGATGGCGTCGTGCGGGGCATCTTGAAGGTCAACGGGCCAACGCGGTCTGGCCGCAACCTCGAGTTGCTGCTGGCTGAGAAGGGCGCCATCTATCCGGGGCTTGGCGCGACGGTGGTGCACCGCATGGTCGCCCGCGCCGCGTTGACCGACAGCGTGCGTGGCATCAAGTGGCAGCCGACCAATGGCGTCATGGAGGTTCCGTTTACGCGTTCGCTCGCAGATATCGAATCCGCGAACCTCGCGTTCCTCGACCGCTACGAGCAGCAAGGCGGTTCGCCGGCATCGCGCTTGTCGACGCACATCGCGAAGGACCAACTCGTTGTTGTCGCCGTGTTGCGGGAGCCGGGCACGCGGATCGTTGAGCAGTCGGTGCAGTGCGACGTGCTGGTTGCCAGCAAAGAGGATCAATAGCCATGAGTGAGCCACGCCACACACCGGCCGATGTTCGCGCCGAGCTACAGGATCTGGCGCGTCCCGTAGCGGAGGAGTTGCGACGCGGTCTGGTGCAGCAAGAGACGCGGCGGCTTAGCGGCCTGGCGATGCCAACGCTCGCGTTTCCGGTGATCTACCTGGCGCTGGTTGCGTTGCTGGCGCCGCTTGGCCTCAACCTTCACTTGCCGTGGCTCGTGGTGGTCTTGTTGACCGCCGTCGCTCCGTGTGGCCGCATCTTCTTGCGGTGGCAGGAAGCGAACAAGCAGCGCGTCGCCGACGCCGCGGCGCTGCGCGCGATCGATCGGGAGCTGCAGTTGGCCGACCGTATGGCGACGGCGCACGAGTTCGTCGAGGTACAGCATCCCGATGGCTTCCAGTTGGCAGCCATCCGCGATGCCCAACAACGCATCGAGGCAGCGCGCCATGCCAGGCCAAGCAAGTCTGCTGCGCCGCCTGAGTCCTCGCGCATGCTGTGGTTGGCTGGCTTGGCAGCGGCGTTGCTGTTGTGGTTTGCGAGCATGGTCACGGTCTCTGCGCCCATTGAAGTGGTGACGCCGAGTGGCGAGCGCGAAGTTGCGGTGGTGGCGCAGCAACCCGGTGAGAAGCCCCGCGACACCGTGACGCAAACCAACCCGGAGCCGAAGCAGCTGCAGCCGCGCACACCGCGGAAGGCGCAGAAGGACAGCGACAGCTCGTCGGAGAGCGACGACGAAACGCCGAGCGACGCCAGTCGTCGCGGCAAGAACCCAATTGGCAGTGGGCGCAGTGCCGAAGCGCGCGCGGCTGCCGGTGGTGGTTCGGAGCGCGGTCAGCCGAGCAATCAGGCGCAGAGCACCAAGAGCGAGAAGACCAAGAAGCCAAAGCCCAAGAAGAAGCAGTCGAAGGCCAAAAAAGACGACGAGCAGAAGACCGACGAGCAGAACAAGCCGCCGCAGGAGTCGGGTTCGACTTTGGGGCGCGGTTCGGGCAAGGGTTCGTCGAAGAGTCCCACTGCGTCGCCGTGGTCCGCCAAGGACCAGGTCACGTCGGATGAAGAAGAGGACCCTGACGAAGACGAAGAAGTCGACGACGAGAACGACGAGTCCAAGGCGCGCGGTGGCGTGCAGCCGAACCTGCGTCAACGCAAGCCGCCGGTGAATCGCGATCTGCAGATCTCGATGGGCAGCGGCAAACCACAGGACGACGCGAATGGCCGCGGCGGTCCCGGTGGCCCCAAGAAACAACGCGGCGTTGCGCAGTTGGTGCTCGGGGTGACGTTCCCCGACCACATCAGCGCCAAGCCGAATCCTGGCATGAGCAAGATCACCCAGGAACGCATCGAACCACAGGCCCAGCAGGGCGACAGCATCAACGGCGAAAGCCGGGGTGCGCGCGCCGCTCCGATGGGTCATCTGTCACGCCGAGTCCTCAGTCCGTGGATGCAGGATCTCGTGCGCAGCTTCTACCTGAGCCTTCGTGAGGAAGGCGGACCGCAGTGATGAACGCCAACGAACTAGTCGAAGTCGCCGAGCGCGACGCCCAGCGCTTCCGTGATGTGCACCAGAAGATCAAGACCGAGGTGCAGCGCTTCATTGTCGGGCAGGAGGCGGTGCTGGATGCTGCGCTGACCGCCCTGTTCGCCGGTGGCCACGTAATGCTGGAAGGCGTGCCCGGCCTCGGCAAGACGATGCTGGTGCGTTCGATCGGCCAAGCCGTCGACGTGCCGTTCTCCCGCATCCAGTTCACTCCGGACATGATGCCGGCCGACATCCAAGGCACCAACGTGCTGGTCGAGACGGAAGGCGGCGGCCACGAGTTGCAGTTCCAGGAAGGGCCGTTGGTGTCCAGTCTGGTGCTCGCCGACGAGATCAACCGCGCGACGCCGCGGACCCAGTCGGCGTTACTCGAGGCGATGCAGGAGCGGCAGATCACCGTTGGTCGGCGCACGATCAAGCTGGCCGAGCCCTACTGCGTCATGGCGACGCAGAACCCGGTCGAGCAAGAAGGTACCTATCCGCTGCCTGAGGCACAGCTGGACCGCTTCTTGATGAAGATCCAAGTCGGCTATCCCGAGATCGAGGAATACGAAGCGATCGTCGACCGCACCACTGCCGGCAAGGAGCCCGAGATCCACAACGTCTCGAGCAGTACCGAGATCCTCGAACTGCGCAAGGTCGTGCTGTCGGTGCCGGTGCCGCAGCTCGCCAAACGCTACGCGATCCATCTGGTCGTCGGCGCCCAACCGGGCCAGGACCTGGCGCCGAAGATCGTCAACGAGTTCGTCTCGTTGGGCCCGAGCCCACGCGCCGTGCAGAGTCTGATGCTGGCGTCCAAGGTGCGCGCGCTGACCCAAGGTCGCTTCGCCGTCAGCACCGACGACATCAAGGCCGTCGCGTACGACGTGATGCGTCACCGCATCATCGTCAACTTCCATGGCCAAGCCGACGGCGTCACGACCGACCGCATCATCCAAGAGGTGCTGCAGCACGTGCAGCCGCCGGTCGTCTAGGCACGGCTTCGATCATTCATGGCGAACGCCGTACTGACTGCGAAAGAACTGTTTGACCCGACGTTCCTGGACGCCGTGTCGCGGTTTCGCATCCTCGCCAAGCGCGTCGCACGCGGCGGTGTGCACGCCGAGCAGCGCTCGCGGCACATGGGCTCTGGCATGGAGTTCCGCGACTATCGCGGTTACGCGCCGGGCGACGATCTGCGCGCCATCGATTGGAACATCTATCGCCGCTTGGGCCGGGTGTTCCTGCGGTTGTTCGAGGAGTTTGAGGACCTGCCGGTCTATCTCGCGCCGGATGTGTCACGCAGCATGTTCCACGGCGAGCAGCCGCGGGCTCGCGCTGGCTTGCAGGCGGCGTTCGCGTTGGCCGCGGCAGCGTTGCACCACCACGACAGTGTCGGCTTGTTTCCCTTTGCCGACAAACTGCGCGTCGCTCTGCAGCCGCGCAATGGTCGTGTGCGCATGATGCGCATGGCGGAAGTGCTCGCGGCCCAGCAGCCCGGCGGCACCACCGACTTCAAGAAGTCGCTAGGCAAGTTCGCACGCATGGGCATGCGGCCCGGCTTGTTGATTGTCGTCTCGGACTTCTTCGACCCGAGTGGACTCGAAGCCGTTCGCGAAAGCCTGGCACGTCAGCGGCACCGCTTGCTACTGGTGCAGCTGATCCGCAAGAGTGATCAGAACCCGGATCTGTCGGGCGACCTGTTGTTGCGCGATTGTGAGAGTGGCCAGGAGCACGATGTGTCGGTCACATCCGACGTGCTCGCCGCCTACCGCCGCGCCTACGAATCGTTCGAGCAAGGTTTGCACAAGCTGGCAATGTCGCAGCAAGCGGGCCTCGTCCGCATCGACGTCGACGAGCCGGTCGTGCCGCAGCTGTCGACCTTGTTTTCGTCAGGGGCATTCGTCGTATGAGCTTCAGCAACCTTCCTTGGGTTTGGGGTCTGCTCGGCGCCTTGGCGATCGCGGGCGTGCTGTACTTGTTGCAGCGTCTGCGTGTTCGGCATCAGCTGGTCGAGGTGGAAACGACCTTGTTCTGGCAGCAAGCGATGGAAGAGTCGCGGGCCCGCGTGCTCGTGCAGCGCTTCCGTCATCCGTGGGCCTACTTGTTGATTGTCGCGATCGCTCTGCTGTTGTGGTTGTCGGTCGCCGGGTTGCGCGGTGGTAACGACGCCAGCCGTGATCACGTCGTCTTGCTCGATGGCTCGGCGGCGATGGCGATCGGCCAGCGCTTCCCGGAAGCGGTCGCGTTGGCCAGCGACTATGTCGGTTCTCTGCCCGAAGACGCGCGCACGGTGGTGTTGTGTGGTGGCCGCGCCCAAACCGTGCTGCGCCCCGGTGAAGAGTCGCTACTGCTTGCGCGTCGCTTGCAGGACTCGCAACCTGAAGCCACCGTCAACTCGGTCGCTCGCGTCTTGCACCAGTTCGCGGCCGCGCGCAGTGATCGTCCGACGACCATCTGTGTGGTCGGTGAGCACACGCTGTCCAACGACGAACTGGCCTTGCTGCCGGAGTCGATCGAAGTGCGGCAACTCAAGGTCCGTGAGCGCGAGGGTCGCAATGTGGGCATCACTGCGCTGGGGGTTGCCCCGGCCGTCTCGGGGCAATGGCACAACGTCGACGTCCTGGTTGAGGTTGTTGGCGGGGAAACAGGCGGGGAAGCCGGCGGCAATGAGCGCGTGCCAACTCTGAAGCTGGATGGCACGGCGTTTTCGGGAGCACCCGAAGTGTCAAGCTCGCCAGCTGGATCGCACTACCGGTTCCGCGACGTGCCAGCGCACGGCCAGACGTTGCTCGCGTCCGTTGCAGGTGGCGATGCGCTGCGGCACGACGACGTGGCACGGTTTGTTCTGCCCGATCGCCGGCCGATTGCGGTTGCGGTGCAGCCGGGTGTTGCCGGGGTGTTTTTGAAGGTGCTCGCCGCCGACGCCGGGATCGTCTTGCAAGAACAGGTCGATGCGCAAACGCGGGTCGTTGTCCGCAACGCCGGCGACGAGTTTGGTGGCGCGGTACCGGCGCTTGAGCTGAGCACGGTGCAGCAGGCCGACGATGCGTTCTTGGTGTTCCATCCCGAAGGGCTGGATCCCGGTGCGGTTCTCGACGAACTCTACCGCGGTCTGGGCCTCAATGAGATCGACGCGATGTCGACGGCGGCCGCGCTTGGCCGCGCTGTCACGATGGGCGCGAAGCCCGATGTCACCAAGAAGCTGTGGGTTTGGCGGGAGCTGTTGCAGCCGGACTACGACTTCGTCAATTCAGGTTCGTTCCCGTTGTTCGTCGGCCTGTCGATTCGTTGGCTAGCCGACTTTGACGAAGGGCCGGACCACGTGGCCGTTGGCAGCCCGGTGGCCGTGGTCGATGCGGGCGTTCGTTACGAAGCGGGCGGCACAAGTCGATCGTTCGCCGCGACGTTTGTGCCGGGGCTCGCCGGGTCCTACTCGTCGGTCAAGGGTGGTGGCTTCGCCGCCGCGTTGCTCGATCCGCATGCCAGTGGCGTCGTCGATGCGGCGGTTGCGCCGTTGGCGGTCGCGACGACCGCTGCCGCCAGCGGCTACGACTTGATCACGCTGCTGTTGTTTCTCGCTCTGTTGCTACTCGGAGTCGAGTGGTTGCTCTTCCGCACCTCACGCATCCCGTAACACTCTGCGTCATCGATGAGCTTCCAGTTTCCCGAGTTCTTGTGGTTGCTGCCGCTCGCAGTCTTGGTGTGGTTCGTGCCACGTCGAGCCGTTGCGAAGTGGCATGGCCTGCTGCGCACGGTCGTCGTGTTGGCGTTGGTGCTGGGGCTTGCCCGCCCGGTGTTGGTCAGCAATGCGTGGACCGACCACCACGTGGTCATCGTCGACCGCAGCGCCAGTGTTGCCGATCCAGTGGCCATAGCGGCTGCCCTGAAGGTCGTCGAGCAAGCGTTGCCAAGGGATGGTGTGCGGGTGCTGCTTGAGATCGGCGGTCGCAGCGCTGCCGGTGGCGATCCGTCGACGTTTGACGAGTACCTGGCGGTCGACCGGGAGCAGGGCTCACCCCTAGGTGCGGCGCTGCAACGGGCGCTGCGAACCATTCCCGAAGGTTCGGGTGGTGCGGTCACGTTGATCAGTGATGGCCTGGCAACCGACGGACGTTGGCAGTTGGCGCTGCAAGAACTGACGTCGCGCGGCTTGCCATTGCACTGCGTCGAAGTTGGTCACGAGGTCGACGATGTTCGCGCGGTCGGTCTGACGGTCCTGGATGACCTGCGGGTGGGCCACATCGGTCGGGTTCGCATCGCGGTTGCCGCATCGAACGCGATGGTGCAGGTGACGCTGTCCGCGGACGGCAAGCAAGTCGCACAGTCGCGCGAGATCCCGTGCGAGGGAGTTGCATCGATCGAGCTGCCGTTCGAACCCCTCGAAGCAGGCTACGTGGCCCTGACCGCGAAGGTCGGTCGCACCGATGCCGCGGACGCGGATTCCAGCAACAACGAGTTGGTGCGCACTGTGGCGGTGCAGGATCCGCTGCGCGTTCTCTACCTTGGCGCGCGCGTGCAAGATGCCGCGGCACACCTCAGCCAACTGCTCGGTGGTGGCTTCGAACTGCGCGAGCCAGTCAACGGCCAGGCACTCGATCTCGAACGCACCGATCTGACCATGCTGGATGATCGTCCGGCCGATCAGGTGCCGGAGAGCTGGCAACAGCAAATGGCAGATGCCGTGCAGCAACGCGGCATGGGATTGTTCGTCAGTGGCGGCCGGTCGGCGTTTGGCCCCGGTGGTTACCACGACACCGTGATCGAGACGATCTCGCCGGTTGAGTATGTGCAGAAGGAAGAGAAGAAGGACCCGAGCACGACGCTGGCGATCGTCATCGATACGTCCGGCTCGATGGTTGGCAACCGCATGACGCTGGCCAAGGAAGTCGCGCGCCTCGCGATTCGTCGCCTGCAACCACACGACAAGGTCGGCATCGTCGAGTTCTATGGCACCAAGCAATGGGCAGCCCCGGTGCAGTCCGCGGCCAACTCGATCGACATCCAACGTGCGCTCAACCGCTTGGGCGCCGCCGGTGGCACGGTGTTGTTTCCAGCGGTGGAAGAGTCGTACTACGCGTTGAAGAACGTGCAGACGCGCTACAAGCATGTGTTGATCGTGACCGACGCCGGCGTCGAGACAGGGCCTTACGAAGCCTTGTTGCGCAAGATGGCCGACGATGGCATCGCAGTGTCGACGGTGCTGGTCGGACCGGGTCGCCACAGCGAGTTCTTGGTCGAAATCGCAGACTGGGGTGGCGGGCGCTACTACCACTCGCCCGATCGATTCAATCTGCCCGAGCTGCTGCTGAAGAAGCCGAGCACGTCGATGTTGCCGCCATACCGGCCTGGCAACTTCGAGATTGAAGCTCGCGGTGGCCGCGGCTGGTGGGGTGACGTCGACTCGGACGCGATCCCGCCGGTGCAGACGTTGGTTGAGACCTCGCTGCGTCCCGGCGCGGACCTTTTGTTGTCGGTGGCTGGCACGTCCCGGCCGGTGATGGCTTCGTGGCAGTATGGTCTCGGTCGGGTCACGTCCCTGAGCACGGAGCCGGTTGGTCCCGGCACGCGCAAGTGGAGCGAATGGCCAGGCTATGGTCCGATGCTCGGGCGCGTCTTGAGCCGCACGTCGCGGTCGGCGCAGCCGCCGTTCGCGGTGAGCACCCGCCGGGATGCGTCGCACTTGTATGTCGAAGCGCGCCGTGAAGTGCGTTCGTCGGCGGTGCCGGTTGTGCAACTCGCTGGCGCCGATGGCGAGTTCGTTGCGATGCGCGAAGTGGCGCCTGGCGTGTTCCATGGCTCCCGGATCGCTGCATCTACGGACACGATGCAACTGGTCGCGTCCACCAACGCCGGTTGGCGTCATCGCGTTTGTTCGGACCCGTTGGCAGTGCGCGCGCCGGAGACGCAAGTCGATCCGCGGGCTGCGTTGCCGACTGTCGCCATTGCGGCGGCGACCGGCGGTGTGCATGTTGCGGTTGGCGCGTCCGTTCCGAAGCTGGCTGTCGGTCGCACTGGTGCACCCCTTCAAGTGTTGCCGGTTTGGCCATGGCTCGTGTTGCTCGCCTTGCTTACTTACCTTGTGGATGTGTGGTTCCGGCGACGCGCGGATGCCTCACGGAGGCTCGCCTGATGGTTGTTCGCACTGGTGCTCTTTGCGCTCTGTTGTGGTTTTCGCAACCGCTCTGCTCGCAAGTGGGGCAGAGCCAGGCGGCCGAAACCCTGCACCCGAGTGTTCGGGAACTCGTCGACAAGGCGATGCTGACGGCGCATCCGGAATCGCAAGCCGACGCGTTGTGGCAAGCCGCCGCTGCGGCTCACGGTGAGGTGCGGCTGTTGCTCGACTTGATGCAGGCTCGTATCAAGAGCAAGCCTGAGCCGGGTGCGTCGCGTTTGCTGTGCGGCATCCTGCGCTACCAAGGGCAACCGCAAAAAGCGTTGCGCGTGCTCGATGCGATCCCAGCAGCACAGCGCACCGACGGTGACTTGTTGTTGCGCGCCGAGCTGCTCGACACACTCAGTCGTGGCGAGGATGCCGCGCGCGCGTATGACGAGCTGCTCAACGGTGAGCTTGAGCCTGGCCTGCGCCGGCGCATCCTGTTCCGGCGCGCCTTGGTTGGCAACGATTCGATTGCGCAACTCAAGGCCTTCGCACAGAGTCCTGAACTGGACCGCGAACAGCGCAACCAGGCCGCGATCATCCTGGCGCTGCGCAACGAACCCGCGGCAGCACTCGAAGTCTACGAAGTGCATGGCGAGGGCACCGAGCGCTTCCGCCAGCTGATTCGCCTCGCGGAGTGGGCGTTGGCCGCCAAGGACTACAAGAAGTCGCAAGAGTGTGGCTGGCAGGCCGTGCAGGTTGCCAAGATGAAGCGCGACCGGCGCTATGCACTGACGGTCGTGGTCTCGGCCTATCGTGCTGGAGATGCCATCGACGACTTGCTCAAACTGCTCGAGGCTAGCCCCGAGCTCAAGGATGACGCACGGCAGGTGTGGATTGATCTGCTGCGCGACGAGGGCCGCGTTGACGACGCGCTGCGTTTGTTCCGGCAGGGCAAAGACGGCGAATGGACCCCGTCGTTGCGTCGGCAGTTGCTGGAGATCTGTCGCGAGACCGGCCGCGAAGACGTGCTGATTGCGCAGTTCCGCGAGTTGATGGTGGCCGAGCCAGATAACCTGGAATGGCGGAGCGGCCTGAGCCGGCACTTCTTGGAGAGTGGCGACCGCGCCCAGGCCAAGGCGGCCTGGAATGACTTTGGCAAGGGCGAGGTCAGCGCCGATCGCCAGTTGCAGGCGGCCTATGCGCTGATGGACCTCGGTCTCGACGACTTGGCGCTGCGTGCCGCGGCCGAGGCTGCCAAGAGCGAAGACCTGCGCGAAACGGCTCAGTTGTTTGTCGTCAAGCTGCACGTCGACCGCGGCCGCTTCGACGAAGCGAGCGCGATGCTCAAGGTCATCGAAGGCAATGCCGGTGGTCAGGATGCCGTGCTTGCCGAAGTTGCCGGCATCTACGAGCGCATGGACCGTCTGGATCGCGCCGTGGAAGTGCTCGATCGCATGCGCGCGGCGTATGGCGGTTTCCTCGGCACGGATCTGGACATGAAGTACGCGCTGCTTCTGTCCAAGGTCGATCGCGAATCGCACGCCCTGGCGGTCTGGCGGTCGCTATGGAGCAAGGTGCGCAGCACGCCGCGAGGTCGCTACGTCGAGGATCGCATGATGACGGTCGCCGCGCGCCTCGGCGTGTTGGCCAAGATCGCTATCGAGCTCGAAGACAAGTTGGATGCCGGCACCGCGGACGCAACCGACGTCGAACTGCTGGTGCGGCTCTACGTCAAGGTCGGGGACTCCGCGGCGGCGACCGAGATTACCGAGCAGGCGCTGCGCCTGTCGTCGGCTTCCGATCTCGACATCATTCGTCGCAAGGCAACGATCTACCTCGCCTGCCAGGACTATCTCGAATACGAGCGTCTGATCGAACAGTTGATCGAGCGGGACACGGAGAATCGCCTCGATCACATGCGCGAGTTGACGCTGAGCCGCTTGGAACGCGGTCGTCGCGCCCAAGCGATTGAGAAGTTGCCGGAACTGCGAGCGGCAGAAGATGACTCCGGCATTGCCGATGAGTTCGAAGCCGGCATCTACCAGTTGGCTGGGCTCAAAGAGCCGGCATTGAAGAGCTATGTGAAGGGTCTCGGCCGATTCCCGGACCGCATCGATACGCACCTGTTGGTCGCCAACTTGATGCGTGACACCGGCCGCGAAATGGAAGCCGCGCGACGCTTCCAATACCTCGCCAGCACAGCTGTGCGTGACGACCTGTTCACGATTGCAATCGACGGCATCCTCAACTTGCGAGCGCAAGACGATACGCAGGTGCCGACGTCGGTCGTCGATTGGGCGATGCGGGTCACGCTTGAGCGCCTCGCCGAACGTTCGCATCGCTTCTACTTGCACCGTCTCGCGGCCGACCTCGCCGAAGAGATGAACGACATGCCGATGTCGATCCGCACGCTGACCGCCGGGATCCCCGTTGCCGGCGAACGTCGCACGGCATTGCTGCGTGAGATCCTCGGCAAGGTGCGTTCGCTCGACAAGAACGCGCGGATCATGTTCGGCGGCAGTCGCCGGCAGCAGATCAGTGCCGATTGGGATCCGGCAGACTACGTGATGATTGGTCGGCGTTTGCTCGGCCAAGGCGAAGTCGTGCCTCCCCAGGTCTACATGGACCTCGCGGCGATTTTCTTGCACGTCGACGCCGTGCCCGATGCTATGCGAACGTTCTCGCGGGCGGCCGAACTGCTCGATCGCGGCGAAGTACATCGCCAGGCGGCGGCGGTACTCGAGGAAGCCAAGCGCTACGACGGGGCGCTGCAGTTTTATCGCCGTTTGTTGTCGGTCGACGCGAACGACGTTGGCTTGCTTGCCAAGATCGGTCGACTCGAAGAGTTGGCGGGCCGTGACGAGGCGGCGTGTGCGGTCTACCAGCAGGGCCTGGCGGCTGCGTTGCGGCAGACGGCGCCGCGCGTTCATGTTGCGGTCGCAGAGGAGCCGGACCCAGACGATTTGTTCGGGTTGCGGCGCCAGCGCAGCGTCGATGCGATCACTACGGCGATGCCGAGGTTGCTGGAAGGCTTGCTGGTGACCATGTCAGAGGCCGACGCGGTCGCTTACGTGCAGGCGCTGCAGGCTCAGGTCGAGCAGGATTTGGCGCAGGCCAAGGTTCCTGGGGAAGTTGGAGCCGGCTCGCTGGAGACGATTGACCAGTTTCCTCGGCTGGCCGCGAGGGCCGACATCCTGCGGCGGATGTGTCTGTGTTATCGGCAACTGCCGATTGCGGATGCGATCGACGCGAAGTTGTTGCAGCGCTTTCCAACCGACCGCGACTTGGCCAAGAACACCATCGGCTATCGGGTCGCGCGCGGCTTCCACGTGTCCGCAGGTCGTTTGACCGAGGCTTCGGAGTTTCGCAACGATCCGGACTTCGCCTGGTTGGCGAGCAGTGTCGAACTGCAAGGGCCGACCCCGCCGGCCGTTGCCGCTGCGCGTGTCGTGCCGTTGTTGGTTGAGGATCCTGCCAAGCTGCGCGAGATGTTGGATGGCATCGATGCCGCGGCGTTTGAAGCGAGCAACCTCGGCAGTGTGCCGGTCTTGTTGGGTGCCTGTGCGTTGGTCGAGGCGACCGATGCTGGCGAACGTATCGCCCGCGCTGGCGTTCGCATTGGCGCGTCGTTGAGTCAGCGGGAGCAGATCGAATTGGGTCGCAACTATGCGGCCAGCGTGATCAACCTTGCCGCCCGCTTGAATCCCGAACTCAAGGAGCGCCTGCGTCAGTATCGCCTGCAACGCACGGCCGCGAATGGGCCGAAGGCGTTGGTGACCATGCAGTACGAGCTGGAGGGCGAGACCGACATGCTGCTCGACCCCGAGGTCGTCGAGCAGATGTTGCGAACCGAGGTCGCAAATAGCGCGCAGGAGCAGTTTGGTTTGCGCAGCATGGGGTTGTTGTTCTTCCTGCCGGTGGAACGGCGCGCTGGCTTGGTGCGTGAGCTGTACACCGCGGCGCCACAAAGCCAGCGAATGAACGTGCTCACCCAAGGCGCGGACTTCGTCGAAGAGCCGTTGTCGGATGGCTACCTCGAATGGTTTGCGGCGGTGTTCGAACGCGAATATGCGGAGACGGACAAGCGGCAGCGTCGCAATGCGGGATTCAGCTATTCACTTGGTGGCAGCAATCGCTTGAAGCGTGCGCGCCTTGAGATTGCCATGAAGCTTGGCGGTAGCCATCGCGAGTGGCTGCGATTGCTACAGTTGGTGGCCGCGGACGGCGACACCGAGCGGGCGAAGTCGATGCTTGCCGAAGGCGTGCCGGACATGCTGGTTCGAGACGATCTGGCCGGCCTGATCCCGAATCGGCCCAAGGTGCTCGACAAGCGACAGATCGAGGAGGCCGTGCGCCAGATCACCGCTCTCGGTCTGCGGGATACGGCGGCCGAGATTGTCGAGGCGAAGCTGAAGAAGTCCCGACGTCACGAAGCCTTGCTCTATGTGCAATGGTTATTGCGCACGGAGATGCCTGGAGCATCGCAGTTCGTGGCCGATGCCAGTAGCAAGGCTGGCAGCAACGTGGACTTGCTCGATCGAACCCTGAAGTTCCAGGAGCAGCGTGGTCGCTTGGTCGAGGCAACCGAAACCCTGCAGCGATTGATCGAGGTCGACCAAAAGCAGGCTGGTAGGTGGCGTTCGCGCTTGGCGGCGTTGCACATGCGATTGAGCAACCGGGAAGCAGCGAAACAACTGCGCGGTGGCAAGGATGAGCCGGTTGGTGCCCAGTTGCCGTCCTCCGGGGCGGCGAGCGTTGCCGGCGCGATGCAGCTGCTAACCGTGAGTGGAGCGAGCGTGCGTGCCGCCGTGAAGGCAGCGGAAACGGCGAAGGCCAAGGAAGGTGTGGCCGGTCGTTTGGCCCTTCGGCGCAAGTGGCGTGGCCAGGTAAACGATCGCATCATCTACTCGCCGCTCTATCCACGTGCCAACATCTCGCTGTCCCAGCGGGATCTGGAAGGCGTCGAGGGCAAGGACTTCTTGGCGGGTGAGGCTCGGCGCATGCTGCGCCTACTTGAGGACGCGGGCCAGCTTGGTTCGAACAGCTTGCTTTCTGCGTTGCTGCAGGCGTTGCCGACGGCAGACGATCCGGTCGCTGCGTGTGAACAGCAACTGCTACGATTGGCTGCCGGGGACGGCGGCACCGCGGAGGCGGTCTCGTTGCTGGTGTCCTTGGCGACTGTCGAGTTGCCTGACGACCTGCGCGCGCGCATCGTCGCCACGTTGCTGCAAGGGCGCGAAGTGCCCGACGAAGCGCGGATGCGCAGCATTGCGCATGAGCTCGTGCGCATGCAGCAGCCCGACTCGGCAGCCAACCTTTACCGCTTGGCTGTGCTGGCCGGCAGTGATGGGCAGCCCTCTTACCTGGCGCGTGGCAAGCGCGAAAAGCCGGCAGAGGTCATCAAGGCGGTGCAAGAACGCCTGGGTGGCGATCTTGGGCGAACTACGGCCGTTGCGATGGTCGATGACAAGCTGGCGGTTAGCGAGGATGCGGACATGGTGCTCGCCGCCCTGGAATCCTGGTCGACGCTGCTGTCCGAACAGGAACTCCAGGATCGCGTGTTGGCATTGCATCAAAAGGTCTGCAAGCTGCGCGCGGCGCGCATGACTTCGTACACCTTCACCCAAAAGGCCGTGCCGCTGGCGGGCGCGTTCTGTCGGGCGCTGTTGCGAGCGGGCAAGACCGATGAGGCTCTGACCGAATTGGCGTACTTGCTGTGTCAGCCAGTCGCCGATGTTTATGGCCGCGCGCCGCGCCGCAACCCGGGTGGTGCCAAGGCCCAGCTGGTCCAGTTGTTGGCCATTGAGTCACCGCAACAACTGGATTGGCTCAAGGCAATCACCGAACACGCCATTGCGTGGCACCTGGAAGGGCGCCTGCTCGACTCGGTGGCCACCCTCGGCTTGCTGGGCGTGAAGGCCGGTGAAGCGGGATATGTCGACCTGGCCAAGACCTGCGCAGACCAGCTGGCTGTGCTGGCTGCTGACGACACGCTGGCCGAACAGCAACTGGCCTATGTGCGTCGTGCCGCGGGCGACACCGAAGGTGCTTGGGTCTTGGAGAAGAAGATGCTGGCGCAGCGTCGCTTGGCGATTGCCGACCACGCGCGGGTGCTGAAGGAACTGCACCAACGCGATGGCGTCGCGGTTGCGTTCGCGGCCGGCAACAAGGCTCTCGGTTACACGACCCACGAGCACGTGTTGAAGGTCATGATCCAGTTTGCCGAGGAACTGTCGGAGACCGAACGTGCGGCGGTGTGGCGCGAGTTGCTCGAGAGTCGCAAGCCGAAAGACCCAGAAGAGAAGTCGGCGCCAGTCAAGAAGGCTGCGGGTGGCTAGCGGTGTGCTTCGAAAGTTCTTGGCATAAGTGGCGTGTCGTGAGCGTTGCTCGCAAGGCGCCGTGACGAAGGCATGTTACAGACATCCTGTCGAGGAATCGCAGCGCCGCGAGCGACGTGCACGGCCGGCGACATTTGCGCCGAACTTCTGGGTCACCCCGCTAGAGGCGCGGCCGAAAAACCAACAGGGCGGGGCCGTCCGCTCC
>TARA_R110002072_G_scaffold303052_1_pt1 | contig 80615 bp, 70 predicted proteins | sample TARA_R110002072 | Tara Oceans TARA_R110002072 (sample SAMEA4397118) | marine metagenome | biome: Polar Biome; feature: [SRF] surface water layer (ENVO:00010504); material: water (ENVO:00002006), including particulate matter (ENVO:01000060) such as... | depth 5 m
AGATGCTCATGGAATGGGTGGCCAGATGACCGTGGAATCCGCACGTCACCACCAAGGAAGCGCTATCGGACTATTCCAGAGTGCCTTTCGCCCTGCCCCCGAGAGCCTGCTTGAAGCCAAAGACTTCACTCACATCGACACCCCTTTAAACATTATCCGTCCCTATCTGCGGCAAGCACTCGAAGCGAAAAAACCCGGGGTTAACATCCTCATCTACGGCCCACCCGGCACCGGCAAGAGCCAGCTTACACGCCTGCTTGCAAACGAGTTACACGCTGAGCTTTACGAGATCGCCTGTACCGATAATAGCGGTGATCCGATTGATCGACGCGGACGCCTGTGCGCCTTGAGGTCAGCCATGTGCGTACTCAGCCAGAAAAAAACGCTGCTTGTGATGGATGAGATCGAGGACCTGTTCAGTGACAACAATGAGTTGGCCATGGTTATGGGAGGCCAAGAACGGCAAAAAGGCTGGATTAACCGCATGCTTGAGGAGAATCCAATCCCCTGCTTCTGGCTGACCAACAACATCAGGGCTTTGGATAATGCCTACATCCGGCGTTTCGACCTTGTGCTCAAATTGGAAAATCCACCTCGGCTTCAGCGTGAAGGCATTATCCGCAGCGCCAGTGACAACCGCCTTAGCCAGTTGTTAGTCGAGAAGCTCGCTGACCATGAACAGCTGACGCCTGCCATCATCACGCGGGCCATAGATGTGGCAAACAGCCCGGCTCAGGACGCATCTGCGACCTTGGACACGACAGTCGAGTTTTTGGTAAACGCCACACTGCAAGCCCAAGGGTTTGCGCGCCTAGGGCAAAATAGCATGCAGGCATTGCCTGAGTTCTACAGCCCAGACCTAGCCAATACCAACATGCCTATCGACCAACTTCTTACCGGGTTGCGCAATCATGGCGAGGCGCGCCTGTGCTTTTACGGCCCACCGGGCACAGGCAAGACCGCCTTTGGTCATTGGCTGGCAATTCAACTCGGCAAACCGCTTCTGACTCGCCGGGCATCCGATCTCATCTCACCTTACGTAGGCATGACCGAGCAGAACTTTGCACGAGCATTTGAGCAGGCAGCCGATGATGATGCAGTCTTGCTTCTTGATGAGGTTGATAGCTTTCTGCAGGACCGTCGAAAGGCCCGCCACAGCTGGGAAGTAAGCGCAGTGAACGAAATGCTGACGCAGATGGAGAGCTACCGCGGACTGTTTATAGCCTCCACGAACCTGATGGAAAACCTCGATGAAGCCTCATTGCGACGCTTCGACTTGAAAATCAATTTCGACTACCTCGCAGCAGAACAAATCACCAACCTGCTTCGGCAGCACTTACGCCAAATGGGCCTGAAGGGGCCGGACAGCCTCAAGCTCGCCCGACTGCTTCGGCAAAGCTGCCTGACTCCTGGTGACTTTGCACTGGTCGCACGGCGTGCACGCTTCCAACCATTTACCAATGCCGATCAGGTCGTTGATGCGTTACTGGCCGAAAGCAGCTTAAAAACCGCCACGACCATGAGAGCGATTGGTTTTGCTGAGTGGTAGAACGCTACCCCAAGGTCACATTCAAACACGCAAAAACAGATCGGTTAAGCGGCAAGGCAGGAGTGCGAAATGGTTGATGCAACGACGGGAAGAACCCAAGCCTATAGCGCCGATGATTTCGAAGGCGCTGCACAGCGTTTGCTTGGCAACAGGTATCAAATGTTAAAAGAGCTGGAGGCCACACCTGCGCAAATCTGCAGCACATTTAGTGAAGCGTTTTTTAGCGGTGAGCTGTGCGAGAACGATGAAAACCAAAACGACATTAGCTTGATGCTGACGGTCTCAACCAACCTTTACCTAGGGTCCGGCTACCCGCTCTTCTCGGATTCACTGCCGGAGAAGATGCTGCAACCTAAATTGGGGCTGGTTGAGTTGCTGCGCAGTGATACCCCACCAGATCGCAGTTTTTTTGTGTGGCGCAACCGCCACGACGTTGATTGAGGCGATTGGGCACATCATGATGCTGCACGCAGCCGATTTTAGGGATGAACGCCGTGCCGTCAGCCACCAGCCGCAGTACCCTGACCCGCCAATGGGAGTTACTCAAACTACTCCCCCCTAAAGGCCCAGGAATTACAACGATTGAGTTGCAAAGCCTACTCAGCGACGCAGGGCACCCGACCACCAAGCGCACCATCGAGCGTGACCTCGTTGAGCTTTCCAGGCTTTTTCCACTGCAATGCAACAACAAAGGCATGCCCTACGGTTGGCACTGGATGCCCGGCAAAAGCGCCGAACTTCCTGGTATTTCGCTTAGCGAAGCCCTGACCTTAAGGCTGGTGGAAGGTAGCATTCGTCCCTTGATACCGGCTTTTATGCTTAAAACGCTTGAGCCTCGGTTCAACCTGGCCCGGCAAAAGTTGGAGGCCATGAGCGAAGAAAATCCTTCGGCTCGTTGGCTGGACAAGGTGGCAAGCGTACAGCCAGAACTCTCCCAGACTCCTCCCGAGATCAAAGCCGATCTCTTGGAAATTATTCAGCAAGCATTGATGAACGACATCCAGCTCAGTTGCCGCTACTACTCAGCCCACAAGAATCAGTTCCACAACTTCACCCTTAACCCCCTGGGCCTAGTGCAGCGAGCACACACCACCTACCTCATTGCCACCGCAGAACCCTTCGACGACATCCGCCAATTCGTTGTTCATCGTTTCGAAGAGGCGCGCCTGCTCGCTAGTGCCTGCTGCAAACCCAATGGATTTAATCTGCAGGACTATGTCGATAGCGGCGCTATGCAGTTTGGTACACACGAGAAGATTCAGCTTGAAGCCTGGGTGAGCGAAGGCCTTGCCCGCCTTCTGCAAGAAGCCCCCATTTCACATGACATGCTGCTGGTTGCAGAGGAGGAAGGGTCAAGACTGACGGCTACAGTGAATGACAGCTGGGAGTTGAAATGGTGGATTCTTTCCCACGCGGGATCCATTCAAGTTGGCAAACCTGAGCAACTGCGTGGCGAGATCGTTCAACGATTGAAATCTGCTTTAGAGCTTCAAACTCCTGAAGCATAACGAACCAAACATGTATGGACTCGAATAAAAGCGTATCAACATGATCGAACTAGACCTGAGCCGAAACTATGCAGAGGCCTTATTGCATCACGCGCGCACATTTAAGCCGACCAGCGATGATCCTCGTGATGATATGCGTTTAGCTGATGCACTCGAAGATCTGGCAGCCGCCATCGAACAGCATTTCTCAGCAGAATCTGACTAGCGCTTGAACGAGCCCCACCAGTGACGTGTTAGCGGGGCTTTTCAACTAGGCCAGAATTGATTCTTTTGAACCAAACGTCCTTGTTTTTCTGCGTACATGTGTTGGACGGGTATCACGAACTTTTGAAAGGTCAGCACCCACTGCAGGTTTTACTTTTACTGCATCCGCACGCCCTTGCCTTTTGTCCCCATAACGACTGATAGAGTCTGTCGCCTGGTGGCCCATAACGTACGCCATTTCAACTCTCGACATACCCGATGCTTTCAAATTTGCTCCGAACTGATGCCTGAGCGTGTACATGCTCGGGACTTTCTTCTTACCAAACAAATCCACAGCAACACTGTGAATAGACATACGTATAGCATCGAGGCTACGCGGCTGGCGCTTGAATACTTTCAATGCATTTTCTGCCAAACTGCAAATATGCTTTTCGGCATCAAGTGTTCTGTCAGCACCGCGCAAACCTTTGTGACTACTTTTCGCACCGGGTATAAAAATCTGCTGGTCGCTGATAAGGATATTAGCTAGTTCGCACGGTCGCGCGCCGGTCAAATAAATGAGCAACAGGGCCCCTGCCTCCACGACCAAGTTCTGGTTAACAAGGGCGCTTACCCAAGCAGAAAAATCCTCGTCAGAAAGCTTTCTAGCACGCGCCTTTTTGACTTTCTTGGGCAGCCCAAGAACGGTCACGGGGTTGAGAGTACGGTTAATTTCTTGGGCTATCCAAAACTGCCCGCGCTTACGCTGATCAAAAGCCAATGCGTTGCGAAGACGTCGGAAGTAGTCCGGACGGTAGTCCGGTGCCGCTCGCAGTAAAGCACCAATAATATTTAGCTCAGTAAGTTCAAGCCCTCGCAATCGAGTGGCGTAGAAGTTCGAAGCAAGTGACAAGTAAGCGTCTTGAGTATCTACGTTCATGTTTTTATTCTTATTGATTGAGCGAATGAGTTCGCTCAATCAATTATCACAAATACGCATAATCTATTGCAATATTAAAATCGATAAATTTATATAACCAAACTATCTTGTCATGTCAAACGCTGCGCAAACCTAGTTACACAAACTAACAACAGCGAAAGGACTCGGGTTCATTGGCGATGGAGCCACCAAAATCCAAAAATGGACACTGGCACCCCACTTCTTAAGCAAGAATATTGCATTGCAGGTACACAGTTTTGTGCCGATAGCTGCTAGATATGAACGGCATTAGTCGCCCAAATGCAGCCCACAAAAGGTATCTTCGAAACTAGGAGCTATTAATTTAGCTTGTTTGGCATGGCACATGCACTCCTGCTTTTCTTTAGCAGTCGCCCTCAATATCTAGGGGTATCGAGGGCAAGGTGAAAAACTCCCGAGCACTACTAGCTATTAATCATTTCATTTATATCCGCATCGTCGAACCCAAGAATTTTTCCGACTTGCTTAATATACATCTTTTCGGTGATATGGAACTTTCCGTCAACTTTCGCCAGCGCAACCATATCCGTAATTAGCGCTATCGCATCTGCCGGTGAGGCTGCAATGGCGTTAATACCATCCAGCTTGCTATCCGTGCTTGATATGTCAGAAATCAGCGATAATTTGTCTTCTGCTGAGAGTGCGCTCGATTCAATCATCGAGGATAGGAATTCCAACTCTTCCTCTTCGGACTTCCCATCAACCTTCATAAGATTTGAAAGCGCTTTTATCTTATAAAACTCGAGCGACTTTGCTTCTTCAATGCTTTCAGTTTTTTCTGCGTTTAAAGGCGCGACGATTTCTATGTCGGCGATCCCATCATCAAATACAATTTCGGAAGAAAATATTTCGTGGGCTTTTTTGCCAATTTGGCGTGTCAAATAATTTGTCCAGGCAGCCATGGCCGCAGCGCCAACGCCAGGAAGCCATTTACTGATGGTTGACTTCAGCGCTTGCTGGGTAACTTTACCGCCCAACATGGCAATTAATCTCTGAAAAACTCTGAGGCTAGCGCGACGAACTAAATATTTTCCACCATGCACAACGATAAGGCTGCCGGCACCTGCTCCCATCCCCGAAAGGAAAACCATTGCCGCAAGCTCTTTAGTCATGAGGTCTTTTTTGCCATGTGCCGCGGCGATGTCATAAATAAGAGAAATTTGATTTCTAATGACCAGAATTATCTCCGGCACTACAGCTAGCATGCCATAAGGTCCCGGTATCAGGCTCGATCCGCCAGAGATCGCCGAGTTCATTAGCGCCGTAGAGCTGATAAGACTGGATATTGAATTGACGTCGGGGATCTTTTGCGGGTTACCTTGGTAATACTCATTTTTCTGTTTAACAACACTTTCAAATGCGTCGCCCAACTTTTCAGTTATTTGCTCTTCCATTCTTTCGGAAAGGCTTTTTTTATCGTCCATGCTCATACTCCAATTTATAGAAGCTATAAGGGTTTTACTGGTTGAAATGCGGTTTGATCTCTCTGAGCGAGTAGAGGACACTCAGACTCCGCTTGATCTAATGTTTTGCTTTGCCGGTACAGCTTGTGGGGCAGCAGAATAATTTTCCTTTGAGTGATGGCGTATCAATGGCTCCTAGTAGAGTGACGGAGTTCGTCGCCTCCCGGCAAGACCCTTTGTGCACGAACGTGCATGCTGTATGAGTTAGCTTTATAGATACGACAGTCCAGCCTTCATCCGCGAAGTTTTCATACTGAGATCGAATGGCCAAGGTAGAGCGCCTTCCAGAAACCGACTTTTTCAAAAAAATCGGCTGAACCGGGCGATCCAAGCTCGGACCTGGGCTCATATGATTGAGATGAACCTTCCCCCCAAGCCGCTTCAGAGAACGCCAGCAGCCCAACTCTTCGTATTACTCTTCATCAAGACTACTTGAGCCCAAATGCTTGCCCTAGGAAGTTGGCTCAACAGTTGCTCCACAACCAAGTTGCCTTACGGGGCGACAGCTTATGTCGCCCCGTAAGCGCAATTATTCCAGGCCTACCAACGCTTTTCTCAAGCCACTACGCCGCTCAACGCGGCGCTGTACTGTCTGCTCGAATACCCCGACATAGCTCTCCACCAGGCTGAAGCAGTGCCGTGCACGGGTGATGCCGGTGTACATCAGCTCCTTAGTCAGCACCGGGTTTAGGACATCCGGCAGGATCAGCGCGCAGTGGGCAAACTCCGAACCCTGGGACTTGTGCACCGTCATCGCGAACACCGTCTCTACCGAACTCAACCGGCTTGGCAGGATGTAGCGCAGCTCACCACTACCGTCGTTACGCGGGAACACCACTCGCAGCACCTGCCGCGGGATCGCGCCGGGAGAATCAGGTGGCTCTGGTAGGCGAAGGGCAATACCGATATCACCGTTCATCAAACCCAGGCTGTAGTCATTGCGCGTCACCAGCACAGGGCGCCCTTCGTACCATCCGTGATCCTGCTCCAACAGACCGCGACGTTGCAGAGCCTGGGCGATCCGCTCGTTCAGCACTTCAACGCCCCAGGGACCTTTGCGTACGGCACAAAGCAACTGAAACTGGTCGAAGGCCACTAGCACCTGAACCGCCCAGGCCTCCCATGCATCAGGACCAGCGTCTAGGGTTGGTCGCTCTTCCCGCATCAATTCCAAGAAACTTGCATACCCGATTGGTCGCTTATCAGTACCAGGTAATCCTTCCAGCAGTAGCCGCTCAAACGCACGATCCTGCTCACCCGACAGACGCAGAAGATGCAGATCCTGTGCTCCTTCGTTCAATGTGGCACGAGCGGCTTCCGCGTCACCATCGTTTACCGCACGAGCCAGACGACCGATACCGGAGGCACCAGCAAAGCGCCGCGAATGACGTAGCATGACAATGTGCTGAGCAAGCGCCTGCTCGCCCGGGACCAGCGCCGGGTCGGCTAGGCGTTCGCTGGTCTTGTCTTGCAGCCAATCACAGGTAGCAGCGCTGTAGCCTCCAGTCTCCGCGTCACGGCACAGATCGCCCAACACTGCGCCAGCCTCCACCGAAGCCAGTTGGTCCTTGTCGCCCAGCAGGATCAGACGTGCATGGGTCGGCAGGGCATCCAGCAGATTGGCCATCATCTCCAGGTCGATCATCGAGGCCTCGTCCACCACCAGCACGTCGAGCGGTAGCGGGTTGCCAGCATCGTGACGGAAATGGCGACTGTCTGGACGACTGCCGAGCAAGCGATGCAACGTGGTTACATTGCTAGGAATGTGCCGCCGTACTGCCTCAGCCACCGGCAAGGATGCCACCTGACCGCTGATCGATTCGGTCAGCCGGGCAGCAGCCTTGCCGGTTGGCGCTGCAAGACTTAAACGCAGCGGCGCACCAGTAGCCATAGCGGCCTCCTGCAACAGTGCCAACAGACGCACCACGGTGGTGGTCTTGCCGGTACCGGGGCCGCCGGTGATCATGGTGAAGGCGCTGCGTACCGCCAGAGCGCAGGCCAGTTTTTGCCAGTCAGCTAGACGCTCACCATCTACCATCAATGGTTCAGGGAAGAGCGTGTCCAGACGCTGCGACAAATCAGCCGGTATGTCCGACACAGCGCGCAGCCGCTCGGTGATACGCGCGGCCACACGGCGCTCATAGTCCCAGTAACGACGCAAATACAGACAGTTCCCCTCCAGCACCAACGGTGCGACAGCACCCTCACGATTCTGCAGCAACTCACTGCCTGCGCAGCTCACCAACCAATCCTCTAGCGTCAGGCCAGCCAGCACCTGGGACGGCAGTAGAGTTATTTGCTCGGAATCTTCACCCTCCGGCGGCAGGGATAAAGCAAAGTCTGGATCAGCCAAGGTTGCTTCCAGATCCAGACACACATGCCCCTTGCCGAGTTGATGGCTGGCCAGAGCAGCGCCAAGAATCAAGAGCGGCGAAGCAGCCGGATCGAGCTCCGCGAAGAACTGCGCCAAGGCGAGATCCAGCTCACGTAGCCAGCCTCGCTCGCTCCACGCCGCTAACAGGGCAATGAGTTCACTGCGGTCATTCAGAATCGAGCTCATGCCGCCACCTCCCCAGGCTCGCCCTGGAACAAAGCATCTAGCTGATCAATCAGTTCACGCGGAGGTTTCGCCAGATAGGTTCCCGTCGCAGGCGCACGGAGGAACAGGTAGAGCGCACCACCCAGATGACGCTCGTAGTCGTAGTCAGGCAGGCGCACGCGCAGTTGCCGGTGCAACGCCAGTACGTAGAGTACGTATTGCAGGTCATAGCGATGACTGGCCACGGCTGCAGTCATTATCTCCCGGGTATAAGAGGCCTCATCGACTCCTAGCCAGTTGGACTTGTAGTCAACCACGTAGTAGCGCCCCTCGTGCTCAAACACCAAGTCGATAAACCCCTTGAACATGCCATTCAGCGTGTCGGCACATAGCGGCTGACGGGGCACACCTGGCAATTCGAAGCGCTGCACCAGCTCATCAAGACGAAGGACGTCCACCTGACTGGCTTCGAACCAGAACTCCAACTCAGGCTGATAGTGTTTCAGCTCCGCCAGACTCACTGATCGGCCATCATCAAGACGCAACGGTTGTACCAGAAGCGTTTGCATCCACTGGTGCAACGGGTCGATCCAGTTTTGCAGACCCCGCCGCTGGCAGCGGCGCGCCAGCAGCTCGCGCAACTGCTGAGGAGTGCTGGCCAGGTGACCGAAGCCTTCAACGGCCGCCAGCTCCAGCAAACCATGGAGGAAGGTACCGGGGTTCGGCCCACGCGGAAAACGGTGCAGCCCTTGTGCCGAGACTGGCATCGGCACCTGCACCAGAGCAGGTTTTTCGTCATCAGTGGAGTTCTGCATCGCCGGGCTATCCGGCGCGGCATCGTCATAACGGCCGGGCCGCTGCACCTCGCCCTCCTCCATGCGTAACGCACTGTAAGAGGCGATCCACCAATGTTCTGCGGCAGACCGCTGCGGGACTCGCCAGCGTGCCTCTACTTCGTCGCAATCCAGCGCCACGTATTGCTGCTCTGTGGCCTCGGGCACCTGCTGCACTGCACTGCGCGGTTCATCCACGAAGGGCGAGAGCCAGCGCTGCAGATCCGCGCTCTGCACCAACCCTTCCCCGCCGCCCAGCAAATAGCCCAGGGCCGATTGATGCAACCGGGATTTCTTGGCGTTGCCGATTTTCAGATCAGCGACGCCAAGCCAACAGGCATGACGGGCACGGGTCAGGGCCACATAAAGCAGGCGCAGATCTTCGCCCAGACGCTCCTGCTCAGCGCGAGCCACAGTGTCGGCGTCAGCTTTGAGCACCAGCTGGCGGCGTACGCCGTCATGCACCTGCAGCGGTTTCTTGTCGTCCACCGGGCGAAAGGCGCAGATGAAAGGCAGGAAAACCAGCGGGTACTCCAGCCCCTTGGATTTATGAATGGTCACCACGCGCACCAGAGCCTCGTCACTCTCCAGGCGCAACACCTGCTCCTCGGCTTTCCCCTCCCCGGCCAGCAACTCACTCAGATGGCGAATCAACGCCTGCTCCCCGTCCAACTCGGCAGCAGCCTGTTGCAACAGTTCAGCCAGGTGCAGCAGGTTAGTCAGTACCCGCTCGCCGTCGCTACGCCCCATTAGCCGCTGAGGCAACTCGAAGTCGTGCAACAACTGGCGCAGCATGGGCAGCACACCTTGACGTTGCCAGCGCTGGCGATAATCGCGGAATTGCATGACATGGCGCTCCCAACTGCGCTCGTCGAGGTTGAGCCGTTCCAGCTCGGTCAGCTCCAGCCCCAGGGTGGCGGTGGCCAATGCGGCGCGCAACGTGCGCTCCTGATCCGGCTCGGCGCAAGCACGCAGCCACAGCAGCAGGTCACGAGCGTCCTGACCGGCAAATACCGAGTCTTTATCCGACAGGTAGACACTGCGTACTCCGCGTGAAGCCAGTGCACCGCGAATGGCCTGGGCTTCCTTGAAATCCCGTACCAGCACAGCAATATCGCTGGGCTGCAGCGGCGCCAGCTGGCCATCCTGGCTGAAACCGGCCCTCTGCTGCTGGCCAAGGTCGAGTAGCCGCACGATCTCACTGGCAGAACTCTCGGCCAGGGCATTGCGGTAGGCCCCCTTGGCCACGGGCTCGTCGACGGGAAGCTGCCAGACAGTCAGTGCAGGCTGGACCTGTCCTTCTACCGTCCAGACTTCCTCACGCCCCTTAGCACTGACCTTGAGGAAGGGCAGATCGTCGCGAAAGAGGAACGCACCTTCCCCGTACTCGCGACGCTCCGCGCCCAGGAATACTTCATTCACTGCATCCACCATGTCCTGGCTGGAGCGGAAGTTGGTATCCAGGTTGTAGTGCCGGCCGAGAGTGGCGCGGCGCGCACCCAGGTAGGTGTGAATGTCCGCGCCGCGGAAGGAGTAGATCGCCTGTTTGGGGTCACCGATCATAAACAAACCGCAGTCGTTGCGATTGACTTCGAGCTGGTAAAGGGTGTCGAAGATGCGGTACTGAAGCGGATCGGTGTCCTGGAATTCGTCGATCAGTGCCACTGGAAACTGACGGCGAATAACTTCAGCAAGGCGCGCCCCGTTCTCGCTTTGCAGGGCGGCATCGAGACGAGTGAGCATGTCGTCAAAGCCCATTTCCGCACGCTGACGCTTCTCGCGATCAAAGCGCTGACGCACCCAGGCTGCTGCATGACGCAGTGCTGCCTCGGCTGGGTCGGGCAGGCTATCAAGCTGCTGTTTGAGATTGACCATCGCATCCAGCGCTGGGTGTTTGGGCGGAGCCCCCTTCCAGGCTTCGGCTAGGCCGTCAGGAGTCAGGCGAGTAAAACCTGTAGCCAGTTCCAGGGAGGCCTCCGTGCTGGTTGCCCACTCACGCAGCTTGTCGAACCAGGGCTTGTAGAACCGTGCCTGAATTTTCTTGCCGTCAACTTGCTTATCGCCCACCGCCTTGTCGAGCAGCCCTTGCAGCTCATCAGCCCAGGCAAGCCAGGGAGACTTGAGCATCGCCAGCGCGGTCTTACGATCCAGTAGGGCACTATCCAGCAACTCGCTTAACCGCTGCTCTGAAACAACCGTCACCTCATCCAGCAACGGGCGCAACTGTCCACCCAGGCTGGCCGGCGTTCCCCAGTTGCCCACAGCCCAGTCCAGAGCAGCTTTCTCCAACGGATAGCAATGTTGCCGCCAATAGTCCCGTATGACTTCGGCCAGCAGTTCGCTGTGGTCGGTTTCCAGGGTCTGGTTGAACAGGCTGCCGCTATCGAAAGCGTGTTCGCGCAGCATGCGCTGACACCAGCCGTGGATGGTGGACACAGCCGCCTCGTCCATCCACTGCGCAGCCAACTCCAGCCGACGGGCGCAGCCCGCCCAGTCGCCCTCGGGGATGTCATCACGAAGCTGAGCCAGCAAATCATCCGGTTGGCCATCGCCGCGAAAGACCGCCGCCGCTTCCACCAAACGCGCGCGGATGCGGTCACGTAGCTCACGGGTGGCAGCGTCGGTGAAGGTAACCACTAGAATTTGCGGTGGCAGCAGCGGCTCGCAGAAAGCGGCCTCACCACCGTGGCGCAGGATCAAGCGCAGGTAGAGCGCGGAAATGGTGTAGGTCTTGCCGGTACCCGCGCTGGCCTCGATCAGGCGACTGCCATGCAGCGGAAAACTGAGGGCCAGGGGACGTAGGGACTGACTCATGCCTGATCCTCCTTGAGGGCGACGGGGTTGCTGTGCAGCAAAGATTGGTAGAGGCGCTCACTCCACAGGGGGAACTGGCCGTCGGCAGTCAGTCTGGCGTAGTCGGGGAACTGCCGGGCCAGACTGGCACTATTTGCCGCTTCACCGCTGAAGTTGTAGCCGCCCTCATAGGCGGTTTGAGCCTTGTCGTCGTTCTGCTCCTGCAACCAGACCAGAGAGGTCTTGAGCGCAACCGGTAGCGGTGCCTGCATGCCTGCGCTCCAGGCCTGCAACCAGATGATAAGAATTTGCGCCGCGTACTCAGACGGCAGTGGTGCAAAAGCCAGTGCCTGATCTTCGCCCACCAGCCACGTGGTGATTGGCACTTCACAGGCGGCCGCCACCACATGCAACACATAAGGCCGCAACAGACGGTGCCACTTCCAAACGTCTTTCTTAGCCAGCGCGCCAGGCGATAGCTCCAGACGTGCCAGGCTGCCATCAGCGTTTTGCCGGAGACCACCAAGCCAGCCCTCCAGCTGCACGCCGGCAGCACAAAAGCTCAACTGGCGTGGCGACTCCACGTGCACTGACCAAAGCTGGCAAAGACTCTCGTAGCGTTGCAGCTGAGCAGGCAAAGGCTCCAGCAACGTAGTGCGGTAGTGCTCGCCGAAGCCTGCCAGCGGCAACACGCCACTGCGCTGCAGGCGGTCAGCCGCGCCAAAAAGTGCGGTTTGCGCATCGCCATCCCGAGCCAGCACGGCGGACTTGAGCAGGTTGTCCTGCAACTGGTAGCGCTCCAACCCATCGAGGGTAAACGGCTCGCTGTCCAACCTGGCTTGCACTTCCTCGTCCAGGTGAACCTTGAGGCGGCGAGTGAAAAAACACTTAACTGGATCGCGCAGAAAGCTTTGCAATAGTTCAGGGCTCAGCAGCAGCCCCTCCTCCCAGGCTGGCAGGCTTTCACCAGAACCGCCGGCAGCGGGCTGACCATGCAGCGCAGCCCACTCGCGGGCATAACTGAACAGTTCCGGCCCGGCGTCGAAGTAGCGGCGGCTGAAAGGTTGCAACGGGTGCTCGGTGGTCAAGGCGTGCAGCAACTTTCCGCCACCAGCCAGACTCCAGCCGTTAGAGAGGTGGTCACGCAGCTGGCCAACCAGTACTGATGGCGGCCTCTCGCTGTTGTCACGAATACTGCGCCCCACCCAGCTGATGTAGAGCCGGTCTCGTGCAGCCAGCAGCGCTTCCAGCAACAGGTAGCGGTCATCCTCGCGACGCGAGCGGTCGCCAGGTCGGTAATCGCCTGCCATCAAGTCGAAGTCCAGCGGCGCCTGGCTCCGCGGGTAGTCGCCGTCGTTCATGCCCAGCAGGCAGACGTGACGAAATGGAATGGCACGCATCGGCATCAACGTGCAGAAGTTCACCGCACCAGCCAGAAAGCGCTGACTGAGTCGGCCCTGATCAAGCTCACCGAGCCATGCCTCGCGTACCACCGGCAGGGTCAAAGGCACCTCCAGCCCGGCGACTTCACAAAGCTCCAGCCAACTGTCGAGGCCATCCTGCAACTGATTGAGCAGCACTTCATCACGCTCGCACTGAGGCAAGAAGAAGGCCTCTATCAGCCCACGCAACCGATCCCCCCAAAGCATGGGTGTGACGGGCGCCCGCAGTTGCTCAAGCTGGTATTCAAGGGAGTCCAGCAGACGCGATAGCGGACCGATCAGCACCGCATCCAGACCACCAATCTCATCGTAAGGCTCAATATCGACATAGGCACCAGAGCTACCCACTGAGTAGCCCAGCAGCATCCGCCGCAGACCGAAACGCCAAGTGTTCTGCTCCAAGCCCTCGCCAACACCGAGGGCCACACGCTGGTCAGCGTCCAGCCCCCAACGAATACCAGCCCCCTCTAGCCAGCGCCGAAGGGTTGGCAGTTCGTCCTCATGGATAGCAAAACGCGCACGCAAGGCGGGGACATCCAGCAGGTCCAGTATCTCGCTGACACTGAAGCGGCTATCTGGCAGTTGCAACAGATGCTCCAGGGCGATAACCAGCGGGTCCTTACCGCGCAGCCCCTGGTCGGCAAGGGTGAAAGGAATGTACCGAAGATCATCTCTGGCAAACTGACCGAACACCGCCTGGATGTGAGGCGCGTAGGTGTTCACATCCGGCACCATGACGATCACGTCTCGCGGGCGCAAAGTCGCGTCTGCACTGAAGCAGGCCAATAGCTGATCGTGCAGTACCTCGACCTCGCGTTGAGCACTGTGGACGACGTGGAAGCGCAGCGAGTTGTCGCACGCCAGATCCACCGGCGGCCAGGTTTCGCGGGTCTCCGCCAGGGGGCGCAGGTCGAGGATGTCGTTCTGCAACTGGCTCAGCAGGCGGCTCTCGGGCGCAGGATTAAATAGATCGATGCGTTTGAACTGCTCGCGGTAACGTTGTGGCTCGTCGTACTGATCCAGCAGGTTGATGTAATCGCGTCCCTGCTTGCCCCAGGCAGCGAGCAGCGGTTGGGCGTGCTGGTGCAAATCAGCCTCGCCAAAGGCAGCAGCCAGACCAGGCTTACGTTGCTGGCGGCGGTACTCATGACGCAGCAGATCCTTGTCTTCGACGATGTCCCCCCAGTGGTGCTGACAGGGGTTATGCACATAGAGCATTACTTGGCTGAAGCGCGCTATGGCAGCAAGCGCTTCTAACACTTGAGCTGGCAGCGACGAAATACCAAATACCGTGATACGGCGCGGCAAGCCGGGCGGCGGCGAACTCAGCTCATTCAGTCGCGCTACAAAGCGCGGGTGCACCCCGGCGCGACTTTGCGCCAAGTGTTCATCCCCAACCTCGGCCAACAGTGCACGCCAAAGCGCCGGCTGCCAGCGCGACTCGTCGCCCAGCTCCTGCTCGCCACCACGCGACGTGCGCAGACGGTCATGCCCCTCAGCCCAGTCCGTCAACCAGTCGGCACGATAAACCTGGTACTGATCAAATAGGTCGGCCAGCCGCTCTGCCAGTTGATAACGCTTGCGCAGGTCGCCGTCATCAGCGAGGAAGCGGCGCAACGGTGCAAAGGCCTCGCCCGCCAGCAAGCCAGGCAGAAGGCGCATCAGGCGCCAGGTGAGTGGTGCCTTGTCCAACGGCGACTGCTGCGGAATCGCGTCGCTACCCAACACACTGCGGTACGCCTGCCAAAGAAACCGTGCCGGCAGACCAACGTCCAGTGCCGCTGCAATGCCACAACCCTCCCGTTCAGCCAGCGCCATCTTCAGCCACTGAGCGATACCGTTGCTCTGTACCAGCAGTACCTCGTTCTCCAATGGTTTTAGCGGATGACTACGCATCCACTCCACCGCAAGAGCTCTCAGCTCCTCGATACGATTGCCATGAATCACGATCAGACCTGGGGAAAGCTCCTGCATAGGTAAAGCTCCTGCGTATGCACCGTTATGGGCAATAGTGCATGGTGGTTGCGACATCCTGTGTCGCAACCACCAACCTTATGAAGTAGGAAAAGCTTGCTGTAAAAGGGCCGGGAGTAACTCGCCAGCCCGCCCGACCACGGAGAACTCGCCAGGAGCGCTCACCTCAACGGGTTGAACGTTTATATGGATAACGGCAGCACCGTTCTCCAGGGCCACTTCCGGAATACGCGCCGCAGGCATCACCACACCTGATGTGCCAATGGAAAGCAGGCAGTCGCAATCGCGGGCAGCCGCCAAGGCCGCCCGCATTGATTGTTCAGGTAGAGTCTCCCCAAACCAAACAACACCTGGCCTTACTCTGCCGTTGCACCGCTCGCACCGTGGTGGCTCAAGGCGCTCACTACCGGGTTGATCCGTCCGATCAGTGACTACCCCTGCATAGGCCCGACCACAGGCAAAGCAACGCGGCTCATGCAGACTGCCATGCAGATGAATAACCTCAGTACTGCCGGCCCGTTCATGCAGATCGTCGACATTCTGGGTGATCACTGACAGCTTCGGCGCCCGCTTGGCCAACTCGGCAATCGCAATATGGGCTGGGTTGGGGCGAGCCCTTAGCACCTGCAATCGCCGCCACTCATACCAGCCCCAGACCAGAGCAGGGTCACGTCGAAATGCAGCTGGTGTTGCCAGCTCCCCAGGCTCAAAGCGCTCCCACAAGCCAGTCTGGGCTTCGCGAAAGGTTGGGATGCCACTTTCCGCAGAAACACCTGCCCCTGTAAAAACCACCAAATTACGGGAGTACTGAAGCCTCTCGATAATTTGATTTTGAACCAGTCCTCCCATTTTCCTATCCCACCACCGCAGGTATTGGTGACGGCGGTGCATCACATTCGATATTGAAGCCAATCATGAAGAGTGCCTTTTCGACGTCGCCAATAGAGGCGATATCCCCACGGAGAGCCCTCATCTGTTTAAGAATTTCGCCAGTTTTACGAACCAGAGTCGCCCATACCTCGTCCTGATGAGCTGTTCTTGTGCTGGGCAGATACAACGAGGAAAACTGATAACCCTTGCATGATGGATCACGCTTGACCCCACTACGGCCCACTCCCCAGCGGAATGCCAAATCACTGGGCACCCCCGCAATGCCGATCATCTCGAGCCAGTATCGGACCAGGAGTCCCAACGCAGCGCCGACCCGTCCGTCATAGATAATGATGCTGTCTGGGTCGGCAGCGGCATAGACTTTCGTCATCGCCGCGTTCATCAAAAGTCCTTTGCCATCGAACGCAGTAAGGCTGAGTGCAGAGCCCGGCTGCAGAAGATGAACCCCCTGCTTGATTGACTGACAGAGCGTGCTTTGTCCGTACTGAAACTCCAACCAAACTCGCGACTTGTCAGTTGGCTTCTGCGCAACTCCGCCCCAGGTGAAGATGTCCAAACATGCCTGGCGAGCCGCGCCTTCATCGCTCGCAGACAGTGCCTGTCGGAGGCGCCCTGCGATGCATGAAAAAGAGTTCGGCGGGAGGTTGTCAGGCCAGGAGTAGTGATGCGCAGCCTCATCCAAAGACCGGCACCACCAATGCTGGACTGGTGAAGCAACACGTGCTCGCCAAGGCTTCCAATACCTGGAGCGGGTAATGCGGTAGCAATGAAGCATCCCGCCTCTCCCCGACTCAGGGACACATCCTTCTAGAGCCACAGGTTGCTCTTGATTGCCCCATTGATCAGCCAGATAGTGGGCAAAACCAAGTTGATTTGCTGATAGGCCTGCGGACTTCATTCCCTTCCCCAATCACTTCCGTTCCAGAAAAAGCCAGAACCATAACTCTGGCGCGGATATAGCTGTACAGCCAGCATGCGCAGGCATCCTACTATCTATTACTGGCCAATTGACATTGACCATCCAGCGCCAGCATCTCCTCCGCCAAGCTGCTCCCCTGGCTGATCGCAACATCTCGCCAGAAGCAGTACAACCGCCCATTAGGGTCAGGTGGAGAGTCGAAGGTGGAACGGTAAAAATCAGCCAAATGCTCACTAGCAAACACCTCGCCACTCATAGCCGCCCACTGCAGCCAGTAGAGGCCTACGGCTGGGTTGTATTCAGAAGACGACTCGTCCAAAGCCAACCGCCCGTGAAGAAAACACGCCATCGTGTCTTGCTCATCGGCGCCTCGCTTATACCAATCGATGGCTTTCGCATGATCAATAGGAACACCGTCATCTCCACGCTCGTACAACCCCCCTAGAGACTTCGCAGCACAGGGAATACCAGACTCGAAAGCCTGCTCGTAATATTCGATGGCCAAGGCCGGATTGGTCATCACACCTTTGCCATAGAAGGCCTGTTCCGCAAGGTTGAAGAGCGCCTCTGAAGAGCCCAACACAGCTGCGATCTTGAAGAGGCGTTTGGCCAAGAGTGGCTCAGGCTCCAACCGGGAGCCGTTGAGCCAAAGCCAGCCCAGGTCGTTCAGCGCATCAGCATCACCTTGCAGTGCCTGTGCACGCAGTTGCTCATAACGGCGTCGAAGTCTGATCGGATCGGTCAGTCCCAGAAGTGGATTGGCCGCCTTGATTTCGTGGTAAGTGAATAAACGGTTCTGCTCGGCTAGCTCAGCAACCCGCAACGCAGGCATGCCAATGCCGGCATAGAGACGTTGCAACTCACCAGGCTCGCCGAGCTCAACCTGATCACTCAGTGGCAGAAGGTTATCCATCAGATTGAACACATCGGCAGATTTGCTCATGCTGCTGTCTCGTGACTGATCATGTCAGTTCATTTTCTACAGCCTTACGACAGCTCATGTCGCATGCGAGCAAGGACGACATCATGGAGCAGCTATACCGCCAAGACTTGATTCTTGGCCTCCTACCTAGCAAGGACAATGCCCTAGACTGCACCGCTATTCGCGAACGCGTGGCAAACCAGGGTATTGATGTCGACAAACGCACCATTCAGCGAGACCTGAGCGACTTAGAGCTAAAGTATCCCCATGTGCACAGCCGCCCCAAGGGCAGGGCCAAACTGTGGTGGGCTGAAAAATCCCTTTCACGTCTGAGCATGCTGCCAACCGATGCCATGAATTTGGTCATGATCATGGATCATGCTGCTCGCTTCGGAATGGAGGCTCAGGTGCAAAAGCTTGCACCGATACATGACTATGCAAAATCCCTGCTCAGGGGTAGCCGGCCCGCCCAAGACTGTTCGGGCAAGATCATCAGCAATACCCGCTTCGTGGTACTGGAGCCAAGCGTGGTGGAACCTGAGGTGTTGGAAGTTATTCAGCAGGCACTACTGGACGACTCACCTCTTGAGGCGCTCTATCTAAAGCGCGGAGCCACTGAGCCTCGTCAACTCCACCTAAAGCCCCTAGGGTTGTCATACCAAGACTCCAACATCTACCTCTCGTGTGTGTTCAGAGGTCTGCCCAAAGGCAGCATTGCCGCCCTTCCCTTGCATCGATTTCAGTCCGTGAAGACAACCTGGGAAAAGCTGGAAGCACCTGAAGACTTCGACATCAACTCAAATGAGGCTAGGCACAGCCTCATAAGCCAAAGATCACAAAATCCCACTCTACTGAAGCTACGCATCACTCATACGCTCTGCGAGCGACTGCGAGAAAACGCACTAACTCCTGATCAAAAGCTGGAGGCAGTTGCCGATGGCTGGTGGCTTATGACTGGACACCTGCACCTCAGCCAAGGGCTTGATCTATGGCTATTGAGTCAGGGGGAACATCTAGAGGTTATTGAGCCCATCGAGTTGAGAGAGCAAATCGCGACATCAGCGAAACGGATGATGTCACTCTACGAAAAATTTTAATGCGACACAGGCTGTCGCATACCCGAACCACTCTGTCTCCTGTCATCTGACCATGGAGACCCAGCAATGAAGACCTACTCTGCCTTCCTGCAGCGTGTGACACCTAATGCTGGACCACGCGCTAACTTTACAATCACGGTACAGGCCGTCAGCTCCGAGATGGCTCGCGTCACGGCTGAAGCCCAATACCCCGGATACAAGTGCGCAAACGGCCCCGTGCAGGTGCGCTAAAGATGAACGACGCGCATCGCAAGCGCATGCAGCCTCGCGACTATCTGTACCACCTTTTAAACCAAGGTGACGATACCGACAGCGCTACGACAGAAACGCACCAGAAAGCTCTCAATCTACGGGAGCAATACTCGGTAAGTTTCGATATCGCCTTGATCGCAGAAACACAAGCCGAAGCTCAGCGACTAGCAGACCAAATACTTGAACTGCCCAAGGCTTATTTCCCCGAAAGCATCAACTTTCTCGACAGGCATCGTTTTTCTGCTCACGGACTAGACAAACCTTGGCCTGAACAGCAATTTGATGAGCTTCATTTTTTCTGCTCATCTCCAGACCAGCTACCTCCCGCGAGTCACCTAGATCGACTAGCAGGCATCATCCACATCCATCATTTAGCCCCATGCATGGCACAAGCATATCCGGGTTATCGCAGCTATTTATGGTGCACTGAGCAAGCTCAGTGTGACTTCTGGGCAAGCCTGTACATAGCCAGAGAGATGCAAAGCATCCCAGGGTTGAACTGGGATAGTTACCCCACATGGCAGCTACCTGAACACTGCATTGGTCAAGCAGTAACCAGTTGGGGCTCAACACCAAATGCAGCTATCGATTCATTACTAGAGCAGGCTGGGCATACAAGACTCACTACTGCGGTCGATGCACTCCTCGTAATCGAAGGCAATTACGATCTTTCGCTAGGCGACTATGTCGACCTATTGAACCGGCTAGAGGCCGAAATCAAATGCGATGTCGCACCCACTGGCTGGCTAACTCCGGGGTACCCAGGTCATGGCCTAAAGCTGCTCGCATTCGGCCCAATTTGAACCACAACTGTCGCGGAATATCACAGTGCACGCATAGCCGGAGACAGGTTCATCTTGAATAGACTAAACCGACAAATTATCGGGGCAGTTCCGGCCCAGGCTGTGTCAAATGACTACATGGGATACAACAACATTCAGACATAGCAGATTCCAGAAAGCGCGCCCCCAGCTAATCACGAACAGCTAATGAAACAACTGCTCACTCAACGCTGTACTGGCCTCTAACAACACCGGCAAGAACTTCGATTCAAGCTCCTGATGCGTGGTACGGCTAACGTGGGTACCGACATTCAGCGCGGCGAGTACCTGACCTGCCGAATCTTTCAACGGAACTGCAACCGAACGTAGGCCCATTTCCAATTCCTGATCGATGATCACCCAGCCCTGCTCACGGATCTGCGCAATGCTGTCTCGCAGTCCTTGCGGCGTGTGCACGGTCCGACTGGTCTTGACCTGTAGATCAGCACTGTTCAGGTATTCCTCAATCGCCTGATCAGCCAGACCGGCCAGCAGAATCCGCCCCATGGATGTGCAATAGGCTGGAAGTCTGCTGCCAACACTTAGATCCACCGAGATCAGCCGCTGTGGCGTGGCAGAACGGGCAATGTAGAGAATCTCATCCCCTTCCAGCGTGGCCATCGAACACGCTTCATGCAGCTGCTCGCTGATGCGGTCGAGAATCGGCTGGGCAGTAACCGCCAACGGCGTCGACGACAGATACGCATGGCCCAGGGTCAACACCTTGGGCAACAGGGAATAAGTACGGCCATCGCTGGTGGCGTAACCCAGTTTCATCAAGGTGTGCAGGCAACGCCGCACGGCAGCGCGGGGTATCTCGGTGCGGTGGCTGATCTGGGCAATGGTCAGGTGACGCTTGCGCTCCTGAAACGCATGGATAACCGCAAGCCCGCGCGCCAATGACGTCATGAAATTGGGGTCGCCGGTCAGGGCTTCGATACGCTTGGCCGGCGACGCGACAATGGGCGGGGCCAGGGTCGACAGAGGCAAATAGTGTTCATCACTCATTGGTTTGTCCTGAACAGAACGGCTGTTATGGGCGATTATCGAACTGTAGATCGATAATCGCAATTGACCACTGCTCAGCATCACTCTACCGTGGCGCCGCCGCTGTCGCCCACCCTGTCTACAGGCAGGTGCCTTGCGCCACAGCGCCATGACCTTGCTCACAAGGTAGGGCCATGCTCCCCATTCGGCGGCCTCCTCCATCACGCTACTCGCATGGCGGAGAGTGGCTCGCGGATGTCATCGGCGCAGTGCACATTTAGCAAGTGGCTACGCGTGTAGCCTGCTCTTTGCACCCCAAACGGGGCGGGAGTGAATGGAAGCGTTGCCGTTATCTTGCAGGCGCTCAGCGCTGGTGTAACAGAGGTGCGCAAAGCTCGCACCTGAACGACACAGGATGCTCCACGCGGCGTCCGGCCTGACGATTAAACGCCAAATGCATTACGCCTTCCGCGCTTAGCAGCGCCGGCCAATTGCATGTATGCGCCGGCACTTTTTAACAACGCACTCAGGGGCTAACAGGGCCACTGCAATGCCTGCAATTAATGCCTGCAGCGCACGCGCCCCGGCATGCTGACTTAGATACGTGGTTCTCACTGCCGTGCAGTGAGTCGCTCTCAAGCCAGCAGGAAATCCAGCACGCGGCTGGAAAACAATGCACCGGCTTCGACGTTCGACAGGTGCGCAGCATGCAACTCAACCAGTTCCGCGCCGCAAATACGGTCGACCATAAAGCGTCCATCGGCAGGCGTCGTGACAGCGTCCTCGCTGCCGCAAACCACCAACACCGGCAGTGTGATGCCGGCCAGTTGTTCACGAAAATCCGCATCACGCACAGCTGCACAGTTCGCGGCATAGCCTTGCGGCGAAGTCTGCGCCAGCATCCCGACAATCGGTTCAACCTGGCTGGGTTGGGCAGCCGCAAACGCCGGGGTGAACCAGCGGGCAATGGAACCATCACGCAGTGCCAGCATCGCCGCAGCGCCATCACGCAGGACGGTTTCGATGCGTGGGTTCCACACATCCGGGTTACCGATTTTCGCGGCGGTATTGCACAGCACTGCACGCTGCAGCCGTTGCGGCGCATTAATCGCCAGCCACTGGCCAATCAGCCCGCCCATGGACAGCCCGCAGAAAAACGCCTGTTCAATATTCAGGGCATCCAGAAGGGCCAGCACGTCACGGCCACTTTGCTCGATGCTATAGGGCCCCTCAGTGACCAATGACTGGCCATGCCCTCGGGTGTCGTAGCGCAGCACCCGGAAGTGCTCGGTGAACGCAGCCATTTGCGCGTCCCACATGTGCAAGTCAGTACCCAGGGAATTGGACAGCACCAGCACCGGTGCCTGCGCCGGGCCTTCGAGCAGGTAATTCAGTTCGCCATCGGCGAGTTGTACGGCAGTCATACAGGCTCCTAAAGGAAGAAAGTCTGGGGGTGAGGCCACCGGTCATGACGCTGGGGGCGCCCATCACACCGGGCATTTTCATGCCCGGGGATCACCGGTGGATTATGGCTGTTACTCAGCCGCTCAAACGCGCTCAATCGCCAAGGCCAAGCCCTGGCCAACGCCCACGCACATGGTCGCCAGACCATATTTACCGCCGGTTTTCTGCAGATGATGCACGGCGGTCAGCACCAGGCGATTACCGCTCATGCCCAGTGGATGACCGAGGGCAATGGCACCGCCGTTGGGGTTGACCCGCGCATCGTCGTCGGCCAGCCCCAGTTCACGGGTCACCGCCAGGCCTTGCGCGGCAAAGGCCTCATTCAGTTCAATCACGTCGAACGCCTGTAAATCGAGGTCAAGGCGCGCCAGCAACTTGCGCACGGCCGGTACCGGCCCAACCCCCATAACGCGCGGCAGCACGCCACCGCTGGCCATGCCCAACACTTTAGCGCGGGGCGTCAGGCCATATTTCTGCACGGCCTCTGCCGAAGCCAGAATCATTGCCGAGGCACCGTCGTTAAGACCTGAGGCATTACCGGCGGTGACGGTCTTGCCTTCACCATTGACCGGCTTGAGCTTTTCCAGCGCGGCCAGCGAAGTGTCGCCACGCGGGTGCTCATCTGTATCGATGACGGTATCGCCCTTCTTGCCTTTGATCAGCACCGGAACGATTTCCTCGGCGTAATAACCCGATGCCTTGGCCGCAGCCGTACGTTGCTGACTACGCAAGGCGAAAGCGTCCTGATCGGCGCGGCTGATGCCGTAGTCCTCGGCAACGTTGTCACCCGTGACCGGCATCGTCTCGACACCGTATTGCTGTTTCAGCGCCGGGTTGATGAAACGCCAGCCCATGGTGGTGTCTTCCAGTTTCTGCGCGCGACCAAAGGCGCTGTCGGCCTTGCCCATCACATACGGGGCGCGGGTCATGGACTCAACACCAGCCGCGATGGCCAGCTCCATCTCACCGCTGGTGATGGCGCGAAATGCCGCGCCGATGGCTTCCATACCCGAAGCGCAGAGGCGGTTAAGGGTCACACCCGGCACGCTGGCCGGCAAGCCGGCAAGCAGCAACGCCATGCGCGCCACATTACGGTTGTCTTCGCCGGACTGGTTAGCGCAGCCCATAAACACTTCGTCTACGGCCGTCCAGTCAACCTGCGGGTTGCGCTCGATCAGCGCCCGCAGCGGGATGGCGGCCAGGTCGTCGGCACGCACTGGCGCCAAGCCACCGTTTAGACGGCCAATGGGGGTGCGGATGGCGTCACAGATGAAAACCTCGCGGCTCATTCGTCACTCCCCTTCTGCCCGTGGGCAACGGCAGTGCGGGCTTCCAGGTCGCGCAGGGCGGCCAGTTCTTCGGCTCTCGGCGCCTCGGTCGTGGTCACCACATCGGCGAAACGAATCTGCCAACCGGTGTTCTCAATCACCTGCTCGCGGGTCACGCCGGGGTGCATCGAAGTAACGATGAATTCGTTGCTGCCCGCTTCCGGTTCCATGATGCACAGGTCAGTGATGATCGCCACCGGCCCCGCACCAGGCAGGCCCAGGCGCTTGCGATGATCACCGCCTTCGCCATGGCCAACCGAGGTGATGAAAGCCAGCTTATCCACGAAGGTGCGATGACCCTGTTTAAGGATGATCAGCACTTTCTTCGCGCTGCCGGCAATTTCCGGCGCGCCACCGGCGCCTGGCAGGCGTACCTTGGGCTGGTGATAGTCACCAATCACCGTGGTATTGATGTTGCCGAACTTGTCGACCTGCGCAGCGCCGAGGAAGCCGACGTCAATGCGCCCACCCTGCAGCCAGTAACGGAAAATCTCGCCGGTCGGCACTACGGTGTCAGCGGTTTCGGCCAGCTCGCCGTCACCGATGGACAGTGGCAGCACAGTCGGTTTGGCGCCGATGGGGCCGGACTCGTAAATCAGCACCACTTCAGGGGCATGGGTCAAGCGCGCCAGGTTGGCCGCCTTGGATGGCAGGCCGATGCCGACGAAGCAGACGCTGCCGTTGCCCAGATTGCGCGCAGCCGCCACGGTCATCATTTCATTGGTGTTGAAGTCGCTCATCACTTGGCCTCCGCGTTCAATTTCGCCTGAAACTGCAGAAAATCTTCAGTGCCACGGATGTAGGTATCGATCCAGGCGGTAAAGGTTTCGCGGTCGCGCGCGATGGGGTCCCACGCTTGGTAGAAGCGGTTGTCACGTTCGTAGTAACCGTGGGCATAGGACGGATGCGCACCACCCGGCACGACGCATACGGCGGTTATCGCCCAGCTCGGCAATACGCAGGCGTTCATCGGTGCTTGCAGGTCATCAACGATTTCTTCGACGGTGACGATGCAACGCTGGGCCGCCAAGGCTGCCTCTTTCTGCACCCCGAGAATGCCCTGGATCAGCACGTTGCCGGCGCGGTCGGCTTTCTGCGCGTGGATGATGGTCACATCCGGGCGCACGCTCGGCACAGTGGCCAGCTGCTCGCCGGTGTAAGGGCACGCGATAAACTTGATGTCTGGATTGACCTTGACCAAGTCCGAGCCCTGGTAGCCGCGCAGCACCGCAAACGGCAGATTCGAGGCCCCGGCGACATAGGCATTGGCCATCGCCGCGTGGCTATGCTCGCTGATGGCCAGCGGATGCGGCCAGCCCTTCTCGACCGCATCGCGCAGGCGATGCAGCGAGCCCACACCGGGGTTTCCGCCCCAAGAAAAGATCAACTTTTTCGCACAACCGGCACCGATCAGCAGGTCATACACAAGGTCGGGCGTCATGCGCACCAGCGTCAGGTCTTTCTTGTTCTGACGAATGATCTCGTGCGACGCCGCAGTCGGAATCAAGTGGGTAAAGCCTTCGAGGGCGATGGTATCGCCGTCGTTGACGAAGCGTTTAACCGCGTCATGCAGGGAAATAATTTCAGCCATGGTGATCTCGGTTGTTATCGGGACGTAGCAACACGCCGGGTAGAGAAAAAGTACCCGCGGACCGACACGCAAACAATCCGATAATCGACTTACTGTTCGATAATCGAACAAATCTAGACGTTCAGTCTGCCGCTTCTGCTGCCGCACACAGCGCCTGCATCTGCAGGATGCGTTCACGTTGGCCGACGAGCTGAGCGACGATGCGCAGTACGATTTCCTGGCGCGCCTTGGCCCCTGCGCGCATCTCGGCCATGGCCTGCAGGGCAGCGCTGGTGGTGTCTAGACCGTGACGCGTAGAGTCGGTGGCATGCTGCATGCCAAGCCGCGCTTCGTCGGCCGAACGCTGCAGGTTGCCGGCGATCTGGCGGATCTGTTCGCTGGAATCGTTGGCACGCACAGCCAAGTTGCGCACCTCGTCGGCCACCACTGCAAAGCCTCGGCCGTTTTCGCCAGCACGCGCGGCCTCGATGGCCGCATTAAGCGCCAACAAGTTGGTCTGCCGGGCGATATCCTGAATGCTGCTGACAATCGCCCCAATGCGCTGAGATTGCTCACCTAGGGTGTTGAACACCTCCCCCGTGCGCTGCAGATAATCGGCCAGCTCGCTGATCGACTGACTGGCCGCTTGAATGCTCTCGGCGCTGCTAGTCACCTTCTGGCCGGACTGCTGCGCCAGTTCGGTAGCAAACTGCATGTCGGCCTGACTCTGCTCGATGGCGTTAAGCAGTTCGTGTTGATGCTGGCTCAGCGCCGGGTCAAGCATAAACTGAGGCGTGGTATCCACCACAGCGGCAGGCACCACCGCCAACGCAGTCTCCTCGGGCGAAGGCGGCTGTGACCAATCGCAGTTTTGCAGCACACGCTCAATGACCCGAGGCGGCTGGGTCGAATAGAGGAAACCCGCCAGTAACGCGGGCACCACCAGCAGCAACGCAAAGCCGGGCTCCCAACTGCCACTGCCGAAAACACCTAATACAACAGTCCCCAGCACATTGCCTATCAACAACAGACTGGCCAGCGGTTTTTTCCAGTTGCGGGGAGCGCTGTCCGGGCGAAAATTATCCATATCTTCTCTACTTAGTTACACATGCAAGAAAGCCGAGCACAGGGGCCTGTGCTCGGCTGCTACCCGCGTGCGGCGCGGGGTGAGTGTTACAGGCCGATATGGGCCTGGAGGATCTCGGGCTGGCCCTTTAACGCCTGGCTGGGGCCGTCATACATCACCCGCCCCTTGACCATGATCATGCTGCGGTCAGTCAGGTCGAGCAGCACGTTGACGTTCTTGTCGACCACTAAGGTGGCTATACCGCTGGCCTTAATCAGGCGAATCACGTCCCAGATTTCCTTGCGTATCAGCGGCGCCAGGCCTTCTGTGGCCTCGTCGAGAATCATCAAGTCAGGGTTGGTCATCAGCGCGCGACCGATGGCGACCATCTGCTGCTCTCCGCCAGACAGGTTGCCGGTGAGGTGGCTGAAACGTTCGGCCAGGCGCGGGAAGGTCTGCAATACGCGGTCGAGATCCCAGTCGCAACGCCCGTCAAGGCCCGCCCGCGCAGCCATCACCAGGCTTTCACGCACCGTCAGGTTGGGGAACATGCCGCGCCCTTCAGGTACGTAGCCGATGCCACGACGAATCACCTTATGCGCGGCGCTGCCGGTGAGGTTTTCGCCCCTGATCCGTACCTCGCCACTGCGCGGCGGGGTCAGGCCAAGCAGCGAGCGAATGGTGGTGCTTTTGCCCACGCCATTGCGCCCAAGTAGCGCCAGGGTTTCGCCTGGGGCGATTTGCAGGTCGACGCCATGCAGCACATGGCTGTTGCCATAGAAGGTGTGCACACCGCGCACCTCGACCAAGGGGGTTGCTGCTGTTGTATTGCTCATCAGAATTGCTCCTCACCATCGCCCAGATAGGCTTCCTGCACTGCAGGGTCGTTACGCACCTGATCCAGCGGGCCACTGGCAAGCATCTGCCCGTTAACCATCACGGTCAGGGTCTTGGCGATGCTGAACACCGCGTCCATGTCGTGCTCAACCAGCACCAAGGAGTACTTACGCGATAAGTCGGCAAGCAACTCGACCACCCGGCTCGACTCTTCCTTGCCCATGCCGGCCATGGGTTCATCCAGCAACAAAAAGCTCGGCTCGGTGGCCAGCACCATGCCGATTTCGAGTTGGCGCTGCTCGCCGTAGCTCATGGAACTGGCAATGCTGTGCCCCTTGCTGCTCAGGCCACAGGCCTGCAGCGCCTGCTCGGCACGCTCACGCACCGCCGGGTAGCGGTCGCTGCGGCGGAAGAAGCGAAAAGAGTTTTTCATCCGCGACTGCGCGGCGAGCATGCAGTTTTCCAAACAGCTAAAGCTGGGGAAGATATTGGTGCGCTGAAAACTGCGGCCAATGCCCAGGTGCGAGACCTTGTTGGGGGCCAGGCCGGTAATGTCTTGGCCATTGAAAATCACCTGGCCGCTGCTCGGCGTCAGGTGACCGGATAACAGATTGACCATCGTGCTCTTGCCGGCACCATTGGGGCCGATGATCGCGTGAATCTCGCAGGGCGCCACTTGCAGGCTGATATCACTGACGGCACGCAAGCCACCGAAGGCTTTGCTCAGGCCGCGGGTTTCCAGAATTAATCCGCTCATTGCTCGACCTCCTGCTTGCTCACTCGGGGACCTTTCACCGCGTCTGTTGGGTTGCGTTTGCGGGCGGCCAATTGCAACAGCAGCCCCGCAATCCCGCGCGGCAGCAACAGCACCATGCAGATCACCACCACACCCATTGGCAGCTCCCAATGTGGCGTCAGGCTGGCAAACCAGTGGTGCAGCCCCTCAAAAGCAAAAGCGCCGAGAATCGGCCCGAACAAGGTGCCCATCCCGCCGAGAATCACCATCACCAGAATATGTGCCGACATCTGCCAGCTCAGTTGGCCAGGGCTGACGAAGCCATACTGCGTGGCCGACAACATGCCTGCGTAGCCGGCGATAGTGCCGGCGATGACGAACGCCACCAGCTTGTAGAACAACGGGTTGTAGCCCATGGCGCAGACCCGTTGCTCGTTCTCCTTGATACCCAACAGAACTCGACCAAATGGCGCCCGCAAGAAGGTGCGCAACAGCACGAACAACAGCGTCAACGAGGTCAGCACCACATAGAACAAGGTGGTGCGATTCTCCAGATCGAGCAGCTGCACACCCGCGATGGCAACCTGCGGTTTCATAAACAGGTAGGCGCCGTCCGAACCTCCGGCAAACGATGCATCGTGAAATAGGTAATAGAGCATCTGCGAGAAGGCAATTGTCACCATGATGAAGAAGATCCCCGAGGTGCGGATGATCAGAACCCCCATCAGCAGTGCAGCCAGAGCCGTGATGCCCAGGCATACAGGCAAAGCCACCCAGATGCTCACCGCTTCATACTCGGGGGCGAACAGCACCAGGGCATAACCGGCCATGCCGAAGAAGGCCGCCGAGGCTAGGCTGACCATGCCACTGACGCCGACCAGCAGGTCGAGGCCCAGGGCGACAATGGCCAGAATCATGATACTGGTCAGTTGCTGGAGGAAGAAGTCGTGCTTTTCACCGGCCAGGCCAGCACCGAAAAGCGGATACGCGACCATCAGCAGCAGCAGGGCCAGCAGCAGTAGCTGGATCGAGCGAGGTAATGCGTGCATGAAAATGTCCTCGAAATGGTAATTAGGCGAACAACCCGCGCGGCTTGAACAACAGCACCACGGCCATCAGCACATACACGGCCATGCCGGCGTATTGCGGCACCAGCACCGCGCCCCAGGTCGCGGTAAGCCCCACCAGCAAAGCGCCGAGGAACGCGCCACGAATTGAACCCAGCCCGCCGATGACCACCACCACGAACGCGATAATCAAAATCTGGTTGCCCATGCCGGGATACACCGACGACACGGGTGCGGCAATCATCCCGGCGAAGGCCGTCAGCGCCGCACCGGCGGCAAATACCAGGGTGTAAATCACCCGAATGTTGATGCCCAAGCCCTGCACCATCTCGCGGTTACTGGAGCCGCCACGGATGATCATGCCCAGTCGGGTGCGTTGCAGGATCAGGTACATGGCCAAAGCGATGACCGCGCAGACCGCTGAAATAAACAGGCGGTACACCGGGTATTCGAGGGTTTCGGTCAGCTGGATCGAGCCGCTGAGCAACTCAGGGATGGCCACGCTGTGCACGTCATTGCCCCAGATGATGCTGCGCAGCGAGTCGATCACCATGATCAAACCGAACGTCATCAGCACCTGATCAAGGTGGTCGCGCCGATACAGCGCCTGGATCAAAAAGCGCTCAATCAGCACCCCCAGCAGCGCTGCCAGCGGCACCCCAATAAGGATGGCGAGAAACAGATCACCCACCAGCCCCGTCAGCCAATACACCAGGTACGCGCCCACCATGTAGAGCGCGCCGTGGGCCAGGTTGATGATGTGCATGATGCCGAAGATCAATGTCAGACCGCTGGCGATCAGAAACAACAGCAGACCGTACTGCAGACCGTTCATGGTCTGGATGAGAATGGTGGAAACTTCCATCGTGAATACCAAGGTCGGAAATGAGGCAGGCCGCCCCCTGGCCGCAACTGGCTGGCAAAGCAGGTTGATTGATTCGGGTTAAACAAGCAGACGTCTCTGGATCAGGCGGTGCGACGGGTCATAGCCGGCTATGACCAAGTGCGACACCGCGGTATCCAAAAATCTGCAAGCCAACACGACACAACCAACCCGATCCACCGACCCACGACTAGCGGCCAGGGTGCGGGTAAACGCTGCGTGTTAGAGCTTGCAGCCGCGCGCAGGATCGGCAAGCGCCGTCGCTGCCGTGCTGACCACTACGTTGGTACCCTCACGTACCTCACGCAGATAGATGTTCTGCACCGGGTTATGCGCCTTGGAGAAACTCCACTCGCCCCGTGGACTGTCGATTTTGGCTTGCGCCATCGCCGCATTCCAGGCCGCCCGATCCTGGGTATTGCCCTTAACCTTGGCTAACGACTGAGCCAACAGCAGACCCGTGTCATAGCCCTGCACGGCGTAAATGTCGGCTTCTTTGCCGAACTTCTGCCGGTAGTCCGCACGGAACCTGTTGTTCTGCGGGGTATCGAGGCTGTCGGCGTAGTGCAGCGTCGTCAGCACACCCGTTGCAGAGGCACCTTGGGCCTCCAAAGTACCTTCGGTGAGGAAGCCCGAACCAAGCAGCGGGATCTTGCCTTGCAGGCCAGCCGCCGCGTAATCCTGCACAAACTTAGCCGCCCCGCCGCCGGCGAAAAAAACAAACACGGCATCAGGCTTGAGCGCGGCTATTTCAGTCAGCTGCGACTGAAATTCCACATCAGGAAACGGCACATAGATTTCCTTGCTGACTTTACCGCCGGCCTTCTCGAACCCTTCCTTGAAGCCGTCGACCGACTCAGTACCAAACCCGTAGCGCCAGGCCACGGTGACAATGTTCTTGTAGCCTTTATCCGCCGCTACCTGGCCCATCGGATAAGCGGTCTGCCAGGAAGTAAAGGAGGTGCGGAAGATATTCGGCGCGCACAACGGGCCGGTGGCAACGTTAAAGCCGGCATTGGGGATGATCAGCGGTACACCGGTTTCGCGGGCGACCTTGACCGCCCCCATGCCGACGCCGGAATGCACGGGGCCAACCACCACATCCACCTGCGAGCCGGAAATCAGCTTCTGCATATTCGGCACTGCTTTACCGGGGTTGGCCTCGCTGTCGACCACCACGTACTCAACTGGACGACCACCAAGGCTGCCGCCTTGCTGCTCGATCGCCAGTTTCATGCCGTTTGTCGTGGCCTCGCCAAGCGCCGCGAAGGTACCGGTGTAGGGCAGCAGCAAGCCGATTTTCACCGGCTCGGCAGCATGGCCTTGGCTGCTTATGGCAGCACTCAGGGCCAGCGCCAGGGCGCTGGTGGTGAAGGTGGTGCGGAACGAGCAAAGCATCTTGTTATTCTTTTTCATTGTTATCTCCAGCGGCGCTCTGCGGCGCAGCATGCAAGGAAAACCATCAGGATTACCGTTGTCGCTGCGACCTACCGACCTAGGGCCGATAGGTCGTGAGGCTTAAAGCAGGTTCCAGGTGTAATTGAAAATCAGGCGATTCTCGTCAACGTCGGTGCGGTAGTTGGAACGCGCGGTGACGTTGCGCAATTTGACGTTCAGCCCCTTGAGCGAGCCGTTCTGGACCGTGTAGCTGACATCCAGGTCGCGCTCCCACTCCTGCCCCTCAAAACCGCGCCCTGTATCGACGTTGTCACCCTTGAGGTAGCGCACGCCGGCCACCAGGCCTGGCAGGCCCAAACCGGCGAAGTCGTAGTCATAACGCGCCTGCCATGAACGCTCGTCAGCGGCGTCAAAGGTGTAGGTGGGCACTTCGTTACCCAGCGGGCTGACGTTGGCGAACACGCGCGGCAGGCCGTCGTCACCGAACATCGCCTGGTAGCCCAGGTAAAAGGTGTTAGCGCCGTACTTGGCCGACAGCAGGGAATACACCGCTTGGTTGTCCAGCTCACCGATGAGCTTTTTACCGTCCTCGCTTGAATCGAAGTAACCGAGGCTGGCCCCCAAAACCCAATCACCTACCGGCTCACTGTGTTTAAGGCTGACGTAGCGCTGGTTATAGATATCTTCTAATTGCGAGTACCAGGCACCCACCGTAGTGCGTTTGTCATTGAAGGCGTAATCAACACCGCTGTAATTGAAGTGATCAGCGGTGACTAACTTGCCGGCCTGACGCCGCGGCACGAAACCGACCATGGCGCCCATTTTTCCATCGCCCGCCTCATCACGCAGACTGGTGGAGTTCAACCGACCGGCTTGCAGGGTCAAACCGTCGATCTCGTTGGAGACCACCGTGGCACCTTGGTAAGTAGGCGGCAGCAGGCGGATATCACCGAAGTAAAGTATCGGCAGCACCAGTTGCTGCTCACCGAGTTTTAGCTCGGTCTTCGACACTTTGGCCTTCAGCGCCGCGCCAAAACGGCTGTAATCATCAGTCGCCCGGCCGTCATCGTTGACTGTCAACAAGCCGGTATTGATGCGATCAGGGCTGCTGTCGAGTTTGATCCCGAGCAGGCCGACAGCGTCTACGCCAAAGCCAACAGGGCCTTGGGTATAACCGGATTTGAAGTTAAGGATAAAACCCTGCGCCCACTCTTCAGCCTTGGATTGCTGACTAGGTCCAACAATGTCGGAGTAGTCGCGGCTGAAGTAGTAATTACGCGCGGTGAGGGTCGCGGTACTGTCTTCGATAAAGCCGCCTTCGACCGCCATCAAGGTAGAGGGTAAAGCCAGGGCAACAGCCAGAGACAGGGGTGCACGCAGCACACGAAGTGCAGAGGTTGGTTGTTTCATCGTTTCACTCTTTTTTAGTTGTTGTAGTGATGCAGACTTCCACCCTTGCCGGCAGCGAGACGCGACAATTCAAACGGGTGGTCTTACCTCGCCCTGCACGGCATGCCTTGCAGGGCGAAAATAACCAATAAAACTGAACGCTTAGCGGACGGCCTCCTGTGCGCTAGCAGCCGCTGCCCGCGGCGCCTGTTTAGCGCGCCGTGAACCCAGCAAAAAGTGCGCGGCGAGACCAAACATCAGCCCCCAAAAAGCCGCAGAAAGACCGAGAAACGACATGCCCGAAGCCGTTACCAGAAAGGTAATCAGCGCCGCTTCGCGGTCATCCGGCTCGGCCATGGCACTCGCCAGCGCACCAGCAATTGCGCCGAACAGCGCCAAACCAGCCAGGGCGGCGATCAACTCTTTAGGAAAGGCGGTGAACAGCGACACCAAGGTGGCGCCGAATAACCCCAACAGCAGGTAGGCCAGACCGCCTACCACGCCGGCGACGTAACGCTTGGAAGGGTCTTCGTGGGCTTCGCGACCGGTGCAGATCGCGGCCGTAATCGCGGCCAGGTTGAGGCCATGACAGGCAAAGGGCGCGAGCAGCAGTGAACCCACTGCACTGCTGGTGATGATCGGGCTGGCTGGCGTGGGGTAACCGGCGTTGCGCAGCACCGCCATGCCAGGGACGAACTGACCGGTGAGCGCCACCATCACCAACGGCAGCGCAATGTTCAGGCAAGCGGCCAGGCTAAACTCGGGGCTGATCCACACCGGCATGGCCAGGCCAATAACCAACGCCTCTTGGCGCAGGTCGCCCGTCACAAAGGCAATCGTGCAGCCGACCAGTAACACCGCCATCACCGCATAACGCGGCAGCACACGTTTGACCAATAGATAGGTGGCAAACATCGCCAAAACCAGCAGCGGCTTGCTTTGGAGCGAGACGAACAGACCCGTGCCGAAACTGAACAGGATGCCAGCCAGCATGCCAGCCCCAATGGCGGCGGGGAGTTTGCTAATGATGCGGTCGAAGGCGCCGCTGATCCCCACCAGAAAGATGATCAGGTTGGCGACGATATAGGCACCGACCGCTTCGTTGAGGCTGATCTGCGGCAGCAGCGTAACCAGCAACGCCGAGCCCGGGGCCGACCAGGCGATGATGATCGGTACCCGATAGCGCAGGCTGAGGCCAATGCCAAGCACCGCGCTGCCAATCGAGATCGCCCAAACCCAGGACGACAACACAGCATGCGACATGCCCGCACTCTCGGCCGCCTGGAAGATGATCACCAGGGGGCCGGCATAAGAAATCACGGTGGCAATAAAACCGGCCACAACGGCGGACAAAGAGAAATCGTTGATCAAGGCTTTCATGGAACCTCGCTGCAAGGTGCATCAGGCCATTCGTGACACGCGGTCCGAATCGCTCTTGTTATGGATAAAACACGTCAAACAACCCGGCGGTTGCGTTGGGCAACCGCCGGGTAACACATCAAGCTTGTTGCAGAGCGCGTGGCCGCTGGCTGCGCTGCTCGTGTGCGGCGGCCGGCGCTTTTTGCAGCTGGAAATTGAACTCCAGCGTGGCGAAGCGGTTGCCCTCTACATCACGGGCGCGGGCTGCCTCGGCATCCTCGACAAACTGGATATCGCCCACCAGGCCATCGCGGGTGGCGTAGGCAAAGTCGTCCCAGAGGTACTGCTCGCCGGCCAGGTTGATCTGCGTGGTCAGGTGACGATGACCCGGCGAGGAGATAAAGAAGTGGATGTGCGCCGGGCGCTGACCGTGACGGCCGAGCAGGTCCAGGCATTCCTGGGTTGGGCCGTCTGGCGAGCAACCGTAGCCGCACGGCACGATGCTGCGGGCGCGGTAACGGCCTTCGGCATCGGTGACGATACGGCGGCGCAGGTTGTACTCGCTCTGGCTCTTATCGAAATACGAGTAGTTGCCCTGGGTGTTGGCGTGCCACAGGTCGACGACCGCGCCAGCAACTGGCTGACCATCGGTGTCACGCACCACACCTTCGAGGAACATCACGGTGGCTTTGTCCAGTTCGGTGCCGTCATCCATCCGCGCTTCGCCTTCAACCAGCGGCGCACCAGCCACGTAGAGTGGGCCTTCGATGGTGCGTGGAGTACCGCCGGTGAGGCCTACTTGGGCGTCTTTGGCGTCTTGCAGCAGGTCAAGGAAATGCTCCAGACCCAGGCCAGCGGCGAGCAGGCCGGCTTCGTTACGCCCGCCCAGACGGTTGAGGTAGTCCACCGCCTTCCAAAATTCGTCGTCGCTGACTTCAAGGTCTTCGACGATCTTCGCGATATCGCTGATGATGCGCAGGGTGAGCTGCTTCAGGCGCTGGCTGCCCTGGTCGTTGTTAAGGCCACTGGCCTCTTTGAACAGCTCTTGAACTTCGGCAGTGTGGCTAACTGTGACGGTCATGATGATTTCCTCGTTTGTTGTTGTCAGGGCTCAGCGGTCGTCGCTATGAATCGATGAGGGATGGCGGCAGACGCCGTCGATTTCGATATCCATGTACGGGAACAGCGGCAGCTGCAGCAGGGTGTCGTGCAGGGCCTCGACACTGGCCACGTCGAACACGCTGTAGTTGGCGTAGTGGCCGGCGATGCGCCACAGGTGGCGCCACTTGCCTTCACGCATCAGGCCCTGCGCCAGCTCCTTCTCGTCGCTTTTGAGCTTGGCGGCCTTGGCCGGGTCCATGTCGACTGGCAGTTTTACCGTCATCTTTACGTGGAACAGCATGGTGGTTTCCTCTCAGGTCACTTGCGGGCGAAGAACGTCAGGCGCTCTTCGTCCAGGGTCAGGCCGAGGCCGGGGGTACGCGGCACCTGCAGGGCAAAGTCGCGGTAAACCGGAGCCTCGGTGACGATCTCCTCGGTCAGCAGCAGCGGACCAAACAATTCGGTGCCCCAAGTCAGCTGGCGCAGGGTGACAAAGGCATGGGCCGAAGCCAGGGTGCCAATGGCCCCTTCGAGCATGGTGCCGCCGTACAGGGCAATGCCGGCCGCTTCGGCAATCTGCGCCGTGCGCAACACCGCTCGTGGGCCGCCGTTCTTGGCGATTTTTAGGGCGAAGATGCTGGCCGCCCCATCAGCGGCCAGGCTAAAGGCGTCCTCAACGCTTTCAATCGATTCGTCGGCCATGATCGGTGCCGGGCTGCGCTGATTGAGGCGCACCTGCCCTGCCCGGTTGATCCGCGCAATGGGCTGTTCGATCAAGTCGATGCCGTTGTCACCCAGCACCTGGCAGGCGCGAATCGCCTGGGACTCGTCCCAGCCCTGGTTGACGTCGACGCGCACGCTGGCGCTGTCGCCCAAGGCCTGCTTAATCGCAATGACGTGCTTGAGATCTTGGCTCACCGGGTTGGCGCCGATTTTCAATTTGAAGATGCGATGGCGACGCAGGCCGAGCATTTGCTCGGCCTCAGCGATGTCCTTAGCGGTATCGCCGCTGGCCAGGGTCCAGGCCACTTCCAGGCTGTGACGTACGCGGCCGCCAAGCAGCTCGCTGACCGGCAGGCCCAGGCGTTTGCCTTGGGCGTCGAGCAGCGCACTTTCCAAACCAGACTTGGCGAACGTGTTGCCCTTGGCTGCCTTGTCCAGGCGCAGCATGGCGGCATTGATATTGGCCGCGTCCTGACCGACCAGCAGAGGGCCGAGGTGGCTGTCGATGTTCTGCTTGATGCTTTCCGGGCTCTCGTTGCCGTAAGCCAGGCCACCGATTGTGGTCGACTCACCGATGCCTTCGATGCCATCGCTGCAGCGCACACGAATCACCACCAGGGTCTGGTTCTGCATCGTGTGCATAGCCAGCTTGTGCGGGCGGATGGTCGGCAGGTCGACGATTACCGTCGACACGCTTTCGATCAGGACTTGGCTCATTTCACTCTTCCAGTTAGACAGTTAAGGCTCAGGCCTTGGCGCCAATCAGCACAGCGTCTGGGCTGCGCTGTCGTTTGGCGCTGATGGCAAACACACACATGGCGAGGGCGGCGATAGCGCCGGGGATGGCAAAAGCCATGAAATTCAGTTGCAGCGGCAGGTTGATGCCCATCAGCGCACCGCCTAGGAGCGGCCCGACGATGGCGCCGTTGCGGCCAATACCCGAGGCCCAACCCAGACCGGTGGAACGGATCGACAGGCCGTAGAACTGCGCGGCCCCGGCATACAGCAAAATTTGCGTGCCGATGGTGGTGGCGCCGGCGATGAAAATCAGGCCGTACAGCAGCGGTGTCGGGCTCTTGAAACCGAGCAGGCTGATCGACACGGCCGCCGCGACAAAGAAGCCAACCACCACCTTGTTCAGGTTGAAGCGGTCACCCAGCCAGCCGCCGAGAATGGCGCCGGCCATGCCGCCGAAGTTCAGCGCAAGCAGGAACGACAGGCTGGACCCCAGGCTATAACCGGCATTGGCCATCAGCTTGGGCAGCCAGGAACTCAGTGCATAAACCATCAACAAGCAACAGAAGAACGCCAACCACAGGCACAGGGTGCGCAGCGCGCGGCCGTCGCGGAACAGCTCGAAAACGGCCACGCCTTTGCCCTTGCTGTCGCTCATGAGCAGTTGATCGGTCGCCTCAATCTGTAAACCAGGCTGAATTTTTTGCAGCACAGCGCGGGCCTGCTCGTGACGCCCCTGGCGTACGAGAAACCCCACCGACTCCGGCAGCTTCCAGAGGATCAGCGGCAACAGCAGCAGCGGCAAGGCAGCGGCGAAGAACATCGACTCCCAACCAAAGCGCGGCAGCATGTAGATGCCGACGCCAGCGGCGAGCATGCCGCCCACCGAATAGCCGCTGAACATGACGGCCACCAGGGTGCTGCGCAGGCGCTTGGGCGCGTATTCATTCATCAGCGCTACGGCATTGGGCATCAGACCGCCACAGCCGAGGCCGGCGATAAAACGACAGATGCCAAACTCGGTGGGGTTGCTGGCAAAGCCGTTGATGATGGTGGCGCTGGAAAACAGCGCAAAGCAGATGGCGATGCCCTTTTTGCGCCCGATCTTGTCGGCCAGGGTGCCGAACGCCAAGGCACCGAACATCATGCCGAACAGCGCGTAGCTGCCCAGCGCACCGGCCTGCAGCGGGGTCAGGCCCCACTCCTGCATGATCGACGGCAGCACTACGCCGTAAATAAAGAGGTCGTAGCCGTCGAAGATCAACAGCAGCGCGCAAAGCGCCATGACCATCCAGTGGAAGCGGCTAAAGCGCGCGTTGTCGATGACTTGGTGTACATCTATCTGTCGCATGGCATCGGTTCTCTGTTGTTTTTGTTGTGTAACGCTCATTGAGGGGATGAGCGGCATTGAGCAGCCGCTAACCCAAATCGCCACCGCCTACGGGTAAGGTGACGCCGGTGATATAGGAGGCCTCGTCGGAAGCCAGGAAGAGGATGGCGCCGACCTGTTCATCGATGCTGCCGTAGCGCTTCATCAAGCTGCTGGACACGGTCTGGTCGACAATCTGCTGGTACCAGCCCTGCTCCTCATCGGTCGGTGCGGCGCTGTTGCGCGGGATGCGCCGTGGCGGTGCCTCGGTGCCACCGGGTGCAGTCGCGTTAACGCGGATGCCACTCTCAGCGGTCTCGAACGCCAGGCAGGCGGTCAGTGCATTGACCCCACCCTTGGCTGCGCCATAGGGCACACGGTTGACCCCGCGGGTGGCGATGGAGGAAACATTGACGATGGCGCCACTGCCCTGTGCCAGCATCTGCGGCAGCGCGGTGTGACAGCACCACAGCGTGGGGAACAAGGAGCGACGCACCTCCGCCTCAATCTGCCCGGCGGTGTAATGCTCGAACGGCTTGGCCCAGATAGTGCCGCCGACGTTGTTGATCAGAATATCCAGACGACCAAAGTGCTTAACCGCAGCCTGCATCACGCCCTGGCAGTCGCTGGCCTGCTCCAAATCGGCGGTCAGACACAACACCTTGGCGCCGGGCTGCTCAGCAAGTTCAAAGACCAGTTCAGAACGGTCCACTGCCACCACCAGCGCGCCCTCTTCCAGCAAGCGCTCGGCAACCCGCCGCCCGATGCCTTGAGCGGCGCCTGTGACCACTGCGACCTTGTCCTGAAAACGCATATTCATAATCCCGACCTCGGTGAAGGGGTGGCGACGCTTCAGCGAGCGGCGCCGCGAATAAAAAAGGTCCGCCCAAGGGGACGGCGGACCAAAGGAGCCTTCAGACGCTGGCGGCGAACTTTTCGTAGTAAAAGTTGGCGGGCTGGATGCCCTGCTCGCGGATATAACCGCTGACCGCCTCAACCATCGGCGGCGGACCGCAGAGGTAGATGTCCACTTCACCCTCGTTTAGGTGCTTGGGTTCGATGTGCTGGGTGACGTAACCCTTTTGCGGGTACTGACTATCCGGATTGGCGACGCAGGCGCTGTAGGTGAAGTTGGGGATGCGCGCGGCAAGGGCCTCGAGCCTATCCATTTCCACCAAGTCGAAATCGTTGGTCACCCCGTAGATCAGGTGCAGCGGATGCGCACTGCCCTCGTTGGCGATCTTCTCGAGCATCGCAGTGAAGGGCGCGAGGCCTGTGCCACCGGCCAACAACAGCAGTGGGCGCTTGATTTCACGCAAGTAGAAGCTGCCCAGGGGACCGGCTAGGGTCATGCTGTCACCGGCCTTGGCCAAGCCTGTCAGGAAGCTGCTCATCAACCCGCCAGGGACATTGCGAATGAGGAAGCTGACTTCGCCATCCTTGGGTAACGAGCTGAATGAGTACGCACGTGTTTGCTCGCTGCCCGGCACCTTGAGGTTGACGTATTGGCCAGGGAGGAACGCCAGCTTGCTCAGCGCCTCGCCCTTGATCGACAAGGCAATGGTGCTGTCGGAGAGTTGACGCACCGCGCTGATGACCGCCTCGTAGTTAGCCTGCTGGGTCTTGCAGACATCGCTTGAAGCCGGCACGCGTATCACGCAATCGCTCTCGACGCGCATCTGGCAGGTCAACACGTAACCCTGCTTGGCTTCTTCCTCGCTCAGGGCATCTTCAACGTATTCCTCGCCAAGGTCGTACTGACCGGCCTCGGCAAAGCACTTGCAGGCGCCACAGGCACCGTCGCGGCAGTCCAGCGGAATGTTGATACCCTGACGGTAGGCCGCATCGGCAACGGTTTCGCCGACATTGGTATCAATGAAACGGGTAACCCCGTCTTCGAAATTAAGGGCGATCTTGTGGCTCATGGCACACCTCGCTTAAGCAGTCGTAATACCGCGGCGGGTAGCCAATAGACGGTTCAGCCCCCGGCAGGAATGCCGGGGGACCCGAGCCGACACTGGCTACGGGCCGTATTCAGAGGTGATACACGTCGATGACCTGACGCACATAGTCGTTCTTCAGGACCACCTTCTTGGCTTTGATCAGCGGGCTGGGCCCGCTGGTGTCGAGGGTGTAGAAGCTGGTGCCGTAGAAGTGATCAACGACCTTGTAGCGAAAGCTCATGGTGTGCCAGTTGAAGCGCAGCTTGCACAGGCCGTCAGCGTTTTCGATGAGCTCGATATTGCTGATGTTGTGCGAGGTGCGGGTATCCGGGATGGTCGCGCTGGAGCGTTCAGTACGGATACGGAACACACGGTCTTCCAACCCGCCGCGGTTGCCGTACCAAATCAGCGATATCTCGGTCTGTGGGTTTTCCACCAATTGATCGCGGTCATCCCAGGCCGGCATCCAGAAGGTTGCGTCACCGGCATACAACGCCAGCCACTCATCCCACTGTTTGTCATCCAGATAACGCGCTTCACGGTAGAGGAAGTCACGCGCGGCTTCGTATGTCAGGCTCATTTATGCGCCCTCCACATGAATCAGTTGGTCTTGCTGTTCCTGCAACGCCTTGATCATCTGCTGCTGCCAGAAGTGGTGCTGCAGCACGAACAGGCCTTCGTCCTCGGTGCGCACGCCGCTCATCAGCGGATGCAGATCGATTTCCTTGGCTGCTTCATCGGCGCCATCCACCCAGTGCTCAGCGCCGCGCGACATGTCGTTCCACTCCATGGCGCGACCGGCGAAGCCCTGCTGACAGGCACGGAATTCTTCCAGGTCGTCCGGAGTGGCCATGCCACTGACATTGAAGAAGTCTTCGTACTGGCGGATACGTCGGGCACGCGCCTCAGCACACTCGCCTTTCGGCGCGATGCAGTAGATGGTCACTTCGGTCTTGTCCACCGACAGCGGCCGAGCGATGCGCAGCTGCGAGCCGAACTGGTCCATCAGATACAGGTTCGGGTAGAGGCAGAGGTTGCGTGAGTTGCCGATCATCCAGTCGGCACGCGCCTCACCAAACTCGCCGGCCAAGCGCTCACGCTCAGCGAACATAGGACGGTCTTCGGGGTTATCCCAGCGAGTCCACAGCAGCAAGTGGCCGTTCTCAAAGGAGTAGAAACCACCGCCCTTCTTGCCCCAGCCACCGGCACTCATAGCGCGGATATCGTCACCCGCTTCTTTCAGCTTGCGCTGCTGCTGGGTGGCGGCGTAGTTCCAGTGCACGGCGGTGACGTGATAGCCGTCAGCGCCGTTCTCGGCCTGCAGCTTCCAGTTACCTTCGTAGACATACGTGCTAGAGCCGCGCAGCACTTCCAGACCGTCGGCGGACTGGTCGACGATCATGTCGATAATCTTCTTCGACTCACCTAGGAAGTCTTCTAACGGTGCGACGTCTTCACGCAAGCTGCCGAACAGGAAGCCGCGATAGGACTCGAAGCGCGCGACTTTTTTCAGGTCGTGCGAACCGTCGCAATCGAAGCTGTCTGGGTAGCCCGCTTCCTTGGGGTCTTTGACCTTGAGCAACTTGCCGGAGTTGTTGAAGGTCCAGCCATGGAACGGGCAAGTGTAGGTCGCTTTATTGCCGCTTTTGAAACGGCAGAGCATGGCACCACGGTGACTGCAGGCGTTGATAAAGGCATTCAACACCCCCTCCTTGTTGCGCGCGATAAAGATCGGCTGACGCCCCATGTGGGTGGTGTAGTAATCGTTGTTCTCGGGTATCTGGCTTTCATGGGCCAGATACAACCAGTTGCCCTCGAAGATGTGCTGCATCTCCAAATCGAACAGGCGCGGGTCGGTGAACATCTCACGCTTGCAGCGGAAAATGCCCTTGTCTTTATCTTCTTGCAGCAGGCCGTTCAGGTAGTCGAGTCCCAGGTTCATAGCCATGGCTCCGTTGTTATTGTTTCAACGGTATGAAGGCTATGGCGTAGGACTGTTCGACAATATCCGCTTTATACAGAACCTTTATCCGTTTTCTGCAAAAGCCGGAACGGCTCTACCAAAGTCGTAGAGGCCAGTAAATACGAGGCCCGTAGACGTTCGAGCAGAATAAGCCCAGACCAAGATGGGCGGACTAGAGAGGGGAATGCAGGAATGGATGGTGTGCCCGAGCGGCGCGTTCGATAGCGGTGGACAAGCTTCGCGTTGTCCACCCGACCTCGGCAGAGGGTGTGTAATCAGGTCTCGCGGCGGCGCAGGGTATCTGATGGCAACTCACCAAAGGCGCTCTTGTAGCTCTCGGAGAAGCGTCCAAGGTGGAGGAAGCCGTAATCCAGTGCCACTTCGGTGATATTTCGCACCCGTGACGCTGGATCACTCAAGCTACAATGGATTTGCTCCAGCTTCTTCTGGCGGATAAAGCTCTTCGGCGTGGTGCCGGTGTGTCGCTCGAACAGTGCATAGAGTGAGCGTGGGCTGCTGTGGGCCAGCTGCGCCAGCTGCTCGACGCTGATGTCCTGTTTCAGGTTGTCCTCGATAAACTGCAGGATCCGCTCGAAACTGGCAGCACCCTGCTCCGGCACAATTCGGCTGACATTGTTATCCAGCAGGGTCAGCAACTTGGTGGCGATGATCCGGGTGTACTGCTCCTGCACCTGTTGCACCGTCTGTGAACTCTCGGCCTCACTGCACACCAGCTGCAGCAGGCCGGTAAAACCCTCCAACTGCTGCAGGCTATGCCTCGATTTGAAGCGCACGCCTTCGGCCGGACGCTGCCAGTGACTATCACGGCAGGTCTTGTCGAGCAGGGTCGACGGCAGCTTGACGATAAATTTTTCGCAGTCGTCGGAATAGGTCAGGTCGACCGGGTCATCCGGGTTGATCAGCAGTAACTCGCCCGGGCTGAAATAGTGCTCTTCACCGTGCCCGCGCCACAGGCAATGGCCGCGCAGCAGCACCTGCAGGTGGTAGATGGTTTCAAGTGCCGGTGAGGTGACCCGCACGCTGCCGCCATAGCTGATACGGCACAGATCTAGGCTGGCGAATTTGCGGTGATTGAGCGAAGCCTCAGGATGGCCCTCTTTCGGCAAGCGGATGCCATGAGCGCCGACATGCTCATTGACATAGTTAGAAACTGCGTAAGGGTCTGCACGGTCGAAGACGCAACTCGTATCGCTAAGCAGGCAACTGATCATGATCAAGGCACTCAATTTCTATTTGTTTTTATGTCACTGCGTCGGACTGCACAGTACAATTTTTTCACCCGGTTATGAATGATTCTAAGCCAATCATTCCAACTATCAGCACTGGTTAGATGAACGGTGCAGCGGTTGGATTTCGGCAAACCCCATCACAACAACGTCACATTAAGCGGCGCAGGTATAAGACTCAATTTAACCTTTAGCCAAGTGTGCGGTTATCGCACACCGATCGTCGCACACATCACCGCCCCACCAGCACGGTTTCAGCTGGAACCACTTCGACAGCAGGCGCACTTGATAGGCCTGACGCTGAAGCTACTTTTTCAACAGAATCGGCCGGAAGTGGTCGATCCAAGGCTGGACCTGGGCTCATCTTGACCGGTCGAACCATCATCCTTCTATCAATAACGTGGGAACAGCAACCAGAAATTCTAGTAATTCCGGTTGCTCAAGCTGGTCACTAGACATAAAGCTGTTAGCACTGACACGCTAGGGCGTACCGCTCGCCGAAGGAACAGATTAGATATGAGCTACCCAGCGCTTCTCAAGCAAGTCATTCGAACAGTTGAAAGCGCTGGTGAACGCCTCATTAAGGAGTGGCAACGACCTGATGGCCCGCGAGGCTCTGGCGACAAAGCCGAAGTTGACCTAGAGATCGAATCACAGCTGCGACCCGAGCTGCTTTCGCTCTTGTCATGTGATTTTTGGGGCGAAGAGACGGGCTCTGAGCTTACTGGTGCGGACCATTGTTGGGTAATCGATCCAAATGACGGTACCGCGGACTTCCTTAAGGGATACAAGGGCTCTGCTCTCTCAATCGGCCTGCTCAGAAACTCAGAGCCGGTGCTCGGGGTAGTGTATGCACCCGTTTTGGAAGATCAGCCAGCCGATTGCATTGCCTGGGCGGAGGGAATGCCGCATGTAATGCGTAACGGAATGCCCGTGATGATGGCACTTGCTAACCGAACTCTAACGGAAGGCACCAAAGTGATGGTCAGCATAGCGGCACAATCAAAGCCAGAGTTGAATTCTCAGCTTTGCGCGCCAGCCGCTTTCGTACCAATGCCAAGCATCGCTTACCGACTGGCACGCGTTGCCGCTGGCGACGGAGTAGCCGGTGTATCGTTGTATCCGGTCTCGGCGCATGACGTCGTTGCCGGTCACGCTCTCCTAATTGGAGCGGGCGGAGCACTGCTGGATCAAGACGGGCAGCCCGTTTCTTACGCTACAGAATCTAGAATGAATACTGTCTCTCTTCGCTGCTTCGGTGGTGCAACTTCCGCATGCTTGGAGCTAGCCAGTCGCGACTGGAACAAAGTTTTGAATGCATCTTCTTGAACACGAGCCTTGATAACCTCAGCGGCAATGACTAAAGGAAAACCTGAAACGACTTACCCGTTTGATGGAGTCGCTTAGTACGTCGCGAAACATCAGACGGTTTGGTTTAGCAACGAATGCTGCTTTCCCAGACCAGCTTGAGATGTCGTAGCCAGCCTTGACCGCCACTGTATGAGCGAACCGCTCTAGCTGCGTGTGGCATCTCCCTCGGTCGCGTCGCGCTCTTCTATCCTCGCCAAGATCCATTCCTGCACCTCGGTATCAACCCAGCCGACAGAACGGTCGCCCAAGGAGACCGCCTTCGGGAAGGAGCCCTCACCTATGTACTTGTAGATAGTCGATCTGGCTAGACCAGTCGAGTAGATGACTTCTTTCAGGCGGATAATTCGCACACGCAAGTTTCCTCGATCAGCTTAGGGGAAAGAAAGGGATTTGAACCTGCCAGCTAGTGGGCCCAGCCTGCCTGTGATCTTAAATGGAAATGGTGAGCCTATTGGCTATCTGATTTTTGGTAGTGAGAGCTTAATTTAAGCAGCCACCCAACGTTCAGCGTGAGTTCCTTGGCACGATACCAACCTGCATACCGAACGGGTTAAACACGCTATTCAAGGTCTGAATGGTCGGGTTGCTTTCATCGTGCTCTAGCTGCCGCAAGGCCCGCAGGGACAGCTGACACATCTGCGCGAACCGCGCCTGCTGCAATCCAGTTACGTCCTTGCGCAATCGCCTCACCGCCTCTCCGATAGTGATGTCGCCAGAAGCCAGCTGTTCCTGCAGTTCAGTGAGAATCCGATTTCGGTCGAGAATGTCCACTAGATCAGCCCCCAGTTTTTGAGCCGCTGAGGCATATCTCGCAACGCTATGCGCGGATGGTTCATTGTCGCGGCGGGCAATTCATCAGCACTCAGCAAGTCAGGCAAAGCCAGGAATGTCTGTGCTGCGGCCCTGAGCCGCTGAAATAGCTCATCAGGCTCGATCCACTCAGCAGCTTCATCGCAGGCAGCTTTCCAGTCGACCTGACCGGCCACCTCAATCTGCTTTGGCCATTTTGTTGTTCGCGTTACGCCTTCATCATCCATGACCATGGGAGCCAGATCATAGATTGGGGCCAGGCTCACGCCTTGCGCAGTCCTAATGATGGAGGTATTTCGACCATGATTATCTGAGTTCCCAAGAATCTGATTCAGTAAATCACGCCGCATGTACTCGAATACCAAATCACCAACCTGTTCGGCCTGTCCAACGTTTTGCCATAACGCGACCAAGTTTCGTAGCACATCCGAATGCGACATATAGCTGCCAGCTTCGACTACGCCCGACAGTGAATACATCGACTCAACAGCGACACGATTAACGCCTGCCGGACCAACTCCACGATCAAAGCGGTGCATCCACAGGCTGGGCTTCTTTCTCTCCTCCAAAGCCAACCCTTCGGCGGCGATGGTATCGAACCCCAACTGCTGAATCGCTCGATAGAAGCAGTACTCGCTACGGAGAATGTCCTGATCGGTCTGGCTGGCTTTGTTGCGCGCGAACTTCACAAACCAGTGCTGAACAGCATCTGCATCGGGCAGTACAGCGTCGGGATGCAATGCGCCATGGCGATCTTCTGTTAACAGTAGCTTTGGCGCCTCACCGCCTGCTCCAGTAGCACCGCCAATTGCAGCTCCCTGCTCATAGGCATACTCCAAAAAGCGTGAATCGCGGCTGACCACTTCGTCTCGCGTAAAACCCAACACAGGACTACCTGCGATTGCGCCTGCCGACTCCTTGATACGCAAATTTCCAATAGGCGCAGGCGTACAGCGCCCCAACAGAAACAAATCCAGGTTCATGCCCTCCGGCCGCTCACCACTCAAACGCTTCAGCAAAAAGCGTCTAGCCGCGCCAGCAGGCAAGATATCGAAGAGAAAAGCCGGAGCCTTCTTACTCCGCCAAGAGTCCCAGCCCAGAGGTAAAGTGGCACTGACAGCGCCATTCAGACGAGTGCTAATCGAGTCGAGGGAGTCCACTAGATAGCCCTGCTCGTACCCATACGTACAAGGACCATCCAACCCTAGGTCAGGCTGCTCGAAACCAATCCCCATGGCGTCCTGCCATTCGCCACCCGCATAGATTTGTAGAGTGAGCTTGTGCATAGCAATCACCGGCAACTTAATGCCTAAACCTTAGCCAAGCCGCAACAAAAAGGCAATTAAATGCCTATAAAGACTCTAAAACAATCAAAAAGGGCACTTTAATACCCACAGAAATCCGGTGCTCAGCAGGCACTTGCCTAGGCACTGCGCGGGTTCAACTCCCCTGCGAGGATTTGAACCCACAATTTGGATTCGCTACATGCCGCTTGACGAAGAGCTCAAGGTTTCTATACTCGGGGCCGTGACTGTATGAATTCCAACAAATCACTGGCGAAAGGCAACTGACCTAGAACCGTTGATTTGAGCAGGGGCAAGACGTTTAGGATTCAAATCCCCCCGGCTCCACCAAATAAACATCTAAAGACGTCCACGGACGTCTTTTTTTGTGCCCGAAATTCTGTAAGTTCGATGCTTTAAGCGCCTTACCCTCGCGCCTGTTGTTTGTTTGACGCAGGTATCGCAATGCCAATCGCAACCGGCACGCCCATGCAGTCGCAACTCGATCCGCGCTTCTACTACCTAGCGAATTTCCGTCAGGCCCTCACCTGGCTGCAGAAGCGCTATGCCGATCTGCTGAGCGAGACAGAGCATGAGTTTGTTCGGCAGTTCTTCGCCCTGGATACGCCCTCCCAGGCCCTGCTGGTGCGGATGATCATGCGCAAGGGCAGCCACTTTCGGCTGAGCAAGTTGAGTTACGAGGAAATCGGTTGTGCACGCCTGGCGGTAACTCCGTTGCTTGAGGCGGGCTGGGTGCGGCATGACGCAGAACTCTCTCTGGAGGAGCTGTTCAAGCTGCTGCGCAAGGATGAAGTGCTCCAGCATCTGGCTGGCCACGGCTCACGGAAGTCGCAGAACAAATCCGAGCTGTTGACGCAACTGACCGAGACTTGTGCCGAGCCACGCGCCTTTGCCGCCTGGTGCCCGGGCAGTGAGGAGCAGATTGTCTCCCTGACTATTGATGCGCTGTGCGAGCGTCTGCGCCTGATGTTCTTCGGCAATCTACGCCAGGACTGGTCGGAGTTCGTTCTCGCCGAGCTCGGTATCTTTCGCTATGAGCGCGTGGAGTTGACACCCGACTCGCGGGCCTTTCGTCACCGGGCAGATGTGGACTGCTACCTGCACCTGCAGCGCAGCCGCGAGCAGTTCGAGGCCGGCGAGCCGCTTGCAGATGTGCTGCAGCAGATCAGCGCCTTGGTCTGCGATACACCCTTCCTGGCCGCGCGACGTAATAAGCTGTTGTTCCGTATGGGCCAGCAATTGGAACGTGAGGCCGACCTGGAAGGTGCACTGGCGTTCTACACCGACTGCCGCTATGTCGGCGCTCGCTTGCGGCAGATCCGCGTGCTGGAGCGCCTGGGCCGCCCTGAGCAAGCCTACAAGCTGACGCTGCAGGCCATCCAGGAACCGGAAAATGATGCTGAAGCCCAGGCGGTGGAACGCGCATTAACGCGGCTGGCCCGTCAGCTTGGGCAACCGCTGCCCGGTAAGGCCAAGCCAATACCACCTGCACGGATTGACCTGAGCCTGCCAAGGCCTGAGGCGCAGAGTGTCGAGTTTGCCGTCAAAGCTCATCTGCACGAGCCCGACGCACCAGTGCACTACGTCGAAAACAGCCTGATCTGCAGCCTGTTCGGCCTGCTCTGCTGGCAGGCCATCTTCGCGCCGGTGCCGGGGGCGTTCTTCCATCCCTTTCACACGGCCCCGGTTGATCTGTTCAGTGCCGACTTCCATACCCAGCGCGAAGAGTTGTTTGCCAGCTGCATGGCTCACCTCGACTCGGATGCCTACAAACAGGTAATCCGCGACAACTACACGGCAAAATTCGGCATCCAGTCGCCCTTTGTATTTTGGGCTGCGCTGGATCAGACCTTGCTGGAACAAGCGCTCGACTGCCTGCCCGCCGCGCACCTGCGCGCCTGGTTCAAACGCCTTTTGGTGGACATCAAAGCCAACCGCGCCGGCATGCCTGACCTGATCCAGTTCTGGCCGGCCGAGCAGCGCTACCGAATGATTGAAGTGAAAGGCCCAGGCGACCGCCTGCAAGACAACCAGCGCCGCTGGCTGGCCTTCTGCGCCGAGCACGGCATGCCGGTGGACGTCTGCTACGTGCAGTGGGCAGACGCGTGAATTATCAGGTCGCCGTGCGCGCGCTGTGCGAATTTACCGCCAAGGTCGGCGACCTCGACTTGCGCTTTACCCCATCGCCCACCGCCCAGGAAGGCATGACCGGCCACGCCATCGTGGTCGCTAGGCGCGGTCCGACTTACTACGCCGAATTGCCATTGAGTGGCGAATATCAGGGTTTGCAGGTACGCGGCCGAGCGGACGGTTACGACCCGGATGAAAACCTGCTGGAGGAGATCAAGACTCACAGGGGCGATATCAGCCGCATTCCGGAAAACCATCGCCTGCTGCACTGGGCCCAGGCCAAGGTCTACGGCTGGCTACTCTGCCAGGAACGCGACATGCCAGAGATCAACCTGGCAGTGGTCTATTTCAACGTCATCACCCAGCATGAAACCGCCTTCCACCTGACCGCCACAGCGGATGAACTGCGTAAATTCTTCGAGCTGCAGTGCAGCCTATATATCCGCTGGGCCGAGTACGAACGCGAGCACCGCCGCCAGCGCGATGAGGCGCTGGTGCGCTTGCGCTTTCCGCATGCAGAGTTTCGCAGCGGCCAACGCCAACTGGCGAATCAGGTCTACCGCGCCGCCCGTGATGGCCACTGCCTGATGGCTCAAGCCACCACCGGCATTGGTAAAACCCTCGCCACCCTGTTTCCTCAGCTCAAGGCCTTCCCCGAGCAGCGGCTGGATCGGTTGTTTTTTCTCACCGCAAAAACCCCAGGCCGACGCCTGGCGCTGGATGCACTGGCCACCTTACGCAGCCAGGAAGAGGCGATGCCGCTGCGGGTACTGGAGCATGTAGCGCGCGACAAGGCCTGCGAACACCCCGACAAAGCCTGCCATGGCGACTCCTGCCCGCTGGCCAAAGGTTTTTACGACCGCTTGCCCGCCGCCCGCCAGGCCGCACTCGAAGGCCAGTGGCTAAGCCATGAAAGCGTGCGGGCAACCGCCCTAGCGCATCAGATATGCCCTTATTATCTGAGCCAGGAGCTGTGCCGCTGGGCGGATGTGGTGGTCTGTGATTACAACTATTACTTCGACATGGGCGGCCTGCTGTATGGCCTCACCCTGCTCAATGAATGGCGTATCACCCTGCTGGTGGACGAAGCCCACAACCTGATCGAGCGCGCGCGCGGCATGTACACCGCCGAACTCAATCAGCAGCGCTTTGAAGCGGTACGGCGCATTGCGCCGAGCGTGATGAAGGCGCCGCTGGAGCGTATCAGCCGGCACTGGCGACAGCTTGAGCGCGACCAGGAAGTGGCGTATCAGGTCTACCCCACCGCGCCGGACCTGTTCGTCATGGCGCTGCAAAAGGCCGTCAGCACGCTCACCGACCACCTGAGCGAGCAGCCGGCTGGTAATGCCAGCGAGCTGCTGCACTTCTACCTCGATGCCATGCTGTTCTGCCGGCTGGCCGAGGCCTTTGGCGCGCACTCGCTGTTCGATATCAGCCGCGACGAGGGCAGCGGCCAATCGGTGTCCACCCTGTGCATCCGTAATATCGTGCCTGCGCCGTTTCTCGCCCCGCGCTTCGACGAGGCGCACAGCTGCACGCTGTTTTCCGCCACCCTGAGTCCGGCGAACTATTACGCCGACCTGCTCGGTCTGCCGGAAGAGACACCTTGGATCGATGTGGAATCGCCCTTCAGCGCCGAGCAGCTGCACGTCCAGGCCGTCAGCAATCTGTCCACCCGCTACGCCCATCGCGACTTCTCGCTGGCGCCCATTGCTGCCCTGATTGCCCGCCAATACGCGGAAAAACCGGGCAATTACCTGGCCTTCTTCAGCAGTTACACCTATCTGCAGGCAGTGCTGCATGAGCTGCAGATGGCGCACCCGCAGATCCCGGTCTGGCAGCAATCGCGAAAAATGGATGAAGTCGAGCGCCAGGCCTTTCTTGATCGGTTCTCCAGCACGGGCCGCGGCATCGGTTTTGCCGTGTTAGGCGGCGCCTTTGGCGAAGGCATCGACCTGCCTGGCGACCGCCTGATTGGTGCGTTTATCGCCACCCTTGGTCTGCCGCAGATCAACCCGGTCAATGAAGAGATCAAACAGCGCATGGAGGTGATGTTCGGCAGCAACAACGGCTACGGCTACACCTACCTCTACCCGGGTTTGCAGAAGGTCGTGCAGGCCGCTGGCCGAGTGATTCGCACCGTTCAAGACCAGGGCGTGGTTTACCTGATCGATGACCGCTTCAACCAGCCAGCTATCCGCAAGCTGCTGCCCACCTGGTGGAAGGTCGAACGCTGCCGTTTGCCGTTAAACAAGGACCCGGTTCTCTAGCCGCGCATGCCGTTCATTGCCGGCTTGCTTTACGCTCAGTCAGGTAAGCAATGACCGCCGCCTGGTCACCGGCAAACTCGATGCGCGCCGCTTTGCTTTCGCGCTGGTAGGCGTACATCGGGTCGTAGTATTCGCGCAGCAATCCGGCAATCCAGTCGCGGTGCAGCGCAACCGCCCCGCTACGCTGTTCATCCAGCGCCGCCTGCATGATGGCCAGCAAGCGCTGGTAGCGCTCACCACCCAGACGCTTCTGGATATTGCTCAGGCTTTGCAGCAGGCGCTCGGCGTAAAGCCGAAAGCCCTCATCCTCACCGTGCAGGGCGATAAATTCGGCGCACAGATTGACCACGTAATCGCGCAGGATGCGCTCGACGCGGTCCTCGAAGGCATCTTCCAGCCACACCAGCGGGTACTGCTGCATGCCCTGGTATAGCGCCAGCGGCACGGTGCAACTGCCAACCATGCGCCCTTCGTCTTCCAGTACAAACTGCTCGTTGCCACGAGCGCGCTGCTTGAGCAGATCGATGGCTAAACGGTTTTCGAAGTCGATCTGCGCCGGCTGGCCGCTGGCGCGTTTGCCGAAGCTGGAGCCACGGTGGTTGGCGTGGCCTTCCAGGTCCAGGCTGTTGCTCAGCTGCACCAGCACGTCGGTTTTGCCGGCGCCAGTAAGGCCGCCGAGGATCACGAAATCACACTCGGCCACGGCTTGCTGGGTGGTTTCCAGCAAAAAGGTGCGCATCGCCTTGTAGCCGCCGATCACCCGTGGGTAGTCGATACCGGCTTCCGCCAGCCATTGCTGGGTGATCTGCGAGCGCAGGCCGCCGCGAAAGCAGTACAGGTAGCCGTGCGGATTGGCCTTGGCAAACGCCGCCCAGGCCGCGACCCGTTCGGCTTTGACCTGGCCGCTGACCAGCTGATGGCCGAGCGCGATGGCGGCGTCCTGGCCATGCTGCTTGTAGCAGGTGCCTACCCGCTGGCGCTCGTTGTCATCCATCAGCGGCAGGTTGAGCACACCGGGGAGGGCGCCCTTGCTGAACTCGACCGGGGCGCGGGCGTCCATCATCGGCAGATCATTGAGGAAGATGTCGCGGTAGTCGGCGGTGTTGTCGCGCATCACAGCACCTCTACCGCGTAACGCTGTCGCTCAACCAGACGGCCGATGGGCGCCAGGTTCAGGCCCAGCTCGGCGGCTACGGCGAGGAACTCTGCTTCGCCCTCTGGCGTTACGGCGACCAGCAGGCCGCCGCTGGTCTGCGGGTCGCAGAGCAGGTCGCGCTGCGCGTCGGTGATAGGCGCGATCTTCTCGCCATAGCTGTCGAAGTTACGCAGGGTTCCACCCGGCACGCAGCCCTCGGCCAGGTAGTAGTCGACCCCCGGCAGGCGCGGCACGGCGGCGTAGTCAAGCTGGGCGGTGAGATTGGCACCATCGGCCATCTCCACCAGGTGGCCAAGCAGGCCGAAGCCGGTGACGTCGGTCATCGCGGTAACCCCGGCCAGCTTGCCGAAGCGCGAACCGGGCTTGTTCAGGGTGCACATCCAGTCGCGCGCCAGGCCAACGTCTTCGGGCCGCAGCTTGGCCTTCTTCTCGGCGGTGGTCAGGATGCCGATGCCCAGCGGCTTGGAGAGATACAGCTGGCAGCCGGCCGTGGCGGTGTCGTTGCGTTTCATATGGCTCTTGAGCACCACGCCGGTGACGGCCAGGCCGAAGATCGGCTCCGGCGCATCGATCGAGTGGCCGCCGGCCAACGGAATGCCCGCCTCATCACACACCGCGCGGCCGCCGCGAATCACTTCGCGAGCCACTTCCGGCGGCAGCAGATTGACTGGCCAACCGAGTATGGCGATGGCCATCAGCGGATCGCCGCCCATGGCGTAGATGTCGCTGATCGCATTGGTGGCGGCGATGCGGCCGAAGTCGTACGGGTCATCGACGATTGGCATAAAGAAGTCGGTGGTCGACACCACCCCGCGCTCGTCGTCCAAGGCATACACCGCCGCATCATCGCGCGAGGCGTTGCCGACCCACAGCTTGGGGTCGAGGTTCTGCGCGCCGCTGCCGGCGAGGATCACCTCCAGCACTTTCGGCGAAATCTTGCAGCCGCAGCCGGCCCCGTGGCTGTACTGGGTCAAACGGATCGGCTCGCTCATCGGTCAGGCTCTCGGCAAATCGGAAACAGGCGCGGATTCTAGCAAAGCTGGCCTTTAACACGGCGCCCCATATAATCGCGCCACGTCGACTACCCTGACTACGCGCAGTCCGCACAGCTGTTGGACTGCCATTTCGAATTTTTCCGCTATTGAACCGGAGAATCTTCATGCTCAAACGTACCCTGGCGCTCGCCGCCGGCTTTGCCTTTTCCCTATGTGCCAGCCTGACCCAAGCCGCCGAAGTGCTCCGCGTCAGCGCCATTCCGGATGAAGCGCCAACCGAACTGCTGCGCAAATTCAAACCACTGGGCGCCTATCTGGAACAGCAACTGGGCATGAAAGTCGAGTTCACCCCGGTCGCCGACTACCCGGCCGTGGTCGAAGCTCTGGCCACCGACCGCCTGGACCTGGCCTGGCTCGGAGGCTTTACCTTCGTGCAGGTGCGCCTGAAGACCGGCAACGCCATTCCGCTGGTCCAGCGCGAGCAGGATGCGCAGTTCACCAGCAAGTTCATCACCGCCAACCCGGACGTGACCTCCCTGGCCGACCTCAAGGGCAAGACCTTTGCCTTCGGCTCGGTGTCGTCCACCTCCGGCAGCCTGATGCCGCGCTATTTCATGCTGCAGGATGGCATCAAGCCGGAAAGCCACTTCAGCCGCGTTGGCTACTCCGGTGCGCATGACGCCACCGCCGCCTGGGTGCAGGCCGGCAAGGTCGATGGCGGCGTGCTCAACGCCAGCGTGTGGGACAAGCTGGTTGCCAGCGGCAAGGTCGACAGCAACAAGGTCAAGGTCTTCGCCACCACCCCGACTTACTTCGACTACAACTGGACCGTGCGTGGCACCCTCGACCCGGCCCTGGCCGAGAAGATCAAAGCCGCCTTCCTCGCCCTCGATCCGGCCAACCCAGAGCACAAGGCGATCCTTGATCTGCAGGCCGCCAGCCGCTTTATCGAAACCTCGCCTGAAAACTACAAGGGCATCGAGGACGCTGCGCGCGCCGCTGACCTGCTGAAATGACCCTGCGCCTCTGCGGCGCAAGCCTCAGCCACGGCAACGGAGTCCACGCCCTACGCGGCGTGGACTTGCATATCGCCGCCGGTGAGCGCGTCGCCATCATCGGCCCGTCCGGGGCCGGCAAGTCGAGCCTGCTCAACCTGCTGGCCAGCGCCCTGCAACCGAGCAGCGGCGAGATTCAGCTGCTCGGTGAGCAGCCCTGGCAGCTCTCCAGCCGTCAGCGCCAACGTCTGCGCGCGCGCATCGGCCTGATCCACCAGGCGCCGCCACTGCCGGCGCGGCAACGGGTGGTTACCGCCGTACTGGCCGGCAAGCTGGGTCAGTGGAGCCTGGGCAAGAGCCTGCTGAATCTGCTGCATCCCGTGGATGTTCCCGGCGCTCGCCGCGAGCTGGCCAAGCTGGACCTGGCCGACAAGCTGTTCGCCCAGTGCCAGCAACTCTCCGGCGGCCAGCTGCAGCGCGTCGGCATCGCCCGTGCGCTGTACCAGGCACCGGAACTGCTGCTGGCCGATGAGCCGGTGTCGGCCATGGACCCGGTGCTGGCCGAGCACACCCTGAACGTACTGTGCCGGCATGCCGAACAGCATGGCGTCACCCTGGTTGCCAGCCTGCATGCGGTGGAGCTGGCCCTGGCGCACTTCCCGCGGATTATCGGCCTGCGCGACGGGCAGATCCTCTTCGACCGCCCTGCTGGCGAAGTCGACCAGGCGCAGCTCGACGCGCTGTATGCCAATGAGCAACTGCTCTCACCGCCCGCGCCCAGCGTGACCTTGAGCCTGCAGATCCCGCGATGCTAAACCGCGATACCCGCGACCCGGCCGCTCTGCCCCGCCTGCTGCTCACCCTGTTGGCGCTGGCCCTGCTGTGGCCAGGCATCCAGCTCAGTGAGCTGGACCTGGGCGTGCTGCTGCAAGCCGACAGCCAGAGCGAGATGGGCCGTTTCGTCGCCGCCTTCTGGCCGCCGACCCATGACGCGGACTTTCTGCAGCTGCTGCTCGACGCCACCCTGCAAACCCTGGCCATCGCCACCGCCGGCATGGCCCTGGCGCTGCTATTGGCGATTCCGGCCAGCCTGCTGGCCAGCCGCGCGCTGTCACTCTCTGCCGCGTCCCGTGGCGGCCGCCCCAAACCGCTGGCGCAGTTGCTGCGCTGGCCGGTACGCGGGCTGCTGATCTTCCTGCGCAGCGTGCCGGAAATTGTCTGGGCCCTGCTGTTCGTCCGCGCGGTCGGCCTCGGCCCCACCGCCGGCGTGCTGGCCATCGCCATCACTTACAGCGGCATGCTCGGCAAGGTCTATGCGGAAATCTTCGAGTCGGTCGACCAGCGCCCGACCCACGCCCTGCTGCAGGCCGGCAGCGGCCGACTGGCGGCGTTCGTCTACGGCATCCTGCCGAATGCCGCGGCGGAACTGACCTCCTACACGGTGTACCGCTGGGAATGCGCAATCCGCGCTTCGGTGGTGATGGGCTTCGTCGGCGCCGGCGGCCTGGGCCAGCAGATCGATCTGTCGATGCGCATGTTCGCCGGCGGTGAAGTGGCCAGCATGCTGCTGACCTTCCTCCTGCTGGTGTTGCTGGCCGATCAGCTCAGCCGCGTGCTGCGCGGGAGACTGGCATGAACCGGCTGATCAATCTGTTGTTGCTGCTCGGCATCGGCGCAGCGGTGATCGCTTCGTTCGCTTACCTGGGCATCGACCTGGGCGCATTGATCAGCGGCGACAGCCTGGGCCAGATGGCCGGCTATGTGCGGCGCTTTCTCAGCCCGGACCTGAGCGCCCAGCACCTATCGGCCATCAGCCGTGGCGCCATGGAAACCCTGGCCATGTCGGCCCTCGGCACCTTGCTCGCCGCAGTATTTGGCCTGTTGCTGGCCTTGCCGGCGGCCGGACGCTTCGGCTGGCCGCTGCAGAGCGCCGCGTGTTTGCTACTGAATGCCCTGCGCGCGATTCCCGAACTGGTGTGGGCCGCGCTGATGGTGCTGGCCGCAGGGCTGGGACCGAATGCCGGCACCCTGGCCCTGGCCCTGCACACCGCTGGGGTGCTCGGCCGGCTGTTTGCCGAGGCGCTGGAAAACACCCCGACCGCACCAGCCGAAGCGATTCGCCTGCAGGGCGGCAGCCAGGTCACGGCATTCTGCTACGGCACCCTACCCAACCTGTGGCCACAGCTATTGGCCTACTGCCTGTACCGCTGGGAAAACAATATACGCATGGCCAGCGTGCTGGGTTTCGTCGGGGCCGGCGGCCTGGGGCAGATGCTCTACGTCAGCCTCAGCCTGTTTCAGGAAGCCCAGGCCAGCACGGTGATCATAGCCATGTTGCTGCTGGTATTCGGCGTCGATGCGCTGAGCGGCTGGACGCGGCAGCGCTGGGTACGGGCGTAGGGCGGGTGAATCCGGCGGTGCGCGCCACGCGGGTTTCACCCGCCCTACTCGGCACCAAAGCTGGTCACCGCTGTCCAACCCGGCGCGGCACCGCTCAGGCGGTACGGGCCGGTCATCATTGTTTCGGGAGCTGTCCTTGCCTTCTGTTTTCTCACGTCGCACCTTTCGCCTGACGGCCCTGCTCGGCGGGCTCGGCCTGGCCGCCTCAGTGCTGGCCTGCCCGAGTGGGCAGCAGCAGGTCTGTACAGTGGTGTGCTTCTGTGCGCCGTTCAGCCAGGCGGATATCGGGGTACTGTACGAGGACGTCAGCCAGATGGCCGCCTCGGGCTTGGAGCAATGGCTGCTGCAATCACGCGAGACGGTGGCTGCCAGCGGCACCCACCCGATTCCTCTGCATATCCGCGCCCAGTTGGAGCCCTATTACGGCATCGATGTACTCGATGCGGCACGCTACAAGGTGGGTGACAACGAAACCCTTAGCGCCGCCAATACCCTGCTGCAGAACCCCGATGTACAGGCGGTGACGCTGATCGACATCATCGTCTTCCGCAATGCCGCGGACGCGCAGGACAATGTCGCGCTCTGGGCCCACGAACTGCTGCATGTGCAGCAATACCAGCAATGGGGCGTGCGCGAATTCGCCCGGCGCTACACACGCGACCACAACGCCATCGAAGCGCCTGCTTACAAGCTGCAGATTGAGGTCGAACGCGCCCTGCGCAATCAGCTGATTAGCAACACCAAACAGCGCTAGAGCAGCGCTCTCAAAACGATTCAGCATCGGGCAGCCACGCGCACAATAAAGCCGCACACTGGCCATTGCCAAGCAATCAGCCAATGGCTGCCTAAGGGAAATACGCAGGTGGCCGACGTGGAACGGAGCGGGTAGCTCCGTTCCTGCGCCACCGGGTAGGCGAGCGCAGCGCATCGAAATGCCAGAGGGGAAGAAACACATCGCACCGGGTGGGTAACCCTCCGTTGCCGGATGTACGACGGGCGCTGCAGTGCAGCATCAGACACCTGGGCAAGGTGTCTGGAGGTGGCGGTAAGCCGGTGTTGCCAACCACCCCGGCCGGCGAACCGGTCAGGGTGGGATGCTCGTAGAACCGTTTAACCGATGGTCATCAAACTGGCGTTGCCGCCCGCTGCTGCGGTGTTGATGCTCAACGCGTGCTCAATCAGCAGGCGCTCCAGCGGGATATCCGTCTCGCCTTTGTGCAGACCATGCACACCGATAATCGCGCCAGGACGCTGAGCCGCCAGTTGGCAGACTTCGCGCAGCTGATCAGAGTCACCGTGATGAATGATCGCGTCGAACACCGTTTCGCTCTCGCTCCACTGGCTGAGCACGGTGATGCGTTGCTGCACGGCCTTGGGCAGTGCGGCAAACAGCTCGCGGGTCAGCTCGCTTTCCTGCCACAGCACCTGGCAACCCACGGCCAGAGCCGCTGCCAACTGCACCAGCAGGTCACTGCGCTCATCCGCCAGACACAGCACATGCTCACGCGGCAGCAAGCTGTAGCTGTTGCGTTCACCGGTTGGGCCATTGAGCATCTGCACGGTGCCGCTCTGCGCCAGCTCGACATACTGCGCGCTCAGGGCAGTCAGGCTCGGCTCATGCTTGGTCGCCCAATCCTGCAGCGCCTGAATCACCTTGGCCTGCTCTGCCGGGCGCTGGATTTCGCCATTTTCCTGCTGCAGCTGCTTGGCCACTGCGTCCTGCGGACGGGTTGCCAGCAGGCGGTACATATACAGCGGGCCACCCGCTTTCGGGCCGGTGCCGGACAGGCCTTCGCCGCCGAACGGCTGCACGCCGACTACAGCGCCAACCATGTTGCGGTTCACATACAGGTTGCCGACCTTGGCGGTGTTGACCACCTGAGCGATGGTTTCGTCGATGCGCGTGTGCACACCGAGGGTCAGACCGTAACCACTGTCGTTGATCTGCTGCAGCAACTTGCCCAGGTCAGCACGCTGGTAGCGCACCACGTGCAGTACCGGGCCGAAGATCTCACGCTGCATCTCGTCGAAGCTGTCCAGCTCGATCAGCGTCGGCAGCACAAAGGTGCCGCGTTTGATATCGTCACCCACGGCGCGGGCGCTCTGGAACACCTTGCGACCCTTCTCGCGCATCTTCTCGATGTGCTGGTCGATATTGTCCTTGGCCTCACTGTCGATCACCGGGCCGATATCGGTGCTCAGGCGCTCCGGGTTGCCCAGGCTGTATTCAGCCATGGCGCCCTTGAGCATGTTGATCACTCGATCCGCCACGTCTTCCTGCACACACAGCACGCGCAGTGCCGAGCAGCGCTGGCCGGCGCTGTCGAAGGCCGAGGCCACGACATCGACCACCACCTGTTCAGTGAGCGCCGAGGAGTCGACGATCATGCTGTTGAGGCCGCCGGTTTCGGCGATCAGCGGAATGGTGCGGCCCTGGGCATCCAGGCGACCGGCGAGGTTGCGCTGGATGATCCCGGCCACTTCGGTGGAACCGGTAAACATCACGCCACGCACTCGCTCGTTGCCGATCAGGCCAGCGCCGACGGTTTCGCCACGGCCCGGCAGCAGCTGCACGGCGCCGCTCGGTACACCGGCATCCAGCAGAATGCGCACAGCCTGCGCAGCGATTAGCGGCGTTTGTTCGGCCGGCTTGGCCAGCACGGTGTTACCGGCAGCCAGCGCGGCGGCGACCTGACCGCTGAAAATCGCCAGCGGGAAGTTCCACGGGCTGATGCACACCACCGGGCCCAGCGGGCGGTGGCTGTCATTGCTGAAGTGATTGCGTGCCTGCGCCGCGTAGTAGCGCAGGAAGTCCACCGCCTCGCGCACTTCGGCGATGGCGTTAGCGAAGGTCTTGCCAGACTCACGCACCAGCAAGCCCATCAGCTGCTGCATTTCCGCTTCCATCTGGTCGGCGGCGCGATCAAGCACGGCGGCGCGCTCGGCCGGCAGGGTCGACTGCCAGATCTGCCCGCTGGACACGGCGCAGAGCACAGCATTGCGCACATCCTGCTCGCTGGCTTCATGCACATAGCCAACGATGTCACGGTGGTCCGCTGGGTTGCGTACCGGCTGCGCTTCGCTCAGCTCAGGCGCTTCGCAACCAAGCAGCGGCATGGCCTTATAGGCGTTGTTGGTGCTGCTCAGCAGCGCCGAGGACAGCGAACCGAGGCGGTGTTCGTTAGCCAGGTCGATGCCTTCGGAGTTCAAGCGGGCGTCGCCATACAGCGCACGTGGCAGAGCAATGCGCGGGTGCGGCAGGCCGAGGCCGCCTTCCTGCGTGGCCATCTGCTCGACCTGCTGTACCGGGTCGAGCACCAGTTCCTTGATCGAGATGCTGTGGTCGGCGATACGGTTGACGAACGAAGTGTTCGCGCCGTTTTCCAGCAGACGACGCACCAGATAAGCCAACAGGGTTTCATGGCTGCCCACCGGGGCGTAGATACGGCACGGACGGTTCAGCTTGCCATCGGCAACCTTGCCCACCACCTGCTCGTACAGCGGCTCACCCATGCCGTGCAGGCACTGGAACTCGTACTGGCCGGGGTAGTAGTTCTGCCCGGCCAGTTGGTAAATGGCTGACAGCGAGTGGGCGTTGTGGGTGGCGAATTGCGGGTAGATGGCTTCCGGCACGGCCAGCAGCTTGCGCGCGCAGGCGATGTAGGAAATATCGGTGTACGGCTTGCGGGTGTACACCGGGTAGCCTTCCAGGCCTTCGACCTGGGCGCGCTTGATCTCGCTGTCCCAGTACGCGCCTTTCACCAGGCGGATCATCAGGCGGTGGCGGCTGCGCTTGGCCAGGTCGATGACGTAGTCGATCACATACGGGCAGCGCTTCTGGTAAGCCTGGATAACGAAGCCGATACCGTTCCAGCCGGTCAGGACCGGGTCGAAGCACAGGCGCTCAAGCAGATCGAGGGAGATTTCCAGGCGGTCGGCTTCTTCGGCATCGATGTTCAGGCCGATGTCGTACTGCTTGGCCAGCTTGGTCAAGCCCAGCAGGATCGGGTACAGCTCGTCCATCACCCGGTCGTACTGGGCGCGGCTGTAACGTGGGTGCAGGGCGGAGAGCTTGATCGAGATGCCTGGGCCTTCATAGATGCCACGGCCGTGAGAGGCCTTGCCGATGGCATGGATGGCCTGCTCGTAGGACGCCAGGTAGCGCTTGGCGTCTTCATCGGTCAGCGCGGCTTCACCGAGCATGTCGTAGGAATAACGGAAGCCTTTGCTTTCCATGTTGGTGGCGTTGGCCAAGGCTTCGGCGATGGTTTCACCGGTCACAAACTGCTCGCCCATCAGGCGCATGGACATGTCCACGCCCTTGCGGATCAGCGGCTCGCCGCCTTTGCCGATAATGCGGTTGAGCGAAGTCACCAGGCCGGCTTCGTTGTGCGTAGCCACCAGTTTGCCGGTGATCAACAAGCCCCAGCTGGCCGCGTTGACGAACATCGACGGGCTGTTGCCCAGGTGCTGGCTCCAATTGCCGTTGCTGATCTTGTCGCGGATCAGCGCATCACGGGTGGCCTTGTCCGGAATACGCAGCAGCGCTTCGGCCAGGCACATCAGCGCCACACCTTCCTGCGAGGACAGCGAGAATTCCTGCAGCAAGCCCTGCACCAGGCCCTGGCGGCCGCCGGCGTTCTTCTGGTTGCGCAGCTTCTCGGCAATGCCCATGGCCAGCTTGTTGCTCGCCTCGGCCATGTCCTTGGGCAGACGCGCCTGCTCCAGCAGCATTGGTACCGCTTCGGTTTCCGGACGGCGATAAGCGCCGGTAATGGCGGCACGCAGCACTGACTGCGGCAGGATGCTTTCGGCGAAATCGAGGAACACCTGCAAACCTTGCTCAGTCAGGTTCTCCACCACTTCTTCGCCCGCCACAGCGGCCAGGCCAGAATGCTCGGCCGGGGTCAGACCACCCTCGATCTGCTCCAGGTAATTGAAGATCGCCTGCTTGATCAGCCAGTGCGGCGTGCGGTCAATCGACTGCGCAGCCTGCTTGAGGCGATCACGGGTTGCATCATCGAGCTTTACGCCAAGGGTGGTAGTGGCCATTGGTTTGTCCTGTATGGGCTGAAGCACGGCAAAAAATCGCCGAAAGCAATTTGCGCTACCTCCGCAACCAACCAGGGTGGCTGCCATAGAAGGCGAGGCGCAAAAAATCTGGCGAGAGATTAAACCTCACAAGGCTCAGGGTGCAACTAGGTGCAACCAAACAAAATCGCAACTCTTTGCCGCTCAATACAGGGCACAGGCTCACTCATTTCAGGCTAAAACCCAGCGCACGTAAGGCTTTTGCAAAAATTGCCAACACCTTGAGGAAAACGCTCGTTTTAAAAAAACATCGAGCTTCCGACGACAGGTACAACCCAAACACCAACAAGGTTGCACTACGACATTTATCCCTGCTCACTAGAGCAAAGCACAACGGGTAAAAATCCGTGCAATCGCCGACGGAGTGCACCTGCACTCAGCGCAACCGCACACCTGCGAGTGCAGCCGACAGCACAGAAGCAGGACGAGTGAATCAACGCGATGGCGCGGATAGCCGGGCGACACAATGTCGCGTTAAGCTCAGGAGGGGATTCATAAGGAGATGACCATGACTGCCAAGGAAGCGCAATTGACTGAGCTACTCAGCCTGTCCACGCGCACCCTCACCCACCTGACAGCCGCCATCACCGCGATGTCATTTGAACTGCTCAATACCCAGGACAACGCCGTGAACGCCACGGCACACAAGATGATCGAGCGCATGCTGGCGATCAACAGCGAGCTGGATCAGCAATGGCAACTGCTCGGCCAACTGGCCGGCACCCAGCCAGAGCCCGGCAACGCACTGGAACAGGTGGTGCTACAGAGCCTGGAAACAAACGAAGACGAGCGCTAACTCATGCCCCATGCAACCAGCGCCCCCCCCTTCTAAGGCAAGACGCCCTCCAGTACAGCTGGCCACCTTGCCCATAAGACTCAAATAGCAAAGCCACCTCCGTACAGAAAGTGGCTTCGCTCTGCTGCCGTCGCCGATAAATGCGGATAGCCTCAGCTCGCTTAGTTAGGACGGAAATCCATCAGCAAACGCAGGTAGGACAGCATGTTCTTGCCGCCAACGGTGCCCTGATAACCGTGGCTGTCGAACTGCGTGCTTTTGAACAGATCGACGCGAAAGCGCGGGTTGGCTTCATACGTACGCCCCAGGGTGCTGGTCACGCGGCTGTCGAACAGGTCGGCGCTGACTTTGACGAATTCGCGCGGTTTGCGCCGACCATTCGCGCCACTGTTGTTGGGGCTGCTGAAAATATCGGTGGTTACGGTCATCGCCGCGCTGTAGCGCTCGCGGCCTCGCAAGCTGGTCTTGCCGCTGGCGATGACAAACTGGCCAGTGGTGGGGCGATAACGATCACCTGCGGTCAGGTAGCTGCCCAACACGTCGTACAGCGCATAGGTGCTGCCGGTGCCACGCTCTTTGTTGCGCAGGTCGAAGATAAACACACCGTTTTCGCCGATCACCTCCATTTCCACCTGGCCGAGTGTTGCGTTGTTTTGCACCAGCAGCGCGGTGTTTTCATCAACACCGAAGGCAAACGGCACCTGGGTGTGATCCGCCAGGCGCACGATACGGCCCTGACGGCCACGCTCGCTGAAGTGGGTATCGAGCAAGCCGTAGTTGAAGAAGCCGAAACCGCCCTGCATGTCGTACGCCAGGTCATCGCCGCTCGGGGTGGTGTAAACGCCATAGCGCAGGCCATCGTAGCTTTCACCACCGGTGACCATCGGCCCCTGCACCATGATCGCAGTGCCGGCGCTGGTACCCGCTAATACCGCACCAGCGTTGTGCCGCGCACGAATCGCCGCCAAGGCCGGGCTGTCGGCACGGGTCGCAGTTTGCAGGGTCTGGGTCAGACGCGACTGGTCACCGCCGCCGAAAAAGAAGCCGGTCATGCTGTTGATCTGCGCGACCACCTGCGGATTGCTGTTATTGCTGATCTGATCCAGGTCGATGGGGATCCACTGCGCATCAGCCGCACCATAAGTCTCCAGCAGCTGGGCATAGAACTCGCCATTGGCTTTGGAGTTGGCGGCGTCGGCCGTACCGGCATCGGGGTCGTCACTTTCCGGGATCGACGCAGCGGTAATAACGCCGATCCGCGCCTGGCCATTGCCGCCAGCCAGTTGAATCAGGCGCTGATAGATCGCCGTGTTGTCATCTTTAAGGCCGCCGCCAACCAATATCAGCGGGCCGGCGCTGTAGCCGGTAACGGGTAAAAGAGCGAGCAGCAACGCGCTGCTCCGTATAAATGATCTGATCATGGTTCGAGTTCTCCGATGTGCGCTCGGCGCACGCTTGTTGTGGGTGTTGTAAAACGGGAACTGCTGCAGATAACGCCGCGTGGCTCTCTGGTTGGCTGACTCCTTCGGCTAATACACCGTGAATTGTTTGAAGTACTGCTTCTCGATGCGCTTGTAGACGCCGTTGCTGAGAATCACGCTGAGGGCTCGGTCCAGCCGCTCACGCAATACGTGATCGCCCTTGCGCACGGCGATGCCCTGGCCTTTGCCAAAGTGTTTGGGGGCGACCACCTTGTTGCCCACCTGCTCGAAGCCCTGGCCCTGGGCCGTGTCGAGAAAGCCGAAATAGCCGGACACGGCGTCATCCAGCACCAGGTCGACGCGTCCTGCGCCGAGCGCCTGGTACATGCCCTCGGCGGAATCAAAGCGCAGCACTTCGGTGTGCTGCTGGTATTTGTCAGTGAGGAAGCGGTCATAGGTGGTGTCGCGCTGCACACCCAGGCGTTTGCCGGCTATACGCCTTGGGGTGACGATCACCTGGTTGACCAGGCCCTTGCGGGCGAAGAAGAAGGCTGGGGTTTGCGCATATTTGGCGGTGAAATCGACCCGCTCGGCGCGCTGCGCGGTGATCGACATGGACGCCAGAATCAGGTCCGCACGCTGCTCATTGAGTGCCGGAATCAAATCGTCCCAGGCAAACCTGACCAGCTGACAATCCGCCGCCATGACCTGGCACAGGGCGTGGGCGATATCGACATTGAAGCCGCGTAATTGTCCGTTCGCATCGACTTCCTCAAAGGGCGGAAACTGCCCTTCCATGGCGATACGCAGGGGCTGCGCCTGAACGCTGTTTAGCAGCATCAAGCCCAACATAAATAAGGTTGCTCGTAGCATTTCGGTGCCCCTTGCAAGCGCTGTCAGACAGACAGCCCGGGGTCAGAGGCCAGGCTCCAAGCCAAGAAAAGAGGCGCCGCACAGGGCGCCTTAAGGCCAAAGGAGCAATGGGAGCTGACCTTGAATAACCAACCGGCCGCTTCACCAGCATGAGCGGCCGGCACTGCCTTACAGGATGCTCAGCGGGTACTCGACGATCAGGCGAAATTCGTTGATATCGCTGTAGTCGTTGGATGCTTCCGAGTTACCACGGTATGTGGCCGCGCGAGCCCGCAGAGACAAATCCTTGGCTGGCCCTTCCTGCAGCACGTACTTCACGTCGATATCCAGCTCGTGCCACTTGGCATTGTTGTAGCCGCCATAGGTGGTATCACCACCGCCCGCGAAGTTGTCGCCATCAACGCTATAGTCACCCGCGTCATCGGAGCCCTGACCGGTGATATAGCGCGTCATGAACGTCAGGCCGGGAACCCCGAAAGTCGCCAGATCGAGGTCATAGCGGGCCTGCAGCGATTTCATGCCCGGGGCGTTGAAGTCGGAAATCTGCACGGCGTTGGCCAGGAAAATCGAGTCACCACCGACGTAGTCAAACGGCGTGTCGCCATTCACCTGCTGGTGCGCCAGGGTGAACTTGTGTGCGCCGATCTTGTAGGCCGCCGCCAGGCTCCAGGTAGTGTTGCTGACCTCGCCAGCCAGCTCCTCGCCGGTGGAGTCGGTGCGGTAGACGTTGAAGTCGAAGTTCAGCGACTGATCTTCAGCCAGACCGATGTTGTAGTTGGCATTGGCATAGTGCTGATACCAGTGATCTTCGGCTTCCGAGGTGTAGAGCATGACGCTGAGGTCGTCGGTGATGCTGTAGGAGCCACCCACGAAGTCCAGGCTGCGCACATCGGTATCGGAATAATTGGTGTGCAGGCTGTCGTCGCTGTTGGTCGAATCGCGGAAGTTGTACGCCGTGAAATGACCGGCCTCCAGGCTCAGACCCGCGATATCGCCACTGCTGAGGTGCAAGCCCGTTGCGGTTTCCGGCAGCAAACGGCTGTCGGCGGTGGCAAACACTGGCGCACCGGTACGCAACTCACCCCACTTCAGCTCGGTGGACGATAGGCGGGCCTTGAGTGCACCACCGACTTCGCCGTAGGAGTCCGGCACTTCGGCGTCGGCCGTCTTGTTGTTGCTGATCGGCAGCAGACCCGTACCAGCGCGGCCACGACCGCTATCCAACTTGATGCCGCCAAAGGCATGAGCATCGACACCCACACCAACGGTGCCCTGGGTGTAGCCCGAAGCGAACTCAGCGTGCAGGCCTTGCGCCCACTCTTCACGGTAGCCATTGCGCTCATCCGCGGGCTTCGCCCGGTTGGTGCCCTGGCTGTTGCTGCCACCGTTACGGAAATCCCGGTTGATGTAGATGTTACGGTTGAGCAGATTCAGGGTGCTGTCTTCGATAAAGCCCTTGGATTCTTGCTGCTCACCGGCGACTGCCAGTTGCGAGCTGGCCGCGGCAACTGCCAGGGCGATCAAGCTCAGTTTTACAACGTTCATGGCTTACTCCATTGGTTTTTTTATTGAACATCTCGAACATCCGTCGCCGGGCAGCGACGCATTCCTTCCAGCACTGCCGCTAGGCAAACTGCTCCAGCGACAAATCGGGCGGACACACCCCCTTGCTGATCACCGCCTCCAGGCACAGGGTCGTCTCCGACTCGGCCCAGCAAACGAAATAGCCTTTGGCTTTCAATCGTTTGAGCTTGAATGGCCACTCCAGCTCGGTGCTGTTCTGGAGCGCCTGCAAGCTCGCCGGCAGCTGGATAATCGAGTAGATGCCGGCCGTGGTTTGCACCCGCTCCAGCACCCGCAACGCTGGCTGTGCGGTGACTAAGGCGTGATTGCTCTGCGGCTGCAGCAGCTTTTCCAGGGCGAACGATTCCAACCTGCTGATTTGCATACAGGGACTCGCACTCTTCATCGGTGGTTGGGGCGCCGCGACTAAGCGCGGCGCTTGGCGGTTTAGCTCAGCGCTTGAGCAAGCCACTGACCTTGGCCAGGGCCTGCGCCACTTCGGCTCGGGTCACCGGGGCATTCGGGTTGAAGCGACCCTTCTCGGCCTGCAACCAGCCCTCGCCCACCGTCAGGCTGGCAGCGTCGGCATAGGCTTTATCGACGCCAGCGAGGTCGGTCAGCGCAGCGGTTTTCGCCAGGCTGATGCCCTGATAGCGCTCCACCAGTGCCTTGCAGGCCAGCGCCCATTCCTTGCGGGTGACCGGCTGGTTACCGGCAAAAGCATCAGCGCTGGTCATCCAACCGTTGGAAAGCACGGTGTTGAGCTGATCGCGCATCGGATCATCCGCACCGATATCTGTGAGCGTGGGCAGTGCATCCAGCTTGGGCTCGGCGGTTAGGGTCATCTGCAGGGCGTTGGCCAACTCCAGACGACTGATCGGCCGTTGCGGCTCGAAGGCGTTCTGCCCATTGAGGGTCATCAGGCCGCGGAAGCTCACGGCGCGAATCGCATCGCCCGCCGCGCCGTTGCCGGCATCTTTAGGTGCGCTGGCAGCCGGGTCGCCGAGGTTGGCGTTGACCGGGCGAATATCCAGGCGCACACCACCCACGCTGTAGTTGGTCAGCGAATCGTAGAACTGGCTGTGGGCGCTGAAGTCAGAGGTTTTGCTGAACTCGAAACGGTAGCCGTAGTGGTAGCCGTTGAGCGGGTTGTAGCGGGTCATCAGGCCGACCTGGCGCGTCGCGGTGTTGTCCGCCAGGCCATAAAGCACCGCCCGGCCAATTGCCGAAACGGCCGACAGGTCGGTGATCAGTTGGTTGCCCACCAGGTATTCGTTGCCGGCCTCGATGGCGGCTTTGCCTTCGGCAGGCTGCACCTTGCCGCTGGCCAGGTCATAACGGTCGCCATTGCCGAGCATGGCCAGACGCACGTTGCTCAACTGGGTGCCGTAAACACCGAATGTTTTCTCGGCCTGGCTGGCGTCCATCACCGTCAGGTAACCCTCGCCCAGCACCTGTACCTGGCCCTCGGGGTTTACCCACATCGCAGTGTTGGTATCCAGGCCGAAGCCGCGTGTGGACTTTTGCTCGGTGAGGTAGGCAGCCATGCGCGCGGCGCGGCCGGTGCTGGTTTCCTCGATCTGGTCGAGGTGCTGATCGATGATGCCGCCACTGAACAGGCCCGAACCTTTCAGCACCGCCGCGCCGCGCTGATCGGCCTTGCTGGCCACGCCGAAGTCCAGGGTATCCATGACCACGCCATAAGCGGTGGGCATCTGCGCGCCGAGGATGCTGGCACCGGCGCTGGTACCGGCGACCACGCCGCCCTTGTCATACACCTTGCGCACTTCCTGCATCAGCAGTGACGGGCTGCCATCTGCATTGAACAGCGCGCGGGCGATACGCGCCTGATCGCCACCGACAAACCACACTGCGCTGGCCTCGCCCAGTGGCTTGACCACGGCAGCATCGTTCATGGTTGTTTGATAGTTGCTCTTGTCGATGCCGACGATGCTGATGCGTTCGGCCGGGATGCCGAGGGCCACCAGCTCGCTCATAAAGCGCTTGCTCGAACCCTGGCTACCGCTGGCGGTTGGCATGATCACGATGCGCGCCTCTTTCTGGCCACCGGCCAGTTCGATGAACTTGGCGTACACCGGCGAGTTGCTCGCGCGCAGCATGCCGCCGACGGCCAATAAATGACCTTCCGCCAAGGCTGCAGAGCTTGCACAGGAAAGGATCAGGGCGGCCGCCGCCACGCGTTGGTTCAGCTGCTTTTTCATTCTTATTGCTCTTGTTATGAGAACTCGTGCGAGCCGGTGTTCCGGTCCCGTCAGCGCCTCCCTGCAGCAGGTAAAACACCGCGCCAGTCCTGGCTTTTCGGCCGTGAATTTAAATTTTCACAATCTCGCTTTGTGAAATTTTATATACCAGAAAGAAATCATCTTCAAGCACCTTGCAGCGACCTTCGCACACCTTTCGTCGCCTGAAAAAATCTGCTTTCGGCTTATAACAAGCGCAATAGAGCGGTTTAGCCGCGAAATTCAGGAACATCAAAATGATAGAAATATTTCTAACTTGTAGATTTATGAAAATAAATATGTCATCAATATGCCGACACCGTCCCAGGATCGGGCACACCTTACCCGGCCCAACAGCATGCAAGCCCACAAGGCCATTGCTGAAAATCTCGCCAATTGGCGAGGCAATACCCACTGAGCACAGGGCCATTGGACCTGCGCCCAGACACCCAACTCGCCCCTTCAAGGAGTCAATAAGATGAACAAGATCGTACTTCTCGGCGCTCTGGCGCTCAGCGCCGTCAGCACATTCAGCATCGCCAGCCAGGACAGCCTGCGCATCGGTATCGAGGCGGCCTATCCACCCTTCGCCTTCAAAACCCCTGACGGCAAGATCAGCGGTTTCGACTACGACATCGGCAACGCCCTGTGCGCGGAAATGAAGGTGAAATGTGAGTGGGTCGAGCAGGAATTCGACGGCCTGATTCCGTCGCTGAAAGTACGCAAGGTCGACGCCGTGTTGTCGTCCATGTCGATCACCGAAGACCGCCTGAAGTCGGTGGATTTCAGCAAAAAGTACTACCACACCCCCGGCAAGCTGGCGATGAAGGCCGGTAGCGAAATCAAGGACCCGCTGGTCGACCTCAAAGGCAAGAAAGTCGGTGTGCAGCGCGCCTCCACCTACGATCGCTTTGCCACGGACCAGTTCGAAGCCGCCGGCATTGAAGTGGTGCGCTACGCCTCGCAGAACGAAGCCTTCCTCGACCTGGCTTCCGGTCGCCTGGACGCCACCCTGGCGGACATCATCAATATCGATGAAGGCTTTATCAAAACCCCAGCCGGCAAGGGTTTCGCCCTGGTCGGCCCGGACTTCAACGACCCGAAATACTTCGGTAACGGTGCCGGTATCGCGGTACGCAAAGGCGACAGCGAAAACGCCGCACGCATCAGCGCCGCCATCGACGCGATCCGCGCCAACGGCACGTACCAAGACGTGCAGGCCAAGTACTTCGAGTTCGATATCTACGGCAAGTAAGTACCGCTAACGCGCACGGTGCCTCCACTGCGAGGCACCTTTTTCTCGTTGTAGCGCAGGCCATTCGGCCTCTGCGTGAGGAACCCCATCATGCTCCACGGCTACGGCTCGACCATTCTCGAGGGCGCCTGGCTGACCCTCAGTCTGGCCCTGACTTCCATGACCCTAGCAATTGCCCTGGGCCTGGTTGGCGCAGCGTTTCGCCTGTCACCACTGAAATGGCTGGCACTGCTTGGCGAAGGCTACGCCACGGTTATTCGCGGCATCCCTGATCTGGTGCTGATTCTGCTGATCTTCTACGGCGGCCAGGACTTGGTAAACCGCGTGGCTCCGCTGCTCGGCCATGATCAGTACATCGACATCAACCCCTTTATCGCCGGGGTCTGCACCATGGGCTTTATCTTCGGTGCCTACCTCTCGGAAACCTTCCGCGGCGCCTTTATGGCCATCGCCAAAGGTCAGGCCGAAGCCGGTGCGGCCTACGGCATGAGTGGCATGCAGGTGTTCTGGCGGATTCTGGTGCCGCAGATGATTCGCTTCGCCATTCCCGGCTTTACCAACAACTGGCTGGTGCTGACCAAGGCCACCGCGCTGATTTCCGTGGTGGGCCTGCAGGACATGATGTTCAAAGCCAAGAACGCCGCCGATGCCACCCGCGAACCCTTCACCTTTTTCCTCGCGGTTGCCGCGCTGTACCTGTTGCTCACCACCGTGTCCCTAGTGGCCCTGCGCTTACTGGAAAAACGCTATTCCGTGGGCGCCCGCCTGGCTGAACTCTAAGCGAGACCTTCTACCGTGCTCGATTTCCAACTGATTGCCGACAGCCTGCCGCTCTACGGCAGCGGCGTACTGGTGACCTTCAAACTGCTGTTTATCGCCCTCGCGCTGGGCTTGGCGCTGGCCATCCCATTGGCGCTGCTGCGCGTTTCACGCGCGCCCTGGCTTAATGGCCCGGCCTGGCTCTACACCTATGTCATCCGCGGCACGCCGATGCTGGTGCAGCTGTTCCTCATTTATTACGGCCTGGCGCAGTTCGAGGCGGTACGGGAGAGCGTGCTGTGGCCGTATTTCTCCAGCGCCACCTTCTGCGCCTGCCTGGCGTTTGCCATCAACACCAGCGCCTACTCGGCGGAGATTCTGGCGGGCAGCCTTAAGGCCACGCCCCATGGCGAGATCGAAGCAGCCAGAGCCGTGGGTATGTCGCGCTTCACCCTGTACCGCCGCATCCTGCTGCCGTCGGCTTTGCGCCGGGCGCTGCCGCAGTACAGCAATGAAGTGATCATGATGCTGCACACCACATCGCTGGCCTCGATCGTCACCCTGATCGATATCACCGGCGCGGCGCGCACCGTCAGTTCGCGCTACTACATGCCATTCGAGGCCTTTATCACCGCTGGGCTGTTCTACCTGGTGCTGACTTTCATCTTGGTGCGACTGTTCAAGCTGGCCGAAGGCCGCTGGCTGGCCCACCTGGCCCCGCGCAAGCATTAAGGAAAACCATGGAACATATTCAGCACCTGCTGCCCTGGAGCACCGCGGGCACCGAACGCCGGCTCTCGGTGTTTCGTTTTGGCAGCGGCCCGCGTAAGGCCTATATCCAGGCCGCCCTGCATGCCGATGAGCTGCCCGGCATGCGCGTGGCGGTGGAACTCAAACAGCGGCTACTCGAACTTGAACAACAGGGCCGCCTCAACGGCGTAATCGAACTGGTGCCGGTAGCCAACCCTATTGGCCTGGGGCAGATGTTTCAGGCCACCCATCAAGGCCGCTTCGACCTGGCCAGCGGGCAGAACTTCAACCGCGACTTTCCAGCCCTGGCCGAGCTGATCGCGCCGCAGCTGGAAGGCCAACTGGGCAACGACGGGCAAGCCAACGTAAGGTTGATTCGCCGCCTGATGCGCGACGCCATTTGCGCACTGCCGCCAGCCAAGTCGGAGTTGGACGGCCTGCGCCGCTTGCTGCTGCAACAGGCCTGCGACGCCGATGTAGTGCTCGATCTGCACTGTGATTTCGAGTCGATCATGTTGCTCTACGCCTTGCCGCAGCACTGGCCAAACCTGCAGCCCCTGGCAGCGCGCCTTCGTGCCGGCGCAGTGTTGCTGGCTGAAGACAGCGGCGGCAACTCCTTCGATGAAGCCTGCGCCGTACCCTGGCTGCGCCTGGCCGAACGCTATCCGCACGCCAATATTCCGCTGGCCTGTGTGGCCACCACCATTGAACTGCGTGGTATGGCTGATACCGACCGGATTCAGGCGCAACACAGTGCCGATGACATTCTCGGCTTTCTCGCCGACCAAGGCCTGATCAGCGGCGACTGGACCGCCGCACCTTTCACCTGTTGCGAAGCCACGCCCTTTGCCGGCGCGCAGTACGCCTATGCGCCGCACCCCGGCGTGGTGAGTTTTCTGCAACCGCTGGGCGCGCGGGTAAAGGTCGGCGACCCGTTGTTCGAAGTGATCGACCCGCTCAGCGATCAGCACTCCGTGGTGCATGCCACCACCTCAGGAATCCTCTACGCCCGCGAACGCCTGCGCTTTGCCCAGCCCGGCCTTTGGCTGGCCAAGGTCGCAGGCATGCAGCCGATTCGCCACGGCCGCCTGCTTACCGACTAACAACAAGAGAATCCGCTGCCATGTACACCTTGCAAATCGACAACCTGCACAAACGCTATGGCACCCATGAGGTGCTCAAGGGCGTATCCCTGACCGCCAAAGCCGGCGATGTCACCAGCATCATCGGTTCCAGCGGCTCGGGCAAGAGCACCTTCCTGCGCTGCATCAACCTGCTGGAACAGCCGCACAGCGGGCGCATCCTGCTCAATAACGAAGAACTGAAGCTGCAACCCAACCGCGTCACAGGAGCGCTTAAAGCCAGCGATAGCAAGCAGCTGCAACGCATGCGTTCACGCCTGGCCATGGTCTTCCAGCACTTCAACCTGTGGTCGCATATGAGCGCCCTGGACAACGTGATGGAAGCACCGGTGCACGTGCTGGGCATGAGCAAGAAAGAAGCGCGCGAGAAATCCGAACACTACCTGGCGAAAGTCGGCGTCGCCCACCGCAAAGATGCCTACCCGGCGCACATGAGCGGCGGCGAGCAGCAGCGCGCGGCCATCGCCCGCGCCCTGGCGATGGAGCCTGAGGTGATGCTGTTTGATGAGCCAACCTCGGCACTGGACCCGGAGCTGGTCGGCGAGGTGCTCAAGGTCATGCGCGACCTGGCCGAGGAAGGCCGCACCATGGTGGTGGTCACCCACGAAATGGGTTTTGCCCGCGAGGTGTCCAACCAATTGCTGTTCCTTCATCAGGGCCGCGTCGAAGAAAGCGGCTGTCCGCGCGAAGTGCTGGCCCAGCCCAAGTCTGAGCGTTTGCAGCTGTTTCTCGCGGGTAGCCTTAAATAGACGGCGCCTACAGGCCGACCGTGCGCAATGCCACAGCCGCGGTCGGCTTCGGATACACTTCAGCCGCAACGACCCAGGCCCGCCCCGACCCGGCGCGCACGGCCAACCCTTCAACGTGCTGAAAGCCCATCCATGCCGACTTCTGCCAAGAACGTAACCGTCTACGCCGCCCCGGTGATGCGCAAACTGGCGGAAATCGCCCCGCACCTGCAGCCCTCGCTGCGCAAGGTGGCCGACTTTATCCTGCGCCATCCGTTGAAAGCCGCGACCCTGACCATCGAGGAAATGGCGGTGGAAACCGCCACCTCGGCGGCTGCCGTCAACCGCCTGGCCAAGGCCATCGACCTGGGCGGCTATACCGGGCTGAAAGCCGAACTGGTGAGCACCCTGCAGCAGATGGTGTCGCCGGTGGACAAGCTGCGCAACGAACTGGCGCATCGCCCCGACGGCGCCTTCGGCCTGCACGAGCAGGTGCAGATCGCCAGCAGCAACCTGGCCACCGCCGGCGCCAATAACAGCGCGGACACCTTCGAAGCCTTTGTCAGCTGCCTGATCCAGGCACGCAAGATCTACATCCTCGGCTTCGGCAACAGTGCCTATATGGCCGGTCTGGCAGCCGCCAACCTGGTGCCGTTCTGCGCCGATGCCACAGCCGTGAGCATGGAGGGCGGTAACGAAAACGCCGCGTATCGCCTGGCGGCCATCACCGAACATGACGTGCTGCTGTCGATCTCCCTGCCGCGCTATTCCCTCGATACGCTGCAGCTGTCGCGCTTTGCCAGCGAACGCGGCGCGACCGTTCTCGCGATCACCGACTCGCCCGCCTCGCCGCTGACCACCATCGCCAAACACGCGCTGTTTGCCCCTGCCGATCATCCGGTGCTGATCAGCTCCAACACCTCGGTGCTGGCGCTGATTGAAGGCCTGGTCGCCGGCGTCATGGCGCGCAACAAGGAAGCCGTGCAGCTGGCCGCGGAGCTGACCGAAAGCGTGATGTCCTATCTGCATGTGCCGAGCAGCGATAAGCCTGTACGCAAGCCCATCAAACGACGCGCCAGCACCACGCCGCGACAGAGTTAGCGCGCACCAAGTTAAGGCTAAAACTGTCCGGCAGGTCAGTTATCAGTGCACGCAACGTATTTACATCCCCCCAAAAACCACTAGAGTGCGCGCCCGACGCGCGCCATCTGGCGGCGCCGTGAACGATTTCAGGACTTGGCCTTGTTCTTGCTCAAGCTCCGACAGCCTGACCACTCAGACAGGTTTAAAACGATAATTCAGCACTTTGGGGAGCACCACTTGATGAACCGTACACTTTCCTCTCTGGTCCTGGCAGGCGGGCTTCTGGCGGGCGGCCAGGCAGTCGCGGGTGACCTGCTGCATTGGCAGAACAACAGCCTGACCTACCTGTATGGCCAGGATTACAAGATTGACCCGGAAATCCAGCAGACCGTGACCTTTGAACACGCCAGTGGCTGGGCTATCGGCGACCTGTTCTTCTTCGTCGACACCATCAAGTACAACACCGACGCCACCAATGGCGCAGGCGACGGCCACACCTTCTACGGCGAGTTCTCACCGCGCCTGTCGTTCGGCAAGCTGTTCAACAGCAAGCTGGAATTCGGCCCGATCAAGGACGTATTGCTGGCCACTACCTATGAATTCGGTGAAGACGATGTCGAGTCCTACCTGATCGGCCCCGGCTTTGATCTGGCGATCCCCGGCTTTGACTACTTCTCGCTGAACTTCTACAACCGCACGACCGATGGCAAGCGCGACGGCGATAATGTCTGGCAGATCACTCCGGTGTGGAGCTACACCATCCCCGTGGGTAAATCCGACATCGTGATCGACGGCTTTATGGATTGGGTGGTCGACAACGACAAGAGCTACCACGCCAACCTGCACTTCAACCCACAGATCAAGTACGACCTGGGCAAGGCCATGAACTGGGGCGAGAAGCAGCTGTATGTCGGTATCGAATACGACTACTGGAAAGACAAATACGGTATCGAAGACAGCGGTTTTGTCAGCGACAACTTTGTCGGCGCGACCGATCAGAACACCGCCAGCCTGTTGGTAAAAGCGCACTTCTGATACTCAGTAGCAAACCCGCCAGCACCTGTTTAAAGGCTGGCGGGCATCTCCAGCAACAACCCTTCTCGCGCTAATTTGCCCTGCTGCGGCGTAATCGCCGCGCTCTCGGGGTCTTCTACTCTGTGATTACTCAGCAGTGGATACCCAGCATGCCTAACGCCCCTCACCGCACATTCGTCCGCGCCCTGCTTGTCAGCCTGCTGCTCACCCTGGTTGCGTGCAGCACCCTGGCCACGCGCGACCCATTGCGCATCGAACTGGTCGGTATCGAGCCGCTGCCCGGAGAAGGCCTGGAAGCACGCTTCGCAATCAAACTGCGGGTACAGAACCCCAATGACCAGCCCATCGATTTCGACGGCGTGGACCTTGAGCTGCAGGTCAACCAGCAACCGCTGCTCAGTGGCGTCAGTGACCAACGCGGGCAAGTACCCCGTTACGGTGAAAGCATCCTGCGTATTCCGGTCAGCCTTTCCGCCTACGCCGCACTACGCCAGGCCTGGGGCATGGCCGGCTATCAGGACGGCCAGGGGCTGCCCTATGAATTGCGTGGCAAGTTGGCCAACGGCCTGTTTGGCACCTGGCGTTTTAATGACCGCGGCACGCTTAACTGGCCACAACTGCCAGCGCCCGGCGCGACACCATAAAACCCTATACAATATGCGGCCTTTTCCTATCGACCTATCAAGGACCCGCCGTGAGCACGTTGCCGCCCTGCCCTAAATGCAACTCCGAATACACCTACGAAGACGGCGCCCAGCTGGTATGCCCGGAGTGCGCCCACGAATGGTCGGCCACTGGCGCGAGCGACGCGGCAGATGACGCCAAGGTGATCAAGGATTCAGTGGGTAATGTGCTGCAGGACGGCGACACGATCACCGTGATCAAAGACCTGAAAGTCAAAGGCTCATCCCTGGTGGTCAAGGTCGGTACCAAGGTCAAAGGTATCCGCCTGTGCGACGGTGACCACGACATCGACTGCAAGATCGACGGCATCGGCGCGATGAAGCTGAAATCCGAGTTTGTGCGCAAAGTCTGAGTCAACTTGCAGCAAAAAAAGCCCCGGTCAGCTGCCGGGGCTTTTTTCATTAGCTAGCATCAATACAGAGCTATTCGCTCGTTCGAGGCGCCCGCCTGGAGGACCTCATGCGTTTTGTTGCGCTGTGCTTGACGCTATTAATGCCCTGGGCTGTGCAAGCCGAACCCTGGAAGGTAGTGGGCGATGAGCAGTTTGCACCCTATAGCTTTGTCACCATTGAGGATGACCAGCCGCGCGGGCTGGATGTGGAGTTGGTGGAGGCGGTGATGCAAGAGGCCAAAATCCCCTACAGCTTGCGCCTGTACCCCTGGGAGCGGGTCAAGCGCATGATCGATCGCAGTGAAGTGGCCATGGCTTTTCAGTTCGCTGGGACCCCCGAACGGATGCAACAATACGAGCTGGCTGGGCCGATCCGTACCGGTTCAACGGTGTTTATGACCTCGCGTAAAACCGCCCTTAACGACTGGGACAAACTGGACGATCTGTCACTCTTCACCATTGGCCAGGTACGGGGGTATGCCTACCAATCGGATTTCGACAAAGCCGAACTGTCACGCGATACCAGTGCGCAGAACCCACGGCAGCTGGTGTCGATGCTGCTAGCCGGGCGCATTGATGTGATCGTCGGTGATCGTGTGCAACTGATGTATTTCGTTCGCGAGCAGCGCGCAGAACAGAGCGTACGCATTCTGCCCAAACCCCTGGTGGAAATGCCGCGTTATGTGGCCTTCGCCAAAGGCGATAGCGCCCGTGCCAAACAGTTCTCGGCAGCGCTGGAGCGTTTAAGACAGGCTGGTGCCCTGGAAACCATTTACTCGCGCTGGCATTAAGCCGCGCGCCACTTGCCAGGAGCCGCCATGCGCGCCACCCGTGTGTTTTTACTGCTCGCGGCCACCCTGGTTCTGAGCGCCTGCGGTCTCGGTGAAACCGCCGCAACTGCCAGCCTGCAAGCCGAGCAGGCCAGCCAACTGCAACAACAGACCGAACAGCTGAAACAGCAGATCGAAGCCGCCAACGCGCACAGTAATAAACGCTTGGAAGAAGGCTACTGAGGGTTTATTGCACGGGTAGGAAGTTCATAAACAGCAGGCCTTGGGCATAACTCACGCCCATGCGCCGATAGCGCTCATCCAGCACATCGGTGAGCAGATCCAGACGCGCGACGATCTTGCCGAACTCCACGGCATAGCTGAGGTTATGCCCCTCGGCGGAAATCTCATTGGACAGCAGCCAAGGCTTGCCACCGGCATCGGTACGCTGGGCGAGCATCCAGCTGGCCTTCTCGACATTGCGCGCAGCGTTGTGGACAAACTGCGGGTCCAGCGTATCGCTCAGGTAGTACTCCGTGCGTCCGCCGTGGGCGGTAATCAGCATGCTTGCCAGCGAATAGATAAACGCCCCCACCCGATCGCCCTGGTACTCCGCGCTCAGGGCATAACTCAGCGCCGCAACATCAGTGCGCCCGCCTAGCTGGGGAAGCGGCTGATCAAGCTCAATGGCGCGGTGCACCGCGCGCTTGGCGGACTCCACATCAGGTAAACCGGTTTTACGCCACTCGCGGGGGTTGCGCAGATACAGCTTGTCCATCAAACGGTAGAGGCTGTTGAGATTGTTGCGCATGCCCAGGGTAGCCATACGGTCGGCATGGCTCTGGAAGAATTCGGTGGGTTTGATCGGACTGCGGTTGCTGACGATGGTCTGGTGATCTTGCCGGGTTGCGCAACCACTGACCGCCAATAACAGCACAACCAGCACCGACAGGCGCATTGCCACAGCGTTGCCGCCCGACCAGACGGGCCCATTTCTTAGCCATTGCCAACGCTGCACAGTACTCATCAGAGGAGGTCGTCCGCTGCGGTGTGATGGGGTAACGCTAGCAACAAAATCCAGATTGGCCAGTTTTCCTCCTGAATACATGACTTTCAGCACAATCAAGCACCTAGCTGCATAAGCTCAGGTGGACTGCCAACAGACCGCCTCAGGCGCAAAAGATTGCTAACCGCTTATCAGCAGCGCGGCAAAAGGCCCGTCGCAGAGCGCTTTAATCGGTATGATCCGCAGCTTTTTGGCTGCCGAGTGCCCCATGCTGCGTCTGCTTGTCCTGTTTTGCCTGCTAGTTGCCCTACCCGCTTTTGCCGATGCCCCGAAAACCTTCAGTGCCGCGAAGAAAATCGCCTGGCGGTTGTATGCCGAACGGCCCAGCACCTTTTATTGTCATTGCACGTACAGCGGTAACCGCGTCGACCTCGGCAGCTGTGGCTACAGCCCCCGCAAACAGCTGCGCCGTGCCCAGCGCCTGGAATGGGAGCATGTGTTGCCCGCTTGGGTAATCGGCCATCAGCGCCAGTGCTGGCAGGACGGCGGACGCAAGAACTGCGCGCGCAACGACGCCCGCTTCAAAGCCGCCGAAGCCGACCTGCACAACCTGGTGCCAAGCATCGGTGAGCTGAATGGTGACCGCTCCAACTACGCCCTCGGCATGCTCAGCGACAAACCCACGCAGTACGGCGCCTGCCCAATGGTGGTCAACTTCAAGGCGAAAACCGCGATGCCGCCAGCCCATGCGCGTGGTGCGGCAGCGCGTATCTATCTGTATATGGCCGAACGCTACCAGCTAAAACTGTCCAAGCTCGACCGACGCACCTACGAGGCCTGGAACCGCCAATACCCGATCAGCGAGTGGGAGCGCTGGCGCAACCAGCAAGTCGGCTGCGTGATGGGCCACGGCAACCCTTATGTCGGCGCCATCGATCCGGGCCGCTGCAGCCCATTGCGCCGCGCTGGCAACCCACAGCGCACCAGCGGCTGAACGCTAACAACCGCCCGGCGATCCCTGCACGCCGCTATTGACGCTAAACTTCACCCCACGCCAGCCCGAGTATTGCCCTATGTCCAGCACCACCCTCCCGAGCGCCGCCCACGCCATTGCCGAAACACGCGCCTGGGTTGATCGTGCCGTGATCGGCCTGAACCTCTGCCCGTTCGCCAAGGCCGTGCAGGTCAAAGGGCAAGTACGCTACGTGGTGTGTACTGACAGCGAGCCGGAAGTACTGCTCAGCATGCTGATCGACGAGTTGCATGCGCTCGCCCACTGCGAGCCCAGCGAAACGGACACCACCTTACTGATCCACCCCGCCGCCCTGACTGACTTCCTCGATTTCAACGACTTCCTCGGGGTGGTCGATGATGCACTCGACGAACTCGGCTACAACGGTACCCTGCAAGTGGCCAGCTTCCACCCGCAGTTCCAGTTTGCCGACACGGCCGCCAACGACCTCAGCAACGCCACCAACCGCTCGCCCTACCCGACGCTGCATATCCTCCGTGAAGCCAGCATCGACCGCGCCGTCGCAGCGTTCCCTGAGCCTGAGGCAATTTTCGAAGCCAATATCCAGACCCTCGAAGACCTCGGCGCCGACGGTTGGGCGGCCCTGCAGGCGCAGTGCCGCAAAGACGCACAAAACAGCTAAGCCCCCTCCACCTGGGTGCCGTCAGACCACCTGACGGCACCGCAGCGACACTGCCTCAACCCGCCCCCTTGCTTACCGACACTCGTCGGCAACTGCGGCGCGCGCGACCGATGACGCATTTACGGCAATTCATGCCAAGAATCTTGAGCGTTTTGCTAGCTGATCAACACAATTAATCAGCATGAATCCATAAGATCCCAGCGCTTTCGACGCGGCCCATGCTGGCCGAACCGCGTGTTGAGCAGGCCGCCTGCAACTAAAACCGCACTCGATTCAAGACCCTTTCGCGGGTCCATCAACAGATCAACCAAGGGATAACGCTATGGCTCGGGTTCGTAAACTGGTGCTGGCAATTGCAGCGACTTCGGCGCTGTCATCCGGCATGGCGCACGCGCTAGGGCTGGGTGAAGTAACACTGCAGTCAGCACTCAACCAGCCTTTGGTGGCGGAGATCGAACTGCTGGAAAGCCGCGACCTGGCCGCCAACGAAGTGATGCCGGCCCTGGCCTCTGCGGAGGCCTTCAACAAGGCAGGGATTGATCGGCAGTTCTTCCTGACGGACCTGACATGTTGCCGCTGACCGAAAACTGACCCAGTAGAGGCTGTTCTGCC